>Ga0310345_10001736_pt1 | contig 23423 bp, 20 predicted proteins | sample HC15DNA20500_MG_FD_204667 | JGI IMG/M metagenome (GOLD analysis project Ga0310345, IMG submission 204667) | Marine microbial communities from station ALOHA, North Pacific Subtropical Gyre - HC15-DNA-20-500_MG | ecosystem: Environmental > Aquatic > Marine > Oceanic | place: Pacific Ocean: North... | reverse complement strand
ATGAAGACCGAAGTCTGCTCGATCTACCTGTTCCGCGATGCCGAAACGCTCGAGCTCTGCGCGACCGAAGGTCTCAAGGCCGAATCCGTGCACCAGACGCGGATGCGGCTGGGTGAGGGCCTCGTCGGCCGCACCGCCCGCACGCGCCAAGTGGTCAACACCGCCAACGCCCCCGGCGAGCCCGGTTTCCGCTACATGCCTGAGACCGGCGAGGAGCGCTATTCGAGCTTTTGCGGCGTGCCGATCCAGCGGCTGGGCGAACCATTGGGCGTGCTGGTGGTCCAGTCCAAGAACGCCCGCGAGTTCACCACCGACGAGGTCTACGCGCTCGAGGTCGTGGCCATGGTGCTGGCCGAGATGACCGAGCTGGGCGCCTTCGTCGATACCGGCGCGGCGCTCTCGGCGCGGCATCAGCAGGCCGTCATGTTCAAGGGCACCTCCGGCCAGGAGGGTGCGGCCGAGGGCCATGTCTGGCTGCACGAGCCGCGCGTCGTCGTCACCAACCCGATCGCCGACGACCCGGCGATCGAGCTGGAGCGGCTGCGCCACGCGGTGGACAAGCTGCGGGTGACCGTCGACGAGCTGCTCTCGGGGGCGACCAGCGCCCATCCTGACCAGGTGCAGGTGCTCGAGACCTACCGCATGTTCGCCAATTCACGCAGCTGGATGCGAAGGATGGAGGAGGACATCGAGAGCGGTCTCTCGGCCGAGGCCGCGGTCGAGAAGGAGCAGTCGCTTGCGCGCTCGCGCATGAACCGCTCCGGCGATCACTACATGCGCGAGCGGCTCTCGGATCTCGATGATCTGTCGAACCGGCTCCTGCGCATCCTGACCGGTCAGGGCCGCGATACCGGTGCCGAACTCCCGGACGATCCGGTTCTGGTGGCCCGCAACATCGGCCCCGGCGAACTCTTGGAATATGGCAAGAAGCTCAGGGGCATCGTGCTCGAGGAGGGCTCGGTCGGCTCGCACGCCGCGATCGTGGCCCGGGCCTGGGCGATTCCTTTGATAATCCACGCCAAGAACATCACCTCCGAGGCGCTCAATGGCGATGTGATCCTCGTCGACGGCGACCAGGGCGTTGCGCATCTGCGCCCGGAGGAGACGGTGAAGACCGCCTTCCGCGACAAGATCGCGATGCAGGCTCGGGCGCTAGAGCGTTACGCCTCGATCCGCGATATGAAGGCCACGGCGCTGTGCGGCACCACGATCTCGCTGCACATGAATGCCGGGTTGATGGCCGACCTGCCCTCGCTCGAAGGATCGGGCGCCGAGGGTGTCGGCCTGTTCCGCACCGAGTTGCAGTTCCTGATCCGCAACAAGATGCCCAAGCGGGCCGAGCTGTCCGCGCTCTATGCCCGGGTGATGGACGCCGCCGACGGCAAGCGCGTCGCCTTTCGCACCCTAGATATCGGCTCGGACAAGGTGCTGAGCTACATGAAGCCCAATGACGAGCCGAACCCGGCAATGGGCTGGCGCGCGGTGCGCGTGGGGCTCGACAAGCCCGGCGTGCTCAGGATGCAGCTGCAGGCACTGATCCGCGCGTCCAATGGCCGCCCGCTCTCGGTGATGTTCCCCTTCATCGCGCTGCCCGCGGAGTTCTATGCCGCGCGCGAGGAGTTCGAGAAGGCAATGGAGCGCGAGCGGATCCTTGGCCACCCGCTGCCCGAGACCGTCGAGGTCGGCGCAATGCTAGAAACCCCGAGCCTCGCCTGGGCGCCGGACCAGTTCTTCCGGGAGGTCGATTTCCTCTCGGTGGGCGGCAACGATCTCAAGCAGTTTTTCTTCGCCGCCGACCGCGAGAACGAGCGGGTGCGCCGGCGCTACGACACGTTGGACGTGAGCTTTCTGGGGCTTCTCGATCACATCCTCGCCCGGACGACCGCCGCCGGCACGCCGATCTCGTTTTGCGGCGAGGATGCGGGCCGGCCTATGGAGGCACTGTGCCTCGCGGCCTTGGGCTTTCCGATGCTGTCGATGCGTCCTGCCTCGGTCGGCCCGGTCAAGCACCTGATCCGTCACTGCAATCTCAAGGCGCTCAGGGGCGTGATCCACGAAGCCCGCGACAGCGGCGTGGCTTCGGTCCGCCCTGCCGTGACGAAATGGCTGACCTCGCAAGGCTGGCTCATGTGACGGCTTGATCCTCAGAACTCATTTCCATATATCTTGAATATTGGAAATGAGGAGACGGTCATGCCCGACCTGCCCAATCTCGACCTCGACCTCCTGGCGCCGGTCGATCCCGCGCTCTATGTCGCGCCCGGCGATCCGGGTCATGCGCCGCGCCTTCTGATCCTGTATGGCAGCCTGCGCGAGCGTTCCTATTCGCGCTTCTTGGCCGAAGAGGCAGCGCGGCTTCTGGAACATCTCGGCGCCGAGGTCCGGCTGTTCGATCCCACCGGTCTGCCCCTGCCCGACGCGGCACCCGTCGACCACCCCAAGGTGGCGGAACTGCGCGAGCTGGTGGGATGGTCCGAGGGCATGGTCTGGTCGAGCCCGGAGCGGCATGGCGCGATGACCGGCATCCTCAAGGCGCAGATCGACTGGATCCCGCTCTCGCTCGGCAGCGTCCGCCCGACCCAAGGCAAGACGCTGGCGCTGGCACAGGTCTGCGGCGGCTCGCAAAGCTTCAACGCGCTCAACCAGATGCGCGTGCTGGGGCGCTGGATGCGGATGGTGACGATTCCCAACCAATCCTCGGTGGCCAAGGCTTGGGACGAGTTCGACGAGGCAGGCCGGATGAAGCCCTCGCCCTATTACAACCGCATCGTCGATGTGATGGAGGAACTGGTGAAGTTTACGCTGATGACCCGGGGCCGTCCCCACCTCACCGATCGCTATTCCGAGCGCGTCGAAAGCGCCGAGGCGCTGTCGCAGCGGGTCAATACCGGCCGGATCTAGCGCTTCGTCGGCATGCGGCGGCGTTCCAGCGCCGCGTGGAAGGCATCGAGCACCTGTTCTTCCCCATGGATCCGCGCCAGCCGTCGCAGCCCGAAATGCACATGCGCCACCTCGACATAGTAATCGACGAAGGCGTAGTTCGTCCCCGCCCCCGCCGCGGCGCCGAGGATCGGCACCGCCTGCCCCGCCAGCTTCTGACCCAGCACCGTGGCAAAGCGCGGCGCGATGCGCGAGATCAGCCGGTTCACCGCGACGCCCGAGAGCCCGAGCCGGGCGCCGAGAAAGGCGGTGTCGATCCCCTCATCCTCCTCGCCCGGACCACCGGCGCCGAAAACCCGCAGGCATTCGGCCCGGGTCTCGTCGCTGGCCGGGTCTTCGCCATTCGCCTCGGCGACGCGCTGCACGGCACGAAAGATCATCGTCGTCGCCACCGGAAGTTCGGCCAAGGCGGTGGTAAGGCCCCCCAATCCGCCCACCGCGCCCGAAATCGTGGCCATGACCCGCGCCGCCCCATCCGTGCCGAAAGCCGCCTCGAGCACGCCCGCGCCATTGCCCGGACGCCGCGTGCGCGCCGCGACGTCGTAGCTGCGCGACAGCGCCGCGCGCGCCGCCGCCTCGATCCGGGCCCGGGCGGGCTTCGGCAGCATCCGCATGCCACCTTCGACCCGGTCCCCGGCGAGGTTGATGATCCGCATCAGGCCGCGGCCCGCGCGCGCCTGTCGCTCGGCCAGAGCTCCGATCTCGGCCTTGACGCTGTCGTCGAGGGGCCGCGGCGGCACTTCGGGATTGATCTCGCGCATGGGTGTGCTCATGCGCCGATAATTGGTCTGCGCGACCGGGTTTTCAATCGGTCGGATTGGCGGCGCGCGTGACTTCACCGCCGATGCCGTCCCAAGCGCCATCCCGGAGTGCCAGGCCAAGCACCCGCTCGGGATTGGTCGGCGGCGGCATGAGAACGCCATCGAGGCGCGAGAAGCCGAAACGCGAATAATAGGGCGCATCGCCCACAAGCATCATCCGCGGATGCCCGGCCATGCGCGCCCGTTCGATCACCTCGAAGATCAGCAGTCCGCCCAGCCCCTCGCCCTGACGCGTGGGATGGACCGCGACCGGCCCCAGCAGCAGCGCGGCATGATCGCCGACCCGCACCGGCCAGGTCCGGATCGCGCCCGCCGCCTCGCCGGCGCGGCCCCGCGCCACGAGGCAAAGCTCCGCCTCGGGGGGCACGCCGTCGCGCAACCGGTAGGAGGAGAGCGCCTCGCGGCCGGGCGCGAAGCACAGGTCGTAGAGCGCCTCGACCTCGTGATGGTCTCCGGGCTGCTCCTGCGCGATCTCGGCCATGCGTCACTCCCGCCCCTTGGCGGCGATGCGCGCCGCGCGCGCGCCCTAGCACGCCGTGGGGACGGTGCAAACCGCTCGCACCGCTGGACCCGCCCCGACCCAGTCGCTACCTCTTGGCGCGACCAAGGAGGAAACGCATGTTCTACCGCCCCGAGGATGGCCACGGCCTGCCGCACAACCCATTCAACGCCATCGTCGCGCCGCGTCCCATCGCCTGGGTCTCGACCCGCGGGCCGGACGGGACCGAGAACCTCGCGCCCTACTCCTTCTTCAACGCCGTGGCCTATGTGCCGCCGCAGGTGATGTTCGCCTCGACCTCGGCCAAGGAGGATCGACCCTTTTCGAAGGACACGATGTTCAACATCCGCGAGACCGGCCAGTTCTGCGTCAACATCGTCGAATACGCCGCCCGCGACGCGATGAACGCCACCTCGGGGCCTTGGCCCAAGGACGAGGATGAGTTCGCCAAGGCCGGCATCGAACGCGCCACCTGCGAGACGATCGCTTGTTCGCGGGTGGCGAACGCACCTGCGTCGCTCGAATGCCGACTGGTGCAGATCGTGGAACTGGAAGGTGCGCACAACTTCATGGCAATCGGCGAGGTCACGGGCGTGCACATGCGCGACGACTGCATCCGCGAGGGCCGGTTCGACGTGACCGCCTTCCAGCCGCTCGCGCGGCTCGGCTACCGTGACTATGCCCGCGTGACCGGGCTGTTCAGCCTGACCCGTCCGGGCCAGTAGCCGGTCCGATAGGCGCGAAGGGCGGCCCATCCGGGCCGCCCTTCGCGTTTCCTTACACCTGACATACGCGGACCCGGTCGTCGAAACCGGGCGCGCGTTTCAGTCCTCAGTGCCCGCCACCCAACGCGCCGGGCCGAATGTCGTAATCCACCGCTACGCCGTAGTTCGGATCGTCGTCGCTCTCGACCACGAGCTGGCCCGCGCGTCGCAGCAGCGCATGGCAGTCGGGCGACAGGTGCCGCAGCACCAGCCGCTTGCCCGCGGCGGTATAGCGGTCGGCCATGGTCTCGATCGCGGCCAGTGCCGACTGGTCGGCGACCCGGCTGTGCTCGAAGTCGACGATCACGTGGTCGGGGTCCTTATCGATCTGGAACAGCTCGGAAAAGCCGTCAGCCGAGCCGAAGAACAGCGGGCCCTGGATCTGGTAGACCTTGGCGCCGTCATCGGTGCGGAATGTACGCGCCCCGATCCGTGTGGCGTTCTGCCAGGCATAGGCCAGCGCCGAGACGATGACGCCCGCCACCACGGCGGTGGCGAGGTCGGTCAGCACGGTGATGACGGTCACCAGCACGATGACGATGGCATCCACCCGCGGCACCCGGCGCATCACCCGGAAGGTGTTCCAGGCGAAGGTGCCGATCACGACCATGAACATCACGCCCACGAGGGCTGCGAGCGGGATCTGCTCGATCACCGGGGCGGCGAAGAGGATGAAGCACAGAAGGAAGATCGCGGCCGAGGCGGCGGCGAGACGGGTGCGCCCGCCAGAGGAGACGTTGATCATCGACTGACCGATCATGGCGCAGCCGCCCATGCCCCCGAAGAAGCCGGTAACCACGTTGGCGATGCCCTGCGCCACGCATTCCTGGCTCGCGCCACCGCGCTTGCCGGTGATCTCGGAAACGAGGTTGAGCGTCAGCAGGCTCTCGATCAGGCCGATCGCGGCGAGGATCAGCGCGTAGGGCAGGATGATGCCCAAGGTCTCTAGGCTCAGCGGCACCAGCGGGATCGAGAATTCGGGCAGCCCGCCCGAAATCTGCGCGAGGTCGCCGACGCGCGGCACCGGCAGGCCGAGGCCGATGACGATCGCCGCGACGATGCCGATCGCGGCAAGCGGCGCGGGAATGGCACGGGTCAGGCGCGGCATGATCCAGATGATGAACATGGTGAGCGCCACCAGCGCCAGCATCAGCACCAGGCGCCCGCCCGATAGGAAACCCCCTGTCGCCGGGTCATGGAACTGCTCGAGCTGCGACAGGCCGATGACGATGGCCAGTCCGTTGACGAAACCGAGCATCACCGGATGCGGCACCAGCCGCATGAACTTGCCCAGCCGGAAGATCCCCGCGAGCACCTGCAGGATGCCCATCAGCACGACGGTGGCGAAGAGGTATTCGACGCCATGTTCCGCCACGAGGCTGACCATGACGACAGCGAGCGCACCCGTAGCACCCGAGATCATGCCGGGCCGGCCGCCGATCAGCGCAGTAATGATGCCGACGAGAAAGGCGGCGTAGAGGCCGACCAGCGGGTTCACCCCCGCGACGAAGGCGAAGGCCACAGCCTCGGGGACGAGGGCCAGCGCCACGGTCAGGCCGGAGAGGATCTCGGTCTTGTAATCGGCCGCGTTGCGCGGCAGGGCCGGGGCGTTTTCCGAGGAAACGGCGTTGGCCACCACGGCCAGGGGAGATCGGCTCATCGGCTCACTTTCGCTTGGTGGGTCTTCGGGCTGCGGTGGCGGCATAGCCCAGCCGGCCCGCCGACGGAACCCGCAAACGCGCCGTTTCCCCGAATCGGGCTTCGCAAGGGGCATCGCACGCCTTATGAACGCGCCGCCCCCACTTCGGGGTACGAGACCCGATGCGGGCCCCGCCCCGCCCCCCAGGACAGGAGCCGTCATGGCCCATGTGACCGATTACATCCGCACCATCCCCGACTTCCCGCATGAGGGAATCCTGTTCCGGGACGTGACGACCCTGTTTGCCGACCGCGACGGGCTGCGCCTCGCTATCGAGGGGCTGGTCGAGGCCTGCGAGGGGCTGGAGATCGACACCGTGGCGGGGCTGGAGGCGCGCGGCTTCATCCTGGGCGGCGCGCTGGCCGACCGGCTGGGCACCGGTTTCGTGCCGATCCGCAAGAAGGGCAAGCTGCCGGGCCGCACCATCGGCCAGAGCTACAAGCTCGAATACGGCGAGGCCGAGGTCGAGCTGCATGACGACGCGCTGCACCGCGGGCAGAAGGTGCTGCTGGTCGACGACCTGCTGGCTACCGGCGGCACCGCCGAGGCGGGTATCAAGCTGATCGAGCGTCTTGGGGCCGAAGTGGTGGCCTGTGCCTTCATCATCGACCTCGAGGATCTCGGCGGTCGCAAGCTGCTCGAGGGGCTCGGGCACCGGGTCGAGGCGCTCTGCGCCTATGCGGGCGACTGAAGCTTGTCAGGAGGGTCTGCGTATCTGAGGGAGAATGAGCCAGGGAACGCACCTCTCCCCGGTTCATCTTTCTCCGAATACACAATTCCGACCTCAGCTCCGCAGCACGGCGCCGGGGTTGAGGATGCCACGCGGATCGAGCGCCGACTTGATCGCCCGCATCATGGCGAGCTTTGCCGGGTCGCCGTAGCGCTCCAGATCACCGACCTTGAGCCGCCCGATGCCGTGCTCGGCGCTGACCGAGCCGCCGAAGGCATGGGCGAGATCATGGACGATCTCCTTCACGCGCGGCCGGATGTCCTCGTAATCCTTGCGATCTCGGCCTCGGGGCGGGAACACGTTGTAATGCAGGTTGCCATCGCCCAGATGGCCGAAGCAGTTGATCCGCACTTCGCCAAGCGCGCGCAGCGCCGGGCCACCCTGCGCGATGAAGTCCGGCACCGAGGAGAGCGGCACCGAGATGTCGTGCGAGGAGATCGAGCCGATCCGGCGATTGGCCTCGGGGATCGTCTCGCGCACTGACCAAAGCGCCGCGGCCTGGGCCTCCGACGAGGCGATGACGCCGTCCTCGGACAACCCGGTCGCCACCGCCGCCTCGAAGATCGCGGCTAGACTGTCCTCGGGGCGCAGCCCTTCGGGCAGGCCCAGTTCGACCAGCACCATCCATTCGGGCATGGGATCGAGAGGCACCCGCGCCTCGAGCCCGGCTTCGATCAGGAATTCGGGGCCCTGCCGGTGCATCAGTTCGAAGGCGGTGACGTTGTCGCCGACCCGGTCGCGCGCCAGCGCCAGGAGATCGAGCGCGGCGCGTGGCGAGGCCACCTGGAACAGCGCCGTGCCCGAGGCGGCGGGAACCGGCGCCAGCTTGAGCGCGGCGGCTGTGATGACCCCGAGGGTGCCTTCCGCCCCGATCATCAGGTCGCGCAGGTCATAGCCCGTGTTGTCCTTGTAGAGCCGGGTGAGCCCGGCCCAGACCTCACCCTGCGCCGTCACCACTTCGAGCCCGAGACATTGGGCTCGGGCATTGCCGTAGCGCAGCACGTTCAGGCCGCCCGCATTGGTCGCCAGTAGACCGCCGATCCGCGCCGAGCCCTCCGAGGCGAGCGAGAGCGGAAACATCCGGCCTGCCTCGCGCGCGGCGCACTGCACGTCGGCAAGGATCGCGCCGGCCTCGGCCACGAGCACGTTTTCGGATGGATAGACGTCGCGGATCCGGTCCATCCGCGCCAGCGACAGGATCACCGGCGCCACGCCGTCCTGCATCACCTGCCCGCCAACGAGCCCGGTGCCGCCGCCATGCGGCACCACGCCCACCCGCGCCGCGTGACAGGCGCTCAGGATCGTCGCCACCTCTTCGGTCGAACCGGGGGCGAGCAGCACGCCCTGCCCCCGGTAGCGGCCGCGCGGCTCCTCGAGGTGTTCGGGTCCGGCCTGACGGAATGCGGCCTCGGGAAGCCTGTCCCTCAGAGTGTCGAGGAACTCCGGCGTGGCGGCGTTCAGCATAGCGGTCTCCTCCTCAGCCCGTTGCGGTACGACCGCGCCGATCGGCCCTCAGGTTGGCGTAGAGCACGTGATTGCGCCAGCGCCCGTCGATCTGCAGGTAGCTTTGCGCCACGCCCTCGTACTTGTAGCCGCAGCTTTCAAGGAGCCTCCGCGACGGCGTGTTCTCGGGCAGGCAGCCCGCCTCGATCCGGCTCAGATCCATGACGGTGAAGGCATGGTGCACCACCGCCTGCACCGCCTCGCGCATGTACCCCATGCGCGCGAAGGGCTCGCCGATCCAGTAGCCCGTGGTACCCGCCTGCGCCGGGCCGCGCCGGATGTTGTCGAGGGTGATCGCGCCGAGAAGCATCTGGTCGGCGCGGCGGATCAGGAACAGCGGCAGCGCCGTGTTCTGGCTGATCGAGCGCTGTGCCCAGTAGACCCGGTTCGTGAAGGCGCGACGGGTCAGGTGATCGGCGGCCCAGGTCGGCTCCCAGCGGGTCAGGAAGGCCGCCGAATCGCGACGCAGCGCCGCCCAGGCCCGGAAGTCGCCATGCACGGGCGGGCGCAAAACGAGCCGCTCGGTCTCGATCTGGACCCGCCGGCGCTGGCCGAGCATCAGGCGGCGAGCCTTTCCTTCAGCTCCTCCAGACGCGGCGCGGTCTCGGCCGGTCCATAGAGCGCCAGCGCGCTGCCCGCTCCGCCCGCGGCATGGGCAGCGAAATCGCGGACCGCCTCGACGGTGACGGCGTCGATCTTCTCGACCGCCTCCTCGACCGCCGGCACGCGCCCCCAGATCGCGAGCATCCGCGCCAGACGCTCGGCCCGGTTCGAGGGGCTCTCCAGCCCCATCAGCATCCCGGCCTTCATCTGCGCCCGGGCGCGGGCCACCTCGGCCTCGCTCATGTCGCCCGCCGCGCGCTTCATCTCGTCCATGGTGATCCGTGCCAGATCGCCGATCTCCTCGGCAGAAGTGCCGGCATAGATCGTGGTCATGCCGGTATCCTCGTAGGCCCCGGCCTGCGCGAATATGGTGTAGCACAACCCCCGATCCTCGCGGATCTTCTGGAACAGCCGCGAGGACATGCCGCCGCCGAGCGCGGTGGCATAGATCTGCGCCGTGTAGATCGCCGGGTCGCGGTAATGCGGACCTTCCAGCGCCATCGCGAAATGCACCTGCTCGAGCGGCTTGATCACCCGCTTCTCGCCGCCCATGAAGCGCGCCGGCGGCTGGATCGGTGCCGTGACACGCGGCGCCAGCCCGCCGAACAGACGCTCTGCAGCGCGCACGATCTCGTCGTGATCCACGTCCCCCGCGGCCGAAAGGATCAGCTGGCCCGGCCCGTAATGCGACCGGGTGAAATCCTGCAGATCGGCGCGGCTGAACTGCGCTACGCGCTCGGCCGGGCCGAGAATGGTGCGCCCCAGCGGCTGGTCCGGATAGGCTTCTTCCTGAAGCCAGTCGAAGATGATGTCGTCGGGCGTGTCCAGCGCCTGGCCGATCTCCTGCAGGATCACGCCGCGCTCGACCTCGATCTCCTCCTCCGAAAACACCGGGTTCAGAAGGATGTCCGAAATCACGTCGAGCGCGAGCCCCACGTCCTGCCCCAGCACGCGGGCGTAATAGGCGGTCATCTCCCGCGAGGTATAGGCGTTGATGTAGCCGCCCACATCCTCGATCGCCTCGGCGATGGCGAGCGCCGAGCGCGTCTTGGTACCCTTGAAGGCCATGTGCTCGAGGAAGTGCGCGATGCCGTTCTGGTCCGCCGTCTCATGGCGTCCGCCAGCCAGCACCCAGATGCCGATCGAGGCCGATTGCAGCCCCGGCATCCGCTCCGTGGCGATGCGGAAACCATTGGACAGGGTGTGAAGCTGGACACTCACCGCGCGATCTTCTCCCGAATGACGGATTGCAGGGCGGCGAGATCGTTCTCGACCCGCGTCACCCGCTCCGCGCGGTCATACAGCCCTGCCATCCGGGTTGGAAGGGGCGGCCGGATCGTGGTGGCGGCCTCGACCGCGTCGGGGAACTTGGCCGGATGCGCGGTGGCGAGGGTAACCATCGGGTTCGTACCGAGCTGTGCCTCGGCCACGTGCACCCCCACCGCCGAATGCGGGCAGAGCAATTCACCGGTCTGCTCGTGGATGCGACGGATCGTCTCGCGGGTGTCCTCCTCGCTGGCGCGGCCCGAGGCGAAGCTGTCGCGCAGCCGGCCGATCGCGCCCTGGCTCACCGCGAAACCGCCATTCGCCTTCAGCTCGTCCATCAGCTGCGCCACGGCGGCACCATCGCGGCCATAGGCATCCCACAGCGCCCGCTCGAAATTCGAGGACACCTGGATATCCATCGAGGGGCTGATGGTCGGCGTCACGCCCGACTTGCGATGCTCCCCGTTCTCGATGGTGCGGTGCAGGATGTCGTTGCGGTTGGTGGCGATGACCAGCCGCCCGATCGTCAGGCCCATCCGCCGGGCGATGTCACCCGCATAGATGTCGCCAAAATTGCCGGTGGGTACCGTGAAGTCGATTTCGCGATGCGGCGCGCCAAGGCTGGTGGCGGCTGTGAAATAGTAGACAACCTGCGCCAGCACCCGGCCCCAGTTGATCGAGTTCACGCCTGCGAGCCGCACCTCGTCGCGGAAAGCGAAATCGTTGAACATGTCCTTGAGCGCGGCTTGGCAATCGTCGAAATCGCCGGTCACCGCGAGGGTGTGGACGTTCTTTTCTCGTGGCGTGGTCATCTGCCGACGCTGCACCTCGGAGATCCGCTCATGCGGGTAGAGGATTACCACGTCGACATTGGCGAGCCCGCGGAACGCCTCGATCGCCGCCGAGCCGGTATCGCCCGAGGTGGCGCCGACGATAGTGATACGCTCGCCGGAGCGTTCCAGAGATGCCTGGAACAGCTGACCGATCAGCTGCATGGCGAAGTCCTTGAAGGCTAGGGTCGGCCCGTGGAACAGCTCCAGCAGGTGATGGTTCGGACCAAGCTGGCTGAGCGGTGCCCGCGCCGGATGCGCAAAACTCGCGTAGGCCTTGGCGATCAGACGGCGGAACTGGTCATCGGTGAAGGCGTCGCCGATGAAGGGGCGCATCACCCGAAAGGCCACCTCCTCGTAGGGCTGACCCGCCATGGCCGCGATCTGCGCGCGATCGAACATCGGCACGGTTTCGGGGACATAAAGACCGCCATCGCGGGCGAGGCCGGTCAGCATCGCCTCCTCGAAGGAAAGGCTCGGGGCTTGGCCGCGGGTCGAGACATAGCGCATGGGTCTGTCCTTCGAAGTCAGGACGCGGCGCGGCGGCCGCGCCACAGGAAGAATCCGGTCATCACGGCCCAGACGGCGGCCAGCGAGAACCAGGTGATGGCGTAACCGAGGTGGTCGTTCGGCACGGCGCCGCTGTCAAGCGGCATGGGCGCGGTTCCGATCGCCGGCGTGATGCGACGCGCCACCACCAGCAGCGGCGCGGTGCCGAGCGCCGCGGCCATCGGCCCGACGTCGCGGGCATACCAGATATTGGCGGCCGTGTCGGGGGCCGGTGTCCAATCGTCCACTTCCTGCGGCCAATGCAGGTTTCCGGTGATCATCGCCTTCGGCGTGGCGCGGCTCAGATCCTTGGCCCCGAGCGGCACGAAGCCCAGATCGGCCATGACCCGGCGCCCGCCGGTCTCTAGCACACCGATCACCCGGTAACCCGGCCCGTCGGCGGCGCTGAGCACGTGAATTTCCTCGCCGGTGAGCCGTCCCTCCGCCACCACCGGCAAGAAGCGCTGCGCCTGTGGATCGGCGGTGCCGACACCCGAGAGCGGCACGGGGGCGGCGAGGATGCGCGCGTCGAGATCGGCGAGGATCGCGGTCTTCCAGCTCAGGCGTTGCACCTGCCAGACGCCAAGGCCGATCAGGATTGCGCAGCCCAGGATGCCCATCAGCAGCGGTAGAACAATGCGTCGCATCTTGTCTCCGGAAACGAGAAGGACGCGCGAGAGGGCCCGCGCGTCCGTGTTGGGAGGGCTGTTGTGGCGGGCGCGAGGCCCTGCCGTATCAGCTGCCCCAGACGTAGATCGAGAAGAACAGGAATAGCCACACCACGTCGACGAAGTGCCAGTACCAAGCTGCCGCCTCGAAGCCGACATGCTTCTCGGGGGTGAAATCGCCGCGCTGCAGGCGGTACAGGCAGACCGCGAGGAAGATCGTGCCGATGATCACATGCGCGCCGTGAAAGCCGGTCGCCATGAAGAACACGCCGCCATAGACGTTGCCGCCGAAGCTGAACGGCGCTTCCCAGTACTCCAGCGCCTGGAACGCGGTGAAGATCACGCCGAGGCCGATGGCGATCAGCAGACCGTTGCGCATGTCCTTGCGGTTGTTCTCGTGCACCAGCGCATGGTGCGCCCAAGTCGCCGCCGCGCCCGAGCACAGCAGGATCAGAGTGTTGATCAGCGGCAGGTGCCAAGGATCGAAGGTGGTGATGCCCTCGGGCGGCCAAGTGCCGTCGACCATCGGGCTTTCGGGGCCCATCGGGTAGAGCGCGTTCTTGAAGAAGGCCCAGAACCATGCCGCGAAGAACATGACCTCGGACATGATGAACATGATGAAACCGTAGCGCAGGCCGATCCGCACCACCGGTGTGTGGTCGCCCTGGCGGCTTTCGCCGATCACGTCGGCCCACCAGCCATACATGGTGTAGAGCACCGCCGCGAGGCCGATCAGGAACAGCCAGGGGCCGGAGCCGTGCATCCAGACGACCGCGCCGAACAGCATGGCGAAGGCGCCGGTGGCCGACAGGAACGGCCAGATGGACGGGGCCAGGATGTGGTAATCGTGGTTCTTTTCATGCGCCATTCGTTCGGTCCCTCGGGCCTTTCGTTCAGTTCGTGTCTATCGCCTGAGCGGCGGTGCGTGTCAAAGACTCGTTGCCCGGCGCCAGTGCCGCCGTCTCCGTGTCCTCGGGCATGTCGATCTCGTAAAAGGTGTAGCTCAGCGTGATCTCGTGGACATACTTCGCCTCGCGGTCCTCGACGATCTCGGGGTCCACGAAGAAACTGACCGGCATCAGCACCGTCTCGCCGGGCTGCAACACCTGCTCGGTGAAGCAGAAACATTCGATCTTCTCGAAATAGCCGCCCGCCGAATAGGGCGCGACGTTGTAGCTCGCCTGACCCGCGACGGCCCGGTCGGTCGGGTTGTGCGCCTCGTAGAAGGCTAGGCCCGTCTCGCCGATCCGGATCTCCATCTCGCGCTCGACCGGCTTGAACTCCCACGGCATGCCGCGGTCGAGCGAGGCGTCGAAGCGCACGGTGATGGTCTGGTCCAGCACCGTGTCCGAGCCCGCCTCGGCCACAGAGGTGGCGCCGCCGAAGCCGGTGACGCGGCAGAACCACGAGTAGAAGGGCACGGCCGCCCAGGCCAGGGCGCCCATCACGACGACCACGCCGACCATCTGCAGCGCGGTACGGCGCAGCTTGCGGTCGCGATCGGTCATTGTGCGGCCCCCTCCTGCGGCACGAGTTGCGGGCGCGCCACGTGGTCGAAGCGCTCCAGTTCGACGATCGAGCCGAGCGACAGCGTCTTGACCACGGTCAGGCCGAACATCAGGGCGACGAAGCCGACAAGCAGCAGTCCGACGCCCAAGTTGCGGCCCCGCCGGCGGTGATGCAGTTCATGTTCGACACGCATGGAAATGTCTCCTTATGCCCCGACCAGCCCCGACAGGATCTGCCAGGAACCGCCCCAGGGACGCAGCGCCGCCTCGATCAGAAGCGCGCCGAAATGCAGGAAGAGATAGCCGAGCGAGATCTTGAAGACCTTCTTCTCGGCGGCGTAGCCATCGGCCTCGGCCTGCTCCTCGCTGCGGCGGAACAGCTGCCACGCACCGCCCAGGAACTTCAGGTTCAGCACCACGGCGATGGCAAGGTAGATCGGCCCGCCGATCGAGGTGAATCCGAGGCCCAGCGCCACCGGCACCAGAAGCACGGTGTAGGCGAGGATATGGCGGCGGGTGGAGCGGCGGCCATGCGTCTCGGTCAGCATCGGCACGCCCGCATCGCCGTAATCCGACTTCACGAACAGCGCCAGCGCCCAGAAATGCGGCGGCGTCCACATGAAGGTCAGCGCGAACATCAGGACGCTTTCGATCGCGATGTCGCCGGTGGCGGCGGCCCAGCCGATCATCGGAGGAAAGGCGCCCGCGGCGCCGCCGATGACGATGTTCTGCGGCGTCGAGCGCTTGAGCCACATCGTGTAGATCACGGCGTAGAAGAAGATGGTGAAGGCCAGCAGCCCCGCGGCGAGAGGGCCGGCGGCGAGGAACAGCACCAGCACAGAGAAGCCCGACAGCGCCAGGCCCAGCGCCAGCGCGTCGCCGGGCGTGGTCTTGCCAGCGGGGATCGGACGCGACTTGGTGCGACGCATGATCGCGTCGATATCGGCGTCCCACCACATGTTAAGCGCGCCGGAAGCGCCGCCGCCCACCGCGATGCACAGGATCGCCACGAAGCCCAGGAACGGGTTCACCGTGACGGGGGCCACGAGCAGGCCCACCAGCGCCGTGAAGACCACGAGCGACATCACACGCGGCTTGAGCAGCGCGAAGTAGTCCTTGAGCCCAGCCTCGGGGGCCCCGGGATAGCTCAGATCGGTCATGCTGGCATCGGTCATGCGGGCTCCCGTCCGGCGGTCATCATCCGCCGTGGCTGCTGGCGCGGGCGCGGGGTGCCTCGACCCCGGCTGCGCGGCCGGGCGGTCCCGGCCGGTCGTCATGTCGAATGGCGGCGGCGCCGCCCCGTCGGGCGGGCGCCTGCGCGCCTTGCCCCTCGGTTCACGACCCGGCTCAGGCCGGGAACTCTTCCTTGGCGCCCGCGAGCCACTGCTCATAGGCCTCGGGGCTCACCACCTTGACGGTGATCGGCATGTAGGCGTGGTCCTTGCCGCAGAGCTCGGAGCACTGGCCGAAATAGACGCCTTCCTGCTCGGCCTCGAACCAAAGCTGGGCGATCCGGCCCGGCACCGCGTCCTGCTTCACGCCGAAGGCGGGAATGGTCCAGGAGTGGATCACGTCGGCGGCGGTCACGTCCATCACCACGGTCGCGCCGACGGGGACCACCACGGCGGTGTCGGTCGCCAGCTTGAACTCGTCGGCGCCGTAGCCGGCTTCGTTCAGCTCGGCCAGGATCTCTTCGTTGAGGTTGCCCATGCCCGCGCCGATCATGAAGCTCTCGAAGGCGACCTCCTCGTCGGGATACTCGTAGCCCCAGTACCACTGGAAGCCGGTCACCTTGATGTGCACGTCGCCCTCGGGGATCTCCTGCTGGTCGAACAGCACTGGCAGGGAGAAGGCGCCGATGAAGATCAGGATGACGATCGGCACCACGGTCCAGGCGATCTCGAGCGGCGAGTTGTGGGTGAAGGTCGCCGGGTTGGGATTGGACTTGCGGTTGTAGCGCAGGATCACGAAGGCCAGCAGGCCGGTGACGAAGAGCGTGATCGCGGTGATGATGACGAGCAGCATCCCGTCGAGCCAGTGGATGTCGCGCGCCAGCTTGGTCGCGGCGGGCTGCCAGCCCACGGCCCCATCGACCGGACGGCCGATGATCGGCAGTTCGGCGATCTGCTCCTGTGCCGAGACCATGCCCGCCGTCAGTGTGGCGGCGGCGGTCCCGAGCACGGCGAGGGGCTTTGTGAGGTGCATGTCTCTACCTTGCGTGTGTGGCGTAAGTCGGCGCCCCGAGGCCCCCGCCGCGGCGGAATCCCCTGTCGTCCGCGGGTCTATTCCCATAAACTGTCGCGCAGAACAAGCTGTCGGGTTGCGGCAAACGGACGCTCGCCCTACCTGCCCGCCGCCTTCATTCCCCGCCCAGCCCCCCGACGAGGACGCAAGATGACCGCACGACAGGCCGAGCCCGCCTTCGACCCTTTCGCCACCCATCTCGACCGCGCCGCGGCATTGCGGCTACTGCGCGAGGCGGTGGCCGGCGCCGATGACGGCGAGTTGTTCCTAGAGCGCCGCCGCTCCGAGGTGCTGGGCTTCGACGATGGCCGTCTGAAGCACGCCAATTTCGACGCGGCCGAGGGCTTCGGGCTGCGCGCGGTGCGTGGCGAGACCTCGGGCTATGCGCATTCGACCAGTATCGATGAGGCGGCGCTGAAGCGCGCGGTGGCGACCGCACGGCTCGCGGTGGGCGATGGCGGCGGCAGCCTCGCGGAGGCGCCCGCCCGCACCAACAGGCACCTCTATACCGATGCCGACCCGATCGCCGGCGCCGCCTTCGGGGTGAAGGTCGATCTGCTGCGCGAGATCGACGCCTTTGCCCGTGCGCTCGACTCGAAGGTGGTGCAGGTCACCGCCAGCCTCGCCGCCTCGCATCAGGAGGTGGCGATCCTTCGGCCCGAGGACGCGCTCTATACCGATATCCGCCCGATGGCCCGGATCTCGATCGGCGTGATCGTCGAGAAGGACGGACGCCGCGAGAGCGGCCATATGGGCGGCGGCGGCCGCTTCGGCCTCGACGGGTTGATGGCGCGCGATCACTGGGAGCCGGTGGTCCGAGAGGCGCTGCGCATCGCCCTGGTCAATCTCGACGCCGAGGCGGCGCCTGCAGGCGTCATGGACGTGGTGCTTGGGCCGGGCTGGCCCGGGATCCTGCTGCACGAGGCGGTGGGCCACGGGCTCGAGGGCGACTTCAATCGCAAGGGATCTTCGGCCTTCGCCGGTCTGATGGGCAGCCAGGTCGCCGCCAGGGGCGTCACCGTGCTCGATGACGGCACCATCCCCGACCGGCGCGGCTCGCTCACCTTCGATGACGAGGGCACTCCGTCGAACCGCACCACGCTGATCGAGGACGGCAAGCTGGTGGGTTACATGCAGGACCGACAGAACGCGCGGCTGATGGGCGTCGCCCCCACCGGCAATGGCCGTCGCGAAAGCTTTGCCCACACGCCGATGCCGCGCATGACCAACACCTATATGCTGGCCGGAAACGACGACCCGGCCGGGATGGTAGCGGATCTGAAGGACGGGATCTGGGCCGTGGGGTTCGGCGGCGGACAGGTCGATATCACGAGTGGCAAGTTCGTCTTTTCCTGTACCGAGGCCTACCGGGTGAAGAACGGTAAGGTAGGCGCCCCGGTCAAGGGCGCGACGCTGATCGGCGACGGTGCCACGGCGCTGCAGAAGATCCGCGCCATCGGCAACGATCTCGCGCTCGACCCCGGGATCGGCAATTGCGGCAAGGCCGGGCAATGGGTGCCGGTGGGGGTGGGCCAGCCCTCCCTGACGATCGGCGGACTGACGGTGGGCGGGTCGGGAAGCTGACCTCCGCATACCTACCCACCATGCCCGCTGCGGTTTACGGCTCATTAACCGAGTCGCCTTAAACCTGAGCGGGCAACAGGCGAGGCGCGGATGTCCCAGGAACCGACTTCTTCCGCTCACCCCCCACTCCCACCCACCTCGGAAGAAGACACGCTGTCCCGCCTCCGCCTGTTGCGCTCTCGCCGCGTGGGCATCGCCACCTACTGGCGCCTGATGGCCGAGCATGGTTCGGCCCGAGCCGCGCTGGATGCGCTGCCCGACGTCGCCCGCGCTGCCGGCATCGAGGATTATGCCCCCTGCTCGGTCGAGGCCGCACGTGCCGAGATGGCGGCGGCCCGATCCGCAGGCGCGCATCTGCTGGCGCATGGCGATCCGCTCTACCCTGCCGATCTCGCCACCCTGCCCGACGCCCCTCCGCTCCTCTGGCTACGCGGCCGCGCGGCCCTGCTGCGCCGCCCAATGCTGGCCCTGGTGGGTGCCCGAAACGCCTCGTCACTGGGGCTGCGCATGGCGCGTCGGCTGGCGGCCGAGTTGTCGGAGGCAGGTTGGATCGTGGTGTCGGGTCTGGCACGCGGCATCGATGCGCACGCACACGAGGCCGCATTGACCGGCGGCACCATCGCCGTCGCCGCCGGGGGCGTCGATGTCGTCTACCCGCCGGAGAACGCGGATCTGACGGCGCGCATCGCCCGCGACGGGCTGATCCTTTCCGAACAGCCATCCGGGCTCGCGCCGCAGGGGCGACATTTCCCGGCGCGCAACCGCATCGTCGCCGGGCTGTCGCGGGCGGTGCTGGTGGTCGAGGCGGCGGCGCGCTCTGGCAGCCTGATCACCGCGCGTGCCGGGCTCGATGCGGGGCGCGAGGTGATGGCGGTGCCGGGACACCCCTTCGATGCACGCGCCGGCGGCTGCAACCTGCTGATCCGCGATGGTGCGATATTGGTCCGGGGCGCCAGGGACGTGCTCGACATCATCGGCCGCATCGCACCATCGACATCGGCGTTGCCAAAGCCCTCAAACGCCCCACCGGAACCGCGCGAGAGCCCGAGCGACGCAGTGTCGGTGCACATTCTCAATCGGCTCGGCGCTGCGCCGCTTGCCGAAGATCAACTGCTGCGCGATCTCGGCCTGCCTGCCGCTCAGGTCAGCCAGGCGCTTGTCGATCTTGAACTGTCGGGCCAAGTCGCCCGACAGCCGGGCGGTCTGCTGGCGCGGCACGGCCCCGCGAATGGCGCGGGGTAGGCCCGAACGCTACCGGACAGAGGGCGCATTGACATTGCGGCGGCCCCCGCCACATGTTGCCCGCCCAAAGCGCCCCTCCCCTGTCCCGAGGATTCCCCATGCCCGTCGTCGTCGTCGAATCTCCGGCCAAGGCCAAGACGATCAACACTTATCTCGGGTCGGACTATACCGTTCTCGCCTCCTACGGGCATGTCCGTGACCTGCCGCCCAAGGATGGTTCGGTCGATACCGACAATGATTTCGACATGCGCTGGGAGGTCGGTGCGGATTCGCGCAAGCATGTGAAGGCGATCGCCGACGCGCTCAAATCCGACCCGAACCTGATCCTCGCCACCGACCCCGATCGCGAGGGGGAGGCGATCTCGTGGCACCTGCAGGAGGCGCTGACCGCGCGCAAGGTGCTCAAGAAGGACACGCCGGTGTCGCGCGTCGTGTTCAACGCGATCACCAAGGCCGCCGTGACCGAGGCGATGAAGAACCCGCGCGAGGTCGACGCGCCCTTGGTGCACGCCTATCTGGCGCGCCGCGCCCTCGACTACCTCGTGGGTTTCAACCTGTCGCCCGTGCTGTGGCGCAAGCTGCCCGGCGCGAAATCCGCCGGTCGGGTGCAGTCGGTCTGCCTGCGGCTCATCGTCGAGCGCGAGATGGAGATCGAGGCGTTCAAGCCCCGCGAATACTGGAGCGTGAAGGCGCAGCTGGTCACGCCGCGTGGCCAGGAATACGAAGCGCGCCTCACCGTTCTGGCCGGCAAGAAGCTCGACCGCTTTGACATCGCCGACCGGACCCAGGCCGAGATGGCGGTGCAGGCGGTGGCCTCGCGCGATCTCACCGTGTCTTCGGTCGAGGCGAAGCCGGCGTCGCGCAACCCCTCCGCGCCCTTCATGACCTCGACGCTGCAGCAGGAAGCCAGCCGCAAGTTCGGCATGGGCGCGCGCGCCACGATGTCGGCCGCCCAGCGCCTCTACGAGGCAGGCTACATCACCTACATGCGGACCGACGGCATCGACATGGCGCCCGAGGCGGTGATGGCCGCCCGCGACGAGATCAAGTCGCGCTACGGCGAGGCCTACGTGCCCAAGAGCCCGCGCATGTACAAGAACAAGGCCAAGAACGCGCAGGAAGCACACGAGTGCATCCGGCCTACCGACATGTCGCGCGACGCCTCGAAACTGGCGCGGCTGGAGGCGGACCAGCGCAAGCTCTACGACCTGATCTGGAAGCGGACGCTGGCCTGCCAGATGGAAGCCGCGCGGATGGAGCGCACCACCGTCGACATCGCCAGCCGTGACGAGCAGGTCGTGCTGCGTGCCACCGGCCAGGTCGTGCTCTTCGACGGCTTCCTCAAGGTCTATGAAGAGGGCCGCGACGACGTCGAGAGCGATGACGACCGCCGCCTGCCGCAGATCCATCAGGGCGAGGCCGCCAAGTTCGCCTCCGGCACGCTCAAGGGTGCCTTCGCCAAGGCGACCGAGGAGAACAAGGACGCGGCCGTTCTCGGCGGCCCCGATGCCGTGCTGGCCCTGCAGCACCACACCCAGCCGCCGCCGCGCTACACCGAGGCGACGCTGGTCAAGCGCATGGAAGAGCTCGGCATCGGCCGTCCCTCGACCTATGCCAGCGTCATCGGCACGATCCAGGACCGCGACTACGTCACCAAGGACAAGAACCGGCTGATCCCCCAGGACAAGGGGCGGATCGTCACGATCTTCCTGCTGAACTTCTTCAAGCGCTACGTGGAGTACGACTTCACCGCCGAGCTCGAGGAGCAGCTCGACGACGTCTCGGCTGGCAAGGCCGACTACAAGGAGCTGCTGGCGCGGTTCTGGCGCGATTTCTCGGCCGCCATCGCCGAAACCTCGGAGCTTCGGATCACCGAGGTGCTCGACGTGCTCGACGAGGCACTGGCGCCGCAGCTCTATCCGCCGCGCGAGGATGGCTCCGATCCGCGCATCTGCCCGCAATGCGGCACTGGCAAGCTGCATCTGAAGACCTCGCGCACCGGCGGCTTCGTCGGCTGCGGCAACTATCCCGAATGCCGCTACACCCGCCCGATCGGCGGTGACGGCGCCGACACCGGCGCCGACCGGGTGCTGGGCGAGGATGGCGGCGACGAGATCTGGCTCAAGACCGGGCGCTTCGGTCCCTATGTCCAGCGCGGCGAGCCGACCGAGGAACAGCCCAAGCCATCGCGCGCCTCGCTGCCCAAGGGCTGGCAGGCCGACGCGATGGACCTCGACAAGGCGCTGACACTCCTGTCGCTGCCACGCCTCGTCGGTTATCACCCCGAGGATGGCGAACCGGTCGAGGCCGGGCTGGGCCGCTTCGGCCCCTTCGTCAAGCACGGCAAGCTCTATGCCAACCTCAAGGAGGTCGACGAGGTCTTCGAGATCGGCATGAACCGTGCCGTCGAGGTGCTGGCGCAGAAGGCAGCAGGACGCGGCGGCCGCGGCGCGGCTGCCAAGGCGCTCAAGGAGCTGGGCGAGCACCCCTCGGGCGGCGCGATCTCGGTGATGCCGGGACGTTACGGGCCCTATGTGAAATGGGAAAAGGTCAACGCGACCCTACCCAAGGACATGGAGCCCGACGCGGTCACGCTGGAGCAGGCGATCGCCTTGGTCGATGAGAAGGCCGCCAAGGGCGGCAAGCAGAAAGCCCCGGCCAAGAAGGCGGCAGCGAAGAAGCCGGCTGCCAAGAAGACCGCGGCCGGCAAGACCACTGTGACCAAGAAGACCGCAGCCAAATCGACGGCGGCCAAGAAGACCCCCGCCAAGAAAGCGCCTGCGAAGAAGGCCGAGGCCCCCGACGAGGCGGCCGAATAGGCCCGCGAACGGGTTGAATGCCGCGCCGCCCGCTGCGGCGCGGCATCCGCATTGACTTCGCGCGCTGCCGGCGCAAGTCTCGCCCCCGTGACAACAGGGGGAGACGCATGAACAAGATCTATCCGGACGCGGCCGCCGCGCTCGACGGGCTCCTGTCCGACGGGATGCTGATCGCCGCCGGGGGCTTTGGCCTCTGCGGCATTCCAGAGCTTCTGATCGCCGCCATCCGCGACGCGGGCACGAAGGATCTGACCTTCGCGTCGAACAATGCGGGCGTCGATGATTTCGGCCTGGGGCTTCTGTTGCAGACCCGACAGGTGAAGAAGATGATCTCCTCCTATGTGGGCGAGAACGCCGAGTTCATGCGCCAGTATCTCTCGGGCGAGCTGGAACTGGAGTTCACGCCGCAGGGCACGCTCGCCGAGCGGATGCGCGCCGGCGGCTCCGGCATCCCCGGCTTCTACACCAAGACCGGCGTCGGCACGAAGGTGGCCGAGGGCAAGGAAGAAAAGGTCTTCGACGGCGAGACCTACATTCTCGAGCGCGGCATCGTCGCCGATTTGTCGATCGTCAAGGCGTGGAAGGCCGACGAGACCGGCAACCTCGTCTTCCGCAAGACCGCCCGCAACTTCAACCCGCCCGCCGCGATGGCCGGGCGCGTCTGCGTGGCCGAGGTCGAGGAAATCGTGCCCGCCGGATCGCTCGACCCCGACCACATCCATCTGCCCGGCATCTACGTGCACCGCCTGATCCAGGGCGAGCACGAAAAGCGCATCGAACAGCGCACCATCAGGGAGGCTTGATCATGGGCTGGGATCGCAAGCAGATGGCGGCACGCGCCGCGCAGGAACTTGAGGACGGCACCTATGTGAACCTCGGGATCGGCATTCCGACCCTGGTGCCGAACTACATCCCCGAGGGGGTGCACGTGACGCTGCAATCCGAGAACGGGATGCTCGGCATGGGCCCTTTCCCGACCGAGGACGAGATCGACCCGGATCTCATCAATGCGGGCAAGCAGACCATTACCGAGCTGCCGCATACCGCCTATTTCGACAGCGCCACCAGCTTTGGCATGATCCGCGGCGGCAAGATCGCGATGGCGATCCTCGGCGCGATGGAAGTGGCCGAGAACGGCGATCTGGCGAACTGGA
>Ga0310345_10001735_pt1 | contig 23426 bp, 41 predicted proteins | sample HC15DNA20500_MG_FD_204667 | JGI IMG/M metagenome (GOLD analysis project Ga0310345, IMG submission 204667) | Marine microbial communities from station ALOHA, North Pacific Subtropical Gyre - HC15-DNA-20-500_MG | ecosystem: Environmental > Aquatic > Marine > Oceanic | place: Pacific Ocean: North... | reverse complement strand
GCAATGGAAATCTAAGATGTATAATGAAGGTAGAAAACAAATTGTTGAAGCACCTTCAAATAAACAAATTCAAGCTTGGACTGAGGCTACTGCTGGTCAAATAGCTTATAATATGACGACTGATTTACATTTTGAATATTCTAAATGGGCAAAGGCAAAACCGTTCAAGGGACCAGCTGGTCAGGTAGTGGGTCAGTTTATGCATTATCGTATGTCTATGTTTGACCTTATGATGAAATGGTTTAAAGATGGAATGAGGTCAGTAGCAGCTGGAGATGTAACATCACAGGAAGCTTTCAAAATGTATAGACTTGGCATCCTACAATCATCTGTGTGGGCAATGGGTTTAGGCTTCAATATGAATCTTGCTCAATTAGCTCAGAATGATGTTATTGAAACAGGTGTCAACTTATTTAAAGCTTATTCAGCCGATAGAGAGTCAGAAGAAGGTAAAAAGAAATTTGAAGAAGCTACGTATGGACAAGGATGGATGTCTTTTACAGGTCCTAATATATTATGGGGTGCTAATATAGGCGAAGTGGCTGGTCTTTGGAATCTTGGAGATAACAGTTTATTCAATAATCATAGAGTTGTAGAAGGAAATGAAAACTTTACTAGAGAGCAGAAATTTAAGAGTCTTTCTTTAATAAATACTCAGGTAGCAAGATTTTCACAATACACATATCCTATATTTGTAAAAAGAGGCTTATGGGATGCTGCTAGGCTAGAACTTGGCTTGTTTGGTAAGGGTATGGCTAGAAAATTCTTCATTGATAAAGCTAGAATGTCAGGTATGTCACATAGAACCAGAGATAAGCTATCTCTTGTACAGTATCCAAAAGGAACTAATAAGGATTTATCTGCTATGCAAATGAATGATATAATGGGAAGTATTGATTATATAAGAGGTGAAGCAACTCCATTAGAGGTTCTTCGTAAGAAAAAGAGGAAGAGGAAGAGGAGTTCATTTCCAAAACCCTATAAAAACATAATGGAGTCGCTTTCATTTTTAGATACAATCTAGTTGTATTTATTATTATTTCTATTTTCTAGTATTTTAGTAACGTATTTAGCATTTCCAGTAACAGCCCAAATAATATCTGACCATCTCTTTACTTTTACAATTTTATCATATAATTTTTCTGTACTTTTAAGTATTAATTCTCTTTCTTTAGGCTTTAGTCGATAATCGCTTATCATTATAGTTCTCCTTTAGGTATTTAGTTATTAAGATAGCATCTGCCGTAGCTAATGTAACTTTAAAGTCTACATATTTTTGAGCTATCAGTTTAAATTTCCGTTTTTTATCTAGGTAGTCTTTAGGTATCTTATATCTCTTTAGCATGCTCTGCCATTCTTTAGGCATTATTATGATTGGATTAATATTAAAACTATTCATTATACCATGCCACATTCCATAGTTCATTCCAAATGTAAATGCTCCTTTTCTACCATCTCTGGGCATAGTCCATACTCTTTCTATTCCTACAACAGGTTCATAGTTTTCTACTGTACAATGATTTATGGTAGTTCTAAATAAGTCTGCCATTTTCATTGCTGATTGAGGACATTTATATGCGTCTACAGTTCCATCTGTCCACATAACACACAATGCCCCATTAACGCCTGGGTCAATTCCAATAAATGATTTCATAAAAACTCTCCATCAAATTTATCTATCAAATATCCGACTAATTTGGTCGTATAATATTTGCATCCTTTATCCAGCACATGCGCTGGTATTGTTTTTTCTTTTTTTTCTTTACCGTATGTCTTAAACCATAAACAGCTGCCGCCACTGTAAAAGTAACAGTTACGACAGCCATTCACTTTCCCCATTATACATTCAATGCATCAGTTTCAGTGTTATAGAATTTGCATTTATTACCGTTAAACCCAACTGTGCTCTCCCCAGTTAGTCCATATCTAGCCTTAGCTGATATAATACTAACAGAGTATGGGCTGAACTTTTCATCATCATACTGATATGGATAATAAACAAATATTGCAGCCTCTGCTGTTTGTTCGATTACACCACTTTCAGCAAAATCAGATAGTTTAGGTTTAGGGTCATACCTTCTTTCTATTTCTCTGTTTAATTGAGATACTAATATTGCTGAGCAGTTCTCTTTTTTACATATCCACTTATATTCGTTCATAATGTTCTCAAGTTGGAATCTCCGTTCCAGATTACTTGGCATTTGAATAAGTTGTATGTAATCATCAATAACTACGTCAGGTTTGAATTTAGTTATCTCTCCTAATGAATCTTCTAAATAACGAAGTTTATCAAACATCTTTAGCTTTTTGTATTTAAGTGCTATTGTGTCTACTACTCCATTCTTTAACTTTTCTTGATTTTCTTCTTTAACTTCATTTTCTCTTATATCATCGTATGTAATATCATCAGATTCTAGAACAATTAGTTTTCGCATCATTTCGGTATTATTCATTTCACGATTTATAAGCAATACCTTTCTTCCGTCTTCGATTAACTTCTGTACTAGGTTAACTACTAGAGTAGTTTTGCCATGCCCTGGTCTGCCACCGATAACAGTAACCTCACCTCTTGTCATTCCACCAGCAAATTCGTCTAATGGCTTAAAATTATAAGATATTAATGAGTTTCCCTTAATAATCTTATCTACTGTCTCTTTAGCAATCGAACCTATGTCTACCTTTTTAGTAGGCATTAAGCCTCTTAGCGTATCAACGTATCTGCCATGTTCTTCTAGTATCTGTTTGGTTTTATCTATTGGTAAATAACTTGCGTTTAATAATTTAGTGGCAGTTCTATTAACCTGCCTCTGTATATATTTCTCCCAAATTATTTTAGCGTGACTTGGTATGAATGATGCTCCAATTGATTTCTCATTTAAACCAGTTAACCAATATGCTGTTATTGCATTGTTCTTTTTCTTTGCTTCATCTTTGATAGTAACCACATGGTACTCTTCTTCTTCTCTTCTTAATCTTCTAAGAGCCTTCCACAGATGTTTGCAATTGGGATTATAGAACGCATCATCGTCTTGGATGATTCTTTCCGCCTCATCAAAACCGTTCCAGCCTCCGCTCATAACTTCGGCTAACAAGTTTTCTTCTGCATCTATATCTGTTGGTGGCAGCTTAATATCATCTATTTTTTTCATATTAATCTCCCTCAAACAGTTGTTCTTGAATTGCTGGCTGTTTGTAATTTGTTATTACTAATTCGTTCTTATATTCTCGTTTTCTGGTTTGTCCTGCATAAATCACTGGTATCATTTCTATATTATATTCAGCATATAATTCGTGTACTTTTTCATCATCATCATAACTAACCATAAACATACCGCCAGCACTATTGATAATATTACAAATCTCTAGCAAATCCAAATGGTCATAAAAATCCAAAGTATGTATATAATAATCTTTTCGTTTTGTAGCTATCATATACGGTGGGTCTAAATACCATAAGTCATCTATCCGTGGGTAATATTTATTTACTAGTTCTCTAAAGTCTAGATTTTCTATTACCACATTTTCTAAATGTTTTCTAGATATTGCTAAGTCCTTAATAAAAAGTTCTGTATTCCAGTCAGAAGAGTTTTTACTAAAGGTTCCTTGTGGATTATTGTTAAAGGAACATTTTACTAAATAATAATATCTAGCAGCTCTTCTTACATCTGGAATATCCACAGGTTCTACTGTAGGTTTGTAATTAGATATATACTCTTTCATCAACTGATGCTGTGTACGATTTTTTATATACCATTTTATATGATGACAAAAGGCATCAAATTCTTCTGCTATTGTCATATATAGATTGACAAGATTATTATCCTTATCATTTAGAACATTCCATTCACATTTCTTTTTTCTGAAATACATAGACAATCCACCTGCAAACATTTCTATGTATCTTGAATGTTGTGGAAGTCTAGGCACCAGTTTTCTACTCAATTCGAACTTCCCGCCGTAATAAGGAATAACGACGGGACAGTCCTTCCATCTAGTGTCTGACATTTAAGCTTGAGCTGCTGATTTAGCCCAGTTGCTTATTGTTGGATATATCTTTTGCTCGAATTTATGAGTAGTAGTATTGTTTCTGTTCATATGATGTGTATTAACATATGTAGCAGCGTTGAATAAGTCCCAATAGGTGTATGGTTTATGCGCACATAAATATTGTACAAAACCGTCCATAACATTTGTTGGCACCATTTCAATAAGTTTCTTAACATGAACCTTTTTTACTTTTGTATCGCATAGCATAGTAAAGTCTTGCTCAAATACTTTTGATGTGTTTTCAATAGTATCAACTATCATCGATTCTAAGTCATCTATTCTAGGATTGTATATACTATGTCTATTCGATTTCTTATCAAGAATGATTCCTACTACCATGCCATTATCACATACCAGTCTAAATGCACCAGCCATAATTCCTAATTCCCAGCTACCGTCATAAGAATTCTTTATAACAATTTCAGGACATACAGAATCACCTGCACTTATAGGAACTTTAATTCCTCTAATGGTGTATTTCCATTGAGTCTTTTTACCATCTTGTAAAACCTTAGCTTCTCTTATTGTTGCTCCACATTTCTTTAGTATTGGCTCAGCTGTTTTTATAACCTGTTCATTTGTAATCAATTTATATTCATCTGTCATACAGCTTAGAATCTGACCTGTATCTTCTCTTACTATGAATTTATATCCAGTGGAATCTATCTCTTTATCATCAATTTCTATTGGACTTCCAATTGCAGGAACTTCCTTAACTGGAAATATTGTTTCTGTTAGCATAACCTAACTCCTTCCTTTTTTCTTTAAGTGATTTGGGTGTTTTACCTAATATTCTTAACTCTGCTTCCATATTTTTCTTATAATCTTTACTAGCGTTATATATCATACCTCTTAAATATGCAAAGCCTTTACCAGTTTTATACTCTTTTCTGTTTAGATATATATTGGTTGCCCAATTAATAATATCATCATCTATTTTGCTAAGACCATATAAAAAAGCATAGAACTTATACTTCTTGTTATCAGAAGGTACATGCTTCATAATATTATCGCCAGCTTTAGTTAACAATCTTCTGGTTTTATTAGTACGCATGAATAAGATTTCTCTAATGGCAGATTGTTTATCTCCACTTTCATATTCATAACCGCATGCAGCACATTTCATTTTATCTACCTCTCCAGCTACCATCGTCAGGGTCGTTTACTATACCAACTTTCTCTGCTTTTTCTTGTAAATCAGTGTATGCTCTTACAAATTCATTTGCTGCTAATTTAGGATTTTTAAATCCATAATCTTTTAATGTATTCTCTAATGCAGTATGTTCTCCTAAATGATAGGCATCTTGCACAAGACTATGTAACTCTCCCATTTTGCTCATTTTTAGCTCTCCTTTTTCTTAAAAATTTATTTAATCTATTAATTCTATCTTGCTCTGTTAAGCCTTTTAAAACTAAGTATCTTTCGTATGCTGCTCCACCCTTTTTTATCTTTCCCCATCTAATAAGTGTTTCATAGAATTCAATAGAACTTCTTTTTCCCATTACATTACTTGTTGATTCTTTTTTACTCATTGCTAAATCTATCTAATAATTCTTTTCCAATAACTACTATTACTAACAAGGCAGCTACTATCATACATAATCCTATACCTCCTATAAATAGGCTGCCTGCTACTTTTATTAATCCATCTATCATTCTCTCATCTCTCTTTCTATTACTACTATTCTTTCAAGCAATTCATTTATTCTATCATTTATCAATTTATACTCATCTCTACGTTTAGCATTACAGTTAAAAATCATTTGCTCTAGGTCTTCTGTCTTATCTATTAATTTTAGTATATCTTTTTTCATCGGGTCTATTCTATAATCAACGAAATTCATTCTTCATCCTCCTCTTGTAACCACCACCATCCATTACCATTTTTTTGGAATAATTCTGTTCTATTTTTGTTCCACTCTCTGTTTTGTGGAGCATCAGTCTTATATTTCCATCCGCTTTTCCATTTTCGCCAATCATCAATCGAACGGCTTTGTTTACTTACTTTACTCATTATAGCTCCTTTACTTCTGTTTTAGCTGCTATTATATGCTTGCCTAGATAATAATCTTTATCATCAGGGTGAACATTAACATCCATGATTATTACTCTGGCATTAGCATCACATTCGATTAGGACACCTTTCATTCCACTACCTGTGTGGAACATTGAACCAGGACTAAGGTTTTCTAAATATTTATATCCTTTAGCAGGTCCCCACTTAGGTCCCTTTTTAAGTGCTCTCTTTGCCAGTAATTTTGTTGATATATTCTTTTTTCGGGTTCGCATCTCTAACATCTACTCTCATTTCTCTTTGTTTTTCTTTAAATGTATGTAGTATCTCCTCTAAATCTTTTTTTATAGTTTTATAAGGTCTTTTCCATTCACCATCATCGACACATGGAATAACAGTAGATATAGACATATGTAAACTGTTTACAAGTAACTGTATTTCACTATCAGTAAATTTTATTAACGCTGTTCCAACTGTATTACTCATCATTGTTCTCCTAACCATTTTTCATTATGTTCATCAGCAGTAGTTGCTTCTTTATCTACAACTCTATAAATAAAACCTTCATTGATTATACTTTTAAATATTTGATTAGCTATATTTGTTCTAGCTGATTTGCTTTCTAAATTTGAATCTTTAAAATTTGATAGAGATTCCTCTACTATTTCAAATATTGCTACTTTTGCTAACTCTGAATCCATATCCTCTGGCATATCGCTTAAATCTATTGGTTTATCTCTACCGTCTATTACTGGTGGATTATCAAGTCTGTTCAATACTTCTTCTGATTGCATAATAACTCCTTTTAATAAATTTTTGGGACATGGCAGCTTCCTCCAAGCCAACTATCAGCTTTACCAGCCGAAATTTTATATAGCACTTTTGTCCCATAATATTTTGAGCGGCTAACATCTTTGCTAGGTATGCGGGTTAGGGGTGAGTAGAGGAGTAAGATTGCTAACCGCTCCCTATAATATAATAATAAAGAGGCTAGAGCCATAACAACAAATTATACAACCCAAAAGTTAATAACTTATTTGGCACTACCTAGCCTCTCAGTATTATTCTAGAACGGTACGTCTGAGGTTAACTCATCTGGGTCAATCTTAGAACCGTTGCTCCACGGATAGATATTAAATACCTTCCATGCTTGTTTAGGTAGACCTTGTTTATCGACATACTCATCTTGAGCAATCTTTATTAAACATGGCTGACCAAGAACATCAGTCTCTTCTACTTGTCCCAATATTGTATCTCCATTCTCATCAGAATCAAATACAATACCTAATGATTCAAAGTACTGTTTGTATTTCCTGTTCTTCCATTTCTCATCTCCAGGTTCAGGTGTTAGCCATACACCACCACCTCTAAATGTCTTACCTGCTAGATAAGAGGCATTTATTTTTATCGGATTACCATCAGCATCAAGTACTTGAACTAATTCACCATTTTCTCTGGTCATTTTGTTTATTTGTACTTTTTCAACTTCAGGGGCAATTAGAAATGTAATATTATAGACAAAACTGTCATTATAATCATTTACATTTACATCGCTAACATGAGCTGGATAAGTTCCAGGTATAATAGGTAGGCTTCTTTCGTCACCTTTACCTATTCTAGCACTCTCTAGTTTCTTCACTATAACTCCTTATTTGCTTGTTGTTTTTCTAACTGTAGTATACTCGCTAAGTAACGTATTAAACTTAGTTCGGAATTCAGTCATCTTTTTGCTGTATTCCTTACCGTTTAAGCCTTGAAAATACAACTGAGGACATACCCACGTACCATTTGCAGTTTTCATATACCTGCGAGTGTTACGTTGACGGCTACTAACAAGACCTGAGTCCTGCATTTCCTTAATTGCATTATCTGTGAGAACACCTTCTTTTTTAAGCTGTTCTGCTTCTGCAACTGTCAATTTTCCCATGACTTCTCCTATTTTATTCATCCACAAATCTAGGTTCATCATTCTTTTCTCCTTCAAGAACAAAAGTGTAGAAACTAGGATTTATAGATACTTTTTTGTTAAAGACAGTCTTAAAGACCATCATTGGTTTACCATTTAATAACTTATATCCTGTGAAACGAATGTTGCTGATTTCTCTGCCGTCATTTGTTCCAACAGTATATGAGTTCCCTATTTCGAGGATTCCATCATCATGCAGCTGCATCTTTGGCTCTTCTTTCTAATGATTTAAGAGTCACAGCGTAGTTATCTGCATGAACTACTTGGTTATCAATACCATCTGCTACTTCTTTATGCTTATCCTTACTTATCTTAGAAGCAATTTTTAACAGAGCATTACCCTGTTCAGAAGTTAATGGTGTGGTATGTGGTAGGTCTTCACCTGCATAGATATATAAACCTAATCCATGTAATGCTATAGCTTTTGCTAGGCATCTTTGAATAGATGTATTTATCTGAAATGCATTAGGCTCTTGGATAGTTTGGTTCCTGTTATCTAGAACTGGATGCACCTGAGTTCTCCCGACATCATCAACATGAACTGTCACTTGGACAAAACATCCTGCATCTGTTTTCATATAAGGTTGTTGATTCTCTAATTCTCCAAACTTATGTACTATCCATGTAGCGTTAGGTGAAACTTTTAGTAATTCTCTAACTGCCCATGCCCAACTAAGATAAGTAAACTGACCTTTTTTCTCAGTATACTCATTTACGTTTATTGAATCCAGTACACCAAACTTGTACTCACTTGATTGTTTACTCATTATCTCTCCTTTATTAACGTATTATACCCCTTCACAATGAATCCTGTGATAGGGACAGTACTTACATTCCCAATTATAAATAGGAGTATTGTAATCTCCCACTTTAGGCATCTTATCATCTTCTAATGCTTCATTCAATTCAACCCAGTAAAAGAAAGCATTATCTATCCATTCACTGTTTATTAATTGAACTTTCATCATACTATCATCTTTCTTATACCATATAAGTCCTAATTCAACTTCAGCATCTCTTCTGTCTAATTGATTTATCATACCAAGACCGTATGTACCTAACTGTAACTGATAGTTAACAGATGGATTCGGGTCTACATTTCTACCAAATACTTTCTTCCATTTAAAACTATGCGCTGTCTTTAAGTCATAAACATAGATTTTATCAGTAGCACTTACTGCTACATCTAAATGTCCAACAACTTTAATCTTAGGCAGCTCTATTCTATGTTCAGTATATACTTGATATTCTAAATCATGAAATGTTACATACTTGTTAATAGCTTTTTCAATATCTTTATGTACTATTGTACCTAATCTCATTACTCGTAGAGGTTTTATGGCGTGCTCTACTTCTTCATAATCATTTATTTTATACCACTGCTTTCTATGACATGAACCAGCAGATGAGGCACTAAACCAACCTTTGTATTTCTCATACTTCTGTTTGTGTTTACCACTCTCTCCCAGCAAAAATTCATGATAGATTTCTTCAATATTTATCATTTAATTACCCCTATAATTGTACTATAAATTTAGTTATTCTTACACATACATCAAAGACTTAAAGAAGCTATGACATAATGTCAAGGAAATCTAAGGGGACAAGCTACCTCGGAATGAAATAGACTCATCCCCCCGTGCATCCACACACTGTGCGAAGGTTAATCGCATCAGATGTTAGAGACTCTCGCCTCTAATTTATATGAAGCAAATGTTTTACCTCGCCTTGTAATCTTTTTAGTCTTAATCTTATGTCCTTCCTGTCTCAGCATATGGATTATAGCAGCTAATCTAAAACAACCATACTGTTCAAGAGCATCTAATGGTGTAATATTGTTACCACGTCTTAAATGTTCAAGTACATTATTTTTCTGACTATTATTATATCTGCCTGCTTCTAACATATTTCAAATCCTCCTGAATTATCACTGAACTTTCCAAACTCTCTTACATTATCTGCATTAAATGGATAATGACCTTCCCATTCTTCTTTAGCATAAATAGCATCCCATTGAGTTTTATATGGTTCAGGGTAGTCCATTGGCACCATATCACTTCCAAGTTCTTTCTTTACTTTATCACTCAAGGCATCAAGCTCTTTACGGACTTTTTTGTTATGTTTATTTGCCTTATCTCTTCTGTCATCATGTACAGCTTGAAATGTGTCAATTACACCTTCTTTGTCTGCTCTTCTTATCCTTGCAGCTATTCTTTTTGATTTAGTTTTACTTATTCTATGTCCACCATTGAAACCACCTTCATTTATATCAGTTTCTGTCAGTATATCATCACATATCATCGTTACAAACTGCCATAACGGTCTCCACCACCATACATTATTTCTAAAATATGAACCTATTACTGTATTTTCATAGTCATCAACATCTTTAAAATATGTATCCTTCTCTTCTTGTGTATGGTCTTCAGACCAATCTAAATGTTCTGGTCTAACTGCATTTGTTGGGTTATGTGGTTCTATTCCATATAAGTCAAATCCCATGATTGTTCTCCTTTGTCATTAATTTGATTATTTCTCTAATCTCAAGGTCACCAAAACCATGTTCTGATAACCTAGCTGGCATAACTACATTAATATCACAACTACGACAGCATACACCGTCATTTACAGGTTGTGCATTATGTGTACCATTCCAATACTTAGTTGGAAAGATTACTTCATTGCATATACTACATTTATTCTTTGGCATATTGCCTCCTATTAATAAAATGAGTGTGTGGCAGGATTAGAGATTACCCGCAAGTGTGGTGGCAGTTGTTTTGGGTCTTTCGACCTCACGATATTGTATTGAATACCTGTCGGTACGCACGCTTATAAGCCGATAGCTAACCGCTTACATCACGCCAAGCACTACACTATCAATACATCACAGTTGGAGCCTGTCTACTCCTTAACCTGTAATAATACCGCGACAAGAGGTTCTCTCTTAATCGTTTATGTCACCCACTACGATTGTTAGGCTTGTTATCGCCATTACCCACTCCATTTAAAGTAAATAAACACCCAACGGTGCAACAATCTACCTGCGTACCCTTGCCGAGTAAAGTCCACAGGTTTCACAAGATAACTTTAGCTCTATCTATGCATGGATAAAGCCTCAGCTCACTCATAAATTTTCGGGGACTGCATTAAATACAGCCCCCTTGTGATGGTCAAATGAATCTCACATATGTACCAGTTGCCTTGAAGTTATATATCTTCTCTAGCAACCTAATGTAAGACTCCGTATCTGGACAACGGACAAGACGCTCACTTAAATAGTCCATTTTCTGCATCATTCTGTCTTGGCTATAATCTTCCACGTTCTCAATGATTCTGAGCATGGCTAGAATAAAGCTTCGAGCCTTATAATACTTGAAATGAATACTAAATTCGTTAATCATCTCAACTATTGCATTAGCTTCAGCTACGCTGCGTAACATCATAAATGTACCAGCTTTAAATGCAGAGGCAATACCTTTAGTATTACCAGCAAGTAAAGTCATTACTGAATTATGACTCCATCTGCTTCTTTTCTTGAATCCAGCGTACACGGCGTACTCTTTAAATCCAAGTTTAGTGTAATAATTCATATAGTCATCATATGTCCAGCTCTTGGATACATTAATCCAATGAAGATGCTCAGGCTTTAACTTATCCTTTACATCAACAATGTAATATATCCAATCGTTCTTAAGTTTGACACTTATGAACCTAAACTGACCGTTATAGATAGGATACTTGCCTTTAGGATATTCCTCATCAGCATATTCCTTATCTAGTGGTTTAACGACTATTGGCATTAGGTCAGTTGCGTTCCCAACTACCTCCATCGACTTAAGCAGATTAGCAGTATGAGAGTTATACTTAGTCTCATCTCTATTCCAGTCAATGAGGTGGAACATACCATAGTCTTTGCTTCGTTTGATTTGCGACACGTTGCCTCCTTATCTTAGTCCAAAGAATTCAAGTAATCTATAAATTCTCGACTCTTTACAATAATTTAACCATGCAGATAAAATAACATCTGCTTTGATTATATTTTCACCTATTGGTCTGCCTTGTCTATCAATAAACTTACCATCATCCCAAAGATATTTATATGTGTTGTTGTCCATAATCATTGCTCCTTCATCCATTTTTTGAATTTGTTGTTAAATCTTTTTAGACTCTCAATGTCTCTTGTTCTGAAGTATCTCCATACATAAGTACTAAGAATCTCATTCATTTCTTTTCTTAAAGCTACCATAGCTCTAATCCTCACCACTCTTGGTCCTGGCTTATTATTATGGTTCTCAGCCACCTTCCTGCTTCTTCTCATCTTCTTCTCCTGGTTTACCACGAAATACTAATTTAACACAGTTCTCAGTATTATACATTGTTTGGATGTACACTCTGGTATAACTGTCAAGGTTGTTAGCCTTAATAAATGATTTAGGCAGAGTTAACCTACCTCTATCATCTATCTTACATTTTGCTAAATACATCATTTAAGCCTCCTATCTTTTAATTCCTTCTGGCATATTTGATAGTGTGAATAAGGCTGTGAATCATGATGCGGTTCAGTGCGTTGATGTTTTGGTACATAGTCTTTAAATAACCATTTAATTGTACTTATTATATTTTTTATCATAGCACTAACTCTCGCAGCTTATTAACTATTTTGATACACTTGCTCATGTCCTTATTTCTATCTGTAACCACCTTAAGATGCATTTCATCATCTAACTGGTCATTAACTCTCATACCCATCTCATTGAAATTAGTAGTAGCTATTTTATCAACTACATCAGATAGACGTTGAACATGATACTTAACATAGTCATCCTTTGACCATTTCTTTACTTGGTGTCTTGGTTCTTTCATCATACTCTCCTAATTAAATATTCGTTAAACAGGGCAAACAACCGAAGTCATTTACCCCATTCAACACAAATCATCAACTAATGCGATAGGATGCTCCTGGATTGGCAGGGTTGCCCTTCGACAGCTAGTGGATGCTTAAAACTATTGTTTAGCCTTCTTATGACTTTCCATCAACGTATGACCATCTTCATACTTAACCAATAGAGCTTTTAGTTTATTATAAGGTACATCAAGCCTTTTAGATGCCTTATCACAAGCAGATGAAGAGTTATTTGCCTTAACTTTGGCAAGCAATCTTATCTTCCTGTTGGTGTTGAGCCCATCCTCACCGAACAACGGTGCAGTACTGGGAGTATTGATGAAAACTAGATAACTATGCATTATCTGACTCCTTTCATGTTTATACCCAGGTTATAGTGATATTAATACTTTAAATGCATTATAGAGTCTTTTAAGCCTCATGTGTATTCGTCTGAAAAGATTGCTTAGTATTACACTATTATCTGCCCGTATAGCTATAACAAGGATGAAAGGGAGCAGCAGCTAGTGCTCCCAGTCAACCACATTCAATTGTTACTCTTCATCAGGTGACAAGACCTTCATCAGTGCAGCAATGGTAGCAGTTAGTTCTGCTATAGGTTCAGCTATAGTAGCGTTGCTGTTGACGCCTGCCCATAGAGCTGACACATCTTCAAAGCTACCTTGTGATGCAGCCTTGGCTAGCATGATGGCTGATAAAGCTTTCTCTGTCTCTGCCTTAACAGTCTTCATGTTACTGAGGTTGATTCGTTGTGGGAAGTCTCTGCCTCCCGTTACTCGTATGCTCATGTGAACTCCTACGTTAGATTAATAATTAACTTACTCAATATGGATATAAAAATGAATTATAACCCAAATCCTATATAGGAAAAACCCTTTAACGGGTATACCCCCATTAAAACAAGAGGGCACTTCAAAATACTACATTTTTTCTTGGAAAGCACCTGGGCATTGTATTAATTTTGCTTAATGAGTGACGGATATATCACATCTAAGCAATTATCTGGGAATGAGGCTCACACAGGGGTGGCTCGAACTGAAGCAAAAGCTGCTGCTGAGAAAAAGGAGAATGCTCTAAAATTGGCTAAACAAATGGCTGCACAAATCGTAGAAGAAGAAAGACAAAAGAAAGAAAGTAATATAAAGAAAGAAAAAAGAAAGAAGAAGACAGTTGCAGCTAGTAAGAACTAATAAGGCTCCTTTTTATGTCAATTTCTATCGAATGGTTAGCTAACCTCCCGCTGTCAGAGCAAGAAAAAGTATTACAATCACTTGCTAACACAGAGGAATTAAGTCCTATTGAGGTTGACGGTACCGTGTATCATGTACCATCGCCTGTGATTGGTCTTATAGATTCGCTATGGTTACAGCTTCAGGAAAAAGAAGAAATAAGTGCAGTCAAAAAAGATTAAGGGAATAACTCATTCCGTATATGACGATTTAGATGAGTTTCAAAAGGAGATGCCAGATACCAATATATTCTTCGACTGGAGGAGTGGAAATGAGGGGGATTGGGTACTCTCTGATGATAACAAGGTTATTCAATTATTAAAAGTATCAAAAGATATAAAACATCCTTCTGACAGTAAAAATTATAAATATGCACATGGTTGGGTAAGGACGGTAGTGGGTACTTTTCTAATCCATAAAAATACAAAGATGGACACAGATTTCGGCTCTCATCCTAACAGATACACATTCAGTAAGAAGATAAAGGACACTAATTCTAGGGTCAAAGATAGAAAGAAGGTCACTAAAAAGGAGAAAATCTTTGCTACTAATGTTGCTGTGGGGATGGGGGCTGTTAAATCTTATATAGATGCATATGGTGAGTTAAGCCATGATAAGGCAAAAAATAAGGCTGCAATATTATTAAAACAGGATAGGGTTATGAAAGAAGTAGAAAAAAGCGTAATGGATATTGCCAAAGAGTTAGGCATAGACCATGAATATATATTTAGAAGCTTAAAACTTTTAGCAGAAACATCTGCTGATGAGAACATTGCTTTACAATCTTTAAAAGAGATGGGTAAGGCTATAGGTACTCTAGGGGGAGGAGTTAAGCGTATAGAGAGTGGGGTAGTCGGATTATTCCAGGGATTCAGTCCTGAACAAATCGAGAATGTAGAAAGGAAAATGATTGGCAAAGGCGGCGATAAGTGATTTGCATTGATTTAGGATGGGTTTTACTAGGCTCCGCTAGTATACTAATAGTATTTGGTTATTATTTAGCTCTTATAGGAGAATAATTATGGTTTGTCCACATTGTACTAGCATGTATGTTAAAAAGGACGGTAAAAAGTTCAATAAGAGTAAGACAAATCAGAAATTCAAATGTAATTCTTGCTCAAAGAATTTTTCAATGCCGATTGAGTCTTTTATAGCAGATGCTTTTCCAACTGTAAAGCCAGGGGAAATATGCACTATAAAATCAAAAGAAAAGCTTCGTATCCATTGCCTGACTGATATTCATGTAGGTGCTGTTGAGTTTGACTTAAAAAAGTTTAAAGAAGCTGTAAGAATAATAAAAAGAGATAAAAACGCTCGATGGTTCGGTAATGGAGACCTGTTAGAGCTAATTCCGCCTGGCTATAAGGCTATAAATCAGCGCGGACAAAATATCCCACCTGATGAGCAATACCTTGCTTTCTTGAGGCTCGTAGAGCCAATAAAAGACAAATGTCTTTTCATTCGAGGTGGGAACCACGATTTCCTTAGAAGTTATACTATATTAGATTTTGATGTCTGTAAGACATTAGCTGCTGAAATGAATGTTCCATATTTTCAATATCCAGGGTATACCTCGGTAGATATAGCAGGTTCTGTTTGGAATATAGTTTCTGGTCATGGCAAGAGTGGTGCTAAGAATGGAGATTTAGAATTAGATAAACTTTCATCAGTATACTCAGATGGTGATGTATTTATTCTTGGGCATAATCATCAATTATATGCAAAACCAGTGGATTCGATAAAAATAGTTGACGGTGAGGAAGCTCTTAGGAGAAGGTGGTACGTGAGGGGAGGCTCTTTTCTTAGATATGCCGATTACGCTCGTTACTCTATGTTTCCTATCATAAGGACTGGCTGGGTCACTACTGAATTGACGAAAGATGGCATCAGGTGCTGGGAGAATTAAATGAACGAAGGAGACTGGAGAGACCCGATGATACCAAATAAGATAGAATTACCATTGGATACAGCAATATCAGATTTAAAGAAATATAAAAAATCGTTGCCATATAATTTGTATTCATTATCGTCTAGGCAGGTTAATTACTTAAGAAGGATGATGGCTATCATAGAGGGTATGGAAGCTCCAGAAAGAATGACTGATGAGTGATGATTATAAGCCAAGAAAAAGAATAAAGAAGACTAGGCAAGGAGACGGGAGAGGTTCTAAGTCTGGGAATAAGGGTAGTAAAAAATACTACCGTAAAAAGAAAAGAGGTCAGGGATGAAAAGTCCACAAGCGAGGTCATTATCAAAACACGACCTAGTTAGAGCAATAAAGGGTCTTATTAATCATACTCAGCTACTCTCAGGTAGATTGGATGATATGGATAGAATAGTTGGTGATTATATTGAATACAAGAAGGACATGGATAAATTTGGAGATTACTTAGATGGCAAATATCAACAGCCAGAAGATAAGCCAAGCGGAAACGACTCTAAGACTAGCAAAAAATGATTTGATAGCATTTGGGAAATTATTTCTCCCAGATGACTTTTTGCGCAGTGAGACTCCTCCATTTCACTATGAGATGGCTGATGCTATTGATGACCATAAAGCAAAGCAATTAGCTATAATTCTACCTAGAGGTCATGGTAAGACAGTCCTTACTAAGTGTTCCATTATAAAAGATTTTGTATTTTGCCCTGAAGATGATATGCATTTCTACGCTTGGGTAGCTGCTACTCAGAAGCTTTCTGTTGGTAATATGGATTATATCAAGTATCATTTAGAATACAATGAAAGCATAAAGTATTATTTTGGCAGTTTAAAAGGCAGAAAATGGACAGAGGAAGACATAGAAACTTCAAACGGATGCAAGCTAATATCAAAGTCAAACGTCGCAGGAATTCGAGGTGGCGCAAAGCTACACAGAAGATACGACCTAATAATACTTGATGATTTTGAGCATGAACAAAACACAATTACACATGAAGCCAGGTCTAAAAATGCTAATCTCGTTACCGCTGTTGTTTATCCTGCCCTTGAGCCTCACACTGGTCGTCTTAGGGTTAATGGTACTCCAGTTCACTATGATAGCTTTATTAATAATCTCATCATTAATTATGAGCGTGTTAAAAAATCAAAGGATTTCAAAGATTTTTCGTGGAAAGTAATAACCTACAAAGCAATTCAACCAAATGGTGCTCCATTATGGGATTCATGGTTTCCAATAAAGAAACTAGACGAAAAAAAGAAATTCTATCAAGATTCTGGGACTCCTTCAAAATTTTACCAGGAGTATATGATGGAGGTTCAATCGGCAGAAGACTCTGTATGGTTGAGGGAACATATCAAGGAATGGGAAGGTTACTACAAAAATGAAGAGGGAATCAACTACCTTGTCATTGGTGGCGAGGCTACTCCTGTTAACACGTTCATTGGCTGCGACCCAGCGACAGATATTGATACTAAGGAGTCTGATTTTTCTGTTATTATGGTTGTTGCTGTCGATATTGATAATAATTTATATGTTCTCGAATATGAAAGACATAGAAGTATCCCCACAATCGGAGCAAAAAGACCAGACGGTTCACTCATGGATAAGAAAGGCGTAGTGGATTTTATAATTGAATTATATAATAAGTATTTTTGTGCATCAGCAACAGTGGAAGATGTAGCAATGAACCGTTCTATCTTTCAGGCGTTAAATGATGAGAGGAGAAGGTTGAATAGGTTCGATATAGCTGTAATTCCACAAAAACCAGGTGGAACACAGAAAAGAAACAGAATTTATAGCGGTTTAAGTGGTAGATTCAGCATGGGAACAGTGCATTTAAGGGAGAATATGTTTGATTTGATTAACGAAATCGTTACTTTTGGTCCGAGAATGGCTCATGACGACACTATTGAAACACTTTATTACGCTAATCTGTACTCATATCCTCCGAATTACTCGCAAAACAAAGAAAAAGAGTGGTATAAGCCAAAACGTAAAGCAAAACACTGGATTGTTGCCTAATGCGAGCTTTTGATAGGGTAATAGATAGCGTACTTGCTCACGAAGGCGGATACAGTAACGACAGTGTTGACCCTGGTGGCGAAACTAATTTTGGTATAAGTAAGAGACAGTACCCTGATGTTAATATTAAGAATCTTACTGTTGAGAAGGCTAAGAAGATATATTATAATGATTACTGGTTAAAAAGTAAGTCTGATAAACTTCCATCACGTCTTTGTGGTATATATTTTGATATGTGTGTTAATTTTGGAATGAGGGGTGCATGTAGAGTTCTTCAACAGGCTGTGAATGGTAAGAAATCTGATACGTTAGTTGAGGATGGTAGAATAGGACCTAAAACAATTAAGGCTTGTAAGAATTTAGAACCTGATAGGCTGAGAGCTTATAGGGTCTTAAGATTTTCTAAGATAGTTTTGAAGAGTAGAAAAATGGAAAAGTATTGGTTTGGTTGGTTTAGAAGGGCAATAGTATAATGCCAAGCGGTAAGGGCACATACGGTAAAAAAAGAGGAAGACCTTCTAAAAAGAAGAAATCTAAAAAAGGTAAGAAGAGTGGCAAGAAAAAGTAATAAAATAAAAGCTCAAGAGAATCACCAGTTATGGAATAGGGCAAATACTGCTCAGCGTGATAAGTGGCAGTACGTATCGCAGCAGGGTTATGATTTTTATCTAAACGAACAACTGTCTACTCAAGAAAAAGATTCTCTAAGAGATGCTGGGATGCCTAGTTTTATTATAAATAGGATTACTCCAGTAATAGAGATTATGAAATATTTCGTTACTGCTAATAATCCTAAGTGGAAAGCAGTTGGTGCTGAGGGTAGTGATACGGATGTTGCTCAAGTTCACTCTGATATTGCTGAATATTGCTGGTATCTTTCTAATGGTAAGTCTCTCTATAGTAATGTAATCCTTGATTCTCTAACAAAGGGTATTGGTTATTTTATGTTAGATGTAGACCAAAATGCTGATATGGGTAAGGGAGAGGTAAGTTTTAGAAGAGTAGAGCCTTTTGATGTATTTGTAGACCCAATGAGTAGAGATTTTCTATTTAGGGATGCAGCCTTTCTCATGATTAGAAAAAATATGTCTAAGACACAATTAAAGCTTCTTCTGCCAGAGTATAAAGCAAAGATAGATAAGTCAGCAGGTCAAAAGGATTCATTAAATTTTTCAAGAACAGATTTTGGAGATAGGGATAGTGTTATAACTGAAGACGTTGAAAGTACTTTTACAACTAGTGGTGAAGACGATGAAATATTACCATTCTATGAATGTTATAAAAAGATTCGAGTACCATTCTATAATATATTAATGCTAGTGCCTCCTTCTAAAGAGGAGATGAAACAGATTCAGAAAGATGTTCAGCAGCAATTACAAGAATTTCAAGCAGAAGTAGCTGTTCAGATTCAAGAAAAGATTGCAGAGTTAGATGAAGCTGTACAAAGAGGGGAAATAATACAGGAAAGAGCTGAGTTAGAAAAACAAAAATCTCAGAAAGAAGCTCAAGAATCTATTGCTCAAATGGAGATGCAGCTTACTTCTCAAATGCAGGAAGCTGCTTCTAGAACTGAAACAAGTATTGTAAGTGAAGCAGAATATAAAATTCTTATACAAAATCCTGAAGTTGAGAGTCAGATAGTAGAGGCTAATAAGTTTTTTCAAACAAGAATTGAATTAACATGCAGCCTAGGTGAAGAAACATTTTTATACGAGTATATACTTCCTATTCCAGAGTATCCATTAATACCGTTTCCGTATATGTATACTGGAACTCCATATGCTATGTCAGCAGTTGTTCCCTTAATAGGTAAACAACAGGAAGTTAATAAAGCTCATCAAATAATGATTCACAATGCTAATCTAGCTTCTAATTTGAGATGGATTTATCAAGAGGGCTCTATCCCTGAGGAAGAATGGGAACAATATTCCTCTTCGGCTGGGGCACTCTTGAAATATCGACAAGGTTTTGAGCCACCCACACCAGTTCAGCCAGCTGCTATTAATAATGCATTTTATACAATTACCCAAGAGGGTAAACAAGATATGGAGTATATTAGCGGTATTTACTCTTCTATGATGGGAAATACTAAGGAGCAACCTGAAACTTATAGAGGATTACTCGCTAATGATGAATACGGTACAAGAAGAATTAAGGCTTGGATGACCAATATTGTTGAACCTTGCTTAGAGCATTTAGGTAGAGTATTTAAAGAGGTTGCTCAGAAAACATATACTGTTAATAAAGTATTTAGGATAGTCCAGCCAGAGGCTGGTCAATCTGTAGAACAAGCACAGGAAAAAGATGTTGAAATAAACATTCCAATATATAACGATTATGGAGAAGCAATTGGTAAATGGATGGATTATGAATCATCAAGATTTGACGTAAGAGTAGTGGCGGGAGCTTCTATGCCTATGAATAGATGGGCATTATTAGAGGAATATTTCAGATGGTTCCAGGCTGGGTTAATAGATGATATAGCTATGTTAGCTGAAACGGATGTAAGAGGTAAGAAAAATATAGCCAAAAGGAAATCATTATATTCTCAGCTTCAATCACAAATTGCTCAAATGGAAGAACAAATAAAAGATTCTGAAGGAACTGTGGAAACATTGGAACGCCAGTTAGTACAAGCAGGTATAAAGGATAAGGTTAGAACTGGCGAAATGGAAGTTAGAAAAGACGTGTTAGATACAGAAGCGCAGCAGAAATTATTGCGAGGTATGATGAAAAGTGAGTTTGACGGCTTCAAAAAAGATATGCGCAGAGAGATGGACAAGGCAAAAGATGAAGCAAAAAGTAATGCAAAAGCAGAATAATCTTATTGTATTTAACAGATGAAAATATTTAAATTAAAGAAAAGGAGTTAAACTATGGCAGATGCACAAACAGGTAACACTCAACAAGAGTCCCCTGACGTTGACATCTTGAACTTAGATGAAACATCGGCAGGCACCGCACCTGATGACTCTGAAGCGTTTTTTAATGCTTTAGACCACCAGACGAATGGCGCCGTGTTCGATAACCCCATGCAGATAACCTCCGAGGGTACAGGTGATAACAAACAAGTACAGAGCCCTGCAAAAGGAGCTGAGATGAATCCATCCGATAACAAGGGAGCGGATAATCTTCAGCAAAGGTATTCGGCTTCTAGTAGGGAGGCGAAGCGTCTTAATGGTCGCCTCACCGAATTGGAACCGTATGTACCTATCCTAGACGCAATGAGAGACGACCCTAATTTAATTTCTCACGTTAGAAATTATTTTGAGGGTGGTGGAAACACCCCTAATAGTATGAAAGAACAGTTACAGTTAAATGAGGATTTTATATTCGATGGCAACGAGGCTTTTGATAATCCAAGTTCTGATTCTGCTAAAGTTCTTAATGCAACGATAGATGGGCTGGTACAAAGAAGGTTATCGGATTACGCATCCAAACAATCATCTGAGAATCAGCGTCTAAGCAGGGAAAGCTCCTTTCGGGAAAAACACGAATTATCTCAGGAAGAATGGGAAGATTTAGTTGGATTTGCCAAGGAAAAGAAACTTGATTTAGAAGACATTTATTATTTAAAGAACAGGCAGGGTAGAGAACAGAATATCCATCGTAATGCACAAGAGGAAGTAGCGAAACAAGTAAGAAACGTACAGTCGCGACCCCAATCTCTAGCATCGGCAGGAGGAGCCCCTCCATTAGAACAATCCCCAGACGACAAAGTGTTTGACAAGCTATTAGGCGGTGAAGACATAAACCGTCTACTTGGCTAAGCAGGTCGAACTAGCCGCCGTAGTAGACACACATAGGAGATAGAACTATGGCACAATCAGATGCAAGTTATCCCACCGCAGTAGACTCCCAGTTATATTTAAAACATAGCTCGGAACTAGATGAAGGTGGAACAGGACCATTCGCTGGTTCAGCACTTAGCACAGGTGACCTTCGGAGGAAGTACAACTTTGCCGAAAGGTTTAGTGAGTTAGCTATTGACCAAACACCATTTTTTCGTTTGGTTTCTAAGGTAGCGAAAAAACCAACTGATGACCCGTCGTTCAAGTTTACTGAAAAACGTCAATCCTGGATGAAGAGATATGCGTATGTTGTTGGTTATCAATTAGCAGCACCGCAAGACATCTTTGATGAAGCAGGATTGAGGCACAATGGTGCAAGTACTCCATACGTTATAGCTGTAGATAGTGTTCTAAAATTGTGGATGGCAACTGATTATGAATCAGCTGGCAATATTCAGAATATTAGTGGACAATCTACTGGGGCTATAGGTATTGGGGCTCTTGGAACCGCACCTGAGTTTTTCTTACCGAATCAAATAATCCAAATCAATCTTTCTGCCGCAGCTAGCGGTGGAGCGACTGCTGTTAGTGATTATGTTTTGGCTAAGATTGTCTCAGTTGGGGCGCAGACAGACGTAACGTCTGGAAGCAACACTGAAGGAGCACAAACATTAGCTGGCTGCGTTGAAGCCAAGTTAGTAGAGTGCAAGGTTATTAAAGCGGCATCGGGAGATTTAACTTCCTTTGCTTCTGACGTACCCGTGCTTCAAGCTTATGACAAAGTAATCTCTAGCGATTTAGAAGCTAAGAGATGTTATGTCGTAGGTAATGCTTACGAAGAAGGCTCATCCCTGATGGGAAGAACCTGGAAAGACAACCCATATAGTACTGGTTATGGACAAACTCAGATTTTTAGGTCTGAATTTGGTATGACCAATACTGCTCGTGCAACTGTCCTTAAATATGAACCCAATGAATGGGCTCGTGTTTGGCGTGATAAGTTAATCGAACATAAGTGGGAAATCGAACAAACAGGATTGTTTGGCTCTCAGTATTCCGACACTTCCGCAGGTGTAAATTATACACAGGGTGCAGTTGACTATATTGTTAATTATGGTAATGTATTCTCATGGGACACAAGTAAAACTGTTGACAGTTTTATGGATGACATGAGTTCATATGTTGACCCACGTTACAATAGTCAAAAAGCAACCGTGTACTTTTGCAGTACAGCAGTATACAACTGGCTACATAAGCTAGGTGGATACTTTAGTCAGAATTTAAAAATTGGCGCAGCCGACTCAGGCTTTAGAGCTGATTTAGCGATTACTGGCAGGAAGAAGGTTATGGGGCTTGATATGACAACAATCAGTACACCCTTGGGTGACATGAATGTGACAAGGAATATTGCTCTCGATAGAAGCAATGTAAATATTCTTGGTATTAACATGAGTAATGTTAAGTACCGTCCTCTAGTTGGAAACGGTATGAATCGGGACACCTCGATTTA
>Ga0310345_10001733_pt1 | contig 23446 bp, 20 predicted proteins | sample HC15DNA20500_MG_FD_204667 | JGI IMG/M metagenome (GOLD analysis project Ga0310345, IMG submission 204667) | Marine microbial communities from station ALOHA, North Pacific Subtropical Gyre - HC15-DNA-20-500_MG | ecosystem: Environmental > Aquatic > Marine > Oceanic | place: Pacific Ocean: North... | reverse complement strand
CTGCGCGCGAGCTGGCCGCCTGTCCTTGCTGGGCAGGGGCGGGTCCGCCCCCGCCCCCCCGCTGCGCCGGCACAACGGTCACCACTCCGGCTGCTCCGCAGCCTACGCGATGACCGCTGCACCGGCTCCGCGGGGCCCCCCACCCACTCCGGGACCTCGCTCCGCTCGGCCCCGACCCCAGCGCGGGGCGCTGGGTCCCCTGCGGCTCGCGCTCGCGCTTCGCGCGAGCTGGCCGCCCGCTGCCGCGGGATCGAACCTGTGGGGTGGCACGTACGGCGACATCGCTGCCCTCGTGGCCTGCCGTCGTCTCGGGTCAGTGTCGTGGAAGCAGGCGGGGGTGCCCCGGCGCCATTGTTTGCCACCGGTTGAGTTTCCGGAGGGGGCATGCGCCCCCTCCCGCCCGACCGGCAAAGCCGGCTCGGACGGTCGCCCCATCTCGCGCGCTGGCGCGCGCGGAAGCTGCGGCAATACTTGCCGCAGCTTCACTTCTTCGCGGCCTTGGCCGCCTTCGCCTTGGCCTCGAGGCGGGCGCGCAGGCGCGACGCGTAGCCCTCCTTGTTCTCCTGCCGGGTGCGGCCGACCGCGAGCGCGTCGGCGGGCACGTTCTTGGTGACGGTCGTCCCGGTGGCCACGTACGCGCCCTTGCCGACGCGGATCGGCGCCACGAGCTGGCTGTCCGAGCCGATGAAGCAGCCCTCCTCGAGGTGGGTCACGTGCTTCTGGAAGCCGTCGTAGTTGCAGAAGATGGTGCCGGCGCCGACGTTCACCCGATCCTCGACGATGCCGTCGCCGAGGTAGGCGAGGTGGTTGGCCTTCGCGCCGCGGCCGAGCTTGGTCTTCTTGGTCTCGACGAAGTTGCCGACGTGCGCCTCCGGGCCGAGGTCCGAGCCGGGGCGGAGGTGCGAGAACGGGCCGACCTGCGCGCCCTCGCCGACCTTGCTGTCGGTCGCGACGCTGTAGGGCTTGAGGTAGGCGCCCGCGTCGACGGTGACGTTCGTCAGCACGCAGCCCACGTCGAGCCGCGCGCCCTCGCCCACGTGGGTGTCGCCGCGCAGCACCACGTTCGGCTCGAGCACGACGTCGGGCGCGAGGGTCACGCCGTGGTCGATGTCGACCCGGGACAGGTCGCGAATGGTCACCCCGTTCTTCGCGTGGCGGGTCGCGATCCGGCGGCGCATCACCGCGGTCACCTCGGCGAGCTGCGCGCGATCGTTGACCCCCTGCAGGCTCGCGAGCGGCCACTCCACGCCCCTCGCGCCGCCCTTCGCCGCCGCGGCCGCGACGACGTCGGTCAGGTAGAGCTCGCCCTGCGCGTTGTCGTCGGAGAGCCCGTCGAGCGCCTCGCGGAGGAAGCCGATCTCGGCCGCGTAGAGGCCCGGGTTGATCTCGTCGATGGCGCGCTCGGCCTCGGAGGCGTCCTTGTGCTCGCGGATGCCCACCACCGCGTCGCCGTCGCGGAGGATCCGGCCGTACCCGGTGGGGTCGGGGGCCCGGCAGGTCAGGAGCGACAGCGGGCCGTCCTGGCGCGCCGCGGTCAGGGCGCGGACCGCCTCCGGCTCGATGAGCGGCACGTCGCCGTAGAGGATGACGACGTCTCCGTCGAAGCCCTCGAGGGCGGGCATGCCGCAGCGCGCCGCGTGCCCGGTGCCTCGCTGCTCCGCCTGGAGCGCGGTCTTCACCCGGTCCCCGAAGTCGGCGCGGAGCGCCTCCTCCACCGCCTCGGCGCCGTGGCCGACGATGACGACGACCTGCTCCGCGCCGGCGTCGAACGCGGCCTGCACCGGCCAGCACACCATCGGGCGCCCGGCGACCTCGTGCAGCACCTTCGGCAGCTGGCTCTTCATGCGGGTGCCCTGACCGGCGGCGAGGACGAGGGCGGCGAAGGGTCGGTCGCTCATGGTGGGTCCACATAGCGCACCGATCCGCCCGACCCAAGGGGCCGCGCGCTCGCCGCTCGGGGACGGTAGACTCCCCGGCGATGCGCTTCGTTTCGTCGGTCTTGCTCGCCGCTCTCCTCGGGGCAGCGAGCCTCGCGCGCGCCCAGGACGACGGGCCGCTCGTCGTGCCGCCGCCCCCGCCCCCGGCCGAGGCCCCGGCCGAGGCGCCGCCCGCGGACGCGCCTCCGCCCGCCTCCCCGGCCGGCACCCTGGGGCTGGACTCGCCGGTGGCGCCGCCGGCCAGCTCGCCGCTCGAGGACACCCTGGCGCCCCTGCTCTTCGCCGCCGAGACCGATCTGGCGGCGGGCCGCCTCACCCTCGCGCACGCCCGCGCCACCGTCGTCGCCCGCGCCCTCCCTCCCGGCGCCCCGCTCCGCATCCGGGCCGAGGGGCTCCTGATCCGCGTCGAGCCCAGCCTCCCGGTGGGGGTGGCCGCGCCGTCGATCGACGAGGTGTTCAGCCCGCTGGTCGCCCAGGCCGAGCTCGACCTGCGCGCCGGTCAGCCGGCCTTCGCCGCGCCGCGCCTCGACTTCGCGCTGCGGGCCCTGCCGCCGGGGCCGCTCCGGCAGCGCGCCGAGCAGCTCCGCGCGAGCCTGGGAGGCGCCCCGGCCCCGACCGCGCCGCCCTACGGCTACGCCACGGCGCCGCCGCAGCGCCCGGCCCGCGACCCCAGCCTGGCCGGCGGCGGCGAGTGGGCGGAGCTCTACATCACCAGCTCGGCCTTCGGGGCGGTGACCGGCGCCTGGCTCACCCACGTCGCGTCCGACGGAACCGCCTCCTCGTCCACCTACGTCGTGGCCTCGGTCGCGGGCGGCGGCCTGATGGCGGTCGGGGTGCTCGGCCTCCACCTCTCGAACGCGCTCCGGACCGGGGTGCCGCCGACGATCTCGAGCTCGATCCGGTTCGGCTTCGCGAACGGCGCGCTCGTCGTCGGCCTCGCGGCGCTGCAGGGCGGCATCGACGACGTCGGCGCCTTCAGCCTGATCTGGGGCGGCGGCGCGGTGGGCCTCGCGACCGGGCTCGCGGTCGGCCTCGGGCTCGAGCCGAGCGTGGCCGAGGAGCGCTTCGTCGAGTCGCTGGGCATCTGGCTCGGCGGGCTGTCGACCTTCGCCGCGATGATGACCGACTACGCCGACCCGACCGCCGGGCTCGCGCTCTCGCTCGTGGGCCTCGACGCCGGCATCCTGCTCGGCCTCGGCCTGGTCGCCGCCGGGCAGACGCTGCCGCGGCGGCGCACGATGTTCCTCGACCTCGGCTTCGTCGCCGGCGGGGGCGCCGGGGCGGGGCTGGTGCTCCTCGGCTACTACGTCGACCAGTTCCGGGGCGGGGCCGACGTGTGGGCGTTCGGGATCGGCGCCGCCGCGGGCGCGATCGCCGGCTGGACGCTGCTCTGGTTCCTGACCGAGGGCATGACCGACGACCCCACGCCCGAGCCGCCGCCGGTTCGCCTCGGCCTCGGGCCGATCGAAGGCGGGGGCGCGGTGACGCTCTACGGGACCCTGTGAATCGAGCTAGCCGCGCCGAGCGCGACCGGCCTCGGCGGGGTCGAGGAACCAGATCAGGGTCGTGCGCGGGGAGAGCCGGGGCGGCCGCTCGCGGGTGGCCAGGCTGACCGGCACGTCACCCACGCGGCCGAAGAGCGCGGCCCGGAGGCTGTCGGCGAGCACGCTCTGGTTCTCGGGGCCGGCCCGGTGGTGCACGTGCTCGACCAGCTCGATGAAGTGGCGGCCCGGCACCTCGAAGCGCGCGATCGCCTCGACGTGCAGCAGCCCGCCCATCGACGCGATCTCGGCGATGCGCGCCTCGGCGCGGCCCGGGTCGACGCCGAACGCCGCCTCCGCGCCGAGCGCGGTGACCGCGATCAGATCCGCCTCGGTCTCCGCGTCGAGGGCGTCGGCGCCGCCGCAGGCGATCGTGAGCTCGAACCCCTCCGCCGTCTCGACCACGCGGGTGTCGCGCGCCTGCTCCGCGTACCACTCGTTCACGTAGGTCGCCCAGTCCGAGGGGCCCTCCGCGCCGAGCCGCACGTCGTGCCCGGCGGCCTCGAGCGCGAGGGCGAGGGGCGTGGAGGCCATCATCCCCTCCGGGCCGCCGACGCTCCGGACCAGCACGCGGCGTGGCGCCGACAGCGCTTCGAGCCCAGGCATCATCAGCGGCATCGCCCGCATCGTGACGAGCTGTTATATCGCCTGCCATGTCCACGCACGAAAACCCGCTCCTCGACCTCGGCTACGACATCCCCTTCGATCGGATCCGCGCCGAGCACGTGGAGCCCGCGATCGACGCGCTGATCGGGCGCGCCAAGGAGGGGCTCGCCGCGGTCGCGGACGCGAGCGACGCGCCGACCTACGCGAACACGATGGAGGCGCTCGAGGACGCGACCGAGCCGCTCGAGCGCGCGATGGGGGTGGTCGGTCACCTCGAGAGCGTGGCCACCACCGAGGCGCTGCGCGCCGCCTACAACGAGGTGCGCCCGCGGGTGAGCGAGCTCTACTCCTCCATCCCGCTCGACCCGAAGCTCTACGCGCGCCTGGTCGCGTTCTCCGAGACCGACGAGGCCGCGCAGCTCGGCCCGACCCAGCGCCGCTTCCTCGACAAGGAGCTGCGCGCGTTCCGCCGGAACGGCGCCGACCTCGACGACGCCGGCAAGGAGAGGCTCCGCGCGCTCGACGTCGAGCTGTCGAAGATCACCACCAAGTTCGCCCAGAACCTGCTCGACGAGACCAACGCGTTCGAGCTCGTGGTGACCGACGAGGCCAGGCTCACCGGCCTGCCGGAGAGCGCGCGCAAGGCGGCCCGCCAGGCGGCCGAGGCGAAGGAGCTCGAGGGCTGGCGCTTCACCCTCCAGGCGCCGAGCGTCATCGCGGTGCTCAGCTACCTCGAGGACGAGGGCATCCGCGAGCAGGTCTGGCGCGCCTACAACACGCGGGCGTCCAGCGGCGAGCGCAACAACCGCCCGCTGATCGACAAGATCCTCCGGCTGCGCCGCGAGAAGGCGGAGCTGCTCGGCTACGCCAACTTCGCCGACTTCGTGCTCGAGGAGCGCATGGCGAAGAAGGGCGCGGACGCGCAGGCGTTCATCCGCGACCTCACCGCCCGGACCGAGGGCTTCTTCGCCGACGAGCAGCGCGACCTCGCCGCGTTCAAGGCCGAGCGCACCGGCGACGGCAGCCTCGCCCCGTGGGACGTCGGCCTCTGGGCCGAGAAGCTCCGCAAGGCGCGCTTCGACTTCGACGACGAGGAGGTGCGCCCGTACTTCCCGGTCGACCAGGTCCTCTCCGGCCTCTTCTCGGTGGTCGAGCGCCTCTACGGCGTGAAGGTCGAGCGGCGCGACGACGCCCCCGTCTGGCACGAGGACGTGAAGTGCTACCGGCTCGTCGACCAGGGCGGGCGCCGGATCGGCGGCTTCTACGTCGACCTCTACCCGCGCGAGGACAAGCGCGGCGGCGCGTGGATGAACAGCTTCATCACCGGCGGGCCGACCGACGACGGCGGCTTCCGTCCGCACCTCGGGCTCTTCTGCGCCAACGTCACCATGCCGGTCGGCGACGAGCCCGCGCTGCTGACCCACCGCGAGGTCGAGACGCTCTTCCACGAGTTCGGCCACCTCATGCACCACTGCCTGAGCGAGGTGGAGGTCCGCAGCCTCGCCGGCACCGCGGTCGCCTGGGACTTCGTGGAGCTGCCCTCGCAGATCATGGAGAACTGGACCTGGGAGCGGGAGGCGCTCGATCTGTTCGCGCGGCACCACGAGACCGGCGAGCCGCTGCCCCAGCCGCTGCTCGAGAAGATGCAGGCGGCGCGCACCTTCCGCTCGGCGAGCGGCATGATGCGGCAGCTCGGCTTCGCGCACGCCGACCTCGCGATGCACGTCGACTACGACCCGGCGAAGGACGGCGACCCGGTGTCGTACGCGCGCGAGATGGTGGTGCCGTTCTCGCCGGTCGAGCCGCCCGAGGACTACGCGATGATCTGCGGCTTCACGCATCTGTTCGCGAGCCCGGTCGGCTACGCGGCCGGCTACTACAGCTACAAGTGGGCCGAGGTGCTCGACGCCGACGCGTTCACCCGCTTCAAGGAGGCGGGCGTCTTCGACGCGAAGGTCGGCGGTGAGTTCCGCGCGAAGATCCTCGCCCGCGGCGACAGCGCCGATCCGGACGCGCTCTTCCGCGACTTCATGGGCCGCGACCCCAGCGTCGACGCGCTCCTGGAGCGCTCCGGCCTCACGGCAACGGCGTAGGCTCGCGCCGGTCGCTGGTGTCGCTCCCGAGGCCGAGCCGTCCGCTCGACCCTCGTCCCCAGCACCACACCTGCTCGGCGTAGTCGACGGCGCACGTGTGCTGATCGCCCGCGGCGACCCGGCGCGCCGCCATCGGCATCGCCAGCAGCTGCGGCGTGTCCCGGTCGCTGGTGTGACCGAGCCCGGTGCGACCGTGTGTGCCCTTGCCCCAGCAGTGGACGCGCCGGTCGGAGGTGACGCCGCACGCGTGCTGGCTGCCGGTCGTGATCGCGCCCCAGTCGGTGCGCGCGCCGACCTGGGTCGGCGTCGGCGCGTCCGTGGTGCCGCCGATGCCCAGCTCCCCGTTCCCGTTGCCTCCCCAGCACCAGAGCGTGCCCGCGGTCTGCACCGCGCAGCGGAAGCCTTGCCCCGCCCCGAGCGCGACCCAGCCCATCGTCGAGCCCATCCGCGTCGGCGCGAGGGGGCCGTCTCCCCAGCACCAGAGGGAGCCGTCGGTGCGGACGCCGCAGGTGTCGGTGTGCCCGGCCGCGAGGTGCAGCCATCGGCCCGGGAGCGCGGTGGGGACCGAGCGAGCCATGGCGTCGCCGAGCCCGAGCCGCCCCGCGGTGCCGCTGCCCCAGCAGTAGGCGACGCCGACCGCGTCGAGCCCGCAGCAGTGGCTCGAGCCGCAGCTGACGTCGGCCCAGTTCCGGCCCGGATCGACCCGGTTGAGCACGTCGCGATCGGTGGTGTCGCCGACCCCCAGCTGGCCGTCGGTGTTCTTGCCCGCGCAGTACAGCGCCGCGCCGGTGGTCACCGCGCAGGTGACCCGGTCGCCCGCGGTCACCGTCGCCCAGTCGGAGGCGGCGCCGACCCGGGTGGGCACGAGGCGGTCCACGTCGTCGCCCAGCCCGAGCTGACCGCTCGCGTTGTCCCCCCAGACCCAGAGCGTGCCGTCGCCCCGGACGTGCGCGGTGTGGTCCTTGCCCGCCGCGAGGGCCCGCGTCGCCGGCGGCGCCCCCGCGTCGACCCCCGAGTCCGCGGGGCCGGAGTCGAGACCGGAGTCGACCGGTCCGGCGTCGACGCCGGAGTCCACCGGGCCAGCGTCGAGCCCCGAGTCGAGGCCGGAGTCGAGGCCCGCGTCGACGCCCGCGTCGAGACCGGAGTCGACACCCGAATCGACGCCCGAATCGACACCCGAATCGACGCCCGCGTCGAGACCGGAGTCGACACCCGAATCCGCGCCCGCATCGACATCCGCCTCGACGCTGGAGTCGAGCACGCTCGCGTCGCCGGCGTCTCCCGCGGTGGCGTCCCAGGCCGCGTCCGGCGCGGGCGGGCTCACCACCTCGAGCGCGCGCGGGCTCTCCAGCGCCACCGGGCCGCGGAGCGCGGCGTCGTGATGACCCGGCGCCAGAGGCGCCTCCACCCGGACCGACAGGCCCTGGCCGTCGGCCCGCACGATCGTCGCGCGCTGGCCTCCGATCCAGACCTCGAGCCCGGCGCGGAGCTGCAGCTCGCTCGTCGCTTCCAGGTAGTCGGTGGGGTGGAGGCCCTGGAGCGCGTAGACGCGCTCGGTCACCTCGTCGACCTCCACCACGGCCGGTGACAGCACGAAGTCCGGCTCGGCGCAGCCGACGAAGGCGAGCGCGACCATCAGAAGGTGTCTCACGCGGCCCCCCTCGCCGGTGCGGTGGCCCCCAGCAGCTGGTCGAGCACCTCGGCGTCGAGCGGCTTGCGCACCACCCGCAGCTCGGGCGGCGGCGTCCCGCTCGATCCGGTCACGATCACGACCCGATCCGCCAGCGCCGGATCCCGCTCGCGCAGCGCGTCGGCCAGCTCGCGCCCGCTCATCTCGGGCATGTTCATGTCGCAGAGCACCAGCTCGTAGCGCTCCCTCTCGAGCAGGCGGAGCGCCTCGTGCGGGTCGGTGGTGCCGGTCACGTCCGCGCGCCGCTTCAGCCAGCGCTTCATCGCGCGCACCACCGCCGCCTCGTCGTCCACCACCAGGACCCGCGGCTTCCCGGTCCGGGGCCGCGGCGCGCCGTGGACCGAGGCGAGCGCCGGCGGGGTCGACTCGCGCTCCTTCGGCTCGATCGCCGCCGGGAGCCGGACCCGGAAGGTCGTGCCCGTCGCGCCGGTCTCGGGGATGGAGAGCTCGCCGCCGTGCGCCTCGACGAAGGAGCGCGAGAGGTAGAGCCCGAGCCCGGTGCCGCCCTGACCCTTGGTCGTGTAGAAGGCCTCGAAGAGCTTGTCGCGCACGTCCTTCGGGATGCCCGGGCCGTCGTCGCGCACCTCGAGCAAGACCTTGCAGCCGAGCTTGGCCACGTGGACCTCGACGTGGCCCTCGTCGCCCACCGCGTCGAGCGCGTTGTTCACCAGGTTGAGCACCACCTGCTCGATGCGGCCCCGGTCGCACTCCACCCGCACGTCGCCTTCGCTGACCACGTCGATGGTGCCGTTGGGCCGCCGGGCGCGCGCCATGCGGACCATGTCGCGGCAGAGCTTGGTCAGGTCGACCACCTCGCTGGAGACCGCGCTGCCGCCCACGCTGATCGCGGAGAGATCGCGCACGATGCGGACCAGCCGCTCCACGCCGAGGCGGGCGTCGGTGACGCTGGAGCGCGCGTCTCCCTCGAGCTCGTCCTCGAGGGCCAGGAGGTTGGCCTTGATGAAGGCGAGCGGGGTGTTCATCTCGTGCGCCACGCCCGCCGAGAGCCGGCCGAGCAGCCCGAGCTTCTCGCCGACCATCGCCTGTCGCGCGAGCGCCGCGTTGCGCAGCCGGACGACCGCGGTCCGCGCGAGCAGCTCGGCGAAGCGGATCGACGGCTCGTCCACCGCGTCGGCGCTGAGCACGACGCCGTGGTCGCGCTCGCCGTCGTGCAGGGGGATGGCGACCGCGTCGTCCATCAGCGGCGTCGCCTCGCAGGCCTCGCCGGCCCGCTTCGCCAGCAGCGCGGGCGTGGTGCCGTGGCGCTCGAGCAGCGCCGCGTGCTCGGGGCTCGGGGCCACGATCCAGCGGGCGGCCGCGCCCTCGAGCGCCATGCGCAGCTCGCTCAGCACGCGCGCCGGGCCGTCGTCGACCTCGGCCTGCCGGCTGAACCGCACCGCGTTGCGGAGCGCGCGCGCGTCCGCGTGGAGGCGCTCGCTCATCGCGCCGATCGCGACGCCCAGATCGCCGATCTCGTCCTCCGGCAAGTCGGGCAGCGGCACCGGGCCGTCCGCCTCCCTCACCGCGCGGGCCAGCTGCCGCACGGGCCGCGTGACCGCCCGCGAGAAGAGCCACGCGAGGAACAGGAGGGGCAAGACGGCGAGCGACGTCCAGAGCGCCATGCGCCGCGTGATCGCGTAGGCGGCGGCCCGGGCGGGCCCGAGCGGGGCGTCGACCCGGACCGCGCGGCCACCCTGGATCGGCGCGACCGCGTGCACCCGGCTGGCCTCGGTGCGCGCGACGACGCCGCCGCTCGTGGTGTCCACGTGATCGACCAGCTCGACCCGCCAGCCCGCCGGGCCGACCAGCGCGGGCTCGAGGGCGACCAGGGCGTAGGCCTCGACGCCGCCCACCCGCTCGGTCACCACCACCGCGTCCCCGTCGAAGACGGTGTCCGTCTCGCCTGGCCCGATCGCGGCGCGGAGGCGCGCGGCGGCGGCCTCGGTCGCGGCGGCCTCCAGGATCTCCTGGCCGTCGCGATACGCCAGGATGGCCTCGGCGGTGTTCTCCGCGGTCGCGGGCACGTCGAGCAGCCGCCCCGCCTGGACCGCGAACGCCACCGCGCGCAGCTGCGCCCGGGCGAGCTCCACCCGCTGCTGCACCTCGTCGCGGCGCCGGACCGCGCCCTCGACCGCGGCGTCGACCAGGGTGGCCTCCTCGTGCTGCCGGACCAGCAGCACGATGGTGCAGGTCGCCACCGCGATCGCCACCAGGCCGGCCGCGGTCACGACGAGGGCGACCCGCGCGAAGAGCGAGCGCCGCCAGACCGCGAGCCGGGTCATCATCGCTCCCTCAAGACCGGCCGGGTCATCACCCGGGAGTTGCCCAGGTCGTCGGTCACCCGGATCACCACGTTGGTCAGCCCCAGCGGCACCGGCTCCGACGCCTCGAAGGCGCCGTCCTCGCCCACCGCGGCGGGGTGTCCGTTGACCTCGACGGTCGCGCCGGGATCGGTCGCGCCCGAGACCGTCACCCGCGGGCCGCGCACGATCGCGCCGTGGGTGGGCCGGGTGAGCGACAGCGCCGGCGGCGTGCGATCGATCTCGAGCCTGGCGGCGCGCGGCGCGGAGGCATGGCCGGCGCCCTCCTCGTTGCGCGCCCGCACCCACCAGCGGATGGCGCCGCCGGCGCCGACCGCGAGCTCCGGCGCCTCGACCGTCTCCGAGACCACGTCCTCGCCGCGCTGCACGAACACCTCGTAGCCGGTGGCGCCCTCGACCGGCGCCCACCGGAGGGGGATCGCGGCGCGGGCCCGCTCGGTCGCGCCGTCCGCGGGCTCGAGCAGCGCCGGGGCCGGCAGCGAGACCCCCTCGTCCAGGACCTCGCCGTCGGGCGCGACCGAGACGAAGCGGTCCTGGGTGATCTCGAGCTCGCCGCCTTCGGTCCGCTGCAGCCGGGCTCGACCGTGCAGCATCGCGATCTCGGTCCGATCGCGGCTCACCTCGACCTGCGCCTCCACGTAGGCCTCGCCGTCGGCGCCACGCTCGGTCTCGATGACGAGATCGCCGGGCGGCAGCGCGACCTCCAGCCGGGCGTCCTCGGCGCTCGGGTCGAGGCGCGCGACCATGCGGCCGGAGAGGTGCCGGAGCCGGGTCACCCGCGGCGGCTGCTCGGGCACGCGCAGGGTGGTCATCGGCTCGAGCCGGACGGTGCTCCCGTCGCGGTGGAAGCGGACGCCCGCGGTGGCGCCCTCCATCGTCTGGATGGCGTCGGCGGCGGCGAGCGAGCGCCCGCGGGTGGTCGGCGTCCAGGTGGCGGAGCCGGCCGCCGAGAAGCGAACGTCGCCTCGCGCCTCCTGCACGACGGCGACCGCCGGCTCGTCCGGCGTCTCCACCGACGGCGCCGGCGCGTCGGGCATCGCCACCCCGGCGGGATCACCGCACGCCACGAGCAGCCCGGCGAGGGCGAGCTCACCGAAGCGGGAAGCCAACGCTCACCTCCACGCTCCCCGCGACCGGGGCCGCGCCCCAGGCGCGCCGGTCCAGATCCGATCCGACGACCACGCCCCCCTCGACCCCGAGCGACACGTCGCCCAGGCGCCAGCGCGGCCCCCCGAAGAGGCGGGCGGCGAGGTGGGGCGAGCCTCCGCTGACGTCGACGCCGCCCAGCCCGATCGCGCCGTGGCTCCAGCCGCCCGCGAGCTCCAAGCGCACCGCGGCCGCGAAGTCGCCGCCGAAGAAGAGCTCCGCTGCGCCGTGCGCGAGGAGCCGATGCCGCACCCCGGAGAGGTCGCTGTCGACCGTGCCCTGGCCCATCGCCGAGACCGAGCGCGCGCCGTACTCGACGCCGGCGCCCAGCCGCAGCCAGGGCAGCACCGGCACCATCACCCGGCCGCCGACGTCCCCGCCCAGGCGCTCCCAGGCGTCGAAGCTGCCGCGCGCGTAGGCGGTCACCAGGAGCGTCGGCGGCGCGGCCGCGACCGGCGCCGCGGCGGCGACCTCGGGCTCCGCCCGGCGCGGCTGGGCGATCGCGCGAGGCGCCTCCACCGCCACCGTCCGGCTCGCGAGCGGCACCGCGCGCCCGTCCACGTAGGCGACCAGCGTCAGGCGTCGCGCGGAGGGGCCCAGCCGCCCCGGGCACGTCGCGGGGAGCGCGCGGGGCGCGCCGTCGTCACAGCGCACGTGCAGGCCGTCGAGGGGCACGCCGTCGACCGAGCGCGCCTCCGCCCCGACCGTGAACGCCGCGCCGCTGGCCACCGCGTCGGGCGCGTCGATCGCGCCGCCCGCCGGCCACTGGGCCACCGTGGGCAGCTCCGTCTCGTGCAGCACCCGACCGTTCAGCCCGACGCGCAGATCGATCGCGTCGGCGTCGCCGGGCGCCGAGAAGGCCACCGCCGCCACGCCGCGCTCGAGCCAGCGCAGGCTCCGCAGGCGGCCGCGCTCGCTCTGGATCGCGAGCGGCAGCGAGCTCGAGAGCCGGCCCCGCCCGTCGACCGCCACCACGAACGCCGCCTCGCGGGGCGCGCCGCCGGCCTCGATGCCGAGGTCGCTGGAGAGCACGAGCACCTCGGGGTCCGCGCGCCGGAGGCCGGGGCCGAGCGCGGTGGCGCCGGCCATCGTGCCGCTCCGGGCGACGATGCCCACCGTGTGACCCACGGGCACCCGCGCCCGGAGCCGGCCGCGGCCGCCCGGCTCGAAGGGGACGCGTTCGGCGCCGACCTGCGCGAACGCGGTGACCGCCTCGCCCTCCGGCGCCCCGCGCACCTGCAGCCAGACCGTCCGGCCGCGCCGCTCCGCCTGCACGTCGAGCTGCTGTCGCTCGCCGAGGGGGAGAGCCACGCTCGCCTCGCGCTCGCCGGCCCGCGCCCGGAGCGTGACCCGCTCACGCGGCGGGGACGCCTCGACGGCCAGCCAGCGCGCGCAGGGGCCGACCACCTCGCCGGCCCGCACGGTCACGCCCTCCTCGGCCGCGTCGTAGGCGATCGCGCCGTCGGCGGGCGCGCAGCCGCCGCCGTCGGTCTCGAGCACCGCGAGCACCCGACGCTCCCGCGGCGAGCCCTGCGGCCCGTAGACGTGGAGCTGATCGGCGCACGCCAGCGACGGCGCGACGAGCGCGGCGAAGAGAGACCCCCAGAGCGCGTGCCGGAAGGACACGTGCTCGGGGAACGGACGAGACCTCGGGGTCTTTAGTCCGAGCCGGCCAGCGCGGTCAGCGCGTCGCCGTCGAGGCGCCAGACCGTCCACTCGCTCATCGGCGTCGCGCCGACCCCGCGATAGAACGACATCGCGAGCTCGTTCCAGTCGAGCACCGACCACTCGAGCCGCCCGCAGCCGCGCTCCACCGTCAGCGCCGCGAGCCGCGCGAGGAGCGCCCGGCCGACCCCGCGCTTGCGGGAGGCCGGCGTGACCCAGAGATCCTCGAGATGGATCCCCTGCCGGGCGCGCCAGGTGGAGTAGGTGTGGAAGTAGAGCGCCATGCCGAGCGGCTCCCCGTCGTCCTCGGCCAGCAGGCACTCGAACGGCGGCGTCGGGGCGCGCAGCTGGGCCGCGAGGGTCTCCACGGTGGCCTCGACCGCGTCGGGCTCGCGCTCGTACTCCGCGAGCTCGCGGATGAAGCGGAGGATCGTCGCGGCGTCCTCGGGGGCGGCGAAGCGGATCTGCATCGCCCTAATTGCAGGCGAGGATGCGCCGCACGCCCCCCAGCGAGTGCGCGAGCAGGGCGTCCCGGGCCACGCCCCCGCCGACCGAGGCGAGGTAGAGCGGCTGGCCGTGCACGTAGACGATGCGCACCGCGACCTCGGCGCCCCGGAGGAGCGGGGGCATCGGCATGCCGAGGATGCTCTTGGCCATCAGCGGGGCGATGGCGGCGAGCTCCCGGCAGACCGCGGGGTCGCCGGCGTTCGACAGGGCGAGCCCGTCGTCGTCGGCGAGCACGAGGGCCTCGAGCCGGCCCCGGTCGCGCACGTGCGCGAGCTGGAAACCGAGGGCGAGGTCACGGTTGTCACTGCGCTGGCAGCGGCGCTCTTCGAACGGGTACATGGGCTCCTCCTCGCGTCTCCGCGGGTGTATCCAGATGTAGGACAACACGGTACACGGCGATCGGAGACGCACCAAGAAAAGGACGTCGTGCTAAAGCAAGTCGCAGATGAGCCTGCGCGACGTCCTCGAGGACCACCGGGTGGTGGTGTGTGTCGGCTGCGGCGGCGTCGGGAAGACGACGACGGCGGCCGCCCTCTCCGTGCACGCGGCCCGCCAGGGCAAGCGGGTCCTCTGCCTCACCATCGACCCGGCCCGGCGGCTGGCCAACTCGCTCGGGCTGGCCGAGATGACCACCGAGGAGCAGGCGGTGCCGAAGGCGCTCTTCGAGGAGCGCGGCCTCACGCTCGACGGCGAGCTGAGCGCGATGATGCTCGACACGAAGCGGACCTTCGACGACCTCGTGCGGCGCTACGCGTCGAGCGAGGAGGTCGCCCAGCGCATCCTGCGCAACAAGGTCTACCAGTACCTGAGCACCAGCCTCGCCGGCACCCAGGAGTACATGGCGATGGAGAAGCTCCACGCGGTCCGCGAGGACCCGCGCTGGGATCTCATCGTGCTCGACACCCCGCCCACCAGCAACGCGCTCGACTTCCTCGACGCGCCGGAGCGGCTGGCCGGCCTGGTCGACTCGCCGGCGATGCGCTGGTTCATCCAGGCCTTCGAGGGCGCGGGCAAGTTCTCTTTCAACCTCGTGGGCAAGGGCGCGGCGTTCCTGCTGCGCGGCCTCTCCAAGTTCACCGGCACCGGCTTCCTCGAGGTCGTGGCCGAGTTCGTCACCGACTTCAACGATCTCTTCGGCGGCTTCCGCGATCGCGCGCGCCAGGTGGCCGAGGCGCTGCGCAGCCCCGAGGTCGCGTTCGTCATCGTCACGAGCCCGAACCCGCTGGCGATGGAGGAGGCGGTCTTCTTCGCGCGTCGCCTCGAGGAGGCGGGCATGCGCCGCGACGCCTTCGTCATCAACGGCGTGCGCCCGCTCTTCGCCGAGCCGTCGGTGAGCGAGCCGGAGCTCGCGAAGGAGGTCGGGCCCCACCTGCCCGGCCTCGACGCCGAGCGCGCGGTGAGCCGCATGCGCCGCGCCCTCGACGACGCGCGCACCCGCGCCATCGCCGACCGGCTGCAGGCCGATCACCTCCGGCAGCGCGCCGGCCAGGATCGCCTCTACGTCGAGGTCCCGGCCTTCGAGCAGGACGTGCACGACCTCTCGGCGCTCGCCGAGGTCGCCGCCTACCTCACCGGCGCCAAGTCCCTCCCGACCGTGATCAGCTGACGTCGCGCGGACGGGGTCTAGGCTCGCCGTCATGCGTAGCCTCGTCATCGCGTGCCTCTGCGTGGCGTGCGGGGGCCGCCCGCCCGCGCTGCCGGGTGAGCCCGCGGCGTCGGTCGAGCCCGTCGTCATCGCGGATCAGGACGCGCACTGGGGCGACTGCGTGGAGCTGGTCCCTCCGGTGCGGCTTCCGACCGCGCACCCCGGTCAGAACCGGGTCCAGGTCTTCGCCCGCCTCCCGGAGACGGGGAGGGTCGCGGTCGAGTGGCTCGAGGAGCAGCGGCGGTGGACGCTCGCGCTGCCCCCGGGCACGGTGCTCGACCGGGTGGAGTCGCTCGCCTACGGCGAGCAGCGCTGGACGGTCGCCGACGTGCGCGGCTCGGTGCTCGAAGCCGACCGGCTGACGGATCACGTCTATCGCCCCGCGGACGGCCAGCCGGAGGCGCGCCTGCTCGGCCTGCGGTGGCCGCGAGGAGACGCCGACGCGAGGTCCGAGGCGACCGCGAGGCTGCTGGAGCTCGTCGCCGAACGCCCGACCCCCGTGCGCCAGGGGCCGATGGACGCCGAGGCGATCTCGCGACTCCGACGCTTCAACGACTGCGGGCACTGCCACCTCCCCGACCGGCCGGCCGACGCCGACGATCGCGGCGACCTGCCGCACCGGCCCACGGATCGAGACGGCTTCTTCGTCCCGCTCAGCCTCCTGTCGTCCTCGGTGCCGATCTCGGAGGCCCGGCCGGTCGACCTCAACGCGGAGGACCCCTACGTCGTCATCGCGTGCGAGGACGGCTCCGCGCCGCGGCGAGACGGCGAGTCGCTGGGCTGCGGCGGCGGCTCGGTCCCCCTGGCTCGGCGGGACGTCGAGCGCGGCATGCGGGAGGGCGATCCCTACACCCAGCGGGTCTGCGAGTCGCGCCGACGCCTCCACGCGAGGATGGACGAGCGCGGTCGCCGGGCCTTCGCGGAGGCGTTCGGCGCCTGCGGCCTCTGACTCCAGGCCCTCTGACTGGAGGGCGGGTCAGGGCGCGTCGCCCTCGTCGGTGCGGTAGTCGAGCGCGTGCCAGCGCTTCATGCCGCCGAGGAGGTTGCGCACGTCCGCGAACCCTCGGCGCCGGAGGATGCTGACGCCGACGCCCGCGCGGTGACCGACGCCGCAGGTGACCACCACCGGCTCGCTCGGGTCGAGGTCGAGCTGGTCGAGCCTCTCCTCGAGGTGGCCGACGTAGCAGTGGACGGCGTCCGGGATGTGCCCGCTCGCGTACTCGTCGGCTTCGCGCACGTCGAGGACCTGGAGGCCCTTCGACTCCTTCAGCTCGCGCGGGGTGATCACGCCGGCGCGCGCCATCGCCTCCCCCGAGCCTCGCCAGCTCGGGAAGCCGCCGGCCAGCCAGCCCCGGACCCCGTCGATGCCGATGCGCGAGAGGTGGGCGCACGCGGTCGCGACGTCGTCGTCCCCGTCCGTGCAGAGATAGATCGCGTCGTCCTTCGAGGCGACCCACCCGCCGAAGATCGGCAGGCCGCCGAGCCAGACCGAGTAGGCGTCGGGCACGTGCGCGCTCGCGAACGCCTCGGGCTCGCGGACGTCGATGACCTTGCCGTCGCTCCTCCGCTCGGCGAACGCCCCGGGATCGAGCGGCGTGGCGCGCGCCGCGACCGGCGCCGGCGGGAGGCCGCCGCGGAGGTTCACCTCCTCCATGTGCCGGAAGTACGGCGGCCGCGGCAGACGCTCGCCGCCTTTCTTCTTCGCGAACTCCTCGCGGTCGAGCTGGAAGACCTGGTTGTACTCGCGCTCGAGCCCGATCGTGGAGCTCGCGCGGTCCGCCATGCCCGAGCCGCAGACCGAGCCGGGGCCGTGGGCCGGGAAGACGAGGGTTCCGTCGCCGAGCGGCAGCAGCTTGTCGTGCACCGAGTCGTAGATCCGCTCGGCGTTCTCGACCGAGCGATCCTCGTCGGGCAGGTCGGTGCGCCCGGTGTCGCCGAAGAAGAGCGTGTCGCCGGTGAAGACGCCCCACGCCTGCTCCTCTTCCCCCGTGTAGACCGCCCAGCACATGCTCTCGGGGGTGTGCCCCGGGGTGTGGAGCGCCACGATCTTCAGGTCACCGAGCTCGAACGACTCGCCGTCGTCGAGGCGCAGGTCGCCGCGCCCGAAGCAGTCGTGTTTGCCGTTCACCACCTGGGCGCCGGTGAGCTCCTTCAGGTGCGCCGAGCCCATCACGAAGTCCTCGTGACGGTGCGTCTCGACGACGTAGCGCAGCCGCGCGCCCATCTCGCGCAGGGCCTCGAGGTAGGCGTCCACGTCGCGGCGAGGATCCACCAGGGCGGCCTCGCCTCCGTCGACGAGCAGGTAGGCGTAGTGAGAGATGCCGGGGGTCTCGAAGCGCTTCAGCTTCATGAGGGTTCTCCTTCTTCAGGGGTGAGAGCGCGCGGGGGGACGGAAGCCGTCGTCGTCGCGACGCGGGGGGCGGCGACGCCACACGGCCGCGAGGGCGATGAGCAGCCCGAGGCCCGCGAGCCAGGCCCATCCGGGCGCCCCGACGAGCTCGGGCAGCGTGAGCTCCCCGTGGTCCCCTCCCCACCGCTGCACTGCGGTCCACGAGTCGTGGGCTGCGACGAAGACGCCGGCGCCGACGAGCCCGCCCAGCAGCCCGACCCACGCGTCACGCCGCCCCTCCGCGCACGCGGCGAGCGTGGTGCCCGGACAGTAGCCGAGCAGGGCGAGCCCCACACCGAAGCTGATCCCGCCGAGGACCACGCCTCCGACGAGCAGGGGCTTCAGGTGCAGCGTGACCGCGCCCGCGGGGAGCAGGGCGTAGATGCCCAGCCCTCCGACCACGATCGCGGTGCCCATGATCTTCGCGACGGTCCAGCGCTCGAGCGTGAGCTGCTGCACGATGACGCGGTACTTGGCGACCTGGCCCTTCTGCAGGAGGACGCCGAAGGCGATCCCGATCAGCAGGCCACCGAGCATACGAGGGAGGGGCTCAAACATGGCGCCGGTCCTTTCGCCCGAAGAGGGTGAGCGCGACGACGATCGAGACCGCGGCGAAGATCGCGGTGAACAACCAGCTGGAGACGGCGAGCTGGAGGTTGCCGCTGATCCCGTGTCCGCTCGTGCAGCCGCCGGCGAGGCGGGCGCCGAAGAGCATCAGGGCGCCGCCGGCGAAGGCCGCCATCAGCCGCCTCCAGCGGGAGGGCCCGAACCGCGCCGCCCACATCGGTGGGACCGTCATCGGCTCCCGGTCGCGGCCCCAGAGCGCGCTGGCGAGCGCGCCGAGGAAGACGCCGATCACGAGCATCCACTCCCAGCCCAGGACGAGCTCGTTGTCGCTCAGGTAGCTGGAGGCGAGCCCGAGCGGGGCCAGCGCCAGGGCGGCCGTTCGTTCGTACGCGGTGGTGATGCCCAGCGGATGCGCGGCCGTGAGGAAGGCGATCCAGCTGAGGACGCCGATCCCGGCGCCCACGAGGTAAGGGGACCATGCAGCGCGTCGCATGCTCCGGAGCGCAGCAACCGCCGCACCAAGAGCGCGCCAGCTCAGCGGCCTCGGCCCCGCCGCGCGTCGTTTCGCCACGGCCGTGGCGTGTCGCCGCCGTCAGCGGGTGACGTCGACCTCGAAGACGCCGTAGGGCGAGGTCGCGGTGCCGCGAATGGTGGTGGTCCCGGGGACCCGGCGCACGCGGGACTCGTCGGCCGGGTCGGGCTCGATCTCGCCGTCGATGGCGAGGTCGAGCACCACGGTGCCCTCCAGGTCCCCGGTCATCGACAGCTCGCCTCGCAGCGTCCCGCTCAGGGTGCCGCTCGGGATGTCGCGCAGGCTGAGGTCCAGCTCGAGCGGCGCCACGCTGTCGTAGACGATCACGAGCTCGTCCTCGACGAGCACCACGTCCTGGTACTCGGCGAGAGCGGCGCGGAGCCGCATCTCCTTGTTCGGGCTCGCGCCCTGGTCCACCTGGCCGGTGACGACGAGCGTGCCCAGCTCATCGCCGGTGGTCGACTGCTCCGGGATGTTCGCGCTGCTCGCGGCGTTGAAGCCGTCGAAGCCGAGCCTCATGGCCTTCTCGACCATGTCGTCGAGGCCGAGGTAGGCCGCGCGGGCCGCCTCGTCGGACGCGACGCCGCCTCCGCAGCCCGCGAGCAGGATCGCGAGGAGGCAGACCCTCATCGGCGCAGCACGCACGTCGAGAACTCCACCTCGGTCGCGCAGCGGACCGTCTCGGGGTTGCAGCAGTCCGCGTCCGCGGTGCACGACTCGCCGAGCTGCGCCAGCGCGCACGGGCCGCAGAGGCTGGCGTCGCTGGTGCAGACCTGCCCGCCCATGCCGTCGCTCACGCAGCCGCAGCCGCAGCAGTCGGCGTCGGTGGTGCAGGCGGCCCCGTCGGCGAGACACATGGCGCCGCAGACGAGGCGACCGGTGGCGTCGGGCGCGCAGACCCCGGAGCAGCAGGTGCTGCCGGTCGCGCAGTCCTCTCCGTCGGGGAGGCAGCACACCATCGAGCCGCTCGGCCCGGCGGCGCAGGTCAGCTCCGGGAACGTCTCGGTGCAGCAGTCGGCCGGCGACGTGCACGTCTCGGCCGGCAGAGTGCAGCTCCCGTCGCCGCCGAGGCAGCGCCGGATGCCCTCCGCGCCCATCACGCAGCCGGTGTCGCCCCCGCCGTTCGGGCAGCAGTTGCTGCTCGCGCCGCCGTCGCCGCAGACCTCGCCGGCCGGGAGGCACGAGCCGGCGTTCGCGCAGCGCCGGATCGGGCGGCCGTCCGCGCCGGTCCCCATGTCGGCGCACGAGCCGCTGCAGCACTGGGCGTCGGTCGCGCAGACCTCGTCCTGGACGAGGCAGCCGCCGAGGCGCTGACAGGTCGGGACCCCGGTGCCGTCGCGGTCGAGGCAGGCGGTGGAGCAGCACGCGCCGCTCAGGCCCTCGCTCTCGCAGGGCTCGCCGGCCACCCGACAGGATCCGGCCGAGGCGCACCGCCCGACGGCGGCCCCGCCCGGGCGGTCGCAGAGCCCGATGCAGCACTCGCTGTCGTCGGTGCAGAGATCGCCGGTGGTGCGGCAGTCGGCCGCGAACGCGCACCGGCAGCCGTCACCGTCGCACGGAGCGCCGTCGGCGGCCGCGCAGCGCCGCGAGCAGCACTCTCCGCCCGACCCGCAGGTCTCGCCGATCGGGCTGCAGGTCGAGGTCGGGTTGGCCGCGCAGGCGCCGGCCTCGCAGGTGAGCGAGCAGCAGTCGGCGCCGTCGGCGCAGGAGGCGCCGATGACCTCGCAGTCCACCGGCGGGGGCGTGGCGCCATCCGGCGCGACCCTGGCGTCGTCCGGGGGCTCGGCGTCTCCCGGAGCCGTGGCGTCGAGCACGCCTCCGTCCATCGAGGGCGTGCTTCCATCCTGGAGCTGCACGTCCTCGCCGCAGGCGGCGAGCCACAGGAGGCAGAGCGGCGCGATCCAACGCGTGGGTGTTCGCATGGAGACAGGTGTGCGCGAGCCCCTCGAAACGGTCGCAAGAAAATCACGACCTTCAGCGCAGCCCGATCTCGAGCGACAGCAGCGTCCGAAGGTGCGCCGGCTCGACCGCGAGCCCCGTCCGCTCGCCCACCCGATAGGTCGGCGGATGCAGCGAGGCGCCCACGCCGACCTGGAGCACGAGCCGCAGCGTCTCGGTGAGGCGCGCTCCGGCGAGCAGGTCGCCGGTGACGATCGGGGCGAGCCGCACGTCCCCGGCCGGCGCGCCCGAGGGCAGCAGCTGGCCGTCGAGCGCGAGCAGCTGCGCGCCCGCGCCCGCCGCCACCCCGAGCTCCAGCCAGCCGAGGACGGGCAGGCGCGCGCGCAGCGCCAGGCGCGCCGACGCCTCGGTCCAGTGTGCCGCGAGAGAGGCGGTGGCGACGTCGAGGCCGGGGCCGGCGTTCACCTCGAGCGCGAAGCCGAGCCGCCCGCTCCACGATGAGGGGAAGAACGAGACCGCCAGCCCCAGCCGCGCCTCCGCGCGGTCCGGCGCGGTCGCGAGGAAGCGGGCGCCGCCGCCGAGCGCGAGGGCCCACTCCGCGCGGGGCCGGGCGGGCGGAGGCGATGGGAGCGCGGGTTCGCCCGGGACGGGCGGCGGCGCCACCGGGCCCTGACGGACCAGGGTCTTCACCACCAGCGCGATCTCGGCGGCCGCGAGCGCGTCGAAGGGAGGCCCTTGCGGCAGCGCCCGAGCCACGACCCGGTCCCCACGGGCGTCGTACACCCAGACCGCGAAGCCGTCCGGGGCCTCCGAGATCCAGATGGCGACCTCGGCGGCGTGCGCCTCCGCGAGCGCGCGGCCTCGTTCGGCGGAGCCTGGCATGCTCGCGCCGGGGGAGGTCGCCTCGACCCGCTCGAGCGCGATCCCCCAGGGGTCGAGCGCGTCGTGCATCGCCGCCTCCAGGCTACCGTCGGGGTCCACCAGGACCGCGCGGATCTGCGCCCGCGCCCCGGTAGGGACGGCGGCCACGAAGACGAGCGCGAGGAGGGCGGCTCGAATTCTTGCGACCGAAGCGCCCGGAGCTGGCACACCTGGATCGTGACCTCGGCCGCTCACACGGAGATCCTCGCCCGCGAGCGCGACCTCGCGCAGCGGTGCGCGGCCGGTGAGCGCGCGGCGCAGGAGAGCGTGTTCGCGCTGCTGCGGATCCCGATTCACCGCACCTTGCATCGCATCCTGGGCCCGAGCCGTCACGCGATGGATCTCACGCAGGACGCGTTCCTCGAGGTGTTCCGGTCCATCGGCTCGTTCCGCGGCGAGAGCCGCCTGGCGAGCTGGGCAGAGATCGTCGCGGCCCGCGTGGCCTATCGGCACCTCTCTTCACGGCCGCCGCGGCCGACGCACCTCTCCCTCGTCCCCGAGCCGGTCGACCCCGGGCCTGGGCCCGATCGAACCACCGACGCGCGCGAGGCGATCCGGCGGCTCTACGCGATCCTCGACCGGCTCGAGCCCAAGTATCGCGTCACCTATGCGCTGCACGTCATCGACGGACGCCCGCTCCAGGAGGTCGCGCGCACCACGGAGACCACCTACGTGGCCGCGAAGAACCGCGCGGCGAGGGCTCGGCGCATGGTGAACGAGCGCGCGCGCCGCGACCCGCTCCTGCGCCGGTTCCTGGAGCGGGGAGGGGAGACGCCGTGAGCCTGGGTGACCTGATCCCCTACGAGGAGCCGAGCGAGGCCGAGTGGGCCGAGCTGGAGCGGGTCGTGCTCGACGAGCTGGGTGACGAGTCCCCGGCACGCCCCGCTCCGTCTCGTCGCCGCGCCACCTGGGCGCTGGTCGCGGTGGGGCTCGTCGCGGCGGCCGCCGCGCTCTGGCTCTGGCCGCGCCCCGATCCCGCGCCGATCCGGTCCCAGACCATCCGGATGGCGACGTCCACCGCGCCCTCGGCGACGAGCCTGGGTGAGGTCCACGTACAGCTGGGCCCGGGCGGGTCCGGGGTGGCCGTGGGGGGCGACCGGCAGGGCTGGGTCGTCACGCTCGAGAGCGGGCGCGCCGACTTCTCGGTCCCGCCGCGCGGCGATCGCCCCTCGTTCGTCGTCCAGGCCGGCGAGGTCCGGGTGGAGGTCGTCGGGACGCGGTTCTCGGTCACCCGTCATCCGCGCCCCGGCCTGCCCGACCGCGTGGAGGTGACGGTGGCGCACGGCGAAGTGCGCGTGACGTCGGGCGGAGGCGCGCACCTGCTCCGCGCCGGCATGCGCTGGAGCTCCGCGCCCGTCGAGCCGGCGCCCGCCGGTGAGGTGTCCCGCGAAGCCGCGCCGCCGCCGCCGTCGACCGAAGCCTCCCGCGAGCCGAGCCGCGACCCCGCGCCCGACGACGCCACGCTGTTTCGCCGCGCGAGCGCCCTCGAGTCGGACGCGCCCGATCGCGCCTCGCGCCTCTACGCCGCCATCGCTCGGCGTGGTGGACGCTGGGCGGGGGCGGCGCTCTTCGCGCGCGCGCGGCTCGAGCACGACCGCGGCGACCGCGTGCTGGCCGGGCGGCTCGCCGACGAGTACCTCCGGCGGTTCCCGGACGGGGTGCACGCGAGCGACGCGCGTCGGCTCTCATCGAACTAGTGCGAGATCCATCCCGGTAGAAGGGGACCTGGCTTGTCCCGACGCTCCAGGGCGGCGTTGCTCCTCCTCGCCGATGCGGTGCATCGACTCGTCGTCGCGCCTTGCCCTGAAACGCCGGTCCGGCGCCATCTCCCCTTCCACCGGTCGGATCTCCGCACTAGTGCGAGATCCATCCCGGTAGAAGGGGACCTGGCTTGTCCCGACGCTCCAGGGCGGCGTTGCTCCTCCTCGCCGATGCGGTGCATCGACTCGTCGTCGCGCCTTGCCCTGAAACGCCGGTCCGGCGCCAT
>Ga0310345_10001732_pt1 | contig 23447 bp, 24 predicted proteins | sample HC15DNA20500_MG_FD_204667 | JGI IMG/M metagenome (GOLD analysis project Ga0310345, IMG submission 204667) | Marine microbial communities from station ALOHA, North Pacific Subtropical Gyre - HC15-DNA-20-500_MG | ecosystem: Environmental > Aquatic > Marine > Oceanic | place: Pacific Ocean: North... | reverse complement strand
TTACTTTCGGGCATGGTCCAACAATAAAAGTTGAAGAAATGATTGGGCGTTTTGGTTTTTATAATAAAAAAAGTTCTGAAAACATCTTACATATAAGAGCATCTTATGTAAGAGGATTAGAACAATCTAAATTGGTATCTACAAAACAAGCAACAGCTTTCTTATTGGCTGTAACAATCTTACATGAGTTTGTTCATTATGGTACAGGTTTAAACAATATAAGTGAAGGACAATACGACTTTGGGCTTCGCTTTGAGAGAGATGCTTTTAATGTTATTGTTGATGATGACAACGCAGGGAATGTTGTTATTAAATTTAGTGAATATTTTTAAATAATATATAATGAAAATTTTTAAATATTTCTTTTATTTAGTTATTACTGTTTCATCATGTATAAATAAAAACAGTAAAATAATTGATAAAGATATTCGATTCTTAAATGAAAACTTTTTAACAATAATTGACACTTTCGCATATAAGTATAATACATTAAGACCTTTTCCATATCAACCTGAAAGGGATAACAAGGATTCCGTTTTTAACATTACTATTTATGACAAATTAATATCTCCTTTAAATTGGGAAAAGGAATCCATAGTGGTCATTAATAAAAGTTTCGACTCTGTACATTCTTTAGAGTATAAAAAAATGTTACTTTCTTATAAAACCAATTTTGACACAGCTTCTATTGATATTGATATTAAAAAGATTACAAACCATGGAAAATATAATTTAATACCAAATAAAGAATTAGATGTTCGAAAAACAGAGGATAAGAAAAATATAGGTCATTTAGCATTTTCTCGTGTTATATTTAATGAAACAAATGACAAAGCTATTATGATAGCAATTATTAAAGACAATATAAAAAGCGGTGTAATCAAAATTTATTTTTTTGAGAAACAAAAGCCAAATTGGAAAATTTATCATTCTGACATATTAGAAGTTTGGTAAAAAATACTGCTTACAACATTGCATTGGCAAAAAATGGGCAGACAAATATGTGCTGCTCATTTTTTATTAATTGTACATTTGTGCGAATGTTGAGCAATAGAAAAAAAATTCCATTCTTCGCAAATGCGTTGACGTTACAAAGTAACAAAGTACATGCACAATCCGCAAGTTGTGGTCCGGGTAAGCTCCCCGAAAAAGAGTACGGTTAATTTTTAGACAAAAAGTTTATAAATTTAAATTGTAAATTATGAGAAAGAGCAAGTTCAGCCACACACAGATTGCAAGCATTTTAAAGGAATTTGATCAAGGGAAATCAGCCGAGGAGATTCATCGGGAGTATGGGGTTAGTAAAGCCACATTTTATAAATGGCGGGAGCGTTATGGTGGTATGGAAGCCAGTGAACTCAAACGAATTAAGGAGCTGGAAGAAGAAAATGCTCGATTAAAAAGGATGTATGCCAATTTGGCTATGGAGTTAGACACGGCAAAATATATCATTGAAAAAAAGCTTTAAAGCCTTGCGAAAAACGAAAAATCATTGATGAGCTCAGGAAAGAACGTCCAAAAGACATCGGCAAGGCGTGTCGAGTATTAAGCATAAGCAGAAGTAGTTTACATTACCGGTCTATTAAAGATGATAGTACCCTTATAAACCTTTTGGAAGGATTGGCAAAGAATCATTGTATAGAAGGCTTTTGGAAGTATTATCACCGTTTAAGAAACCAAGGTATAGTTGTTTTAATCATAAGAGGTTACATCGTATTTACAAAGATTTAAAACTTCCCTTGAGGCGTAAGGTTAAAAAGCGTTTGCCTCCAAGAGAAAAGCAAACATTAGAAGTGCCGGAACGTTTTACACAAACATGGAGCATAGATTTTATGACTGATGTATTAAGCAATGGAATGAAATTTAGATCTTTCAATGTAATCGAGATTTTAATCGTGAAGTACTTTTTATTGAGATTGATTACTCTTTAAAAAGCAGTAGGGTAATATGGGTACTTCGCCATTTAATAAATCGCTTTGGTAAACCACAAAAAATACGAATGGATAACGGACCAGAGTTTATATCGCAACTAACGCAATCATGGAGCAAGATCAATGAAATTGAGTTCCAATATATTCAACCGGGTAAACCATCGCAAAATGCGTATGTTGAAAGATTCAATAGAAGTTTTCGCGACCATGTGTTGGATGCCTATTCATTTGATAGTATAGACCAAGTAAGAGAAACTTCGGAAGCATGGATAGATGATTACAATAACTATCGACCACATGAAGCACTTGGAGGATTACCACCAAGGGTATACAGAGAAAAACAAATTAATGCTCATAGGCTTCTTTTCGCTTCGGCCCCGCCTACGCTACAATCAGCACATGAGCATTAAAAGAAAAAAACTATACTTTTAATGCGTACTCAAAATGGGAAGCCTTCAACCGTCCTGCTTAACAAATATGTTATAAAGTAACATTAGGCGGCGTAACAGTTAAAACTGTTAGCGGCTTATTAACAGTAAAGCTTTTATCAATTTTCATACGTATATATTAATTTATTAAAGTATACATATTTATTTAATAATTAGCTTATTTTATAATTACCATTTTTTTGTATTATTTTTTAAGATTACGTAGAAATACGCTTGTTTTTTATTATACGGAATATTATGTTTGTTTTCTATTATTTGATGTACACCAATAATAGCATTTACCGGTAAAAAAGTGATGCCTGCTTGTTATAATGGCCATATAATGGGTTGCTGTATTCCGCTGCAGATAAGCAGATTAAAAAATCCGCTGAACATCTGACCCAATGCGTGTTAGGCAGGGGAGGGTAAAATTTAAACTTTTATTTATGAAAAAATTACTAATGTCATTTTTATTATTGAGTAGTTGTGTTTTCATGAATGTTTCTGCTAAAAACTCTAATTCTTTTCCACCTAATTCAATCAAGGTTTCAGTAAATGATGGTTGTGGACAAGTTTTAACTTTCACTGTAAGTTGTGACGGGTGTAGCTATCAAGATTTAGCTCAAGCTGGAGCAAATTATATTTATAGCAGAACTGGCTCAAATGGTTGTTTTCGTTAATCAATAAACTTGGCGGGGTATATGTAGTTGTACCCTACCAAGTATTTTTAAATCATTAAAATATAATAAGTTATGCAATTCATCTATTTTCTATGGTTTCTATGCTTAGGCGTTTATGCCGATTGCCAAACTGCCAATACAGCCATTGGAAGAGTAACGTATGAGTTTGTGCATAAAACTAATTTACAAACCGGTTACCTGCACAAAGAACAAATGGTATTGGAATATGGCAATAATATGAGCAAATATTATAGTCTTACTGCTAAGTTGCAAGACTCGATGATGCAACAAAAATTTGAAAATGCCATGCGCAATGGTTCTAATAATGTTGACTTGGGAATGATAGTGGCTGCTAATAAGGAAACTATTTTTTTTAATCGAATAACGAAGCAACTGCAATTGGTAGAGAATTACCGCAATGCCTATTATTTAATAACCGATAAAGGGGCATTACCTAAATGGGAAATTCAAAAAAATACCAAGAAAATTGATGGATATGATTGCCAAAGTGCTATAACTAATTTTAGGGGACGTACCTATACGGCTTGGTTTACCAAGCAAATACCTTTATCGTTCGGGCCCTGGAAATTGAACGGTTTACCGGGTTTAATATTAGAAGCTTATGATGCAAACAAAGAAGTGCAATTTAATTTCAGGTGGTTAGTACAGGCCAATAATTTGGGAAATATACAATTGCCAGCCAATGCTATTGTTACCACTGAAAAGGATTTTGATAAAATGAAATTGGCTTATGAACAAGGTGCTCAAAACAATAGTGCAGCAATGAGCGGCATGCAAATTCAAATTTCGAATGTACAATTGAATGGCCGAAAATTAAACGACACAACATTCATGCAGCACAATGGTAATCCAATTGAATTAAAAAAAGAATAATTAAATCATCATATTCAGCGTATGCATATAGGGAAGCACATAATGTATAGTGTTTTGTGCTTCTTTTTGTATTCAGCACTGCAAGCACAAACAACCATACAAGGAAAAGTTGTAGATGCTACTCATCAAAAACCAATAGTGGGTGCTAATGTTTTATTAATAGAAAAGAATACTAAAATTATTCTACAATTTGCCATTACCGATACTGCAGGTTCTTTTAATATTAGTGATACCTCTATGGCAAGGAATGATAGTCTGCTTGTTGAAATAACTGCACTGCATTTTCAGCAACAAGTTGTACCGGTAAATTATTTCCAACAGCATAAAGCCATAGCTTTGCAGGCTGTTGATGCAGAATTACCACCGGTTACTGTAAAAAATCGTTTTCCATTTATTATACAAAATAATGATACACTTACCTATCGGGTAAAAGATTTTCAACAAAAAGATGATAGAACCATTGGTGATGTTATAAAAAAACTACCGGGGATGGAAGTGGATGCAAACGGAAAAATTTTTTATAATGGGAAGACAATTACCAATTTTTATATTGATGGCGATAATTTATTAGACGATCGATATAATGTGGCAACGAATAATATTGCCGCTGATATGGTTGAAAAATTACAGGTAATTGAACACGATGAACCTATTAAAGTGTTACAAAAAAATAAGTTAAGTAATCGTGTTTCATTGAATGTGGCTTTGAAAGATAAGGCCAAAATAAAACCTATTCAACAAGCTGAAATAGGTGCAGGCTATCGGAATATTTATGACCTAAAATTCAGTCGGTTAAACTTGTCTAACCGCAATAAAGCCATACAAACTTTTGCAGCGAATAATTCGGGTAACAATATTTCCACCGATATTATTGCACACAACAATTTTAGTTGGATAAATGATATAAATGATGTTAACACGTATTTTTTACTGGATCAAAATTATGTTACACCGCCTTTAGAAGAAAGAAGGTATTTACTGAATCATGGAATAATGCTTAATACCAATCATTTATGGAAAACAAAAAACAATATTCAAATTCGATGCAATGGGTATTATTGGAATCAACAACAAACGCAACAATATACCAACGCATCTGCTTATTTTTTGCGTGCTGATACCATTCAATACATTACCAATCAATACAATGTGGTAAATACGGCAGGGCAATGGGTGAACCTGCAATGGGTAAACAATAATCAAAAGTTTTATGCATCTGATCAACTCTTTCTTTCAGGAGAACAAAATACCATTCAAACACAACTTTCTATTAATAAAATAGCTTCTGTTCAGTTGTTGCAACAAAATAATTTCAGTTTAACGAATCGATTGTATGTTATTAAGCCAATGTTGAAGAAAGGAATAATTGAATTTACTGCCATACAAACATACCGTCAAAAGCCCGAAAGTTTGCAATTGAATCCTGCAGTACAGGATAGTATTTTCCCAGTAAATGGTAGTTCTGTTTACAATGCTTTACAAACCATAAAAAACCCTTCCTTGCTTAGTTATCAAACATTGCAATTTCGGTTAACAGGTAGGCATGTATTACAAAACTTTCAAGTAACAGCAGCAGGTTTTTGGCAACAGTTAAATAGTGCCATTGCCATAATGCCCTATAATAATATGCCGTTTGTGTATGATAGTGGTGCTAACCAAATTCATTGGAATCAATACCAATTTTTGGGTAGTTATCAATTGAATTGGATACGAAACAGGTACTCCGCTAGTTTTTCATTGCCTTTCAATTATCAAATATTGCAATTCAAAAATTCCATAGTTTACACAACCGATACCTTAAACAGAAATTTATATTTTAATCCTTATGCACAATTTACATGGAACGTTGGGCAAGAAGGTGAAGTGAAATTAACCTTGCGAAACAATATACAGTCGGCTCAGTTGGCCGATTTGTTTCCAGGAATTATTATTCGTAATTATTTTACTTTACAAAACAATACTATTCCTTTTGGGCAAAAGCAACAACAAAGTATTAGTGTACAATTCAATAACAAGCGCAGCATTAAAATATTGTTTTATCATGTTGGTATAGATTATTCTCAACAAGAAAATAATTACATAATAAACACAACCTTATTACAAAATTTTCAAAAAGTAAGTCATCTGCCATATGTAAATACCATTCGGCAGTTTCAAATGAATGCCGGTATTAGCCAATATATATTCCCATTAAAAACTACTTTGTCGTTATCCGGTTCCTGGCAAAATGGAAATTGGTTACAATTAGTAAATGATAGTTTGAATGCTTATCAAAATCATTCCTGGCAGGTAAAACTTACAGCCTATAAAAAGCTGAAACAAGCCTGGGCTTTTGATTATGCTTGTAACTTGAATGGCTCAATTAGTAAAGGGTTAGCAGCTTTATCGGAATATCGATTATCACAATTTAGTTGGCAACAAAATGGCAGTATTCATTGCTTTATATTGAAACAAACGGATTGTGCACTAAAAGCAGAAAGTTATTTTTTCCATAATAACAATAGTGCAGACACACACAGTTTATTTTTAGATTTTATAATTCAGAAAAATGTGGTTGGTTTAAAAACGCAGTTCTCATTGGCGGTATATAATTTATTCAACAATACCAATTTTGGTGTTTATTCGGTAAACGGTAATATGCTGGCTAATAGTTTTTATGCCCTGCGCCAACGCATGCTACTGCTAAAGGCTACTTTTGGATTGTAGCAATATACGCTTCAATTTTGTTAGATTAGTTATAAGAAATATTCTGTTTAAAAAATTGCGTAGAAATACGCTTGTTTTTGGGTAGGCGGGCATTGTATATTTGAGTAAAATTAGCGGGGTGCACTAATTAAGTTTTCGGGTAAAATAGGTTGTGGTTTCTTTAAATACAATGGCAACATAATAATTATTCCGGGTGCAGCTGCATGTGCTGCAAAAAATTGTTTATAATTAAAATAATGTGATATGAGCTTTAAACATCTTCCGTTCTATCTATTCTTAATATCTACTCCATTGTTAATCATGGCTCTTTTTTCAAAAATGGGTTATATTAATTCAGCTGAATTTACCATTAGCTTGCTTACATATTCTTTAATTTATCATCCATTTATATCAGGTATTAGGCTTTATGTGTTAGGAGTAATATCTAAAAAAGACATAATAAAAAATTTGATACCATTTTGGAATTTTAAATTTTACAGGCAATTGTTTTCATGGTAGGTAATTAAAGATATGTTTAGGGTTAGTGTTGAATTTTATTTAGTGTTCGTGTACAGTTATATCTTTTTGTATGGTGCAATAGGTAGATGAATGCAATAGAGTAGCTGTAACTATCTCCAAAGTTGAAAACAATCCCCATCAAACAAGCCTTTATCGCTTAATTTAATATGGGGAATTACCAACAGGGCCATAAAACTAAGTGTCATAAAGGGTGCAGCAAGCGTACTGCCTAATTCATTTTTTACCATGGCATCAATGGCAGTATAAGCATTAGCCACAACATATCCGTCATGGGTACTCATTAAACCGGCAACAGGCAATGGCAGGGTTTGTATGTGCTGCTCATGCACGGCACTAACACCCCCTTGGGCTTCAATAACTGCATTAATAGCTTTGGCTAAATCAATATCATTGGTGCCTACTGCAACGATATTATGGCTATCGTGTGCTACTGTTGAAGCGATAGCACCTTTCTTTAAACCAAAGTTATGAATGAAGGCTTTGGCAATAGGAGCCGGGTGGTAACGATTCACGACAACTATTTTTAGTATATCGTTGGCAATATCAGGCAGTATACATTCATGTTGAAGGTTGGGCGTTACCCATATTTTTTCGGTAATTAATTGCCCGTCTAAAGCTTGTATTACGGGTATTTTATTTTGTTGTAAAGGGTATTCCGTTAGTTTAACGGCTAATTCAGTTTCATTGACGGGATGGCAGTTAAATTGATTGATGGGAGTAACCGATACTGACTGTAAAAGGCTTTTGCCATTTTGGGCAACAAGTTGACCCTTAATAAAGGTCTGTATTACCTGAAAGTCGTTTAGGTTATTTACCACTATACAATCTGCCGGATCGCCTACCCTTAAAAGGCCTACATTTAAACGGTAATGTTGCACAGGGTTAACGCAGGCGGCTTTAAGTACTTTAAAAACATCAATGCCTTTGGCAACTGCACGGGCACATAATTGGTTAATATGGCCAATGGCTAAACTGTCGGGATGTTTATCATCGCTGCAAAACATCATATGTTCATAATGGGTATGCATTAAATCAATTAATGCTTCAAAGTTTTTGGCAGCGCTGCCTTCCCTAATTAGTATTTTCATGCCATAGTTCAATTTATGGAGGGCTTCTTCGGCTGTAAAACATTCATGGTCGGTGCTAATGCCGGCGGCAATATATTGTTGTGCTGCAGCACCCATTAAACCCGGGGCATGGCCATCAACCGGTTTATTAACGGCTTTGGCAGCAGATATTTTTTTCATTACTTCTTCATCTCCGTTTAAAACACCGGGGAAATTCATCATTTCACTCAGGTATTTAATATCATCGCGTTGCAGCAAGGCGGCTACGTTAGCACTTTGAAGCGCAGCACCTGCAGTTTCAAAAGTGGTGGCAGGCACACAACTGGGAGCACCGAAGTTGAAAGAGAAGTTGGTTTGTTGGGCATTGGCCAACATAAATTCAACACCTTCCATTCCACATACATTGGCTATCTCATGGGGGTCGCTAATGGTCCCTACTGTGCCATGCACTACGGCTAAACGGGCAAATTCACTGGGTACCAGCATACTGCTTTCTACATGCACATGGCTATCAATAAATCCGGGTAAAATATATTGCTGTGGTACTGAAGCGTTGTCGGGTAAAGCTTCAATAGCTTTAATGATTCCGGCTTCTATAAAAACGTTGGCAGGATAAATGGTTTGTTGCCAAATATCTACTAATTGTCCGCTAATGGTATATTTTTCTGTTTGCATGTTCAATTGAATAGTGGTGAATGAAAATGAATAAAAATGTATGATGTGTAAGATTTATTCCTCTTTCAGCAAATCGGGGCGTTTGGCTTTGGTAATTGCCAATGCCGATTCGTAACGCCAGGCTTCAACTTTTTTAGGATCGCCTTGCAGCAAAACTTCCGGTACTTTCCATCCATTAAAATCGGCAGGACGCGTATATACCGGGGGTGCTAACAAGTTATCTTGAAAAGAATCGAATAAGGCAGAGGTTTCATCATTCAATACACCGGGAATTAAACGGCCAATGGCATCAACAATAACTGCGGCAGCTAATTCACCGCCACTGAGTACATAATCGCCAATAGATATTTCTTTGGTAACAAAGTGATCGCGAATGCGTTGGTCAATTCCCTTATAATGTCCGCAAATAAATAACAAGTTTTGTTGTAACGATAAACGGTTAGCCATTGACTGATTGAAGGTTGCACCATCGGGTGTTAAATAAATAATTTCATCATATGTTGTGGTGCTTTGTAAATGCGTAATGGCATTGTAAAGGGGTTCGCACATCATTACCATACCGGCGCCACCGCCATACTGATAATCATCTACCTGGCCGTGTTTATTAATGGCCCATTTGCGCAGGTTATGCGTACGAACTTGTAATAAACCTTTTTCCTGAGCCCGTTTCATAATGCTATGATTTAAGGGGCTTTCCAGTAATTCAGGTACCACTGAAATAATATCAATATTCATGTTGCAAAGATGCTATTCCGTTTCCATAAAATTGTCTAAATCTCTTCTTTCTCTTTTGGTAGGGCGACCAATTTTGCTCAATCGTTTACCTGTATGGAAGGAAGGCGCCTGAAAGACTGGTTTTTCCAGTGCTTCCGCCGGTGTAATATCCACATAATGTTGAATAGCTTCCGAATAAGCTACACGATTGTTTAATAAAGCGGTAACCTGAATAATCCATTTGCGAGCATCTGTTTTTATTTCATATTCATCGCCAACTGCTACCGATTTGGAAGGCTTAACGGTATTGCCTTTGTATTTTACTTTTCCTTTTTCACAAGCTTCAGCCGCCAATGATCTGGTTTTAAAAATGCGAATACTCCACAGGTATTTATCAATTCTTACTTTTTCGTTATTATCGCTCATACCTTCAATATTAAAAACTAAGGGTGAAGGTACTATTTTTAAAAAAGTAGGTTATAAAAAAAGCGCAGCCATTATGACTGCGCCTATTAAAAAGAGTTGAATGAAATTTTAATGCTTGGCTTCGTACAACTCTGTAAAGTATTGGCAGAAATAAGGAATGGTTTCAATGCCTTTGTAAAAGTTAGCCAAATCAAATTTTTCGTTCGGGCTATGCAAATTATCGTTATCTAAACCAAAGCCAAGAAACACAATTTTTTTGTGTAGTGTTTTGTCAAAAATGGCACAGATAGGAATACTACCCCCACCTCTAACGGGCACAGGTTCTTTGCCCAAAACACTTTGCATAGCTTTAGCGGCAGCCAGGTATTCAATAGAATCGATGGGTGTTAAGTAAGATTCGCCACCATGGTGTTCTGTTGCCTTTACTTTAACACCGGCCGGAGCACTATTTTCAAAATAATGAATTAAAGCTTTGGTAATTTTTTCGGGAGATTGTTTGGGTACTAAGCGAGCAGAAATTTTAGCGTAGGCTTTGGAAGGTAAAACGGTTTTTGCACCTTCACCTGTGTAGCCGCTCCATATCCCATTTACTTCTAAGGTTGGGCGAATGCCGGTACGCTCAATGGTAGTATAACCTTTTTCGCCCCATACAGCATCAATGCCTAATTCTTTTTTATAGGCTATTTCATCAAAAGGTGCTTTGGCCATTTCTGTACGTTCTTCTTTACTAATTTCTACTACATCATCATAAAAGCCTGGGATGGTAATATGGTTATTTTCATCATGACAGGCAGCAATAAGTTTAGCCAGTATAGTTGCAGGATTAGCAACAGCACCTCCATATACGCCACTGTGTAAATCGCGGTTAGGTCCGGTTACTTCTACCTCAATATAACTAAGGCCTCGAACACCTACATCAATAGAAGGAGTGTCTAAAGCAATCATTGCCGTATCACTTACCAGCACAACATCACAGGCTAATAGTTCTTTGTGCGACTCCACAAAAGTAGCTAAGTTGGGACTTCCCACTTCCTCTTCACCTTCAATAATAAATTTCATATTGCAAGGCATAGAGTGGGTTTGCAACATGGTTTCCAATGCTTTGGTATGCATGAAAAATTGGCCTTTATCATCGGCTGAACCACGGGCATAAATTTTTCCGTCTTTTATTACGGGTTCAAAAGGAGGGCTATCCCAAAGGTTCAACGGATCGGCGGGTTGCACATCATAGTGCCCGTACACTAAAACGGTAGGTTTATTTTTATCTACTATTTTTTCAGCGTACACAATGGGGTGTCCGTTAGTTTGATAAATGGTTACAATATCAGCACCGGCTGCTTTAAATTCCTTTTCAATTAATACAGCACAGTGTTGCATATCGGGTTTGTTTTCCGACTTTGAGCTAATGCTCGGTACTTTCAATAATTCAACCAATTCTTCTAAAAAACGTTGTTGATGTTTTACGATGTACTGTTTCCATGTTTCCATATGTGCATTTTTTATTGTACCTGTAAATAATATGTAAAGGTACAGGGTTGTAATGATAAAGCCTTGTTAAGTGGAGGCCGGAGCATTGTGTTTTTGATTGGCTAGAATATTGTCTAATGTCCAGATAACCTGATGCGAAAATGGTTGTTGCCTAACGGGACAATCCTGTTTAATGCAAACCGGGCAACTAAAGGGTTGGCAGCCTTCAGTAAGAATGAATAATTCAATGTCTTTTCCAAAAGTTTTCATTACTAATGCTTCCAGTTCATCCACTTCACGATGGGCTTCGTTTAGGTTAAGATACCAGGGTAATGTTAAGTGACTGTCTACATGAATGGTGTTGCCGTATTTAATTATCCGAAGATTGTGTAAATCAATCCAATTAGTTCTTCGGTTTTGGTTAAGGGTAAAAATAAGTAAGTTTAAAAGTTTCATATCGGCCTCATCCATAATGCCGGCCAATGAGGAACGAAGTATTTTGTAACCATTGTAAATGATAATAATACTAATGGCAAAAGCCAACAGTTTATCAATCCAATATAAGCCGGTTAGTTTAATAATAAAGAGACCAAGAATAACGACAGAAGTAGAATAGGTATCAATTTGTAAATGCTTGCCACTGGCTTTTAATGCCAGTGAATTGTTTTGTTTGCCAATATGCAAACACCACCAACCGGCAATAAAGTTAATGAAGGCAGTAAAAGCAATTAAAAGCATGCCGGCATCTAAAGCCTCTACAGTTTTATGAATAAAAAAGCTTTGTACGGTTTGATAAATAATGTAAACCCCTGCTGTAATAATTAATGATCCTTCAATTGCTGCTGAAATAAATTCAGCTTTGCCATGCCCATATGGGTGGTCTTTGTCTTTAGGTTTAGCAGCAACATACAAAGAGTATAAACCAATACCACCGGCAACCATATTAACGGTACTTTCCAATGCATCGGTTAATACGGCAATAGAATTGGTTAAATAAAATGCAATCATTTTTACGGCAAACAACACAACACTTAATAGTGTGATGAAGAGTTGCAGTTGAAAGTTTTGTTTTTCTTTTTGCAAAGTACTACGTTTAAAAACAAAGATTAAGGTAGCAAAATTATGCTATAAGTAATGTTGCAATGTTTTTTCAACATAGCTGCAATGCCACAATAGGTATTTAAGGAAAGTTCAATAGCTTTTTTTAATTTATCTTCTTCCTGAACAGGAATGTTTGCTTTATAGGTTAAGTGGATGCCTGTAAATACTTTGGGGTGTGTGTTAGTTTGTTCTGCTTCGGCTTCTATTTCAAATTGAGAAAAGGGTACTTTCATTTTTTGTAATATGCCAACTACATCCATACCACTGCAGGTATTTAATGCACCCAATAACATTTTTTTGGGGCTCATACCACTGTTTAAACTGCCATCATTGGCATTCGTATCTAAACGAACGGTGTGGTTATTGTCATCATTACTGTTAAATGCTAAATGTGATACCCATTTAGTAGTAGTTTTCATATCATTGATTTTATAATAATAAAAGTTGTAGTAAGTGGCTTACCACATAATGGCTATTACTTGTTATATTTATTTTTTTTATGATGCAAAAAAGTGCGAATAGTTTTAAAAGTTCGGTAATAAAATTCCTGATTAAATAGCTGTGAGTCGCGCATGGCTTTATAGGTTAAAAAGAATCCGATAGGTATTAAAACCAAGGTAGAGAGCCACATACCGGCCAAGGGACTCATAACATTGCTTTTGGCAAATTTTTCTCCGAATGTGTTTAATAAGTGAAATAGAACGAAAAATACTATGGCAAATACCAATGGGGTTCCTAATCCGCCTTTCCGTATAATAGAACCCAATGGTGCACCAATTAAGAATAAAACAATACAGGCAACACTCAATGTAAATTTTCTATGCCATTCTATTTCATGTTTTAGAAGGGAATCCTGTCGCGTTTTGTAATCATCGTAAATTAAGTTTACGTTATTCGTAACGGTACCCAATTGACTTAAACTGCGTTCCTGTACATAGCGTTTAACTGAGTCGGGAATGAGTTGATTTAATGAGCCCACTGATTTTAAAAATCCGGTATCGGTTTTAGGCCAGGTTGAGTCCATGTATTTGGCAAAAGATAAATAAGAATTAATTTCAACTTTAGAGCGCTTTAAATAATGGGCACCAAGATTTTCAAGCGAGTCTATGGTAGTATTTAATTGCCGAACACTGAGCATTTTAGGGTCATAAATAAAGGCACTATCTTTTGTTCGGTTCATTTGAAAAGTACTTAAGTCAAACAGCTTGGTGTAGGTATCAAAATGGGTGCGTGTAAAATCGGTTTGAATGGTTTGGCGAGGCCCTTTTTCTTCATAACTGTTGCCCTCTTTTAGTTTAAATTCTAAAAACTTTTTATCGGGGGTAACTTTCATGATACCACTTTCGGCAGTAATCAAATTATCCTGCAGTGCATAGGTTTTTTTGAAAATCACAATTTTTTTAATAGTGCTATCGTCGCTTTCTTTTTTCCCCAGTTTAATAATGTTGCCTTCAATTTTGTTATAGAAAACACCTTCTTTAATATCAAATGCCGGTTTAGCAACAATAATATCGTATTGTAATGCAGCCAGTTTAAGTTGTGCCACGGGAATAATGTTATTGGCAAACAAAAAAGCAATGCCACTAATAATTACGGTTACAATTAGCAATGGGCGCATGAAACGCGAAAGAGGAATACCGGCTGCTTTTATGGCAACTATTTCAAATGTTTCGCCCAAGTTACCAAAGGTCATGATAGATGAAAGTAGCAGGGCCAAGGGTAAGGCCAGGGGAACCCAGGTAATTGCTACTAAACCGGTTAAATAGGCTAAGGTGCCAAAATCAATACCTTTACCCACCAGGTCATCAATATATAACCAAAAAAATTGCATTACCAATACAAATAATGCAATTAAAAAAGTAGCCAGGAAAGGGCCAATGAACGATCGAACAACTAAAATGTCTAATTTTTTTATCACAAATTCCTTTCTTAGTATTGTTGGTTAATGGCAAATGTAAAACTTTCAACCGCAGAATTAGAATTGGTAACTAATATACCTGTTATTTTAACAAAGAACCGCATTATAAATGCTGTTCAGGAAATATTTGGGGAAATAAGTACAGAATACCAACGGTGTATAGCAAACACATATCATTTGCCCGACAATGTAAAAGCCATTTCCCCTAAAATTTACAAGGGTGAAAACTACCAAGGATTGCCCTGGGTAATGCTCGATTATCCGCGTTATTTTACCCGTGCAGATGAGCTGGCTATTCGAAGTTATTTTTGGTGGGGAAATTATTTTAGTATTACCCTACAACTAAGTGGCGTATTTATTGCACAATTTGCAGAGGGTATTGTAAGGTTAGCTAAGGTGCAGCCTGATTGGCAATTAATGACGCATGAAGATAAATGGCAACATACTATTCATAACAGCAACTGTATACCGTTAGAAAATGTACAAATAGCCGAATTATTGCAAATGCCTTTTATAAAAGTAGTTAAAACACATCCCTTGCAGCAGTGGGATATGGCACCTGCATTTTTTACCGCTTCGTTTGAAACTTTAGTGAAGATGGTATTTGGTTAGCTACCTAAGCGATGAAATAATTCTTTAACCTGATATTCCCATAATTGGGATTGGTCTTTTATTTCATTTTTCTCAGCAAAATCTTTTATCACCAAAATTGTTTGGTTCGATATTTCGGTCTTTTCTATTCTAAATTCAAAATATTCATTTTTTTCGCTATGCAGCCAATGAAACCGAATAAATTTTTCTTCTTCTTTATCTAATACTTTGGCTTTATCGGGGGTGCCGCCATTCCAGCTAAAGCTATAAACGCCGTCCCATTCATCTACTTTATCTGCAAACCATTCCTGTAAACCTGCTGGGGTACTTAAAAATTCGTACAAAATACCCGGAGAGCATCTTACTGGAAATTCAAGTGTAAATAACTGTTTTTTGCTCATTTCAAATGCTTTACTAACTACTTTGTGGGTTGCAATAATATTAAATTCTACTTACCGTACAAATGTTTTTTTAACATTTTATACTTTTTTGTTATAACTTTTTGTATAAAGTGGCTTCCATGCTGCATTCAAGGGTTTTCGAAAGCCGAAATTTAATTTTAGGAAATATGCTTAAAATATTTTAAATTGCTATCTGAAATTTTCATCCCTGCTTTTCATCAAAACTTATTCAAACCAACACTAAATAACCACTGCTATGAGTATGCGTCAACTCAAAATCGCCAAATCCATTACCAATCGGGAAAGTCAGAGCCTTGAGAAGTATTTGCAGGAAATTGGGAAAGTGGAATTAATTACACCGGAAGAAGAAGTGCAATTGGCATTGCGTATTAAACAAAATGACCAGCGTGCCTTAGAAAAATTAGTAAAAGCTAATTTGCGCTTTGTTGTATCGGTAGCCAAACAATACCAAAATCAGGGCTTAACCCTTCCTGATTTAATTAATGAAGGTAATTTAGGCCTTATTAAAGCGGCGCTTCGCTTTGATGAAACACGTGGTTTTAAATTTATTTCTTATGCTGTGTGGTGGATCCGTCAAAGTATTTTGCAAGCCTTGGCTGAACAAAGTCGTATTGTTCGCCTTCCATTGAATAAAGTGGGTCTTACTAACCGCATAGGCCGCGCCATTCAACAATTAGAACAGGAAAATGAAAGGGAGCCTACTGTAGAGGAATTGGCAGAATTGTTGGAAACTGACCTTTCTGAAGTAAATGCTGCCCTTCAGGTAAATGCTCGCCATGTTAGTGTAGATACACCTTTAGGCGATGGGGAAGATAATACACTGTTAGATGTTTTATACAACCCTAATGCTGAATATACCGACAGACAAGTTGAACATTATGAATCGCTGAAGGCAGAAGTGCAACGCAGTTTAAAAGCGTTAACAGAAAGGCAAAAAGAAGTAGTATGTTATTTTTTTGGCATTGGTACCCACGAGTCATTAAGCCTTGAAGATATTGGTGCCCGCTTTAATTTAACCCGCGAACGGGTAAGGCAAATAAAAGATAAAGCTATTAATAAGTTAAGAAGTACCAGCCGCAGTAAGCATTTAAAGGTTTATCTGGGATAAAAATTCAGATGCTATTATATTTGCAGCGCAAATTAAAGAAGTGAACTTGCCGGTTCACTTTTTTAATGAACTCACTATTTAATGCAAGCACTATGTTTAATTCGCTGAGTGAAAAATTAGAATCTGCGTTTAAGAACCTGAAAGGCCAGGCCCGTATTACCGAGCTGAATATTGCCAACACTGTAAAAGATATTCGCAGGGCATTAATAGATGCCGATGTAAATTTTAAAATTGCCAAAGAATTTACGGATAAGGTAAAAGAAAAAGCACTGGGTGAAAAAGTGATTACTTCTGTTAGCCCAGGGCAGTTAATGGTAAAAATTGTTCAGGATGAATTAACTGAATTAATGGGTGGTACTGCCGCCGATTTTTCGGTTACCGGAAACCCCGCCATAATTTTAATTGCCGGATTACAGGGTAGTGGTAAAACCACATTCACCGGAAAGTTGGCCAATTATTTAAAAGTGCAAAAAGGCAAATCGCCAATGGTGGTAGCGGCAGATATATACCGACCTGCGGCTATTGATCAGTTAACCGTTTTAGGCGAGCAAATTGGAGTGCCTGTTTATGCGGAACGCGATAATAAAGATGCAGTTAGTATTGCCCTAAATGCCATAAAAGAGGCAAAAGCCCAAAATAAAAATGTAGTAATTATTGATACTGCCGGCCGTTTAGCTATTGATGAGGCTATGATGACCGAAGTGGCCAATATTAAGCAAGCCGTTCAGCCCTCTGAAATTTTATTTGTTGTGGATGCTATGACCGGTCAGGATGCCGTGAACACAGCTAAAGCCTTTAATGATAGGCTTGATTTTACCGGCGTTGTTTTAACCAAATTAGATGGTGATACCCGTGGTGGTGCTGCGCTTTCTATTAAATATACCGTGCAAAAGCCCATTAAATTCATGAGTAGCGGCGAAAAAATGGATACACTTGATGTATTCTATCCCGACCGTATGGCTCAGCGTATTTTGGGAATGGGTGATATTGCCTCATTGGTTGAAAAGGCCCAACAACAATTTGATGAAGAAAAGGCCAAAAAATTAGAGAAGAAAATTCGAAAAAATCAGTTCGATTTTCAGGACTTCTTGGAGCAACTGCAGCAGATTAAAAAAATGGGTAACTTAAAAGATTTAATGGGAATGATACCCGGGGTGGGTAAAGCTATTAAAGATGTGGACATTAATGATGATGCATTTAAAGGTATTGAAGCTATTATTCACTCAATGACACCCGAAGAAAGAGCCAACCCCGACTTAATTGATCAACACAGAAAAGTTAGAATTGCGAAAGGAAGTGGAAAAGATATTCAGGAAGTAAATGCCTTTATGAAGCAATTTGAGCAAATGAAAAAAATGATGGGTGCCATGAATAAATTGCCCATGGGCGGCAGAATGCCCGGGTTTAAGCGATAAAACACCTGAAAATTTGATGAAACTCATAATTTTGTATTAAATTATAAAAAGATTTTAGCTAAACTTGGCGGGAAAGTAATCCTTTATTATTTTCGCCGTCCAAATTGAACGAAACCCTATTTATTAACGCCTTTAAATGTCTATTTAACATGGCAGTAAAAATGAGATTACAAAGACACGGCAGTAAAAAACGCCCCTTCTATTTTATAGTTGTGGCCGATGCCCGTGCACCCAGAGATGGTAAATTCATCCAAAAACTGGGCACTTACAATCCTTTAACCGTACCGGCAACCATTCAATTAGATCGTCAGAAAGCTTTAGATTGGTTACATAAAGGAGCACAACCTACCGACACTGTAAGAAGGATTCTTTCCTTTAAAGGGGTATTGTACCTGAAGCATTTGTTGCGTGGTGTTTCACTGGGATTATTTGATGATGCAACAGCTATGACCAAATTTCAGGCATGGCACGATGAACATGAAGCCCAGTTAAAACGCAGAAACGATGCACATAAACAACAAAAGCGTCAGCGTCAGGAATACAAACCTGTAGTTAAAAAGGTTGAAGAACAACCAGCTGAAGGCGGTTCAGAAGCATAGTAAGCCCTGCACAAAAAAATTAGCCCGTTAGCCATTTTGGTAATCGGGCTTTTTTTATGATACACATAAAACTCTGAATATATCATTTAGTATGCATCCCCTTCAACCTTATATTCACATTGGAAAAGTTGTAGCTACTTTTGGTACTAACGGACAAGTACTTGTGCAGCACGCATTGGGGAAAAAAACGACACTAAAAGGCATAAAGGCGCTTTTTATAGAACAGCAAAAAAATAGCTATTTGCCCTATTTTATTGAGCAGGTAAAAGCCAAGAATGAGCAAGAAATTTGGGTGCAGTTTGAAGGGATACCTACCAAAGAGGCTGCACAGCGTTTTTTAAATAAAAATGTTTGGTTGCCCGAAGCAGAAGCATTGGCCTTGATGAGTGCTAAAGCTCCCATAGCATTGTTGGGTTACAAAGTTGTAGAAGACAAAAAGGTATTAGGCGTGATTGAAGAAGTAATAGAGCAACCCCATCAGGTATTGGTTCAAATTTCCATTGAAGGAAAAGAAGTATTAGTGCCTTTGCATGAAGAAACCTTATTGAAAATTGACAGGAAGAAAAAAGAGGTTTGGGTACAATTACCCGAAGGATTATTGGCTATTTATTTATAATGTATGCAAGAGGAAGTATACCCACCTTATCGCTATAAAATTACAGTAAATGGCAATCATTTAGATCATTTACAGCACGTGAACAACGTGGTGTACGTGCAGTGGTTGCAAGATGCTGCTTATCAGCATTGGATGCAAAAAGTGCCCGAGGCACTTCATAAAGAAGTATTATGGGTAGTACGTAGGCATGAAATAGATTATTTGGCCGGTGCATTTTTGGGTGATGAATTGGAAATAACTACCTGGCCCGGACAACATACCGGCGTAACCTGGCAACGCCATTATACCATTGTGCGCTTGCGCGATAACCAAACCATTATTAAAGCCAACAGTATTTGGGCTTTGGTACACCGTGCTAATTTTCGCCCGAGGCGGATAGATGATGACATTCTGCAAGTGTTGCGATGATAAAATAGCATTAAGCAGAAAGTGTGTTGGGTGAAAGATTTCATTTATTCTTCTTTATCTCAGTAATTTAGTTGCTGTAATTATATGCATCAACAACAGCGTTATATTGCCCATTTTGATTTAGATTCCTTTTTTGTAAGTGTGGAAATATTGAAAAATCCTTCATTGCAAAACCAACCGGTTTTGGTGGGTGGAAGTCGTGAAAGAGGGGTAGTGGCTGCTTGTAGCTATGCCGCTCGAAAATTTGGTATACATAGCGCCATGCCCATGAAGCGTGCTTTACAGCTTTGCCCCCAGGCAATTGTGTTGCCCGGTTCTTATAAAGCGTATAGCCGTTTCTCTAACCGGGTTACCGAAATCATTGCCCTTGCCGCACCTGCCTTTCAAAAAGCCAGTATTGATGAGTTTTATATTGACTTAACAGGAATGGATACTTATTTTAATCCCTTACAATGGACTATAGATTTGCGTCAGCAAATTATGGCTGCAACCGGCTTGCCCATTTCTTTTGGGTTAGCCAGCACAAAGTTAATTGCTAAAATTGCTACCGATGAAGCCAAACCTAGCGGATACCTATTTGTACAACCCGGACGTGAAAAAGAATTCCTGGCACCCTTGCCTGTACAAAAAATACCAGGTGTTGGTAAACACAGTTTACCTGTTTTACAACAAATGGGTATTCATACCATTCATGACATTTTACAATTTGCACCCTCGCATTTAGAACAAAAGTTAGGTAAGTGGGGGCAAACTTTACATTCAATAGCCAATGGACATTATGATACGCCTTTGCATGAAGTGCATGAAGTGAAATCAATTTCAACAGAACAAACTTTTTCTGAAAATACCACCGACCAATTTTTTTTAGAAAAAAAATTGGTGCAGATGACGGAAAAAGTGGCTTATGAACTTAGACAAGACAACCTGTTTACTGCCTGCATTGCCGTTAAAATACGTTATGCCGATTTTACTACTACTTCTAAACAAACTGCCATACCGCTTACGTTTTGTGATGATGAATTAATACCTGTTGCTAAACAGTTGTTACAATCCTTATTCTCCGGTAAACAAGCGGTACGATTATTAGGCGTACGGCTAAGTAATTTGAATAAATATGGAAAGCCTCCCGATTTGTTTAATGCATCGTACACGAAAGCCAGCTTATACCAAGCAATTGATGCCGTAAAAAACAAATACGGTAACTTTGCACTCAGAAAAGGAAGGAGTGTGTAATGTTAAATTTTTAGTACAATGAAAATAATACCCTACTAAATTAGTAGTGTAACTATATTTGCACCTGCATTCCCAAAAGTTGAATTTCTGAACCATTTAAAATTATAGTTTATGAGCTTACATTTAGGAGACACAGTTCCCAATTTCAAAGCAAAAACCTCTATTGGTGAGATTGATTTTTATGAGTACTTAGGTGACAGCTGGGGTATTTTATTTTCACACCCTGCAGATTATACGCCTGTATGTACTACCGAATTAGGTAAAACTGCTTTATTAAAAGCTGAATTTGATAAACGCAATACCAAAGTATTGGCTTTAAGCGTTGATGATGTTGAAAGCCACAAAAAATGGATTAATGACATTAACGAAACACAGCACACCCATGTAGATTTTCCGATTATTGCTGATGAAGACAAAAAAATTGCTCAGCTGTTTGACATGATTCATCCTAATGCATCTGAAACACATACTGTGCGTTCCTTATTCATTATTGGCCCTGATAAAAAATTAAAACTTTACATTACTTATCCTGCTTCAACAGGCCGTAACTTTAATGAAGTTTTGCGTGTGTTAGATTCTTTGCAATTAAGTGCTAAATACCCTGTAGCAACGCCCGCCAACTGGAATCCCGGTGAGGATGTAATTATTGGTTTGGGTGTAAGTACAGAAGAAGCACCGGCTAAATTTCCTAAAGGTGTTAAAGTGGTAAAACCATATTTGCGCTACACCCCTCAGCCTGATAAAGAATAATTTTTGTTTTCATTTTACTTGTTATACTTAAGCCTCTGACTCTTCAGGGGCTTTTTCATTTCTAATTCATTTTAAAGTTTGAACAATTTAATTTGCTTATCTTAACTGCTTCAACCAAACAAATTGTTATGAAAAAACTGCTACTCCTTGTCCTATTATTTTATCAGGCAGCCAATGCGCAAAAAACAATTATTTATTGCGGGAAATTAATTGATGTTAAAAATTTATCTGTACAGCAAGGCATGTCCGTTATTATACAAGCCGATACTGTAGCCGACATACAAAAGGGTTATGTTACAGCGGCTTCAGGTGATAAAGTAATTGATTTAAAGAAATACACTGTAATGCCCGGTTTAATTGATGCGCATGTGCATCTGGAAAGCCAAACTAGTCCCGATGCCATGTTAAAGCGATTAACCCAAAATCCTGCTGATATTGCTTTTCAGGCTGCTGTTTATGCAAAAACCACTTTAATGGCCGGTTTTACAACAGTAAGAGATGTAGGAGGCAGTGGCGTAAACATTTCATTGCGTAATGCAATTAATAAGGGCGAAGTAATAGGTCCACGTATTTTTACTGCAGGCTCTATTATTTCTACCACTGGTGGACATGGCGACCCCACCAACGGATTAAGAGAAGATTTAATGATGTTGCCGCAGTTAAATGAAAATGTAGTAAATGGTGATGATGAGTGCCGTAAAGCAGTTAGGCAACATTATAAAGATGGTGCAGATTTAATTAAGATTACTGCTACCGGAGGAGTTTTAAGTTTGGAAAAAGATGGAGCAGGTGCTCAATTTACTGAAGATGAAATTAAAACCATTGTAGAAACCGCTAAAGATTATGGTATGCGCGTTGCTGCACATGCTCATGGTCCTGAAGGTATGAAAAGGGCAGTATTGGCCGGCGTAACTTCTATTGAACACGGTACTTATATGACACCTGAAATAATGGAGTTAATGAAAGAAAGAGGAACTTATTTAGTGCCTACAATTATTGCCGGAAAATCTGTGGCTGATTCTGCAGCAAAAATGCCGGGCTATTTTCCTCCCATTATTCGCGCCAAAGCATTACAAATTGGAAGTGTTATACAAGGCACTTTTGCTAAAGCCTATAAAGCCGGTGTAAAAATTGCTTTTGGTACTGATGCAGGTGTTTACAATCATGGTAAAAACTGGATGGAATTTGGTTATATGCATGAAGCCGGTATGCCTGTTTTAGAATGTATTAAAGCCGCTACGGTAAATGCAGCCGATTTAATTGGCGATACCAAAATTGGCAGTTTAGAAAAAGGTAAGATAGCCGATGTTGTAGCGGTAGATGGTGATCCTGTACAAGATGTGAAAGTAATGGGTAAAGTTGTTTTTGTAATGAAAGCAGGTAAGGTATACAAATCAGAATAAGTCAACATTTTTTTTTTCAAACGGAATGCTGTTTTACACAAATGGCATTCCGTTTTATATTCCCAATACCATTTTTAATCTGCTATATCCTGTTTTGCTTACCGGTAATTGTTGTCCGGTATTTAATATGGCCGCATAATTTTCTTTCTCCAATAATTCAATTTTGGTAATAAATTGCAGGTTTACAATGTAAGATCGATGAATTCGGGCAAACTGTTGTTGCGGCAATATTTGCTCAAAATGCTGCATGGTTTTTTTCTTTAAAAATGTACCCTCCGTTGTAATAATTTTTACATAATCATCGGCCGCTTCTAAAAAATGTATTTGTGATAGTGGAATGATTTTTATTTTACTGCCGTCTTTTACTACAATTCGA
>Ga0310345_10001731_pt1 | contig 23463 bp, 22 predicted proteins | sample HC15DNA20500_MG_FD_204667 | JGI IMG/M metagenome (GOLD analysis project Ga0310345, IMG submission 204667) | Marine microbial communities from station ALOHA, North Pacific Subtropical Gyre - HC15-DNA-20-500_MG | ecosystem: Environmental > Aquatic > Marine > Oceanic | place: Pacific Ocean: North... | reverse complement strand
CGAGGATGGCCCGCGAGCGGATGGGCTGGACGACCGAGCGGTCGTAGACGAACGCGAGCCGCTGGTCGAACGTCGGGGTGCTGCTCACCTCCGGCCCGAGAAAGGCCCCGAACCCGGAGCCGAGCTCTTGGCGGAGCGCGTTCCACTCCCCGTCCGCGCTGGTGTCGACGACCTCCTGGAGCGCCCACAGGTCGATCCCGCTCTGCTGCATCACGGCGACGACGTTGCGGAGCTGGACGGCGTCGTTGGAGGGCGCCATCGTCGGCTCGCCGAAGAACTTGAGGTTCCAGGTCGCCACGTCGAACGTGCCGTCGGTCCCGCGGGCCGGGACCGTCTGGGCAGGGGCGGGCGCCGCCGCGGCGGCCCAGAGGACCACGAGGGCGGCGAAACGGACGATCGGCATGAGACGAAAGAGGATCTGAGCGAAGGTAGGCGCGCGGTACGCGGGCGGGGTGAACCGAACGGGTAGATTGGCGTCCCCTCGGACCATGGCCCTCCCGCTCACCGTCGTCGGCGCGCCCGCCCTCGCAGCGCGCCTTTCCACGCCCTCCGCCCCGACGGCGGAGCAGGGCGCGGGCGGCATCGTCGTGGTCGGCGGGCCGGTCGAGCGGCGGGTCGCCGTGGCGGCCGAGGCGGTCGGGGCCGGGGCCCACGCGTTCCTCTTGTGGCCGCCGGCCGGGACGGCGAGCGGGGCCGAGGCCCTCGCCGACCGCGCCGAGGAGGCCGGCGTCGAGGTCGGCGTCGCGCGCCCGCTCGGGGCCACGGCGGCGCTCGCGGGCGTCCCGGCTGGCTGGGCCGCGCGGCTCGTCACGTTCGGCCTCGTCGCCCGCGTCGACGGCCCGCTCGCGGCGGCTGGCTGGCCGACGCTCCTGGCCGGCGCGCTCGACCTCTGCGCCACGCTCGCCGCCGCACGCGACGTCACGCGGCTCGACGCCGCCGCCGAGCGCGACCGCGACGCGCTTCGGGCCGTTGCCCTCGCGGCCCGGTTCGAGAACGGGGCCTACGCCCAGGCCACAGTCCGCTTTTCGGACCACGTCGGCGAGGACGAGGTCGCGCTCTACGCCGCCCGGCCGGGCTCGCGCGTCGAGGCGCGCTCGTTGGCGGGCCCCCTGTGCGTCGAGGCGGACGGCAGCAGCACGCCCGTCGCCCCGGCCCCGCCCGCCTCGGACCCCGAGGTGGCCGAGGTCGAGGCCTTCGCCGCCGCCGTCGCCGCCGGCCGGCCGGCGCCCTACGCCCTCGACGACGCGCTCGCCACGCTCCGCCTCGCCGAGCGCGTTCAGGAGCGGCTGCGGTAGGCGGGCGCCTCGCGGCGGGCGGGTTCAGCAGGTTCTTCCCCCGAATCGGGTTGCTCGCTCGAGCCCGCTCCGGCACCTTTCGGTCCGCCCCCCGCTTGCTCCCCCTGCCGTGACCGTCGCCCTCCCGTTCGAGCCCGTCCTCCGCCGCGTCGGCGCCGAGGCGGACCGGCTGGGCGTCGCGGCCTACGCCGTCGGCGGGGCTGTACGGGACGCCCTCCTCGGCCGCGAGACGACCGACCTCGACGTCGTCGCCGTCGGGCCGGCGAGCGGGATCGCGCTGGCGAAGGCCGTCGCGGCGACGCTCGGCGTCAAGGCGCCGGCCGTGTACGAGGCGTTCGGGACGGCGGCCGTGACGGTCCCGGGCCCGCGCCTCCGCGCGCTTCTCGCCGGCGGTGACTGGCACGACGACGACCGCCTCGTCCTCGAGTTCGTCGGCGCCCGGAAAGAGAGCTACCGGGCCGACTCCCGCAAGCCCATCGTCGAGGACGGCACGCTCGACGACGACCTCGCGCGACGCGACTTTACCGTCAACGCCCTCGCGGCGTCCTTGAACGTGGGGACGTTCGGGACGGTCGTCGACCGGTTCGGTGGGCTGGGCGACCTCGACGCGAAGACGCTCCGGACGCCGCTCGACCCGGCCGTGACGTTCGAGGACGACCCGCTCCGGATGATCCGTGCCGCGCGGTTCGCGGCCCAACTCGACTTCGACGTGGCCCCCGAGGCGGTCGAGGCCATGACCGAGGCGGCCGACCGGATCGAGATCGTCTCCGCCGAGCGCGTCACCGACGAGCTCCACAAGCTGCTCGCCGCGCCCCAGCCTTCGGTCGGGCTCGGCCTCCTGTTCCGGACCGGGCTCCTGGAGCCCATCCTCCCCGAGGTCACGGCGCTGGCCGGCGTCGAGGAGGTCGGCGGGCGCGCGCACAAGGACAACTTCTGGCACACGCTCGAGGTCGTCGACAACCTCGCCCACCTCCAGCGCGGCGTCGGCGTGGGCGACCGGGCCGACGGGTACGACCTCTGGCTCCGGTGGGCGGCGCTGCTCCACGACATCGGCAAGGAGCCGACCAAGCGGTGGGAGCCGGGGACGGGCTGGACGTTCCACGGCCACGAGTTCGTCGGGCCCAAGAAGATGATCCCGGCCGTCTTCCGCCGGCTCAAGCTCCCGCTCGGCGACCCGCTCGACTTTGTGCAGACGGTCGTCCGGCTCCACCACCGACCGGCCGCGCTCGTCGACGAGGACGTGACCGACTCGGCCGTCCGTCGCCTCCTGTTCGACGCCGGCGACGACATTGAGGACCTCATGCTCCTCGTCCGGGCCGACGTCACGAGCAAGAACGCGCGGCGCGTCCGGCGCTACCTCGCCGGGTTCGACCGGGTCGAGCAGCGGTTCGCGGAGGTCGAGGCGCGCGACCGGATGCGGAACTGGCAGCCGCCCGTCGACGGCGACGAGATCAAGCGGCGGCTGGACCTGCCGGAGGGCGTGGCCGTCGGGATCCTCAAGGAGTGGGTACGCGAGGCCGTGCTGGAGGGCGAGGTGCCCAACGAGCACGACGCGGCCTGGGCCTACGTGCTGGAGCGGCAGGACGAGGCGGTCCGGCGCGGCGCGCTCTTCGACGAGGCGATCCGCCAGCTCCGGGGCCCGCAGCGAGGCGCCATCGGCGCAGTCAAGGAGGCCCTGTTCTGGGAGGCCGTGCCCGAGGACGCCGACGAGGCGCGGGCGTTTGTACAGGCCGTCGTGCGCGAGGCGCTGGCGGAGCGGGACGCCGACTAGCCTCGCCTCGGCGCCGAGGCGGGCACGGCGGCGCGTCCTCACTTGCTGGCGTGCGGGAGGCCCTGCGAGGCCGCCCGGCTCGGCCAACTCGGGAAACTCCGCCATCAGGGTCGCGGTCCAGTTCTGACCCTCCGGCTCCGCGGCCAGGAACGCGACGCCGAAGGCGTACGCCCGCCCCTCGATCTCGCGAACCGGGCCGCGGGGACGGGGTACGCCTCGGCCTGCAGTCGCGGGTTCGGCGGCCGAGTCTCAGTGGCGCCCTGGGCCGATGCGCTCCCCGAGCCATTCCACTACTGCCGGGATCTCGGTCGGACGCACGCGGTGCCCTCCCTCGACCAAGACAAAGCTCTTGTCCTCGCTCGGGATCAGGCCGAACAGCGTCTCGGCTTCGGGCACGGAGTAGAACGGATCGTCCGTCCCTGCGAGCATGAGGACCGCGGCCGCCTGGGTCCGCTGGGCGAAGTGGCCGGGGTAGAACGGCGGGTCGTTCTTCCGCATCGGCGTCGCCCAGACCACCCCCGCCCTCACCCGAGGGTCGACCGCGCTGAGGTAGAGCGCGTGCATCGCTCCCTGACTAAACCCGAGCGCCCCGATCCGGGTCGGGTCGATGTCGGCGCGGGTCGCCAGGTAGTCGAGCGCCCGGCGGTGCTCTATCACGGAGCGCGTGGACATGTCGCGGAGCCGGGGGCGTTGACCGCTCAGGACGAGGTGCGGCGGGTCGTTGAAGTCGTTCTCGTAGAGGCGTCCCCCGTGGTAGGGCGCGTCGAGCGCGAGGACGGCGAACCCCGCCGCGTGAAGCGCCTCCCGGAGCGTGTCGAGCGGCGTCCCGTTTTCCCAGAAGTCCGCCTTCGACCCGTTGAGCGCGTGGAGGAGCAGGATGACCGGGTGGGGGCCGGATGGCTCCGCTGGGAGCGCGAGGTAGGCCGGGACCGGGCTCCCGTCTGGCCCATCGAACACGAGTGTCTCCCGGACGTGGCTGCCCTGGTTCTCCGTAGGAGCACACCGGCCTCGTGCACAAATGAGGGCTTGCCTCGGGTTCGAGGGAACGCTCGGATCGTCGTCAAAGGCGCGGGCGGTGACGGCAAACTCCGCGTCGCTGATCGGGTCTGGAAGACGACCGGCCAGCTGCGGCTGCGCAACCGCGAGGACCGGTAGCGCACTGAGGACGACCAGAATGAGCGTGCGGTGAGGCATCCGACGCGCGGGCCTAGGGGGTTCCTGGAGAGTACGTCGAGGCAACCCACGGTGGAGGCTGCCGAACAGGCTGCCACACAGCCGCACAACGCGGCAGAGCGGCTGGGCGAGGCAACGTAGACGCCCGCGGTAGAACGAGGCAAGGACGCTGGAGCGTTGGGCCGGCCTGCAGTGGCGGGTTCTACGGCGCGGCGGGCCACTCTTCGAGCCAAGACAGCAACGCGCTCACCACGTCGGGCTTCCTGCTAACCGTCTCCCCCTCCGTCGTTACCTCTCGGTAGAAGTGGTCGACCGGCCACACCCGGTACGTCAGGTTCCTCTTCCCCGCCTGGATGAACGCGAGCGGGAGGTAGTCTGCGCTCTCGACCGGGACGGCCTCGTCGGCCGTTCCGGCCGCGACGAACACCGGGATGTCGAGCGCGAGGTACGCCTCCAGGGGAGCGCGGAAGAACGACGACCACCGGAGGTACGAGTGGTCGCCCTGCCAGAGGCTGTCGGAGGCGCTCGGCGCTGCGTAGATCCGCCGGTAGCGGTCGTGGAGCGCGGCGACCTCGGCCTCCGCCTCCTCAAACGAGACCGTCCCGCTTCGCTGTCGGCGCCGGATGTCGAGGACGAAGTCGTACATCTGCGAGAGCGCACCGCCGGAGAGCGAGGCCACGTGGGTCACGGCTGGGTGGTCCACGGCGACCCACGGCGCCACGTCGGCCCCCTCCGAGTGCCCCACGACGGCGACGCGCGAGCGGTCGACCCACGGCTGGCGTGCGAGGTAGCTGACGACGGCGCGGGCGGCGGCGACGCGCCACGGAAGGCTGAGCGCCTCGTGGTACGCCCGCGGCGTCTCGCCGACCCTCTCCGCCCAGAACGGCGCCTCAGGCTTCGCGATTACGGCGTAGTGGTGGTCGGGGAAGTCCCAGGGGCCGAGGAAGAGGGTCCCACGGATCGCCCCTTCAGGGCCGTGGAAGATGGGGAAGTAGTTCGAGCCCTGGAGATAGACCACGAGCGGGAGCGACCGGGTGGTGTCGAGGGGAGCACGCCCGGTGGCGACGAAGAAGTCGACGGGCCCGACCTCGGTCGCGATCTCGAACGGGGCGAAGCCGAAGTCCTCCGGCGCCATGCCCTCGGGCGTCTGAGCCTGCGCGGTGCCAGAGGCCATCGCTAGCAGGATGGCCCAGCAGAGGTGCTTCGTCATGTTGAGAGGGAGCGCCTTGAGGCCAATGGGCGATCCGAGGTCGCTGGCGGGGTCGGCGAAGCTACGCGGCCGGTGGCGCGTGGTGGCTGGGGGAACCGACGCCGCCGGTCCGCCTGCAACGCCGGGTTACACCGCCCCTGGAGCGTGGACGCCGTAGGACGCGCGCCCCGCCCCGACCGCTCACGGGAGCGTGCCCGTGCCGTACGCCTGCTGGCCGATGACGTGGATCACGTTGAGCGCGACCAGCCCGGCCCAGTGCCACGCCCTCCGCCGGGTGAACCCCAGCGATGCGCAGATCGTCGCCCACACCGCGATCACGGCCGTGTTCGAGGCCACCTCGTCCGGGCTGAAGTGGTCGAGGACGCCGAGGTACGTCGCCGGGAGGCTGAGGAGCGCGAGCACGGCGAGGAGCGGGTACACCCACCGGGCGACCGTGAAGTAGTGCCGCTCGAGGTCCACGTCCGTCCCGGCCTCGACGTCGGGCATGAACAGCCGGGCGATGAACAAGAGGAGCGCCGGCTTGAGGACGAGGAACTGGAACGTGTTGAACGTGAACGGCCCCTCGTCGGCCCAGCCCGCGAGGAGCCACCACTCCCACGCCGCCGTCGTCACGAGTCCGAGGGCGAAGAAGACGAAGAGCCCGGACCACCGAACGCGGCCTGGCGTGTCGTTCAGGGCCTGGTACACGAGGTCGGCGGCCCCGCCCAACACGCGGGCGAGCGCGAGGGCCGGGACGAGCGCGATGAACGTGACGAGGTACGAGAACGAGTCCACGCGGGCGCGCTCAGGCGTCGACGGGGTCGAGCGCGGCCGGATCGAACGCTCGGTACCCGCGACGTCGGCCGAACGCGGCCAGCGCCCGGAACAGCGGGCGCTGGAGCCAGAGCGGGAGCGGGGTCTCCGACGTGCCCCCGTGGCGCTGGAGCCGCTCCTCGATCACGGCCCCCTGAAGCGGCGACGCCGGGAGCCCGTTCGGGCCGGCCTTCCCCTGGCGGTTCAGCCAGTACACCATCGCGAACGAGTGGAACGTGTCGCGGACGGCCTCGGGGTCCGGCTCGTGGAGCGTCGTCGTCTGGCGGACGCGGAGCGTGCCCGCCCCTGTATTCCACGGGTGGTCGTGGGGGATGCCCGGCGGGACCTCGACGGCGTCGCCCACAGCAAGCGCCCGTTCCTCATTGCCGATCCGGCACCGGCCTTCCCCCTCGATCACCTCGAACCGCTCGGTCCACGTCGCGTGGCGGTGGCGAGGGACGACGTCGTGGGGGCTCCCGGGCGGGAGGATGTAGTCGTAGGTGAAGCGGCGGCCGCGCTCGTCGTCGGCGTCGAGGACGTGGGCGACGAGGCCGGTGCGGGGGTCCGACAGGCGGAGTCCGTTGAGAGGCATGAGACGCTCTGAGTAGAGAGCGATACTAGAGGTAGGTGGGCGGTGGCACGCTTGGCCGCTTAGCCGCGACGAGCGGCGTCAGCGGTAGGAACGATCGGAAGGATACGCCGACGTTCGAACGTGTCCAGGACGCTCACGCCTGTCGTCGGCCTACAGCGGCTGGTTCTCCCTCTCGGGCGGGCGTGGCTCCATCCACGCCGACTTCGTCCCGCTCGCGCTCACAGGGTCCCCAGCCGCCCGATGCGTCGCCGAGCCCACGCGGCAGGACCGGCGGCTAGCGACGGCCGCCAGCGGAGCGCGGCCCGAGCCTAGCGGCCGGCCCGGGCCGCCTCCAGCCCGAGCACGGCGAAGAGCGAGCGGCCGACGGCGTCGTTCGGCATGGCCCCGCGGAACCGGTCGGCCCCCGGGCCCCAGGCGTAGAGGCCGACGTCGCCCCCCGTGTGGTTCTTGGTCGTCCACCCGACGCCGGCCGGCTCCGACGCGAGCGCCTCGAGGAGGGGCAGGAGGGCCCCCGGGTCGCGGGCCGCGACGGCGTCGCGGAAGACGTCGGCCGCGCCCTCGGGGAGCGCGTCGTACCCGAGCGCCTGGCGGATGGTCTCGGCGGGGTCGTCGCCGGCCCCGATCCGGGCGGCCATGACCTCGAACGAGGCCGTCGCGCGGAGGAGCGGGGCGGGGTCCCAGAAGGCGACGTCGTCGCGGCCGAGCGTGAGCCCGCCCGTCTCGTGGTCGGCCGTGGACACGACGAGGGTGCTCCCGTCCTGGGCGGCCCAGGCGAGCGCGGCGGCGACGGCCCGGTCGTAGGCGAGGACGTCGCCGAGGAGGGCGGCCGGGTCGTTCCTCTGGGCCGCGTGGTCGATCCGGCTGCCCTCGACCACGAGGAAGAAGCCGCGCTCGCCGGCCTCCGCCGCCAGCAGGCCGAGCGCCTTCTCGGTCATCTCGGCTAAGGATGGCTGGTCCGTCTCGTCCCGGTCGATCTCGTAGGCGAGGTGGCTGCGGGCGAGGAACGCGGCGGCCGGGAGCGCGACGAGGGCGTCGTACCCGGCCCGGTCGAGGGCGACGGCCCAGCCGTCGGCGGCCATCGCCTCCGCCAGCGGGGCGGCGTCGGCCGACGCGGCGTCGGCTTGGCCCGTGAAGAGCGGGGCCCCGCCCCCGAAGAGGAGGTCGACGCCGGAGGCCGCCATCTGCCGGGCGATGGCGGCCTCCTCGTCCCGGTCGGCGGTATGGGCCGCGAACGCGGCCGGGGTCGCGTGCGTGATCCGGGTCGTCGTGACGAGCCCGGTCGCCATGCCCCGCGCCTCGGCGGCCTCGAGAACGGTCCGGCACGGGGCCCCCGTCGTGTCGACGGCGATGGCCCCCCTGTACGTCTTCGTCCCGCAGGCGTAGGCCGTCGCGCTCGCGGCCGAGTCGGTCACGCGGCCGTCAGCCGCCGAGGTCTCGACGGCCCCGACGAGGACGCTGTCGAGCGCGAGCGGGGCCCCCTTGGCCGCCCGCCCGAGTGTGGCCGAGGCGGGCCCGAACCCGTCGGCGATCATGAGGACGACGTTCCGGGGCTGCCCGGCCTGGGGGACCGGCCCGGCGTCGAGGGCGACGGGCCGCTCGGCCTGCGTCTGGGCCTCCAGCGGGACCGCGAGAAGGACGAGGAGCGGGAGGACGAGCGTGCGCATGGCGAGCAGCGGGTGAAGGGACTCGGCCCTACGGCCCGTCAGGCTGGAGGATACCCTGGTAGGACGACTATAACGTTCGACATGGGCGGCGGCTGTAGGCCGCAGGCCGGAAGCCGTCCTCTCGGTGGAGGGGGGCGGCACCCTCTCGCTGCGCAGAAAGCGAGAGAAAGAAGGGCCGATTGCGCTCGACAGCTCAGCTGGGGCGCTCACGAACCTGCTCCAGCGAAGGCCCCCCTCTTCGATCTGACGAATCCTGACCCGCGCAGAGGAGCGTGTCCACGTACGGGGCCACCGTGCGGTGCCGATCCTGGACCGCTTGCCCAAGCCACTCCACAACACGCGGTTCTTTCTCGAGGTACCGATCGAGCGGCCAAACGTCTCGCCCGCTGGAGCCGAGGCTTTGCCAAGCTTGCAGGGTCGGTGCCAAGAGGATGGGGTGGTCGACCGAAAACACCAGCTGTCCGCCAGGAACGAACGTGAGATAAACTTGCCTAACAGAGTGGATACGTTCTCGGCGTAGTGAAAGACAAGAGAGCTGAAGGTGCGTTCGACTCAAGCTTCGTCAAGCTCTACCACATCGAGGTCGGGCGCGGATGTGCTCAACCTGGCTGCTCACCCCTTCGGCTCTCGCGCGAGCCGGCATGTTCTCGGACAAGTCGCTCTCCCCACAGACCGAGCGCCAGCCGCCGCCGCCCAGCGACTGAACCAGCCGTAGCCACACCCAAGGTCCAAGATGCGCGAGTCCACCCCTGGTGGAGGCATGACTGAGGGGGAGTCCACTCTGGAGCTCCAGCAAGGCCCTGCGTAGATCGCTCAAGCTGTGCGTACCGCTGAAAGAAATTGACGTTGTCGTAAACGTTCTGAGGCATGATGCTGGGTTCCCATGACGTCTAACGGATGCGGCTTAGCCGCCCGGGGCGACTGGCGAAAGTGATTGGACGAAGCTGCAGAAGCGTCGGGAGTCGAACGAGCCGGCGACGCTCACGCCCCGGGCCGGCCTGCAGGGGCGGGTTTTACCGCGCCTCAAAGCACACGCGCCGCCTCGAGCTCCTGCACGGTCACGAACCGGTACCCCCGCGCCCGGAGCCCGCCGACGATCAGGGGAACCGCCCGCCTCGACGCCTCCCGGCTCGGGTACATCACGTGGAGGAGCACGATGGACCCGGGGCGGACCCGCTCGAGCACGTGGGCCGCGATCGCCTCCGCGCTTCGGGCCACCTCCGGGTACGACTCCGGTTCCACGTCCCAGAGCACCGTCCGGCGGCCGGTCTCGTGGAGGTAGCGGGGGAGCACGACGAGGCGCTTCCCGTACGGAGGGCGGAATGGGGTGGGCCCCTTCCAGCCCACCCCCCGGATGAGGGAGTCCGTCCGCTCCACCTCCCGCCGGACGAACGAGGGGGAACGGAGGGCCATCGAGTGGTGGGAGTACGAGTGGTTCCCGAGGGCGTGCCCGGCCTCCACGATCCGCCGAGCGGAGCCCGCGTTCTGCTCCACCTCCTGCCCGGTTACGAAGAACGTCGCCCGCACGCCGAGGCTGTCCAGGAGCGGGAGCACGGCGGCCGTGCCCTCAGGAGTGGGCCCGTCGTCGAAGGTGAGCGCGACCAGGGGGGCCTCCGTCTCCACGCGGGTGACAAGGCCGCCGTAGAACTGGAACGAGCGGGACTTGCTGACCCGCCAGCCGCTGACGAGCAGGGCCAGCGTCCCGAGGGCAATGCCAAGGACCACGAGGGGGCGAAACAACGCGAGCCGGTTGTAGGGCAGTAGAACAGGGGACCGCTCAGCCGCAGCACGCCGACGACTGGCAGGGTGGACGAGGCAACGTAGACACCGCCGCTCAGACGAGGCGAGGACGCCCGCGCGTGCTGTCGGCCTGCAGCGGGGGTTCTGCGGGTCAGTCTCGGAGTTCGGCCTCGACAAACGCACGCAGCGCCGCTGCGTCCTGTCGCATCCTGCCCCGGCCTCGACGCAGATTCTGCGTGCCGAGCACAAGGTGTTCGACGGCGTGCCGGGCCTCCCCATTGCTGAGGAATCCACCTACATCTAGAGGCAAGGGCGAACGCCGGGGGCCGTCGAAGTAAGCCGTCTCTCCGATTGGCACCCCTAGGGCTCCCTCGATGTGCTCGGGTGGGAGCACGGCCTTGATCGGTACGGAGAAGTCGGCCTGCCTGCGAAGCTGCTCTTCAGCCGAGGCCCGTGTGCGTTCGAATCGCGCTTGAGTGTCGATCTCAGACCGCGCGTCCTCCAAGTACTCGGTAAGTGCGGAGCGGAGAGAGTCGTTGCGGATAAGCGCGAGGTCACCACTCGAGACGAGAGCCTCCACCGTCCCGAGGACTGGGCGCCGTGGCGCCCCGAACGCGGTGTTGCCAATCCAAACCACTAGAGAATCTCGCGGCGGCCGCTCCAGGGTATAGAACGCACGTTCGAGCAGGTAGATGGCCCGCTCGATGTCCCGGGCTCCGAGATCCCCCTCAGCCATCACGCGCTCCGTCTCCGCGAGGTCCGAAGCGATCTGTTCGAGGTAGCCCGCCTCCCTCGCGGCGTCAGAGCGAGCCTGCCCCCATGCCGTGATCTGGAAACCGATTACGACACCGAGAACGACGATGACGAGTTCGAGCGCGACGGCGAACCAGTTCTGCTCGCGGACGGCCTGCGCCAGTCGCCCGAGGATCGTGTGCGCTCTCCTCGGCCGCGCTACTGGCGCCTCGGGTTCAGGCTCGGGCAGTAGTCCATCGGTCTCAGCCATGCGCAAACTTACAGGAGCCGCAGAACAGGGGGCCGCTCAGCCGCCGAGAGGTGAGGGGAGAGCGATGGGACGAAGCTATGACTGGTGGGGCGTCAGAACGAGCCGAGGACGCTGGCCCTCTCGGTCGGCCTGCAGCGGTGGGTTCTGCGGCCTACTCAAGCCGCTCTAGCTCGGCCTCGACATGCTCGCGGAGTGCACGTGTATGACCGAGCATCTCCTGGCGGTAGTTCGCGGTGTTCCGCTTCGCGATGCTCACCGCCAAAAGAGAGTTGTATACCGCCCGGTCTGTCAGCACCGATTCGACGGTCACAGGGAAGGGTTGGCGCCGAGCCCCGGTCTGGAGCCCGCGGATCGGCTCAGCCCTCGCGACCGAGTCGAGCTCGGCGGGTGGACGCACCGACGCCTCCACCTCGTTGATGTCTACGCGCTCATAGAACGCGCGCCTGGCGTCTCGCTCGCGCTCGATCCACTGGTGCTGCGACTGCGTCGCCGCCGTGGCCCTCTGAGCGTAGGACGTGATGGCGGAGCGGAGCGAGTCGTTCCGGATGAGGGCCAGGTCCCCCGTCGAGACTAGAGCCTGAACGGTGCCCATCACGGGCTGTACGACTCGCAGTAGCCTGAACTGAGAGAGCCACCGCATCAGGGAGTCCCGCTCGGGGCGTTCGGGCGAACGGAAGGCACGGAGCAACTCGCCAGTGGCCCGGGTGGGCGTAGCCAGCAGGACTTCTGTGTCGGCGATCCCACGCTCGGTCTCATGGAGGTCAGCGACGAGTTGGCCGAGGTAGGTCCGCTCTTTGGCCCGGTCACTCTGAGCGTTCCCCCACGCCGACACTTGGAACCCAATGACGACTCCGACGATCACGATGACGACTTCGAGCAGCACAGCGAACCAGTTCTGCTCGCGGACGGCCTGAGACAACCGTCCGAGGATGGTTTGCGCCCGCCTCGGCCGTGCCGCTGTCGGCTCCGGGCCCGGCGTGCTGGTTGGCCTTTCGCTCTCGGTCATCTACCAAGTTATGGGAGCCGCAGAACGGGGGGCCGCTCTGCCGCGCCCGAAACGGCAACCAACGGACCTATGGCCGGAAACAAAAAATCGAGCGGCGCCCGGCGTCGGCAGCAGCGGCGGGTTAGCCAGCGGCGAGCGGAGGGGTTGGGGATGCTGGGTATGGCAATGACGCTCGGCGGGATGCCAGCCGACATGAAGCCGCCGGGCTTCCCGAAGGCCGCCGCACCGCCCCCGCCGGAGCCGCCGTGCCCCCGCTGCGACTCTCGGCGTACCCGACCGCCGATGGACCACGAGACACAGCGGCGGTGCCGGGACTGCGGACACCGCTTCGCCGCCGCTGGCTAACAGAGGGCCGCTCAACCGCGAAGGGCGGAGGGCGCGATGGTCGAACGAAGCGAAAGTAGCGCCGACGGTCAGACGAGCCGGTGACGCTGACGCCCTTCGTCGGCTTGCAGCGGCGGGTTAGCCCGCCGTGTGGAGTGGGTCCCGAGGAGGGTATCCAACACGGATTCTGGAATCTGCACGTCGGGCCCATCGTAGGGTGCGAGCAGTTCAAAGCTCTCGAACTCGTGTGACCCCAGAGTTGGGCTCAAGTCCACCGAGGATGGGAGTTCGAGCAGGGCGTCGACAAGCGGCGCTAGGTCTCCGAACCCCGCCCGCGTTCCCAAGTGCGATCGCTTGTGCTCACCGAACCAGACGACGAGAGCAACCTCGTGATCATCTACGAATCTCTCGACAGTGCGAGCGGAGTCAGCTCCAACTGCGAGGGCGGTCTCGGCTAGACGAGCAAACGTCTCACGCTCGCCACTCGCGGTGTGGTACCCGTCTGGGTCTGCGAGTTCTCGACCGCGGTATCGGATGAGGCCTGTGCTATCGACCTCCACGTCGAAAGAAGGGCAAGGCCCAAAGCAACCGCCAGTCGAGAGCGCGATACGCACCGGCTCAGAAACGGACTCTTCGGGCGGCTTGCTGTTTGGCGCGCAGCCGACCACAAGCAGAAGCCCGGTGAGTAAACGAAGCAACGAGAGGTGGAAGGCGGGCTAACAGTGGACCGCTCAGCCGCCGAGAGGTGAGGGCAGAGCGCTAAGACGAAGCTATGACTGGCGGCGCCGTTCGGACGAGCCGAGAACGCTAACCCTCTCGGTCGGCCTGCAGCGGTGGGTTCTGCGTACCAGGGGTATAGACCGGGCTGATGGGTAACACTTTGGACCGGGCTGAGGGGTGACACCCACCGTTGGACGGCGCCCCCTCCCGCGATCGCCGTGCCCTGGACCATCACCGACCCCATGCTCGAGAGAGCCAAGCTCGTCGCCCTCCACGCCGAGGGCGCCTTCTCCGTCGCCGAGCTCGCCCTGCGGGCCGGCGTCAGCCGCAAGACGGCCTACAAGTGGATCGAGCGCTACCGCGATGGGGGCCTCGACGCCCTCGCCGACCGGACCCACGCCCGGCGCGAGCAGGCCCACCGGACGCCGCCGGAGGTCGAGGCCCTCCTCGTCGCCTCCCGCGAGGCCCACCCGTCGTGGGGGCCGAGGAAGCTCCTGCTCTACCTCGCCAAGCGGCACCCGGACATTCCGCTCCCGGCTCCGTCGACCGTCGGCGCTCTTCTCGACCGCCACGGGCTGACGAAGAAGCGCCGCCCGCGCCGGCCCCCGAAGCACCCCGGCTCGACGCCGCTCGTGACGGCCGCCCCCAACGACGTCTGGACGGCCGACTACAAAGGGCAGTTTCGGATGGGCGACGGCGTCCTCTGCTACCCGCTCACCGTCTGCGACGCGCACAGCCGGTTCGTCCTCTCGTGCCACGGGCTCGCCTCCGTCGAGCAGTACGCGGCCCTCCGCCAGTTCGACCGGCTCTTCCGGGAGTACGGGCTCCCGACGGCGATCCGCTCCGACAACGGGACCCCGTTCGCCACGCAAGCCATCTGCGGCCTGAGTCGGCTGTCGGTCTGGTGGATCAAGCTCGGCATCGACCACCAGCGGATCGACCCCGGGCAGCCGCAGCAGAACGGGGCCCACGAGCGGATGCACCGGACGCTCAAGGCAGAGACAGCGCGCCCGCCGAAGCGCGACATGGCCGCTCAGCAGGCCCGGTTCGACGCGTGGCGGGCCGAGTTCAACGCCGAGAGGCCCCACGACGCACTGGCGGGCCGGGTGCCCGCCGACCTCTACGTGCGGTCGGCCCGGCCGATGCCGGACGTCCTGCCGGCCCCGGACTACCCCGGCCACTTCGAGGTCCGGTACGTGTCCCGCGACGGGGCCATCCGGCTCAAGAAGCGGCAGGTGTTCGTGAGCCAGGCGCTCGGCGGGGAGCAGGTGGGCCTCGAGGAGACGGCCGACGGGGTCTGGGACCTCTACTTCTTCGACCGGCTCCTAGCGCGGATCGACGAGCGCGACTTCAAGCTGAGGGCGTGACTGGGCGCTGTAAACTGTCACCCATCAGCCCGGTCTGATCCGTCACCTCTCAGCCCGGCTCATTCAAGGCACCGTGCTACCGCTCGATACTGAACGAGATAGGCAGAGCGAACTCGGATCTAATGGGGACACCTCGTTGCTCACCCGGGCGAAACCGCGCGAGCTGCGCGACCCGGATCGCCTCGGCGTCTGCCTCGGGGACGAGCCCCCGCATCACGCGAACGCCAGAGACCGACCCGTCAGGCTCGACAGTGACGGCGACGACCACTCGGCCCTCGACGCAGAAACGGCGTGGGTAGCGAACGAGGGCTTGAAGAGAGTCGAGCGGCGTCAGGAGCTCAGCGGCGATCTCGACATGGGGAGGATGCGGTACGTCCTCGGGCTCGCCAGTCTGCGCCAGCGCCTCGCCCGGAAGAGCGAGAACCACGGCGGCGAGCAGGGCGAGTGTAGTACGCAGAACAGTTGACCGCTCAGCCGCCCAAAGCTGAGGGCTGGCAGGTAAAACGAGCGACAGATTACGCCGACGGTCGGACGAGTCGAGAGCGCTAGCGCTTTGGGTCGGCCTGCAGCGGTGGGTTAGGCGGACTGGCTGCCATACTTTGCCTTAAGAACTGTATCCAGGTCGTAGCCTTCTAGTTCAGACATGCTGTATAGTCTTTGTCGGGCGTACCTCATGGCCGCGCCAGATATTAGGCTTCTCAATGTTTCAGTAGCTTTTTCTAGTCCTTCCACAAATAATATCTGTATAGACCTGCGATATGGATCATCCCTGGAAAGGTCCTCAAATACACGCTTTGCATCTTTGGATACCTTATCGGTAGTAATAATTATGGCTTGATTGGCACCGAATTTGACTCGCCGGTAATTGAATGGGTGGGCGTCGCCAGCACCGAACTCCCTATCCTTGAGTTCAAAGATCCAAATCTGGCCCAAGAACTCGACGATCAGATCTACTTCCTCTCCGGAGTCAGTAACGTTCCAGACAATATTCTCTATTGGGACGCCAAGTTCTACTAAGAGATTTGTAACCCATACGGTCATCCATTGACTCTTTTGAGTCAGGGACCTGCCTAAGGCGGACAAAGAATAACCTTCGGTTAGTTTCTCGTCACTATAGCTACTTCCGCAAGTAGCGCACTTGAGAGACCCCACCTTCGGTTCTGCCAGATCCTCTGGACTAGCAAAGCGAGCAAGTCGAACACCGCGCTTGCTGCACTCAAGCAAATACTCAGCAACTACAACCCCACTCTCTCGGAGCTTTGACACCAGATTCTCGACACTAGAGCCTGACTTATATTTTCGGCCTTTGGCATCTTCTTCTCTGAGGAAAACAGCTTCTGAAGTAAGGATTGCAAAGTCTCTTACATCTCGCTCCGCGAGGGAGAGCGCAGCGCTAACTGCTTCGTCGTCAAGTTGGGCAGTTTGAAAGTTGGTCGTGTCCCCTTCGGATGCCAGAGTGCTCGCCAAGCGAGCCGCCTCAAGGCTCACGGACTCCCACTCGAAGTCCATATGGCGAGTTTTTCGACCATCGAGAACGGATCGTATAGCAACTTCCAAGTCAGCTTCGAACTCTGCGATGACGCTAGCTGAGCGGTCTTTGTCCTCCCCAATGATTCCGACTTCAATTGTATCTGTGTTTCCGGGACCCACTCTGACTGGCCGACCGAACTCGTCATATACCAAGTTCGACTCAGGAGTGCCCATCAGCACATACAACGTTAAGTCGCCGATAAAGAAAATGTCCCCAGTTCCTTCTGCCCGGCGGACGCGGGTACGGCGGTTCTCTTGAACCAAGTCGTCGTGGCTTACCTCGTGGTCTACGCCAGCAAGTTTCAGAAAATGGCGGCGTTGGCCTAACATGACCGGCTCCCACTTGTCTTCAGGCAAGGCGAGGAGTGAGAGCCGTAAGTCCTGAGGCTCAAGCTTGATTTTCAGCAGGTGGCGAGTCGTATTCAGCATGTGCCCAAAGTACGGGTCGGTAGAGCAACGCGGTGGAGGCCGCCTAACAGGGGGCGGCTCAACCGCCCGATTCATTAACCACAGAAGGTGAAACGAGATGCCACACTGGACAACCCCTGAGAGGACCTTTGAGCGCGTAGACGAAGCGCTGCGCGAGGAGGAATACTTTGCGCTCGCGGACACCCTGCGAGAGACTTTGGACGAACTTCGAGCCGAGGGTCGGCTTGCAGCCGCTGGTTCTACGGCGCCCCCTGCCGTGCCCATCAAAGCGGTGCACGTGGCGACTGAGTTCGACGCCAGAGGCCGTAGGTGCTTCGTCGTTGACGTGGAGACCGTTACGGGCTGGCGCCGCGTGTGGAGCGAAGTGACGGACCACGACGGCGAGATCAGCGCCTTCATCGAAGCGCTCGGCATTGCCAAAGCGCCGGAGGTGGACCTCTCTGGCCGGGGCGAGGCAGGGGCGCCGTAGAACAGAGGGCCGCTCAGCCGCATGGGGCAAGCAGCACAATGGTTGGACGAGGCACAGAATACGCCGAAGTCTGGACGAGCCGAGAACGCTGACGCCCCATGTCGGCCTGCAGCGGCGGGTTATATGGCCGTTTGCGGTGACGTTTGCGCCAGTCACTCATCACTCATCACCCGCAGGACGGTGGACACCGCCAGCGGCTGAGTTGATCCCTTCGGCGAGCGTGGGGTGAACGTGGAGGCTGCGGCCCACGCGGTCGTAGGTCGCGCCGAGGTCGAGCGCGATGACGAGTTCGTGGATGAGTTCGCCCGCATGAGGGCCGACGATGGTCGCCCCGATCAGTTTGTCCGTCTCCGCATCCGCTACGAGTTTGACGAACCCGGCCGTCGCGTCCATTGCCTTTGCGCGGGCAACGCGCGTGAAGGGATGCTTCCCGATTTTGACCTCTCGGCCCTCGTCCCGCGCCTCTTCTTCCGTCAGTCCCACCGACGCAACCTCGGGGTCGGTGAACACCGCGCGGGGGACGTTCCGGCCAGCGCTCGTCGCCTCCTCGCCTTTCACGACGTGGCGGTACAGGCGCTCGGCATCGTCGCGGGCGCTGTGGGTGTACATCGGCCCGCCTACTACGTCGCCGATGGCCCACACGTCGTCGGCCGTCGTGCGGTACGCCTCGTCTACGACGACGAACCCCCGCTCGTCCACCTCGGCCCCGGCCGCCGACAGGTTCAGGGCGTCGGTGTTCGGCGTCCGTCCGGCAGCAATCAGGAGGGCCGTCCCGTCGATGGTGCGTGCCTCGTCGGCAGCGGCGACGTGCAGCCCGAACCCCGAGCCGTGCGCCTCGACGCGGCGGGCCTCCGCGCTGAGTAGGAGGTCGATTCCCTCCTCGCGCAAGACATCAGCAATCACGTTCGCAGCGGCCGGGTCCTCGCCGGGCAGCAAGTACGGGCCGCGCTGGACGAGGGTGACGCGGCACCCGAACCGCCGGAACATCTGGGCGAACTCGCACCCCACGTACCCCCCGCCCACGACGACGAGATGTTCGGGCAGGTCGGTTACGTCGAGGAGCGTGCGGCTCGTGAGGTAGGGCACATCGTCCAGCCCCTCGATGTCGGGGATAGTGGGGCGTGCGCCGGTGTTGATCACCACGCGCTCGGCGCGGAGCGTCACGTCCCCCGCTTCAATCATGCCCGGCCCCACGAAGCTGGCTTCTCCCTCAACCAGCGTCAGGTGCTCGTTCTTCTTGACCTGGCGGTAGGCGTTCTCGCGGATAGACCGAACCACGTCGTCCTTCCGGCGAACGACGGCCGCGAGATCGACTTGCACATCGCCCTCAACTCGGACACCAAGCCGAGCGGCCGTACGTGCGGTGTGGGCCACGTGGGCCGACTCGATCATCGTCTTGGTCGGGATGCAGCCCCGGTTGAGACACGTACCGCCGAGCATTTCGCGTTCGACGAGAGCGGTACGGAGGCCCTTGTAGGCAGCCTTGTTGGCGATGGGCAGACCGGCCATGCCGCCGCCGAGGACAACGAGGTCGAAGTGGGAGTCAGACATAGAGCGTGCGTTCAGGCCGAGCAGCAGGAAGCCGACTCGCCCCCCGCCCGCTCGGATTGGATGGGTGGGCACGGCACGTCGCCGTAGGAGCAGAAGACGCAGCAGTCACCCGCCTCCGGGCGGATAACCTCGCCGCAGGACGGGCACGGCCAGAAGAACTGACAGGCGTCGGTAGGCATCTCGTCTTCGGTGCGCACGCTACAGGTGGGGCACGTAATCGTAGAGGTCAGGGCAACCTCGGGTGTGGGGTCAGGCATCAGGAGGGCTAGGCAAGGTGAGCGTCACGCCGTCGGCCGCCTGCTCCTCGAAGAGCCGGACGAGCAGCCGGGCAAATGCGTTGTCGGTGCAAACGCGGTAGTAGATCGTCTGGGCGTCGCGCCGCGCCACGACGAGAGCCTTCTCGCGGAGCAGCTTGAGGTGGCGCGAGACGGCCGGTTGCGTGACCTCGAAGATGTCGGCGAGGTCGCACACGCACAACTCGCCTGCCTGCCAGAGCACGTAGAGCATCCGCAGGCGGGTCTCGTTGCCGCAGACACTCATGAACGCCGATAGCGCGACGAGGTGGTCGTTGGCGAGGGCGTCGCGTTGGAGGAGGCCGAGTCGTTCGGCGTGGACCTCGGGATCGGAAGACGTACGCACGCAGGTCCGGTCGCTGACGGCGCGGTGAGGGGCAGGAGGCATGGGGAGGGCGGGAACCGCTTAACGAGTGTGTTATATAACCATCTCGTTTACCAGCCCGTTTCTCTCCGGTTCCCCAACGCCGACTCATCATGGACAGCGACCGTACCCAACGATGGGGTCTCGCCGCCGCGCTCGGCGCGGCGTTCGCCGCCTCCGCCTGCTGCACGCTCCCGCTTCTGCTCGCCGCCGTCGGCGTTGGGGGAGCATTCGCTTCGTCGCTCTCCGTGTTGGAGCCTTACCGGGGCGTCTTCGTCACGCTCGCGATCGCGGCACTTGGGTTCGCCTTCTGGCGCAGCGCCAAAGAGGACGGGAGAGCAGCGGAGAACGCATCGGGGGAGGCAGACCCGGATTGTGCATGTGACGCCCCGCAGCGTTCCCGTGCGCGGTGGACGGTCCTCGCGGGTGCCGCCGTCGTGATCGCCGCGCTCCTGGCCGCACCGACAATTCTTTCCATGACGGCACCGCGACCCGCTGAGACAAACGTGCAGCCGGTCTCGCTGGCGTCGGAGCGCGAAGCCGTGGTACGGATTGAGGGGATGACCTGCGCGGCCTGCGCGCAAGGGATCGAGGCGTCGCTTGGGCGAGCGGAAGGCGTGGTGTCGGTCGTCGTCACGATGGAGCCTCCCGAAGCTCGCATCCGTTACGACGAGGCGGTAACGACGCCGGAGGCCCTAGCCGAGGCGATAGAGTCGTTGGGATACGAGACCGAGATCGTCCCTCGATAGGCAGGGCGTTGGCGAGGCCATATAACAGGTATTGGGCGGACCGGGTCCGGATATAATCGGCAATCCGATCCAGATAGCACGCCGAGGGTACGCACGAACTCCTTGGGGGTCTAGGGGATACGCCTGCGCCCCCGTGTTTATCCGGATCGCGGGCCGATAAACCCCGCGCCCATGCCCGATGCTCCCACCCCTCGCCCCGGCGACCTCCTCGGCGCCGTCCGCACGGCCTGCCGCGTCCGCCACTACGCGCTTCGGACGGAGACGGCCTACGCCTCGTGGGCCCGCCGCTTCTGCCTCTTCCACCGCGACGGGGCCGGCCGGCCCCGCCACCCCGACACGATGGGCGAGGCGGAGGTCGCCGCCTTCCTCGCCCACCTCGCCGAGGGCCGCCGTGTCGCTGCGTCGACCCAGAACCAGGCGCTCGCCGCCCTCCTCTTCCTCTACGAGCACGTCCTCGGCCGGCCCCTCGAGGAGGTCGGCCCGTTCCCCCGAGCCAAGCGCCCACGCCGGCTCCCGGTCGTCCTCACCCGGGCCGAGGTCGAGGCCGTCCTCGCCCGCCTCGGCGGGACGCACCGGCTCGTCGCCCAACTCCTCTACGGGTCGGGCCTCCGCCTCCTCGAAGCGCTCCGGCTCCGGGTCAAGGACGTCGAGGTCGGAGAGGGGCGGCTGACCGTCCGGGAGGGGAAGGGGGACAAGGACCGCGTGACGGTCCTCCCGTCGGCGGTCGAGGAGGCGCTGTCGGCCCAACTGGCGGTCGTCCGCGCGCTCCACGCCCGGGACCTCGCCGACGGGCTCGGCGCGGTGGTCCTCCCGACGGCGCTCGCGGCCAAGTACCCCGGCGCGGCCACCGAGGTCGGGTGGCAGTACGTGTTCCCCTCCCGGGCGCTCTCCGTCGACCCCCGGTCGGGGGACCGCCGCCGGCACCATCGGTCGGAGTCGTCGGTCCAGAAGGCGGTCCGGAAGGCCGCGCGGGCGGCCGGCGTCGAGAAGCCCGTGAGCCCCCACGCGTTCCGCCACTCGTTCGCGACCCACATGCTCGAGCGCGGCGCCGACATCCGGACGGTCCAGGAGCTCCTCGGCCACGCCGACGTCCGGACGACCGAGATCTACACGCACGTCCTGAACCGGGGCGTCCGGGGCGTCGTCAGCCCGCTCGACGCGGCGTAGGCTGCTCGCGGGGGAGCGGCCCGCGGAGGGCGTGCGCGCCGACCGTCCACAAGATTTTGACCCCGGCGCGGACGGTCCCGTTCACCGTCCCCGTGATCTTCGAGCGCCCCACGCGGCGGCGGTAGGCGACCGGGACCTCCGCGCAGCGGAGCCCGGCGCGGACGGCGCGGACCTGCATCTCCACCGTCCAGCCGAACGTCTCGTCACTCATCCCGAGCGCCTGGAGCGAGCGCCAGCGGACGGCGCGGAACGGGCCGAGGTCGGTGAACCGGGCGCCCCACCGCCACCGGACGAGCGCGCACGCGAGCGCGTTGCCCCACCGGGCCTGCGGCAGGAGCGCGCCCCGCTCGACGCGCCCGGCGCGCTGGCCGAGCACCCGGCTCCCGATCACGAGGTCGGCCGTGCCGCGCGCGATGGGGGCCAGGACGGCCTCCAGGTCGGCCGGGTCGTCGGAGAGGTCGGCGTCGACGAAGGCGACGACGTTGGGCGGGTCGGCGGCGAGGTGGGCGAGGCCGGCGAGGCAGGCGCGGCCGTAGCCCGCGCGGGGCTCGGCGACCACCGTCGCGCCCGCGGCCCGGGCCGCCTCGGCCGTCCCGTCCGACGACCCGTTGTCGACCACGACGACCCGCTCTACGCCGCAGGCCGCGCGCGGCAGCCCGCGCACGACGGCCCCCACCGACGCCTCCTCGTCGCGCGCCGGGATCACCACGGCGACCCGCATCGGTGCCCGCATCAGCGCCCGTCGATAAAGCCGACCCGCGTGACCGACTCGGTCGCGAACGGAATCGGGATCGAGATCGGGACGGCCCACGCGATGCCGCCGACGCCGTTCGCGACGGGCGCCGGCTCCGCGCTCGCCAGCACGCCTTCGAAGCGCGCGTCGGTGAGCACGGCGTCTCCCTCCTCGGCGCTGCCGTAGAGGAGCGACCCGGCGCGGAGCTCGGCCGTGGCCAGGAACGCCGTGAACAGGAGGCCGCCCTCCGTGACCTGCGTCACGGCCTGCGCGGTGAACGTCGGCCCGGCGGCGTCGTCGGGCCGGCGGACGCCGTACCGCACGACGGGCTCCAGCAGGCGCGCGCCGTCGAGCCCGGCCACGTCGACCTGGACGGCCGTCGCGCCCTCGTCCGGCGGCCGCGTCGAGACGGTCGGGCTCGGGAACGAGATCGTGACCGTCGACCGCGCGCCGTCGGCCGTGCGGACGGCCTCGACCCGGTGCGTCTCGCCGGCCGCGACGGTCAGGTCGGCCAGGAACAGGTGGGCCCGGTCGCCACTGGGGAGCGTCACGAGCGAGTCCCGCCACGCCGTCGTCCGGCCCGTCGTCTGCTCCGTCGAGGTGACGGTGGCGGCGAGCCGGTCGGGCGTCTCGAACACGGACGACGAGAGGTCCTGCACGCGGAGCCGCTGCGTCGTCGCGCGACCGTCGAGCGTGCCGAAGATCGCGAACGGCTCGGCGTCCTCGACGCGCGGGTCGAACGTCGTGTCGCAGGCCGTAGCGAGGACCGCGAGCGCCAGCACGAGCGCGCGTGCCCTCATTCGGTCTCGACGCGGAGGCCGAGCGTCGGGAAGAGCGGGAGCTGGTCGACCCGCTCGGCGCGGAGCGCGTCGTAGTAGAACACGTTGTCCCGGTCCGTGGCGTTGAGCAGGGCCGCCTGCACGACGGCCCGGCCCCGGGGGATCCGCGCGGCCCACTCCACGGCGAGGTCGAGGCGGGCGTAGGGCGGCGTCCGCGCGCCGTAGGGGTCGTCGGCGAACCGGGTCGTCGGGGGCCCGACGGCCGTCTCGATCGGGAGCCCGCGCTCGACGGCCTCCCCGAGGTCGAGGTACGCCCCGGCGACGCGCGTGTAGGGCCGGCCGGACGTGAGCTGGAGGGCGACCGCGACCGCCCAGGGCCCGCGCTCGGCCCGGCCGTCGACCGTGAGGCGGTGGGGGCGGTGGAACGGCGGCTGGTACGCCCGCCCGGCGTCGCGGTAGGTCAGCGACTGGGCCCCGTAGCGGGCGTCGACCCGGAGGCCCGGCCGCCGGTAGCCGGCCGTGACCTCGACGCCGAGCGCCTCGCCGTTCGTCGAGAGGAGCCGGTCGCCGAGGAGGATCGTCTGGCCAGTGAGCCGCTTGGTGTAGCCCTCGACGCCGGCCCGGAACCCGGCCCCCAGCGCGCCCTCCCACCCGGCGAGGCCGTGGGCGGCGGTCGGCACCGGGAGCGACGTCGGGACCGTCGTCCACGCCGTGAACACGTCGCCCACGTCGCCCTGGTTCG
>Ga0310345_10001730_pt1 | contig 23471 bp, 18 predicted proteins | sample HC15DNA20500_MG_FD_204667 | JGI IMG/M metagenome (GOLD analysis project Ga0310345, IMG submission 204667) | Marine microbial communities from station ALOHA, North Pacific Subtropical Gyre - HC15-DNA-20-500_MG | ecosystem: Environmental > Aquatic > Marine > Oceanic | place: Pacific Ocean: North... | reverse complement strand
AGCACCGACCCGGTGCCGTGGCTGAAGAGCAGGTCCGTGCTGGTGGACCCGACCTCGGTGCCGTCGGCGGCGACCAGGGTGGCCGTGACCTCGGCGAGGTTCGCGGCGGTGCCCGGGGTCGGGTAGACCACGGCCAGCTTCACCGCCTCGGTGCCCTTGGCCACCCTCAGCTCGTGGGTGTCGAAGAACGGCAGCGGGTCGACGGCGACCGGCAGGGCGTCGGACTGCCACTGGTCGGTGCGCGCGACCTTCCAGTCGTCCTGGCGTGCGAGGCGACGGTCGGCCTTGCGCATGGCCCGGGCGATCCTCTTCTTCAGGGCCTTGCCGGAGCGACCCTTGACCAGCGTCACGGCCCGGTCGAGGTTCACGTGCCCGTAGCCGACCTGGTGGGAGCCCAGGGTGGTCCCGTCCGGGGTCCGCACCGGGCTGGCGGTCGCCTTCATGGCCAGCTGCACCTGAGCGGGGGTGAGCCTCGGGTTGGCCTGCAGCAGGACGGCCGCCGCGCCCGCGATGTGCGGTGCGGACATCGACGTACCGGAGGCCGAGGTGTTGCCGTGGTCGGGGCAGGGCCCGATCACCGTGCCCGTGCTGTCGCACGAGGAGGAGATCGAGACGCCGGGCGCCATGATGTCGGGCTGGGTCAGGCCGATCCGGTCGCCACGGTGGACGGTGTGCCCGTCCGCACCGATCGCGACCGCTCGGCCGTTGTCGAGCTCCAGGCCGTTGGAGGAGAAGCTGCCGCGCTGGCGGGAGAGGTCGCCGGCGGCCACGGAGATCACCCACGGGGCCTGGTTGAACGGGCTGACGCTCGCCTCGGCGTCCCCGGAGCCGGAGTTGCCGGCCGAGAAGACGACGGTCACGCCCCGGTCGCTCACGACCTTGGTGGCGACGTTGACCGGGTCCTCGGGGTCGTACTGCCGGAAGCTGTTGCCCCAGGAGTTGTTGATGACGTCGATGCCGAGCAGGTCGGGCTGGTCGAGGATGTAGTCGTAGGCGGTGACCACGGCGGTGGTCGTGATGACGGCACCGATGGCGAAGCACGCCAGCTCGGCGTCCGGGGCCACGCCGAGGTGGTCGGGGCTGCTGGTGCCGTCGGCGGCGACGATGCCCGCCACGTGGGTGCCGTGGCCCGAGCCGAGGTCGGTGTTGGAGTAGGGCGTGTCGCCCATCGGGATCGGCAGCACCGGGGAGGTGCCGGCGTTGGCGTACTCCGGGCTGAGCAGGACCACGTTGTGGACGATGTGGTCGGCGAGGTCGGGGTGGGTCCCGTCGCAGCCGGAGTCGATGACCCCGACGGTCACGCCCTTGCCGGTCAGGCCCCGGCTGCGCAGCTTCTTCGCCGCGGCGGGGGAGGAGGACATGACGTCAGAGGACGCGGTGTCGGCGTAGGCGAGCACCTCGTCGGGCCGCACGTCCAGGCCGAGTCCCTCGGGGACGATGCGGGCCAGGGTCGCCGCGGGGCCGTGGACCACGGCCATCGGCAGGGCGTCCAGGCCGCGGACGGTCAGGCCGAGGCCGCGCAGGGCGCGCAGCTGGGCACGGCTGGGGACCTCGGCGAAGCGCACCACGGCGCGGCCGGTCGGGGAGGCCAGTGCCTCGGCGGCGGTGGCCACGGGGCTCGAGGTGGGCGTGGACTGCGGGACCGTCGCGGTGGCCGGCGCGAGGGTGGCGGAGCCGGCCAGGGCGAACGGGGCCAGGCCGGCGCAGGTGAGCGTGGCGAGGCGGCGGAGGCGGGACATCGGGGCCTTTCGGGTCGGGTTCGCACCCTCAACGGCTCCGGGGCCCCGGCGGTTACGCCTCGCCCGCCTGGCGGGCGCGGTAGGCGGCGACCGCGTTGCGGTTGCCGCAGGTGGTCGAGCAGAACCGCTTCGACCGGTTGCGGGAGAGGTCCAGCACGATGCCGTCGCAGTCGTCGTCCTCGCAGACGCCGAGGCGGGACATCTCGTCGGTGCGGACCACGTCGACCATCGCCATCGCGGTCTCCACCGTGATCCTGGTCGCGAGCGGTGCGTCCGGCGAGCAGGCGTGGATGTGCCAGTCGTAGGGATCGTGACGCACCAGCTGGGGGACCGCGCCCGCCTCGGCGAGCATGTGGTTGACGATCTCCACCGCCTGCTCGCGACTGGCCGTGAAGAGCTCGCGGAAGCGCGGGCGCAGGGCGCGCACCTCCTCCAGCTCGGCACGGGTGCGCTCGTGGCGGCCGGTGTACTCGAAGCCGGTGTAGTACTCGTCGAGCGCCGCCACGGTCAGCAGGGTGTCGGGGTCGCCGGCGGTGTTGGTCAGCTCGACGGCGGCCTGGAGGGACATCTCGGTGTCATGGGCGAAAACCACATTGACACGTTACTACGCACGGCCTACCGTCATGACCCATGACGACGTTGACTCATGACGCACCGGTCTCGGGACCGGGTGCGTCCGCTTCCCGGCTGTCCGCGGGACTGACCTTCGCCCTGGTCAGCTCGCTGTCGTTCGGGCTGTCCGGGGCGGTGGCCCGCGGGCTGCTCGACACCGGCTGGTCGCCGGGCGCCGCGACGCTCGTGCGGGTCAGCGTCGCCGCGCTGGTCGTGCTGCCGCTGGGCCTGGTCGCGCTGCGCGGTCGGTGGGCGCTCCTGCGCCGCAACGCCACGGTGGTCGTCCTCTACGGCGTCCTGGCCGTGGCCGGGGCGCAGTTCTGCTACTTCTCGGCCGTCCAGCACATGCAGGTGGCCCCCGCGCTGCTGATCGAGTACACCGCGCCGGCAGCCGTCGTGCTGTGGCTGTGGCTGCGCCACGGACAGCGGCCTGGGCCCATCACGCTGGCCGGCGCAGGGGTGGCGGCGGTCGGGCTCGTGCTCGTGCTCGACGTCGTCTCCGGCGCCGACCTCAGCCTGGTCGGCGTGGCCTGGGCCCTGGGCGCGATGGTCGGGGCCACGGCGTACTTCCTGATCTCCGCCGACGAGGGCAACGGTCTGCCGCCCCTGACCCTGGCCGCCGGCGGCCTGGTCGTCGGGTCGGCCTCGCTGGCGCTCCTCGGTCTCGTGGGCCTGCTGCCGATGCGGGTCGCCACGGCCGAGGTGTCCTACGCCGGCCCTGCCGGTACGACGGTGGCCTGGTGGGTCCCCGTGCTCGTGCTCGGCCTGGTGACGGCCGGGGTGGCCTACACCTCCGGCATCGCCGCCGGCCGGCGTCTCGGGTCGCGACTGGCGTCGTTCGTGGCGCTCACCGAGGTCCTGGCTGCGGTCGTGGCCGCCTGGCTGCTCCTCGGCGAGCTCCCGCGGGCGGTCCAGCTGCTCGGCGGCGTGCTGGTGCTGGCCGGGGTCGTGGGCGTGAAGCTGGGCGAGGGCCGCCCGGCCCGGCTCGCGGAGCGGCCCGAGCCGGTCCTGTGACGTCGGCCCGCCGCCGGGAGGCGTGCTAGGAGACGTCCTGGCGGCGGACGTAGACCTCACGCAGCAGCATCAGGATGCCTGCGGCGGTCGGGATGGCCAGCAGCGCGCCGACGACGCCGAGCAGCGCGGCGCCGACGAGCGCGGCGATGACGATGACGGCCCCGGGCAGGTCCACGGAGCGCGACATCACGCGCGGGTAGATCAGGTAGTTCTCGACCTGCTGGTAGACCACGTAGAAGACGATGCACGCGATGCCGGTCTGCACGTCGGTGGCGAAGCCGATGGCCGTGACGGCGATGGCGCCCAGGGTGGCACCGATCATCGGGATCACGCCCAGCAGCGCCACCACGGTGGCCAGCGCGACGGCGTACTCGCCCAGGCCGATGACGAACAGGAACACCAACGAGGAGATCCCCGAGACCAGGGCCACGATGAAGGCGCCGGACACGTAGCCGCCGACGCTGGCGAGGATCCGGTCGCCGAGCCGGCTGACGCGGTCACGGCGCGAGGCGGGGGCCAGGCGGTAGAGGGCGCCCTTGGTGGTCTCCATCGACGCCAGGAAGTACAGCGTCAGGACGAGCACGATGAAGGCGTTGAAGAACGCGCCGACCAGGGCCAGTCCGAAGCCGAGGACCCCGCCGAAGAGCCCGGAGAGGAAGTCGCCGTTGCTGACGTAGTCGCGGGCGCGGTCGAGGAGCTGGTACTCCTCGTCGAGCGCGCGCACCCGCTCGTTGCGCTGGAGCTGGTCGAACCAGCCGGGGGCGTTGTCGGTGATGGCGCGGACCTGGTCGGCGATGACCGGCACGATCGCGACCACGAAGAGCGTGAGGGCCCCGAGCGCGGCGATGATCACGGCCAGGACCGCGAAGCCGCGCCGCAGCCCGCGCCGCTCCAGGAACAGCACCGCCGGGTGAAGTCCCGCGGCCAGGAACAGCGAGACCACGATCAGCAGCAGCGTCGAGCCGATCGCCAGGATCGTGGTGCCCAGCCACCAGGCGGTCAGCGCCCCCAGGCCGCCGAAGAAGCCGAGGTAGAACGGCGAACGCCGGTCCAGCGGGGGACCGGGTGTGCCGAGGTGCTCGGGTCCGCCGACGAGCCCCACGTGGGCGTCGTCGTCGGCGGCCTCCTGCTCGTGCTCCTCGACCATCGCGACGGTGTCGCGGGGGTCACGGGTGTCGCGGGGGTCGGGCGAGTCCTGCGGCCCGGCGGACCGCTGGTCGTCGGACCCGCCGGGCTCGCTCGTCACGACTCGTCGTTCTGCGGTGCGTCGGCAGCGGTCTCGGGCTCGTCGCTGCCGAAGCCGGACACGATGTCGGCCAGCGAGGAGAGCTGGGCGGTGATGCCGTCGCGACGCTTCTGCAGCCGCTCCACCTCCGCGCGCACCGCGGCCAGCTCGCGCTCGGCCTCGGCGGTGCCGGTCGAGGAGATCGACTCGGCCTGCTTCTGCGCCGAGGACACGATCTGCTCGGCCTCGCGCCGGGCCCGCTGGAGCAGGGCGTCGGCCTCGGCCTGGGACTGCTCGCGGTACTGGGTCGCCGAGGCGGTGGCCTGGCGGCCGCGCTCCTCCGCGGACGCGGCGCGCTGCTCGGCCTCGGTGACCAGGCGCTGCGTCTCGGCCATCGCGCTCTCGTGGTGCTCGGAGGCCTCGCGGGCCAGCCGCTCCTTCTCCACCGCGAGGGTGCGGCGGGCCTCGGTGACCTCGCGGTCGGCCGCGGCCCGGGCCTTCTCCACCTCGCGCTGGGCGGAGGTGCGCATCTCGGTCGCCTCCTGCTGGGCGGCGAGCTTGACCTGGTCGGCCTCGCGCTTCGCGGAGGCGCGCAGGTCCTCGGCCTCGCTGCGGGCCAGCGACCGCTCCTGCTCGGCGTCGGTCAGCAGCCGGGTGCGGTGCTCCTCGAGCTCCTGCAGCTGGACCATCCGCATGTCCTCGGCCTCACGGGCGGCGTCGGCCTTGATGGCCTTGGCGTCGCGCTCGGCCTGGTTGAGGATCTCGTCGGCGTCGCGGCGCGCGGCGGCGCGCACGTCGGCGGCCTCCTCCTCGGCCAGCCGGAGCATCGCGCTGGCCCGACCGCCCAGACCGGCGTACGACGGTCGCTCCATCTCCGCGACCTCGGTCCGGACCCGCTCCAGCTCGGCCTCGAGCTCGACGACCCGCTGCTCGGACTCGGTCAGGCTCTGCGCCAGGCCGGACTTCTCGCCCAGCAGCTGGCGGACCTTGGCGTCGACGCTGGCGGTGTCGTAACCGCCGCGACGCACCACGGGGAAGCCGGGGGCCGCGGCGGGAGCCGATGGAGCGCCGCCGGGCCGTGCCGCGGGCGGCACGACGGGGCGCTGGGGGGCGTTGCCGGAGGCGCCGGACGGCTGGCCGCCCTGGCCGCCCTGGCTGCTCTTGTCGCCCTGGGCGACGGGGATCACCTGGGTCTTGTCGTCGGGAGAGCCCTTGCCGGTCTGGCCGGACTGCTCGTCGAAGATGGACAGGCCCTGGTCGCTCATGCGGGACAACCTACTTCCAGTCGTGGGAGGTCGACGTGAGACCCCATTGTCGAGGATCGCCCGCCGCAGTCCCACCCGTCGACACCTGAATCTTTGCCCAGATTCCAGCCGTCCCCGGCGGGGGAGCAGGCCGGGACGCCGGGGACGCCGGGGACGCCCCGGGCACGACGCGAGGGCCGTCGGTGCGACCGACGGCCCTCGCGGGTGGTGCAGGTGCCGGACCCTGGGCCCGGCGGGGGATCAGACGCCGCGGAAGCGGTTGATCGCGTCGAGGTGCTTGGCGCGCTTCTCGTGGTCGCGCACGCCCAGGCCCTCCTCGGGGGCCAGGCAGAGCACGCCGACCTTGCCCTGGTGCTTGTTGTGGTGCACGTCCAGCGCGGCCTGGCCGACCTCGTCGAGCGTGTAGGTCTTGGACAGGGTGGGGTGGATCTTGCCCTGGTCGATGAGGCGGTTGGCCTCGTAGGCCTCGCGGTAGTTGGCGAAGTGGCTGGAGACGATGCGCTTGAGGTTCATCCACAGGTAGCGGTTGTCGTACTCGTGCATGAAGCCCGTGGTCGAGGCGCACGTGGTGATGGTGCCGCCCTTGCGGGTCACGTAGACCGACGCACCGAAGGTCTCGCGGCCGGGGTGCTCGAAGACGATGTCGATGTCCTCGCCGCCGGTGAGCTCGCGGATCTTCTTGCCCAGGCGCTGCCACTCCTTGGGGTTCTGCGCGGTGTTGTCGTCGTTCCAGAACTTCCAGTTCTCCTCGGAGCGGTTGATGATCATCTCCGCACCCATGGAGCGGCAGATCTTGGCCTTCTCCTCGTTGGAGACCACGCAGATGGGGTTGGCGCCGCCGTTGAGGGCGTACTGCGTGGCGAAGCCGCCGAGGCCGCCGGAGGCGCCCCAGATCAGCACGTTGTCGCCCTGCTTCATCTGGCCGGCGTTCTTGGAGACCAGCTGGCGGTAGGCGGTGGCGTTGACCAGACCCGGGGACGCGGCCTCCTCCCAGGTGAGGTGGGCCGGCTTGGGCAGGAGCTGGTTGGACTTGACCAGGGCGATGTGGGCCAGGCCGCCGAAGTTCGTCTCGAAGCCCCAGATGCGCTGCTGGGGGTCCATCATCGTGTCGTCGTGGCCCGCCGGGTCCTCGAGCTCGACCGAGAGGCAGTGGGCCACGACCTCGGCGCCGGGCTGCCACTGGGTGACGCCGGGGCCGGTCTTGAGCACGACGCCGGCGAGGTCGGAGCCGACCACGTGGTAGGGCAGGTCGTGGCGCTTGGTGAGCTCGGAGAGCCGGCCGTAGCGCTCGAGGAAGCCGAAGGTGGAGACGGGCTCGAAGATCGAGGTCCACACGGTGTTGTAGTTGATCGCGGAGGCCATGACCGCGACGAACGCCTCGCCCGGGCCGAGCTCGGGGAGGGCGACGTCCTCGACGTGGAGGGACTTGCGGGGGTCCTTGTCGCGAGAGGCCACGCCCTCGAACATGTCGACCTCGTCCTTGTGCACCGTCACGGCGCGGTAGGACTCGGGGAGGGCGAGGCTCGCGAAGTCCTCCGAGGTCGCGTCACCGGTCTGGCCGGCCTGGATCGCATCGAGGATGTGCTGCACGGGTGGCTCCTGGTCTGGTCGGGAGTCAGTCGGGGCGGACGCCCCGCGCGGAAGATTACTGGTGGGTAACAGTGCCGGGAAGAGTCATCTCGCGACCACCCCTTGTGATGCACGGCACGATCCGTGCCGCGGCGGGTGGTCGACCGGGCACGGGATCAGTGCGCGGCGGCCGGGTTCGGCTCGACGATCTCCACGAGGATGCCGCCGGCGTCCTTGGGGTGCACGAAGTTGATGCGGCTGTCGGACGTGCCGCGCTTGGGGGCGTCGTACAGCATCCGCAGCCCGCGCTCGCGCAGGATCGCGGCGACCTGCTCCACGTCGGTGACGCGGTAGGCGATCTGCTGGCAGCCGGGGCCGTTGCGGTCGATGAACTTGGCGATCGTGGAGGACTCCGAGAGCGGCGCGAGCAGCTGGACGCAGGAGCCGGAGTCGCCGACGGCCATCATCGCCTCGCGCACGCCCTGCTCCTCGTTGGTCTCCTCGTGGGCCAGCGTCATCCCGAAGGTGTCGCGGTAGAAGGCGATCGCCTCGTCGAGGTCCGGCACGGCCATCCCGACGTGGTCGATGGCGGTGAACAGGTGGCTGGGGATGTCGAGGGGAGTGCTCATGGCCGCATCGTCGTACGCCGGACGTTGCAGCCACAACGCACCCGCCCAGGTTGTGACATGTGCCTCACGGCCGGCAGGACGGACGCCCCTCGCCGCGGAGGTGACTCGTGGGTAGCCTGACCGGGTCCTGGCCCGGCGCCCGCGGCCCTCGTCCCGCGCCGGCCCACCCAGCACTGGAGGAGAACCCCATGTCCGGAACCGTCATCGTCGCCGGGGCGCGCACCCCGATCGGCCGCCTGCTCGGCGGGCTCAAGAGCTTCTCGGCCGCCGACCTCGGCGGGATCGCCATCAAGGGCGCGCTGGAGAAGGCGGGCGTCACCGGCGAGCAGGTCGACTACCTGATCATGGGCCAGGTCATCCTCGCCGGCGCCGGCCAGAACCCCGCCCGCGCCGCCGGCCTCGCCGGTGGGCTGCCGGCCTCGGTCCCCTCCATCACCGTCAACAAGGTGTGCCTCTCCGGCCTCAACGCCATCGCCACCGCCGACCAGATGATCCGCGCCGGCGAGGCCGACATCATCGTCGCGGGCGGCATGGAGTCGATGACCAACGCCCCGCACCTGCTGCCGAAGTCGCGTGAGGGCTTCAAGTACGGCGACACCGCGCTGGTCGACTCCATGGCCTACGACGCGCTGTTCGACCAGGCCACCCAGCAGGCCATGGGCGGACTGACCGAGGCGTGCAACGCCGCGACCGACAAGTTCACCCGTGAGGAGCAGGACGCCTTCGCCGCGGCCTCGCACCAGAAGGCCGCCGAGGCCTGGAAGAACGGGGTCTTCGACGACGAGGTCGTCCCCGTCTCCATCCCGCAGCGCAAGGGCGACCCGGTCGTCGTCTCCTCCGACGAGGGCGTGCGTGGCGACACCACCGCCGAGAGCCTCGGCGGACTGCGCCCCGCCTTCGCCAAGGACGGCACCATCACCGCCGGCACCTCCTCGCAGATCTCCGACGGTGCCTGCGCCGTCGTGGTGATGAGCAAGGCCAAGGCCGAGGAGCTGGGCCTGGAGTGGCTGGCCGAGATCGGCGCGCACGGCATGGTCGCCGGCCCCGACTCCACCCTGCAGCTGCAGCCGGCCAACGCCACCGCGAAGGCCTGCGCGAAGGAGGGCATCGAGCCCTCGTCGCTGGACCTGGTGGAGTTCAACGAGGCCTTCGCCGCGGTCGGCATCGCCTCCGCGCGGGCCCTCGGCCTGCCCGACGAGAAGGTCAACGTCAACGGCGGCGCGATCGCCCTGGGTCACCCGGTCGGCATGTCCGGCGCCCGCGTGGTCCTGCACCTCGCGCTCGAGCTCAAGCGCCGCGGCGGCGGCACCGGTGCGGCCGCGCTGTGCGGCGGCGGTGGCCAGGGCGACGCCCTGATCGTGCGTGTCCCGTCGAACTGACCCCGCGGCGGTCCCGGACCTGGTCGAGCGCGCACGCGCCGGCCAGGCCCGGGCCGTCGCCCGGCTCGTCTCGCTCGTCGAGGACGAGTCGCCCCTGCTGCGGCCGGTGATGGCGGCGCTCGCGCCGCACACCGGCCGTGCGCACGTGGTGGGCCTGACCGGTGCCCCCGGTGTCGGGAAGTCCACCTCGACCAACGCCCTCATCGGCGCCCTGCGCGCGGCCGGCCGCACGGTCGGCGTGCTCGCGGTCGACCCGTCCTCGCCGTTCTCCGGCGGCGCGCTGCTCGGCGACCGCATCCGGATGCAGGACCACGCCGCCGACGAGGGGGTCTTCATCCGCTCGATGGCCTCCCGGGGGCACCTGGGCGGGCTCTCGTTCACCACGCCCCAGGCCGTGCGCGTACTCGACGCAGCCGGCTTCGACGTGGTGCTGGTGGAGACCGTCGGCGTCGGCCAGAGCGAGGTCGAGGTCGCCGGGCTCGCCGACACCACGATGGTCCTGCTGGCGCCCGGGATGGGCGACGGCATCCAGGCCGCGAAGGCCGGCATCCTCGAGGTCGGCGACCTCTACGTCGTCAACAAGGCCGACCGCGACGGGGCCGACCGGCTGCGACGTGACCTGCGGTCCGGCCTGGCGCTGACCGAGCGGGCCGCCGACGCCTGGCAGCCCCCGATCCTGGCGACCGTCGCCCAGACCGGACAGGGCGTCGACGACGTCGTCGAGGGCCTGGAGCAGCACCGTGCCTGGCTCGAGGAGACCGGTCAGCTCGCCGCGCGGCGCGCGCGACGCGCCCGGGCCGAGGTCGAGGCGGTGGCCGTCGCGGCGCTCCGGGCGCGCTGGGAGCTGGGCGACCACTCCGCGCTGGACCGGCTGGCCGAGGCCGTCGCCGCCGGCGAGCAGGACCCGTACGCCGCGGCCGACGCGCTCCTGGGGGAGTGAGCCGCCCTGCAGAGGGGGAGGCTCGGGGCATGACCGCTTCCACGGGCTGGTGGCTGCCCCTGCTGATCCTGGTGGCCCTCGTGGTCGCAGCGGTGCTCTTCTACCGCGAGGACCGTCGGGTCGCCCGCGAGCTGGCCCGGCGGCCGCTGCGTGAGTTCCAGGTGGCCGGGCTGGACCGGGACGCCGTCGTCTCCCGGCACGCCACGTTCGGGCCCCTGCCGCTCGTGAGCCGTCGTGAGCTGCGCCGTCTGGACCGGGCCCGGGACACGATCGCGCGCTGGGAGGCCGAGCAGGCCCGCGGGAACGGCTGAGCGCACCGCCCGCGGTCTGCTGGAATGGCCCCGTGCCCGAGCCTCCTGCGCCGACCTCGTTGCGAGCGGTCCTGGACAGCCTCCCCGCGGATCCCCGCGTGGTTGCGACCGGCAACCATGCCACCCCGTGGACGCTGCTCGGCCTGGTGGACGAGTCGCTGGCGTCGTACCGGCTGTGGGTGCTGAACGCCCAGCGCCCGGTGCCCGACCGTGACGGCGTCACCTACGAGACGCCGTTCGTCGGCCCGGGCATGCGGCGCAGCCCGCGGTTGCGCTACACGCCCTCGCGGCTGTCGCTGGTGCCGCGGCTGTTCACCACGACGCAGCCGCCGGACCTCGTGCTGCTCCACACCACCCGGCCCCGCGACGGCAGGGTGTCGCTGGGCACCGAGGTCAACGTGCTGCCGGCCGCGATCGAGGCGGCGCGCGCCCGCGGTGGGCGGGTGGTCGCGCAGGTCAGCGACCGCGTGCCCTGGACGTACGGCGACGCGGAGCTCGACCTGGCGTCGATCGACCTGCTGGTGGAGGCCGACGAGCCCGCGGTCCCGACCGCGCCCGGGGGAGGGGGGATCGACGCCGAGGCCGCCTCGATCGGCGCGCAGGTGGCGGCCCGGGTCGGCGACGGCGCGACGCTGCAGGCGGGCATCGGTGCGGTGCCGGACGCGGCGCTGCGGGGGTTGACCGGCCGGCGCGGGCTGCGGGTGTGGACCGAGATGTTCTCCGACTCGGTGCTGGCGCTGGAGCAGGCGGGCGCGCTGGACCCGGACGTACCGGTGCGGGCGTCGTTCCTCTTCGGCTCCCCGGAGCTGCTGGCCTGGGTCGACCGCAACCCTCGGGTGCGGATGATGCGCACCGAGACCGCGAACGACCCCGGCCGGATCGCGAGCAACCCGGGGATGACGAGCATCAACACCGCGCTGCAGGTCGACCTCTTCGGCCAGGCCAACGCCTCGCGCATCAACGCCCGGATCCACTCCGGCTTCGGCGGCCAGACCGACTTCATCGTCGGGGCCCTGCACAGCCGCGGTGGACAGGCGTTGATGGCGCTGCGCTCGTGGCACCCCAAGGCCGACTGCTCCACGATCGTCCCGATGGTCGACGAGCCGGTCACCTCCTTCCAGGTCACGGCCGTGCTCACCGAGCAGGGGGCCGCCGAGCTCGCCGGCCACGACGAGCGCACCCAGGCCCGGCACCTCATCGAGCACGCCGCCCACCCCCGGGTGCGCGAGGAGCTCTGGGAGGAGGCGGTGGCACTCGGGCTCGCGTGAGCCCGACGAGCCCGACGAGCCCGCGCCGCAGGCCCCCACCCGCCGGGTCGGTGCCGGTTTCCTAGGATTGGCGCCATGACGCAGCAGCCGTTCTCCCGCCCCGGTGCCATCGACCTCTCGGCGCTGAAGAAGCCGGCCCCGGCAGCGCCGTCCTCCGGCGGTCAGGCCTCGTCCGCGGGCGGCGGTGGCGGCTCGGCGTACTCCCTCACCGTCACCGAGGAGAACTTCCAGCAGGTCATCGAGTCATCGATGACCGCTCCGGTCCTGCTGGCGTTCTACTCCGCCAGCCGGCTGCCCGAGAGCGAGCAGATGGCCCGGGACCTCGCCTCGGCGGTCGACGCCCACGAGGGCCGCTTCCTCGCCGCACTGGTCGACGTCGACGCCACGCCCGCGATCGCGCAGGCCGTGCAGCTGCAGTCGATCCCCTACCTGATGGCGGTCCTCGACGGTCGCCCGCAGCCGATCGCCCAGGACGTGCTCGGGCCCGAGGAGATCAGCGGCCTGCTCGACCAGCTGGCCCAGCAGCTCACCGCCGGCGGCGTCACCGGCCGCCACCAGCCGCGTGCCGCGACGCCCGCGACCGAGGAGGGCGAGGAGCCCGGGCTGGACCCGCGGTACGCCCCCGCCCAGGACGCGCTCGCCGCGGGCGACATCGACCGCGCGGTCGAGGAGTACCAGAAGCTGGTCTCGGCCAACCCCGCCGACAGCGAGGCGGTCGCCGGCCTCGCGATGGCCAAGGTGCTCCAGCGCACCCAGGGCGTCGACCTGCAGGCGGCCCGCGCCGCCGCGGCCGCGGACCCCGACGACATCGACGCCCAGACCCTCTGCGCCGACCTCGACATGCTCGGCGGTCACGTCGAGGACGCCTTCGTCCGGCTGGTGGAGCTCGTGCGGCGCACGTCGGACAAGGAGCGCGAGCGGGCCCGCGACCACCTGCTGGGCCTCTTCGCCGCCGTCGGCAACGACGACCCCCGGGTCCTCAACGGCCGGCGGGCCCTCGCCTCGGCGCTGTTCTGAGTCCGCCGGTGCGCGGCCCGGGCTACCTCCTGCGCGGCCTCGGGCTCTGGCGCACCCGTCCGGGGCTGATGCTGCTGGGGATGGTGCCGGCGCTGCTGGTCCTGCTCCTGGTGGTGGGCGGCCTCGTCGTCCTGCTGCTGCAGGTCGGCGACCTCGTGGCCTGGGCGACGCCGTTCGCCGCCGACTGGGCCACCGGGGCGCGGGCGCTGGTGCGGGTGGCCCTGGGCCTGCTCGTGATCGTGGGCTTCCTCGTGGTGGCGTCGATGACCTTCACCGCCCTCGCACTGACGCTGGGGGACCCGTTCTACGCCCGGATCTGGGCGGAGACCGAGCGGATGCTGGGTGGGGACGTGCCCGACGCGGGCCCGGGCTTCTGGCGCTCGGCCGTGGACGGCCTCGTGCTCGCCGGGAACGGTCTGCTGCTGGGCGTCGGGGTGCTCGTGCTGGGCCTGCTGCCGGTGGTCGGGACGGCGGTCGGCCTCGTCCTCGGCGTCGCGGTGTCGGGCCGTCTGCTCGCCGCCGAGCTCGTCTCGCGCGCCCTGGAGGCCCGGGGGATGGACCGTGCGGCCCGGGCCGAGGTGCTGGCCCGGGACCGGGGTGCCGTCCTCGGCTTCGGGGTCGCCACGCAGCTGTGCTTCCTGGTGCCGCTGGGCGCCGTCGCGGTGATGCCCGCGGCCGTCGCCGGCGCGACGATGCTCGCCCGCGACCTGCTCGACCGACCGGGTCGTGCCCCTCAGCGGGCGGGATAGCGCCCGCCCGGGGGCAGGACCCGGGTCTGTCCAGCCGATCGGGTCAGTCGGTCAGGGCGGCCAGCACCGCCTGGAGGGCGGGGGAGGCGGCCATCGAGCGACGGTGGACCGCGACGACCTCGCGGGTCGGGACGGGGTCGGCGGCGAGGACGGTGGTGAGCGGCGCCTCGATCGGTCCGCGGCCCAGACGGGGGACCAGCGCGATCCCCAGGCCGGCGCGCACGAGGGCGAGGTGGGAGGCGTACTCGAGGGACTCGTGCGCGATCCGCGGACTGCGGCCGGTCCCGACGTACATCTGGTGCAGCCACTGACGGCAGATCGTGCCGTCGGGGGTGGCGATCCAGGCCTCGTCGACCAGGTCGGCCGGCGTCACCCGGTCCCGGCCGGCGAGCGGGTGGTCCTCGCGGACGACGACGTCGGCGACGTCCCGGGCCACGACGGTGCGCTCGAGGTGGTCGGGGACGTGCAGCGGCACGTCGCCCCAGGAGTGCACGACCCCGATGTCGAGCCGGCCGGCGGCCACGATCTCCACGGTGTCCCAGGGCTCGGTCTCGGTCAGGGAGAAGGTCAGGTCGGGATGTCGCCCGCGCAGCTCGCCCAGCCGGGGTGCGACGAGCCCGCGCATGGCCGTGGAGAAGGCGGCCAGGCGCACGTGCCCGGTCACGTCGCCGGAGAGCCGGTGCAGGCCGCTCTCGAGGCGCTCGAGGTCGGTCAGCAGACGGCCGCCCTCGTCGACCAGGTGTCGCCCGGCGCCGGTGAGGATGACGCCGCGCCCGACCCGCTCGAGCAGCGCGACGCCGGTCTGCCGCTCGAGCCGCTTGACCTGCTGGCTGATCGCGCTGGGCGTGAAGCCCAGCGCGGCAGCCGCGGCACTGACCGAGCCGTGGTCGGCGACGGCTCGGAGGGAGGACAGGGCGTCGAGGTCGAGCATGGGGTCATCGTCGCAGAACCATGCAGCAATGCTTCATGGTATGGCTCAGCAATAGTCGCTGGTGCTGCATGATCCGGTGCCCCAGGCTGGAGCGGTGAGCCGTCGAGACAACGTCCTGGCCGCCCTGGTGGCGACCCTGTGGGGCCTGAACTTCCTGGCCATCGACCTCGGGATGGGTGACGTGCCGCCGTTGGTGTTCCTGGCGCTGCGCTTCGTCGCGGTGGTGCTCCCGGCGGTCTTCCTGGTGCCGCGGCCGCAGGTGTCGTGGCGGGTGCTCGCGGCGGTCGGGCTGTTCATGTCCGTGGGTCAGTTCGGCTTCCTGTACGTCGCCATGGGGGTCGGCCTGCCGCCCGGCATCGCTGCGCTGGTGCTCCAGGCGCAGGTCGTCTTCACCATCGTGATCGCCGCCGGCGTCCTGCGGGAGCGGCCGACCGTGACCCAGGGCATCGGCGTCGGCCTCGGTGTCGTGGGACTTCTCGTCGTCGCGCTCGGCAGGGGAGGCGACGTGCCGCTGGTGGGGCTGGGCCTGTGCCTGATGGGCGCGCTGTCCTGGGGCATCGGCAACGTGGTCTCCCGCGCGGCGAAGGTGCCGGGCGGACTGTCGCTGACGGTGTGGTCGGGCCTGGTGGTCCCGGTCCCCGTGATGGCCCTCGCCCTGGTGGTCGACGGCCCGACCGCCGTCCTCGAGGGGCTCGCCGCGGTGGACGGGGCGGCGGTGCTCGCCACGCTCTACACCGCCGGGATCGCGTCGCTGCTGGGCTACGGCATCTTCAACACGCTGCTGGCGCGCAACCCCTCGGCCGCGGTGGTGCCGTGGGTGCTGCTGGCACCGGTCGTCGCGATGACGGCTGCCTGGGCGCTGCTCGGCGACGTGCCGACCGCCGGCGAGGCGGGCGGCGGGCTGCTGCTGGTGCTCGGCGTGCTGGTGGCGCTGCGTCCGCCCCGTCGAGCGCCAGGGTCAGCGGCCGCTCTCGGTGTAGGCCGACCCCTCGCCGGCAAGGGTCGCGAGCGCGGCGCGGACCCGACGGGCGGTGAAGTCGGCACAGAGCTCGTCGACCTCGTCGAGGGTGCAGAAGCGCGCTGAGCGGATCTCGCGGGCCTGCTTGACCACCCGGTCCAGGATCGCGGGCTCGTGCTCGCCGCCGTCGAAGACCAGGCACAGCGCGTCGTCCCAGCCGCCCCACGGCGGCAGCCAGTCGGTCAGCAGCAGCGGGCCGGCCGGGATCTGCAGTGCCAGCTCCTCCTCGACCTCGCGGGCCACCGCGACCATCGGCGACTCGCCGACCTCGACGACGCCGCCGGGGAGGTCCCAGTCGGTCTTGTAGGTCAGCTGGCACAGCAGCACCCGCTGGTCGGTGTCGCGCACCAGCATCTGGCTGATGGCGCGCTTGCGGGGCAGGAAGGAGTTGAGCAACGCCCGGAACGAGCCGGGCTCGTCGACCGGACGGTCGGTCGCCAACCGCGCGTAGACGATGCGGTCCACCGGCGTACCGTCGACCGTGACGCCGCGCATCACGCCCTCGCGCTGCATGCCGGCCCACGTGGCGATCCGCTGGCCCTCGGTGTCGTCGGGGTCGACGTGGGCCTCGACCCGGGCATGGGTGACCAGGGCCCGCGCCAGCTCGCGGCGCACGTTGTCGATCGGCTCGCCGGGCGGCCACACCAGGCGGGCCACCCCGTCGGCGACGGTGCTGCGCGTCGTCGTCGGCTGCTGGGTCATGCGGCCACCCTAGAGGGCGGCCGGTGGTCTCGACGCCCGCTCGTCGCTGGCGCTCCTCGCTGCTCGACCACCGGGGGTGGCCCGCTCGTCGCTGGCGCTCCTCGCTGCTCGACCACCGTCAGCGGGCGGCCCTGAACCACACGGTGCCCAACGGCGGCAGGCTGAGCTCGGCGTGGGCCGGGTGGCCGTGGTGGTCGCCCTCGACGGCGGTCACGGCGCCGAAGTTGCCGACCCCGGAGCCGGTGTAGGCCTCGGCGTCGGTGTTGAGCACCTCGGTCCACTCACCGGCCGACGGGAAGCCGACCCGCACGCCGTGGTGCGGCACCGCGGAGAAGTTCGACACGCACACCACGTCGGGGTGCCCGGGCGCGCGGCGCACGAAGGAAAACACGTTGCGTCCCGCGTCGTTGGCGTCGATCCACGCGAAGCCGTCGGGGGAGTGGTCCTGGGCCCACAGGGCGCCGGAGTCGGCGTAGGTGCGGTTGAGGTCGCGCACCAGCCGGTGCACACCGGCGTGCTCGGGGTGGTCGAGCAGCCACCAGTCCAGCTCGCGCGACTCCGCCCACTCCGACTCCTGGCCGAGCTCGGCGCCCATGAAGAGCAGCTGCTTGCCCGGGTGGCCCCACATGAAGGCCAGGTAGGCGCGCAGGTTGGCCAGCTGCTGCCACCGGTCGCCGGGCATCTTGCGCAGCAGCGAGCCCTTGCCGTGGACGACCTCGTCGTGGCTGATCGGCAGCACGAAGTTCTCCGACCACGCGTAGACCAGGGAGAAGGTCATCTCGCCGTGGTGGTAGGCGCGGTGCACGGGCTCGTGGGCCATGTAGGTCAGCGAGTCGTGCATCCAGCCCATGTTCCACTTGAAGCCGAAGCCCAGGCCGTCGGCGTCGGTCGGCTTGGTGACGCCGGGCCAGGAGGTCGACTCCTCGGCGATCGTCACGACGCCGGGGACGCGGCGGTAGACGGTGGCGTTCATCTCCTGGAGGAACTGCACGGCCTCGAGGTTCTCCCGGCCGCCGTACTTGTTCGGCGACCACTCGCCGTCCTTGCGGGAGTAGTCGAGGTAGAGCATCGAGGCGACGCCGTCGACGCGCAGGCCGTCGACGTGGAACTCCTCGCACCAGTAGATCGCGTTGGCGAAGAGGAAGTTGCGCACCTCGGGGCGGCCGAAGTTGAAGATGTGGCTGCCCCACTCCTGGTGCCAGCCGCGCTGGGGGTTGGGGTCCTCGTACAGCGGGGTGCCGTCGAAGCGGGCCAGCGCCCACTCGTCGGTGGCGAAGTGGCCGGGCACCCAGTCCAGGATCACGCCGATGCCGGCCTGGTGCAGCCGGTCGACGAGCAGGCGGAAGCCGTCGGGGTCGCCGAAGCGGCTGTCCGGCGCGAAGTAGGAGGTGACGTGGTAGCCCCAGGAGCCGCCGAAGGGGTGCTGCATCACCGGCATCAGCTCCACGTGGGTGAAGCCGAGGTCCTGCACGTAGGCGACCAGGTCGGTGGCCAGCTGGTCCCACGACCAGGTGCTGCCGTCGTAGTTGCGGCGCCACGACGCGAGGTGCAGCTCGTAGACGCTCATCGGGGCGCTGACCGGCGGGGTGTCGGCGCGGGTGGTCATCCACTCCTCGTCGCCCCAGGTGTAGTCGGAGGCGAAGACCTTCGAGGCGGTGCTCGCGGGCGGCTCGGCCCACTGCGCCAGCGGGTCGGCCTTCTCGCGCCAGTGGCCGTCCTGGCCCAGGATCGCGAACTTGTACGCCGTCCCCGACCCGACGCCGGGCACGAACAGCTCCCACACGCCCGACGTCCCGAGCTGCCGCATCGGGTGCGCCCGACCGTCCCAGGAGTTGGCGTCGCACGTCAGTCGGACCCCGCGGGCGGACGGCGCCCACACCGCGAACGAGGTGCCCTCGATCGCCCGGCCGTCGCCGCCCTCGTAGGTGCGGACGTGGGCGCCCAGGACGGTCCACAGCTGCTCGTGACGTCCCTCGTTGACCAGGTGCAGGTCCACCTCGCCGAGGGTGGGGAGGAAGCGGTAGGGGTCCTCCAGGACGAGCGGCTCGCCGTCGTAGGCGACTGCGAGGAGGTAGTCGGGGACCTCGGCGACCGGGAGGACACCGACCCAGACGCCCTCGTGCTCGTGGGTGAGCGTCACCTCGCCGAAGTCGCCGGTGACGCTGACCCGCGAGGCCAACGGGCGCAGGGCGCGGACCGTGACCGCGCCGTCGTGGACGTGCGGGCCGAGGACGGCGTGCGGGTGGCCGTGCTCGCCGCGGACGAGCTGGTCGAGCTCCTCGACGGGGACCGGGCGGGGGGCCGGGTCGTGGCCGGACGGGGGAGTGCTGGAGGTGGTCATGCGGCTCCGATCTCGGCCACGGCCTGCAGCGGGATCTCCACCCAGGTCGGCCGGTTGCGGGTCTCGTAGACGGTCTCGTAGACGGCCTTGTCGGCGACGTAGGCCTCCACGAGCGTGCGCTGCTCGGGGCTGATGTCGCCGCCGGCGTACGCGACGAGGAAGTGGTTCTTGGCGCGGTTGGCCCACTCCTGCGCCTTGGCGGCGCGCACCTCGGCGCCGTCGGGGTCGTCCTCGGCCCAGGTGCGCTCGACGACCCGCGGGGCGTAGTCGAAGGAGCGCAGCATGCCGGCGACGTCGCGCCAGGGGCAGTCGGGCAGCAGGCGCTCGGCCAGCGGCTTGGCCGGCTCGCCCTCGAAGTCGACGATCTTCCAGCCCAGCGAGGTGCGCAAGGTCTGGCCGAGGTGCAGGTCACCGTGGACGCGGTGGACCGAGACCTCCCCGAGCGCGGCGACGCGGTCGAAGAGCCGTTCGAGCGCCTCGCGGTGGGGTGCCAGGGTCGGGGCGGCGGCCACGGCCGGCGACAGCCGGTCGCCCATCCGCTCGGCGATCTCGCGGGCCGGCACGTCGCTCTCACCGAAGTGCTCGACGAGCAGGTCGTGCACGGCACGCAGCGTCAGCCCGAGCCGGGTGGCCTCGCCGGCGAAGTCGCCGCCCGCGGCCGAGGCGTGCAGCTCGGGGTCGGAGAAGAGGTTGCGGACGCTGGCCAGGGCGAGGTCCCACCCGTCGGAGGCGGTCCGGAGGAACTGCTGCAGCATCGCGAGCTGCACCACCTCGCCGGATTCCGGGTCGTCGGGGTCCACGGAGTCGGGGTCGACCCAGTCGACCCAGCCGAAGAGGTGCGCGACGTCGGGGGACTCCGCACGGCTGAGGACCTCGTGGACCTGCACGTCCGGGTTGACCCCGGCCGTCACCTTGCGGAACACCTTGAGCAGCGCGTCCTCCCCGAAGGCCACCGAGGAGTTGGACTGCTCGCCGGAGAACAGCGTCGAGTGCGCGGTCAGGTCGAGGTCGTGGCCGGGCAGCCGGTGGAAGGCCAGCGAGCTGTCGTGGTCGACGAGGTTGCCGCCCGGCTCGGCGGCCGCGGCGTGGAACGCGTGCTGCCACCGGGCCATCGCCTCTCGGTCGTGCAGGGCGTCGTAGGCGTGCACCCACCCGAGGCCCGGCTCCTCCCACCAGCCGACGAAGGCGTGGTCGAGGCGGGACTCGGCCTCGGCGTAGAGCGACAACGGCACCTGGTAGCGCTCGACCTCGTCGACGGCGCCCGCGGGCACGTCGGAGTAGGTCAGCTCGACCAGGTGCAGCGCCACGCGGGGCTCGACGGTCGGGTCACCGGGGACCTCCCCGATGCGGCGTACGCCGGTGACGGTGAAGGGGCGGCCCTTCCCCCCGAACCAGCGGGTGCGGACGAGGTAGTCGGCCAGCACCTGGCGGTCCAGGTGGTCCGCGGCCAGGCTCAGGCCCGGGCCGGTGGTCCCCGGCGTGGTCTCTGGGGTGTGCTCGGAAGAGGTCACAGCAGCTGGTCCTCCTCGAGGTGCTCTGGCGCGGTCAGCCGGAACCAGTAGAAGCCGTAGCCGGCCAGGGTCAGCAGGTAGGGCAGCTCGCCGATCGTGGGGAACGGGACGTTGCCGAGCAGCTCCACCGGGCGCCGGCCCTCGAAGCGGCGCAGGTCGAGCTCGACGGGCTGGGGGAACCGGGAGAGGTTGTTGACGCAGAGGATGACGTCCTCCTCGCCGGTCTCCGGATCGGTCCACTCGCGCACGTAGGACAGCACGCAGGAGTTGGAGCCGCCGAGGTCGTGGAACTCCCCGAGCCCGAAGGCCGGGTGGTGGCGGCGGGCCGCGAGCATCCGGCGCGTCCAGTGCAGCAGCGAGGAGGGGTTCTCCATCTGCGCCTCGACGTTCACCGACTCGTAGCCGTAGATCGCGTCCTGCACGACCGGCAGGTCCAGGCGACCGGGGTTGGCCGAGGAGAACCCGGCGTTGCGGTCGCCGGTCCACTGCATCGGGGTGCGGACGCCGTCGCGGTCACCGAGCCAGATGTTGTCGCCCATCCCGATCTCGTCGCCGTAGTAGAGGACCGGGGAGCCGGGCAGCGAGAGCAACAGCGCGTTGAAGAGCTCGATCTGGTTGGTGTCGTTGTCCAGGAGCGGCGCCAGTCGCCGGCGGATGCCGATGTTGGCCTTCATCCGCGGGTCCTTGGCGTACTCCTGCCACATGTAGTCGCGGTCCTCGTCGGTGACCATCTCCAGGGTCAGCTCGTCGTGGTTGCGCAGGAAGATGCCCCACTGGCAGTTGTCGGGGATGCGCGGGGTCTGCTCGAGGATCTCCGAGATCGGGTAGCGCGACTCCCGGCGCACCGCCATGAAGATGCGCGGCATGACGGGGAAGTGGAAGGCCATGTGGCACTCGTCGCCACCGGACGCGAAGTCGCCGAAGTACTCCACGACGTCCTGCGGCCACTGGTTGGCCTCGCACAGCAGCACCCGGCCGGGGTACTCCTCGTCGACGACCCGGCGGACCTTCTTGAGGAAGTCGTGGGTCTCGGGGAGGTTCTCGCCGTTGGTCCCGGGGCGCTCGTAGAGGTAGGGGACCGCGTCGAGCCGGAAGCCGTCCAGCCCCATGTCCAGCCAGAAGCGCAGCGCGTCGATCATCGCGTCGTGCACGGCCGGGTTGTCGAAGTTGAGGTCGGGCTGGTGGTGGAAGAAGCGGTGCCAGTAGTACTGCTGGCGCACCGGGTCCCACGTCCAGTTCGAGGGCTCGGTGTCGACGAAGATGATCCGGGCTTCCTGGTAGAGCTCGTCGGTGTCCGACCACACGTAGAAGTCGCCGTACGGTCCGTCCGGGTCGCTGCGGCTGGCCTGGAACCACGGGTGCTGGTCGCTGGTGTGGTTCATGACGAAGTCGATGATCACGCGGATGCCGCGGGCGTGCGCCTCGTCCAGGAAGGTCTGGAAGTCCTCGATCGTGCCGACCGCGGGCAGGACCCCGTTGTAGTCGGCGACGTCGTACCCGCCGTCGCGCAGCGGCGAGGGGAAGAACGGCGGCACCCACAGGCAGTCGACGCCGAGCCACTCGAGGTAGTCGAGCTTCTCGATGAGCCCGGCGAAGTCGCCGGTGCCGTCGGCGTTGGAGTCGCGGAAGGACCGGACGAGGACCTCGTAGAAGACCGCGGTCTTGAACCAGTCCGGCTGCGGGCGGCTGGCCTCCTCGACGTCGACCCCGGAGGCGGTCGTCTCGTGGACGGGGGCGTGCTCGCTCATGCGCCCCTCCTGACCGTCAGCACGTGGGCCGGCTCGTGGTGGGGGTCCAGGCGCACGTAGTTGTGCTGGCCCCAGGACCAGTCCTGGTGGGTGATCTCGTCGTGGACCACGAAGCGCTCGCCCCAGTCCATGCCCAGGGCGGGCAGGTCGAGGTGGACGGTGGTCTCCCGGGTGGCGTGCGGGTCGAGGTTGATCACCACCACGACGGTGTCGCTGTCGGGGTCGCCGACGACCGCCTGCTTGGCGAAGACCAGGATGTTCTCGTCGTCGCTGGAGTGGATCGTCAGGTTGCGCAGCAGCTGGAGCGAGCGGTGCTCGCGGCGCAGCTCGTTGAGCCGGGTGAGGTACGGCGTGAGCGTGCGCCCCTCGGCCTCGGCGGCGTCCCAGTCGCGGATGCGGATCTGGTACTTCTCGGAGTCGAGGTACTCCTCGGACCCCGGCTTGACGGCCACGTGCTCGAACAGCTCGTAGCCGGCGTACACGCCCCAGCTCGGCGAGCTGGTCGCCGCCAGCGCGGCGCGGACCTTGAAGGCGGCCGGTCCGCCGTACTGCAGGTAGGCGTGGAGGATGTCGGGGGTGTTGACGAAGAAGTTCGGCCGCATCAGGTGGTCGGACTCCGTCGAGAGCTCGCGGAGGTACTCCTCGATCTCCCACTTCGCGGTGCGCCAGGTGAAGTAGGTGTAGCTCTGGTGGAAGCCGACCGCGCCCAGGCCGTGCATCATCGCCGGACGGGTGAAGGCCTCGGACAGGAACAGCACGTCGGGGTCGGTGCGCCGCACCTCCCGCAGCAGCCACTCCCAGAACGCGACCGGCTTGGTGTGCGGGTTGTCGACGCGGAAGATCCGCACGCCGTGGGACATCCACAGCTTCACCACACGCAGCACCTCGCGGCAGATGCCCGTGGGGTCGTTGTCGAAGTTGAGCGGGTAGATGTCCTGGTACTTCTTGGGCGGGTTCTCGGCGTAGGCGATCGAGCCGTCGGCCCGGGTGGTGAAGAACTGCGGGTGGGTGGTGACCCACGGGTGGTCCGGGGCGGCCTGGAGCGCCAGGTCCAGGGCCACCTCGAGGCCGAGCTCGCCGGCGCGGGCCACGAAGGCGTCGAAGTCGTCCATCGTCCCGAGGTCGGGGTGGATCGCGTCGTGGCCGCCGTCCTTGGACCCGATGGCCCACGGCGAGCCGGTGTCGTCGGGGCCGGGGGTGAGGGTGTTGTTGGGGCCCTTGCGGTTGACCTCGCCGATGGGGTGGATCGGCGGCAGGTAGATGACGTCGAAGCCTGCCGCAGCCACGGCGTCGAGCCGCTCCGCAGCGGTCCGGAAGGTGCCGGAGGTGACCTTCCCGGTCTTCGGGTCCTTGGCCGCGCCCTCGCTGCGCGGGAAGAACTCGTACCAGCTGCCGAAGAGCGCGCGCTGCCGGTCGGCGTACGCCGGGTACGGGCCCTCGACGGTGACCAGCTCGCGCAGCGGGTGCTCGAGCAGCACCTGCGCCAGCTCGGGGTCGCGGAGC
>Ga0310345_10001729_pt1 | contig 23477 bp, 15 predicted proteins | sample HC15DNA20500_MG_FD_204667 | JGI IMG/M metagenome (GOLD analysis project Ga0310345, IMG submission 204667) | Marine microbial communities from station ALOHA, North Pacific Subtropical Gyre - HC15-DNA-20-500_MG | ecosystem: Environmental > Aquatic > Marine > Oceanic | place: Pacific Ocean: North... | reverse complement strand
ACCTTGAAGTCCTTGCGACTGGGATCGTTTCCAAGCGCAAACGGTCCGTAGGCGGAGGAGAGGTAGCCGGAGTTGGCAAAGCTATTAGGAACGCTGGGGATGCAGACGTAGGGAGGAAGGTTGTTGTGAGGTCCAAGTTCATGGGAGACTACCGAACCGAAGGAAGGATATTTGAGGGCGGGGGAGGGCTTGTAACCGGTGAACATGTTGTGGGTGCCCCGCTCGTGGGCGGCTTCACCGTGAGCCATGGAGCGGATGACAGTGATCTTGTCCGCAATCTTGGCGAGATGATCGAGGTGCTGGCTGAACCGTTCGCCCTTGATGGCGGTGTTAACCGTTCCGAGCGGTCCGCGGTATTCGGTCGGGGCGAGGTATTTTGGATCGAAGGTTTCCTGGTGGGCGGCGCCCCCGGGCAAAAAGATATGAATCACGGATTTCGCCACGCCCTCCTTCGTCTCGTAGAATTTCTGGGCACCCTGGGCCTCCATCTTAAGCAGTTGGGGCAGGGTAAGGCCGAGGCTGCCGAGCATTCCTACGGAGAGAAATCCGCGGCGTGAATAGTCCTGAGCGAGCGGGTTGCCGGGACACTGTATATTTTTCATGGTGATCCTACGGTAGAGATGTTAGTCTTCTTTAACGATTAATCTCAGAAAGTCAGGCACTTTCGCGCGGACTACGACTTCGCCAAGGGCCTTTCTTTATGACAGATCCTCCAGCCAGGCCGCTCCGCAGAGCAGCATTATTCTTGTATGAGCCTCCCTGATATTCCCGGCTACCGGATTGACACGTTAATCGGGAAGGGAGCGTGTGGTACTGTTTATACTGCTCGGCATGATTCTGGAAGCCTCGTTGCGGTAAAAATTCTGGACCCGAATTCCATCAATCCGGAACTGTTGGTCAACCGGGTCAACCGCCTCTATCGGGCCAGTCCACCCAAGACGACGGTCCCGCTGATTGCCCATTCCCTCGAAAAAGAGCCCTATCTGCTCATTGGCGGCTTGATGGCCGATCGCGTTATCCAGGGGAGCGGGGAGCGTTTTGTTCCCCGGACGTTGCAGCTGCGGCTGGGGGACTACCTGGGCAAGCGCGGATCATGGATGCTGATCCGGCGGTTGGCACAGGTGCTGGCGGAGTTCCACCGCCGCCGGGTGGCTCACGGTAACCTCAAGCCTGGTAATATCTTTTTTGATTCTGACAACGAGATCCTCCTGTCGGATTACGCCCAGGGGCTCATGCCGGGTTTGGAGGAACTCTCCTATACGGACGCCCTGCTCTACTCCCCGCCGGAGCAGCTCATGAATCCTGACGGCTACCTGGAAGGAGCCGGCTACGGTTGGGATGTCTATGCCTTCGGGGCGCTGGCCTTCCGCCTCCTCAACGGGGTCTTTCCGCGCTGCCATGAAACCTTCGAGAAGGTTTCTCCTGCGATGGGCGAGCAGCGCCGTCGCGGTGTGGAGGCTGATTGCGAGCGGATCGCAATTAAGCTGGAGAAGACCCAGCTTGCCGAGTGGAAGGGTGTAGCGCCCACGCGGGAGGAGGAAGAAGGCCGGCTGATTATCGAGCGCTGCCTGCAACTCGATGCCTGGAAGCGGTATGGGGACATGCGCGAAGTGCTGCGTGCCCTGGAGGCCATTGCGAGCTCCCGTCAACAGCGCCTCGTAGCCGAAGCCGACCAGGGGCGCGTCGAAATCATCGAACGCAGAAAGAAGAAGTGGCGCACTACTGCCACGGTGGGAATAGCGGCCTGCGTGACCCTGGGAGCGGCGCTGGCCTATAAGTTGATCAGTCAGGGAAAACCCGAACCTCAGGTGGTGGAGATGGAGGTCGTGAAACCGGTGGAGGTGGAGCCCGAGGTCGACCCGGAGGAACTGCGCCAGCAACACCGGAAATTCCTCGAGATGCTGGCGGATCGCAACCAACTCGAGAAGGTGAGCAAGGAGCAGGAGGCCGCGGTCCACGAAATGGCCAAGGACCTCATGGAGGCGCACAAGCTCAGTGATCAACTCCTGTCCTGGTCCCTTGAACGGGGGGCAGCGCAGCTTCCCACCCTGGAGGGCCGCATGGGTCGGCTCTCCATGTTGCAGGACAGACTGGAGCGCCAGCTTGGAGTGATTGAGCAGTTGCCGGAAGACTTCCGGAAGAACTCGTGGCGCCTGAAACTGGCTCTGGCCGAGGTGGCTCTTGCCGGCGACAGGCCTCAATTGGCCCGTGAGAAGATGCTGGAGGTTCTTGGCGAGGCCGCAGTGATCGATCTTGATGCCCAGAAGCGTCTGGCCCGTACTCGAGTGCTGGTGTGTCTGGTCGGATCGGAGGATCCAGACACTGAAGTGACGCCTGGGGAGTTATCGGAGACTGAAACTGCTCTTTCCTCCCTGCCGGAAGGCGAACGCGAGACGCGGCGCCTTAAGTCGGCCCTGCGGATGGCGGAGGCACGCATGCAGTTCCGTAACGGCGACAACACTGCGGCACTTGAGACTTACCGCAACGCCTTCGCGGAGATGAACCAGTTGTGCGAGGAACAGCCTTCTCTCTCAGCCCTGCGTATCTGGCGGGCCCGGGGATATACCTCGGCGGCCCAGGCGGCTACGGGGGCCGGCCAGGTGGATGCTGCGATTCTCCTGCGCGAGCAGGCCGCGGTTGAATTGATGGAATTACTGGAAGTACAGCCCAACCGGGCCGATGTGCAGGTGGAGCTTTCCGAGGCGCTGGGTGCGATTGCCCAGTCGGCGCTGGAAGAGGGTGAACTGGACCGGGCAGGCGATCTTGCAGCCCGCTCCCTGGAGTTGCTGGAAACCGCGGTGGCCAATCCCGAGGAGCGCGAAGAGGCTCTCAATCAGCTGGCCTCCCTCAAGAGTGTGCTGGCGGCCTGCCGGGCGGGGACTGGATACTCCAAGGATGCGCTGCGCCTCGTCCAGGAAGGCCAGGCTCATGCGGAGGCGGCATTGCGCAGGAATGCCAAGAATCCGGCCACGCGTTTTCGTCTGGGGATCCTGGCTTGGCAGCAATGTGGACTGCTGAGCGCCGATGGGAAGCACGCCGCTGCCCTGCCCCTGGGAGTCAAGGCGCGTCAGACCTTCATCGATCTAATTGCTCAAAAGGTGAGTTATCCCAGTCAACGGGAGATTAAACGCTCGCTGGCTTACCTCACCGGTGATCTTGGCCGGGCCGCCCACGATGCCCGCAAGGAGGATGAGGCCGTCAATTATCTCCGGGAGTCGGTGGCAACCTGGGAGAGTCTCATGGAGAGTGAGGCCGACAATGATGAATTCCGTGCACAGCATGGCTGGGCCGCACAGGAACTGCGTGAGCTGGGAGTGATTTCGTCGCTGCCGCAGAAGAAGCGATAGCAGGGGAAGTTGGCTGCCCCTTCCGGATTGAGCGGTCCCGTTCCGGTCGCCGGGGGACGGACGAAGAGCATTCCCGTTCTTCCGGGAGATCAATGATGGTGTTTCCGGTCGTTTCCCAGGCCCTGATCTGGGGGGATCACGGAGCTGATCCTGACCGGGATTACCGGGGGTGTGGGGCCGGGAGAATATGATGCTCTAATATCTTTTCGCGGATTATCCGAGTGGCGCTTTGAATCGCGGGAGCCGATCTGTCGTTTTTCGGTTGGCAAGCTCGGTCGCAGGAAGAGGATGCGGCAGCGTCATGAGTGAATTTGCACAATTGAATCCCCCTGAACGCATCCTGATGGGGCCTGGTCCATCCACTGTTCCTGCCCGCGTGTTGAAGGCCCTGGGGTCGCCGACGATGGGGCACCTCGATCCGGATTATATTGATGTCATGGATGAGTGCTGCGCCATGTTGCGGCGGGTCTTTCGGACCGAGAACGCGCTGACCTTTCCGATCTCAGCCACCGGCATGGCGGGAATGGAAGCCATTGCAAGCAATCTGGTGGAGCGGGGTGATGAGGTGATCGTCTGTATCAACGGGGTCTTTGGAGGACGGATGAAGGATATCATGGAGCGTTGCGGAGCAGTTGTGCACACGGTGGAAGCGGAGTGGGGGGAAATTATCACTGATGAGGCGGTGGGGGAGGCTGTGCAGGCACATCCGAAGGCCAGTCTCGTGACCATTGTGCATGCGGAGACCTCAACGGGCGCACATCAACCGTTGGTGGAGATCTCGAAGATGGTGCATGAGGCTGGCATGCTCCTGGTGGTCGATGCAGTGACGTCCCTCGGTGGTCATCCGGTGAATGTCGATGAGTGGGAGATCGATGCCATCTTTTCGGGGACACAGAAGTGTCTTTCCTGTCCCCCCGGGTTATCGCCGGTCTCGTTTTCGGAGCGCGCACTCGCAGTAATGGATGCGCGTGAGAGCAAGGTGCAGAGTTGGTATTTCGACGTCTCCATGTTGCGGGATTATTACTCCGGCAGCGGTACGCGGGCCTATCATCACACCGCGCCGATCAACATGGTGTACGGCTTGCGGGAGGCTCTGGCCATCGTGCTGGAGGAGGGACTGGAGACACGCTTCGAGCGACATCGGGTTGCGCACGAGCGCTTGCGGGCCGGACTGGAGCGTCTGGGCCTCTCCTATATCCCGAAGAACTCACTTTACACCCTGAATTGCGTCTCCATTCCGGAAGGCGTCGAGGACGGTTCGGTACGGAGCCGTTTGCTGGACGAGTACTCCATCGAGATTGGTGCGGGGCTCGGACCCTTCGCGGGGAAAGCCTGGCGGATTGGATTGATGGGACATGCGGCCACCTGGCGCAATGTGGATCTGCTGCTGGCAGCGCTCAGAGAAGTGATGGGATGATTGAATCGCTGAGAGCGTTGCTTCCGGGCGATCGAGTCCTTACCAGGGATGTCCACCTTGCGGCCTACGAGTCAGACGGTTTGACGGCCTTCAGGACCAAACCGCGGGCGGTGGTGTTGCCCGAGACCGGTGAGGAGGTCATCAAGGTCGTGCGCTGGTGTCATCAGCATGGCGTGCCCTTTGTGGCGCGGGGAAGCGGGACGTCTCTCTCGGGTGGATCACTCCCTGTTGAAGAGGGGATTGTTATCGCCCTCAACCGGTTGAACCGTATTCTGGAAGTTGATCCGGTTGACCGGGTGGCGGTCGTGGAACCGGGGGTCATTAATCTCGATGTGAGCCGGGCCGCCGAGCAGTATGGCCTGCACTTTGCTCCCGATCCTTCAAGCCAGACGATCTGCACGATCGGAGGCAACGTGGCCTTCAATTCAGGTGGAGCACACTGCCTGAAGTACGGCATGACCGCCAACCACGTGCTGGGGATGAAGGCGGTGCTCGCTACCGGGGAGGTGGCAGAATTCGGGGGGCGGAGCCGGGAACAGGTGGGGCCCGATTTCGTCGGCCTGTTCTGCGGTTCGGAGGGACTCTTCGGGGTGGGGGTGGAATTCATCCTGCGGCTGCTTCCGGAGGCCGAGTGTTTCCACACCGTGCTGGCGGGTTACCGCTCCCTGGAGGAGGCGGGCGATGCGGTGGCCGCAGTGATCGATTCAGGACTGTTGCCGGGCGCTCTTGAGATAATGGATGCCTTGGCGATCGAAGCGGCCGAGGCGGCGGTGTCCTGTGGGTATCCAGCGGGGGCTGAGGCGGTCCTCATCGTTGAACTGGAGGGACCGGTGGAAAAGGTGGCAGCGGAGCGGGTAAAGTTGGATGAGATTCTGGAGAAAACCCATTCATTCGAGAAACGGGTGGCGGCGGACTCGATGGAACGCATGACGATCTGGAAAGGGCGCAAGAGCGCCTTCTCCGCGGTGGGCAGATTGAGCCCGGATTTCATCGTGCAGGATGGTGTGGTGCCACGGACCCGGCTGGGTGAAGCCCTGCGTCGGATTGGCGAAATGTCGGAGGAGACCGGTTTTCGTGTGGCCAATGTCTTCCACGCCGGCGATGGCAACCTGCATCCGCTCATTCTCTATGATGGGCGGATGGAAGGCAGTCTGGAGGGGGCGGAAGCTCTGGCGGGGCGCATCCTTGAGATGTGTGTGGAGATGGGTGGTTCCATTACGGGCGAGCACGGCGTCGGAATGGAAAAGCGTGACTACCTGCCGGGGATGTTTTCGGATTATGACATCGAGGTGATGAAGCGGGTGCGAGCGGCTTTCGATCCGAAGGAGGTGGCCAATCCAGGCAAGATGTTCCCGGGGTCGGAGGCTCCCTCCTTGTCCCGGTCCGGACTGCATCCGCTCGAGGAGGCGGGCGTGATTTCGAGGGAATGATGGCAGAAAAACCTTCCAGCGCAGAAGAGGTCGCGGAGGTGGTGAGAGCCCATGCACGAATCAGCGCAGTGGGCGGACGCACCAAGCCGGCGCTTGTCGGGGAGGGAAAGGAGCTTGGATTGAGCGGGCTGACGGGGATCACTGATTACAAGGCGTCCGAGTACACTTTTACGGCCAGGGCGGGAACGACGATAAGGGAGGTGGAGGAGGTCCTGAAGGCGAAACGGCAGTATCTACCCTTCGATCCGCTCTTTGCAGAGTCCGGGGCGACGTTGGGGGGGACGGTGGCCTCGGGAGCGTGTGGACCGGGACGCTTTCGTTTTGGCGGATTGCGCGATTTTTTCATCGGAGTGCAGTTCGTGGACGGGGCGGGTGAGCTGGTTCGCTCGGGGGGCAAGGTGGTCAAGAATGCGGCGGGCTTTGATCTCCCCAAGTTCCTGGTGGGAAGCATGGGACGGTTCGGGGTCATGACCGAACTCAGCTTCAAGGTGTTCCCCGCACCATTTGAGACGGTTAATCTGTCGGTTATTTGTCCGGATCATGTGAGCGCGGTGGAGCGCCTGGCGGAGGTGGCTTCGTCCCGCTGGGAGGCCGATGCGCTCGAATATGACCCTTCCGGGAAGACGATCCTCCTGCGACTCGGTGGTCCCGGAGAGGCACTCGATCAAATTTGTGAGGAAATTGAAGGGCGTTGGCCTGGCGAGGTGGAACAGTTCAAGGGGACCACGGGATGGAGGGATCTTCGGGAAGCCCGTTGGGCGCAAGGGGCGTTTCTTGTCAAGGTCCCGATTACGCTCTCCAGAGTCAGTCGGTTGGCGGATTGGGTGGATGGCTGTGCGGGTGCGGTGCGATGCTGGTGCTCTTCAGGGGGAAATGTTGCTTGGCTTTCGTTTGGGCGGAACGAGCTTAATGCAGTTGATGAGGTGTTGAGGGGGCATTCAATGGCAGGAGTGACGCTCAGAGGGAGCGATCCCAACGGTCCGTGGCTGGGGGAGCGGAGAGAGAGTGCAATTCTTGGAGCAGTGAAGAAAGCTCTCGATCCCGGGAATCGCTTCCCGGAGATCTGAACTGGTTGAGCAATGAAGGAGAATACCAATGCTTCATAAGATCGACTCGGGGAAGGTGGGACCGTTTGGGGAGCCGATGGAGGAGGCAGTGCGCAGTTGCGTTCACTGCGGATTCTGCCTGGCGGCCTGTCCGACCTATGGCGAACTGGGACAGGAACTCGATACCCCGCGGGGTCGTATCGTGCTGATGAAGGAGGTGCTTGAGGGTGGGCTGGAGATTGAGGAGGCGCTTCCTCATCTCGATGCCTGTCTCGGGTGCCTGGCCTGCGAACCGGCTTGTCCGTCAGGAGTGGAGTACCGGAACCTCATCAGTCCCTTCCGTGCCCTGGCTGAAGATCAACGCTCACGTCCGCTCGGAGAGAAGGTGCGTCGGCGCCTGGTCTTGTTGGCGCTTCCTCATCCGGATCGTTTTCGGGCCGTGGCAAGAATGGCCAAGCTTGCCAAGCCTCTTGCGGGAATCCTGCCCAAGTCGATGCGCTCGATGATGAGTCTCCTGCCGCCCTCGTTGCCGCCGGAGCAGAAGTTGCAGGAACGGTATGAAGCACAGGGCGAACGCCGGGCTACCGTTGCCCTGTTGGCTGGGTGTGCCCAGCAGGTACTGGATCCCGATATCAACGTAGCCACCATAGACGTTCTTACTCGCAGCGGAGTGGAGGTGATCGTGCCGGCGGAGCAAGCTTGCTGCGGCGCTCTCTCCTGGCACGTGGGAGACCACCGGGCGGCCAAGAATTTTGCTCGCCGGAATATGGAGGCTTTTCCGGAAACGGACGCAGTGATCACCAATGCGGCGGGGTGTGGGTCCGGGATGCAGGAGTATCCGCTGATCCTCAAGGGAACGGATGATGAGGAGCGTGCGGCAGAGCTGGCTGCCCGGGTGGTGGATGTCAGCGTGTTTCTTGAGCGACTGGGTGGACCGGGAGAGATTCCGGATCGGGGACAAGAGGTAACGATTGCCTATCACGATGCCTGCCACCTCTCCAACGGCCAGGGGGTAAGGAGTGAGCCGCGGCGACTGCTGCAAAGAATACCAGGCGTGAAGGTCGTGGAACTGTGCGATGCTCACTTCTGTTGTGGATCGGCGGGCACCTACAATATCGATCAACCGGAGGTGGCAGCCTCGCTCGGAGAGCAGAAGGCACGGGCGGTCATGGATAGTGGTGCGATGATGGTGGCGAGCGGCAATATCGGATGTCTGACCCAGTTGAAGATGCATCTTGGGAGACTTGATTCCCCCATCCGGGTGCGTCACACCATCCAGATCCTACGGGACGCCTTGAACGGAACATGAGGAGCAACCCCCGGAATCCTGGGGGTGCAGCTATGTGGCAGGGCCGCAAGGTCCCTCCTCACTCCTCCGTGAGATCGATCTCGCACCGGGGCAGGGTAGAGCGGAGACGGCTTCTCCCCTTGGCTGTGACCCTGGTTTCGCCCAGCCAGACTTTCTGCAGGGTTTTGATTCTGACGAGGGAGGCGATGCAGTCATCGGTTACCCGGGTATTCCGGAGATTGATTTCCTTCAGAGCCGGCAGGGCGATGAGTTTGGCCACGCCGGCATCGGTTACGGCAGTGTTACGAAGTCCAAGGTAGAGTAGGCCCTGGATGCCTTTGAGGTGATCGAGTCCGGCGTCAGTAATCCTGGTGCTGCCGACCGGGAGGTATTTGAGGGATTTCAAGTTGGTGAGCTGCGCCAGTCCCTTGTCGTCAACGTTGGTTTGCCAGAGATTGAGCCACTCCAGTTCTCTAAGTTGGGCAAGGTTAGCTAGACCGGAGCCGCTCACCGCCGTGCCTTCGAGAGACAGGTCGGTCAGGGACTTGTAGCCACTGAGGTGGACGAGGTCTTCATCGCTGAGTCTGGCAGATCCGTTAAGTGTTATTTTGGTCACCTTTCCGGTCTTGGCGCTCTTGAAGAGGTGTCCGCCCAAAGCTGCAATTTCACGGGCCGGATCCCTGGCGTTCGCCTTTGGCGTGGGGTCTGCTGCAAATGATGAACTCAGCGTGAAAAGCGATGCCGCCAGAATGATGAGGAGATGGTGCACGTTAGTCTGAGTATTCGTCAATTGTGCGATCAGGCAAGGGAGTTTGAGAAGAGGAGGATCACTCCTGTTTCCCTGCCTTGTCAGCGGCGTGCTTGATCACAAAGTTGACGAGTTCCTGGTTCTGGAACCATCCGGGCCACATGTTGTGGCCCTGGTTCTCAATCACCTTGAGAGTCATGGGGCCTCCGAGGGTCCGGTAGCGTTCCGCGACGGTGCGGGAATTGGCATCCAGGGGAACGACACGATCCTTGTCGCCGTGAATGTGGAAGATGGGCACCTTGGCCCTGGCCAGCGGGGCGAGGCGATCGATGGGATTGTGCTGTCCGAGGGTGGCCTTGAGTGCATCGGCACTCAGTCCGTAGGCACCGCAGGCCCGTGGAAGTCCGGGCCAACTTGCAAGGTTGCACACGGGGTAGATCCCGGCGATGCAGGCCACCTTGTCCGGGTTCTCGGCTGCCCAGTTGTAGAGCATCAATCCCCCTCGGCTCCGGCCAAGGAGGCAGGCTTGCGGGGCGAGGCCATGCTTTCTCACCAGGGTCTCGTGCAGGGCGTTGTAGAGTTTGCGGCCGGACGGGCTGCCGTAGGATTCTCCCACGTCAATTCCGGCGATGGCTATGCCGCGAGCCAGCCAGCGCTCGAACATCCATCTCTCTTCTCTGCCAGGAAGGTTGGGCAACGTCGGGGCATACCAGACCCATGCCACCGGACCTGGCTTGCGCTGATCGCTGGTGGGAAGAATCAGGAAGGCGACGCGCCCCTCGATCTCGAACGATGTGCCCGGAAGGGGAAGTTTTTTCCCGGCCTCCTGGGCGGGAAGGACCCCGGCGAGCACGAGCACGAGGAAGGGAAGCAGTCTGGTCATGAGTGCAGTATGAAGGCGATATCAGGGGAGGGCAATCCGTAGCCCGGATTGGTCGCCATCTGCAACTGGAGAGGGCTGATGCTTGCCAGTTCCGGTTCCAGGCGGCAGGTTCCTTTCCCTCCCAGTAACCGGTGCGATGAATGAGGGCGAGATCTTTGCAGTCCTGGCCGCCCTGGTCTGGTCCTTCTGTGTGATCCTGATGAGGGTTGCGGGATTCCAGGTTCCGCCGGTGCCCCTGACGGTTTTCAAGGGTGGAACTGCCACCATCTTCGTTGTGATTGCGATTCCGCTGGTCGGCGAATCGTTTTTCCCCTCCCTGTCCGCGTGCAATTATCTGCGTCTGACAGTGAGCGCCATTCTGGGTATCACGATTGCTGATACCCTCTATGCGGCGGCTCTCAACAGGCTGGGGGCGAGCCTGCAGGCCCTCGCCGGGGTCATGTACTCACCCTCCATGGTGGCGGTGGCGTTTCTGCTCTTCGGGGAAATGCTGGGACGGTGGGAGTTGCTCGGCGGCACCCTGGTGGTGGCCGGGGTAGCGGTTGGAATGCGTAAGAACGAGGACGTGCATAGTCAGCGGGATCTGGCAGTGGGCATCATCATGGCAATGAGTTCCCATCTCATCATGGCAATCGGGATTCTCATGGTGCGGGACGTGATCAGGGAACATTCGGTTGTCTGGATCTCAGCGTATCGTTTTCTGGCGGCTACCGTCGTGCTGGTTGCCGTCGCCTCCATCCGGCTCCCGGTCCGGGAAGTCTTTCTGGGGTTTCGTCGTCGAGACATCTGGAAGATCATGATCCCGATGAGTTTCCTGGGCCCCTTCATGGGAACCATGTTCTGGACAGCAGGGTTCAAGCACACCACCGCGGGGAGGGCGGCAATCTACAATCAGCTCTCCACGGTCTTTATCATCATCCTGGCAGTCTTTTTTCTCCGGGAGCGCCTGACGAAGCGCAAGGTCCTGGGAGTTGCCCTGGCGGTGTGCGGGGCGATCCTGGTGGCCACCCAGAATTGAGTCGCTCCCGCTTAACGGCTGAGGTTAGCTGCGATTGATGAATCGTCGTGCATTTCTGATTTCTTCCTCCGCCACCGCCAGCACCCTTTTCCTGGGCACTTCCGCCCGGGCGGCTCCGAGAGCCAGGATTCTGGAGACGAAAGTGGTGAGCCAGTTACCGGATCTGTATCACGGTTGGCCCACTCTGGCCCGGCGGAAAAATGGAGAACTTCTTCTGGTGTGCTCGGGGGGACGGGAGGAGCATGTGTGCCCATTTGGGCGCACGGACTTCATGCGTTCGACTGACGGGGGAGAGACCTGGTGTTTTCCGCGGGTTGTGATGGACGGACCGATTGACGACCGTGATGCGGGTGTGCTGGAGACGGTCAGGGGCAGCATTCTGATCACCAACTTTACGTCCCTTGCCTACGAACCGCAGTTGAAAAACAAGGGGAAGCGCTGGCAGGACGCCCATAACCGGACTGACGCTGAGGGGCGCAGGAAATCACTCGGGAACTGGATGATTCGCTCCACGGATGGGGGGTTGACTTTCTCGGGTCGCTACCGCGTCCCGGTCAATAGTCCGCACGGCCCGGTGCAACTGGGTGACGGACGACTTCTATACGCGGGAAAGGCTCTCTGGACTGAGGAAGCAAAAGTAGGAGTTTGCGAGTCGATGGATGACGGGCAGACCTGGTCGTGGTTGGCGGATATCCCGACCCGGAAGGGCGACAATCACAGGGACTATCATGAACTGCATGCAGTGGAGATCCCGCACGGGGTGCTGGTAGCGCAGATTCGGAATCATAACCGGGCCAACTCCGGCGAGACCCTGCAGTGCAAGTCAACTGATGGGGGCAAGACATGGAGTGACCCCCGCCCGATCGGGGTGTGGGGATTGCCCTCGCACCTGCTGTCTCTCAAGGACGGTCGCCTCCTCATGAGTTACGGCCACCGCCGCAAGCCGTTCGGGAACCAGGCCCGGGTGAGTGAGGACGGAGGGAAAACATGGTCGGCTCCGCTCATCATTTCATCTGATGGTGATGGGCATGATCTGGGATACCCTTCGACCGTAGAGCGGGATGATGGAAAACTTGTGACGGTGTGGTATGAAAAGATGGCCGGTTCTCCACGGTCTGTTCTGAGGCAGGCGGTCTGGATTCTGGAGCCCTAGACCGCTTGTGCGGCCTATTTCAGGCCGGCGAGAAATTCCACCACGTCCCGGATCTCTTCGGGCTTCAGGAGAGCTCCCATGGGGGGCATGGTCGAGGCAAGAATGTGGCTGGAGATTTCGGCAGGGCGGAGATTCCGCTTCTTGCCGCTGGCGAGGGTGATGGTCCAGAAGAGGTCGGTCTTCTTGCTGAGAATACCGGAGACCTCCTCGCCCTCGTTCGTTTTCAGGACGATCGTTCCGTAGCCATCCGATATGTCGCTACTGGGTGTCAGGAGCGAGGCAACCAGATGCTTGCGGTCCCGTTGAGCTCCAACCCTGTTCAGTTCGGGACCGATGGTCAGTTCAGGGGATGGTTTCCCGCCCTCCTTGCCCAGTTTGTGGCAGCGAATGCACTGCGCGGCAGCGTGGTTGGTTACGAGCTGTTTGCCCCGTTCCGCATCACCCCCATGCTCAAGGCGGTCGTGGCTTTCAGGAAGCTTGATCCCCCTGGCCTGTGCCGCCTGCCATAATTCCAGTTTCCATCGGGGATCGGCCTTTCCCTTCCGGTATTGTTCAATCAGGGATGCGAATTTCTTCCGGACCCGCGGATCCTTGTCCTCGGCCAGTTGTTTGATGGCCTTGCCCTGTCCGGCGGGTTCTTTCTTTTCCAGAATGCCGAGGAGGAGATCGAGCATGGCTACCCCTGCCTGTGCCGCGTAGGTGCGCGCTTTCTCCTGCACCTTGGGATCATTGGAAGCAAGGGCCGCCTGCACGAATTCCCGGAGGTCCGGGGAGTTTGTCGTGGCCAGTCCATCGAGCACCTTCATCTGCAGGGAGGAAGACAGTTTTCCGAAGTGTTCGCTGGTTCCTTCGAGCCAGCGGGCTTCCCCGCGCACGGTCACGCCGCTGAGGAGGACTTCGCGCAGTTCGTTGTCTCCCATGATGACGGGCTTGAGCCTCGCAATGGCTTCATTCACGGGCTTGGAATCCCGGGGGGTGTGCTTGCGGTAACGCCCCTCGACGGCGTCGAGGACAGGTGGCTGGGACCACCAGAGGAGGGAGGCGAGGGCGGTGCGTTTCATCTTCGAGGAACCCTCCCTGCGCTTGAGATAGCCTTCGAGTTGTAACAGGGCCGGATAGGTGCCGACTCTGAAGGCTGCGTTTATGACGCGGCGCATGAGGGCTTCGTTTGTCAGGCCGGGGCGACCGAGGAGCTGGGACAGAGCAGGCAGGGCCTCGGGGATGGACTGGTCGTCATGAATGGCCCGAGCGGCTTCCAGGAGGATCAGTTCATCCTTGTCCTCGAGAAAAGCGGTAATTTCAGGAGCATGAAGGTTCCGGAGAGCGACAATGGCACTGAGGCGGACAGTTCTGCTTTCGTGATCATGAAGGTCGGCGAGTCGCCCGGGAGACAGGGCTCCTTTGAGCCCCATCATGCCAGCGTGGCGCAGGTAAGGGTCCTGGGATCCGGCCGTCGCGAGGAGATTAATCAGTCCTGGAGTGGCCTCTTCCACCTTGTGCTTGCCAAGGGAGATGGCAGCAAAGAACTGCACGCGGAGAGACTTGTGACTGAGTGCGGTGAGCAAGTGCTTACGCAATCCGGCAATTCCCGGGAGATGGCCGGGAACGTCGCCTGCGACTTTTGCGCACTGCGCAACGATTTCGGGGTCCTCGCTTTTCCAGGCAGGGTTCAGGGACTTAAGGACCGCGGGGGTCCGGCGGGAGATCTGTCCGATGCCCCAGATGGCGTGGAGTCGGGCCAGTCGTGTTGCCTCGGGATTCCGGAGGACTTCCGTGAGCGCCTCGGACATATTGCGCCGCGCCAGTTCAAACTGTCCCTTCATCCGAACCCGCTGGTCGGGATGGCCAAGCCACCCGGGGAGTTTCTCCGGGGCGATCTTCTCCGCATCAAGGGCCAGGATTCTCTGGGTGTCCCTGCGTGCGGGGTGCTGGTGCTCCTCGGTTACATCAAAACGGAAAATCGATCCCCGGCTTCCCCCGTAACACGCAGAATAGAGGGCCCCGTCCGGTCCAACTGCCAGGCCGGTGTTGCTGCGTCCTCCTTTTATGGCGGCCTGTTCCTTGAACTCGAAGTAGGCACCTTTCTCAAGAAAGCGGAAGACGCGGACTTGTCCCTGATGGTTGGTCATGAAGAAGCAGTCACTGAGATCGGGAGAGAGCGCGGTTCCGGGATTGGCAGCGAATCCGCAGGGTCCTGGCCCGAAATTTCCAATGGTAGGGGTGAGATAGGCGGCATGATCATCGCGATCGGGGAGGAAGAGACGCTCGTCCATCCAGGGATTGTAGGCTGCGATCCCGCTGATCCTGGTGAAATCCTGTTTACGCAACCACTGCCAGTTGAGACGCCATCCATGTTCGCTTCCTTCGGTGATGTAGAGGGCGCGTTCCTTTTCGCCGGGGTAGTCCCCGTCGTTATCCATGCTGAAGAGGTTGCCGTGTGCGTCGAAGGCGAGTTCCTGTGCATTACGCTCACCGGAAGAGTAGCGTTCGACCTGGGAGCCATCCAGTTCACAGCGGAAGATCCCGCCGCTGTTGGGTTGGTGGTAGGTCTTTCCTTCCCTTGTCTTGACGTAGTGCCCCTTGTCCCCGAGGGACCAGTAGACCCTGCCGTCAGGTCCGAGGGCGACCCCGCTCAGGTTGTGGCCACCCTGGCCCATGTGGACCTGGAAGCCGGTGGCCACGACTTCACGTGTCTCGGGGAATCCGTCCCCGTCAGCATCCCGGTAACGAAGAAAGTCAGGTTCCGCCGCAACAAAGACTTCTGAACCGACAGCAAGCACCCCGGCCGCGATCCCGGTCACCTCGGTGTGATATTCATCCAGGGTTTGGATAGCTTCCCCTTTGCCGTCACCGTCCTTGTCAGAGACCTGCACCACGGTGTCTTTCTGAACGGTCAGATCATGCCAGTCCCGGGTGCCGTCACCGTTCCGGTCAGGAATCCAGTTCTTGCCGGTGAGGTATTCACGATACCAGGCGCGGCGTTCCTCGACGGTGGTCAGGCTGAGATCCTTCTTTACGAGATCCTGGTGGTTGCGAATGTCGAGGCTGCTTTGCTTGCGGCGCCGGGCAGCAGTGACATAGGCCCTCCCCTGGTCGTCCACGGAGATCGCCACGGTGTTCGCAATTGCAGGATCGGTAGCCCATTCGGTGACAACGAACTGTGGTTTCTTTCCGACATTCTGAGCGGGGGTCGCCCCGGGCGTGATTCCGGGAAGGTGAATGGTGTGAACGTTGGCCCAGTCGTTCTCATTGCTGCCAAAAACCGTGAGGCGAAGCCAGCGGGCTTTTCGAACGGGGATTTTGTAGGTTACCACCCCGCTTCGGCCCTCGCTTTGCAGTTTGGCCGGGTTGTTCCAGTTCTTCCCATCGTTGGAAGTCGTCATCTCGAACGAATAGTTCCGCTCTGCTGACTGGAATCCGATACCGACCGTGGAGAGCTCAACTTCCTGGTCGAGTTCGCACTGAATCCACGTTCCCCGGCCCTGCATGGCCCATCTGGTGCCGGCATCCTGGTCAAAGGCCTTGATGGCCTCGTTTCCTGCCTGCTCCCCGGAGGACGAGATGGACTTGATCTTGGCGGCAGGTGCGGAACTGTACACGAGGGTAGCGAGACAGAGCGTGAAAAGAGCCGTGTGGTTCATGATGGGTCCCGGTTAGTGTCTAAAGTCCGCGATGAATGTCCATCCCGCTGGAAGATTTGATGAGGGGATGCACGACAGGAATAATTTCGGCCGGGAAATGGACCCCGGAATTGACGACGCTATGGGAAAAGGGGGTTGGAGGGGATGGCTGCTTGTTCCTTGAAGGGCATGATGTTCTTCTGTAAGCAGGAAATACCAGGGGGGAATTTTCAGGTGAACGCCTCCTTTGAAGAACCTTCTGACGAAAAGTCACCATGCTATGAGATTGTATTCCGTGGGAATCGCCTTGTCGCTATGCGCCTCCATTCCGGGAATCGCGGGAGAAAGGTTAACTGGGAAATCGCGTACCAACGCTCCGGTTTTCAAGAAACTCTTCAAAGGCGTCAATGCCGATACGGCAGGTCCCGATCGTGGAGTATGGCCAAAAGTTCAACACGATGCAGCACATTTTCAGGCAGTTGCTGATGCCGGTTTCGATTCTGTCCGAGTGTTTCTTCCGGTTCATGCCAATTACGAATCCACCGAGCGCCAGATCAATGACGCTCTGTCGAATGGACTGGCTATCGTGGTCTGTATGTGGGGCTCGGCCGAGTGGTCTTTAAATCCTGGATTGGGAGAGCGGCAAATCGCCGATAGGTGGGCGCAACTTGCCAGGGCGTGGAAGAAGTATCCCGGAGACCTTGTTTTCGAGATCCTCAACGAGCCTGAAGGCGTTGGTTTTGTGGGGTCGGGGGGGGCGGCAAAAGTGATGCCACTGTATAATGCGGCCCTCCAGGCAGTTCGGAATGTCGACCGCGACCGCCCCATCCTCGTCGGGGCGCCAGGGTTCAATGACTCTGAATACCTGGACCCTTACGTTACCGATCAATACCTGACCTATCGGTTTGATGGCGGCAAAGGATTTTATCAAGACACAAATACCGGAGTTGCGATCCATTTCTACAGCCCCAAGCATAGGGATGGTCTCAATTTTGCGATGTGGACCATGCCGCTTGGAGAGGACGACTTGAAATGGAAAGCTCCGATCACGAAGGAAATCACCAGTGCCGTGAGGTGGAGAGAACGCATTGGTGTCGATATTCCAATCATTACCACCGAATGGGGATGCTGGCTTTTCCCCAAGCGCACCGACCGGGATTTGAACAAGTGGTTGGACCACCATCTTGAATTATTCGATGACCACGGGATTGGCAGCATGTGGTACACCGGCATACAAAACAACCAGAGGGCATTCGGCATCTTTAACTCTGAAACAGGCTGGAATTGGAAGGTTTTGGGCAAATTAACCGGAGTGAAACCCACGAAATCCGTAAAAGTGTCTCAGGTAATCAATGGTGAGTTTTTCCGACCGGATTACGCGTGGCGACTGACTAACGGAGAGATCTCGAGAGAATACGTGTACGGAGACAAGGCTTTCAGCGGTATAAGCATGCTCAAACTGACGGTGCCTGCGGATGCGGAGGGGCAGCTCTACCTGCAGAGTTATGGAGATGAGAAGGGCTACAAGGGGGCGCCTGGTCGAACATTGCTGCACTTAATCAAGGGGCGGACCTACATGATCAGTTTCATGGCAGCGAGTGAAGGCGGAGAGGGCCGCATGAAGATCGGTCTGAAGGGCGCCAAACGTCAAAACTCCATTTACGACAGCTATGAAGTTGATGGTGGGTGGATCAAAATCGGCAAAGAGCCCCGTAGCTACACAAGGATCCACAGGCACGACTCGGAAACTGAAATGGATGTCCGGCTTGAATTCGATGTGGGGTCCAAGCAGCAGGTTCTTTATCTCGATAGAGTGGAATTCATCCGGCAGTGACTGCGAATCGATCACGATGAGCGGGCAACCCCGAAGGAGGTCTGTCGAAAATCCCTTGAAAACAATTGATCGAGATTTTTGTCCAATTATTGCAGGGTATACAAAGAAGAACCAAGGCGGTGCCGAAAGTAACAATTTACCACAACCCTCACTGAGGATCTTCCGTAAACGCCTTGGCGGTCGCCGAGGAACTGGGAGTGGAGCACGAGGTGATTCTCTATATCAAGACTCCGCCGGACCGCGGGGTGCTGGAGTTGATTGTGGAAGGCCTTGAGGACCCGGTGGAGGACCTGGTGCGCAAGGACTCCAAGTTCAAGAAACTGGCGCTTGATCCAGCTCATTACATCGGGAATGCGGAGGCTGTGATCGAGATCCTGCTGAAGCACAAGCAACTCCTGCAGCGCCCTGTTCTAGTAAAGGGTCGCAAGGCGATCATCGGGCGTCCGAAGGATCGAATCTACGGGTTTCTTGCCTAGGGTATCCGTCGGGGAAACGTTTCGATTCATTCACTCCTTGATGGCGCTGTAAACAAGTGGCTTCACGGTCGCTCCCAGATCCCTCATCGGAAGGGCCTGGGAGAGGGTGATGACAACCAGTTCGTCCCGGGGAGAGATCCAGAACTCTGTGCCGGCTCCCCCGAGCCATTCGTATTCCCCGATGGATGAGGGCTCAGAGTCGATCTTCTCGACCCGCACGGCGAATCCCAGGCCGAAGCCGCGTCCTCCCGGGGGACGACTGATGGGATAGGCGGAATCGGGAAGCTGATTGCGGGTCATTTCCTTTACGGTGGAGGTCTTGAGGAGACGGACTCCGTCGAACTGCCCCATGCCGGAGAGCATAAGACAGAAACGCATGTAGTCGATTCCGGTGGAAACCAGTCCGCCTCCACCGGAGAGGAACTTGGGGGGTTTTTCGAAGGTGAAGGGGCCGGAGGTACCCGGTTGGGGTGCGGAAACGGGCTCCAGGTTCCGCCCATAGACGAGGGAGAAGCGTTCCCACTTGTCCTGCGGGCAGTAGAAGGCGGTGTCGGCCATCTCGAGGGGCTTGAAGATCCGTTGCTTGAGGAAGACATCAATGGTCTGTCCGGATCCCACTTCAACGAGATGAGCAAGGGCATCTGTTCCGAAGCTGTAGTACCACCTGGTGCCTGGTTCCGAGCGCAGGGGGATGTTGTTGAGGCGCTCGGTCATTGCCCTGAGGGTGCTGTCGGCGAGGGCGGGCAATCCGACCCTGCGGTAGAGACGATCAACCGTGACGTTGTTGGGAAAGCCCGCAGTGTGGCGGAGGATGTCACGGACAGTCATCTCGTTCATTGCGGGGGCAGTGCCGACCTTCATGGCGTTGGCCTTGGGAACGTATTTCGAGAGGGGTGCATCCAGTTCGAGTTTGCCCTCTTCAACCAGGATCATGGCGGCCACGCTGATGACGGCTTTGGTCATGGAGTACATGCGCACGATGGTGTCCCGCTCCATGGGCCTGTTCCGGGCCCGGTCGCGCATTCCGTAGGTGCCGAAATGGATGACCTTGCCGCGACGGGCGACGAGTACCGAGGCACCTGCGAGTTGTCCGCCCTCGATGAACTTCCTGGCCACGATCTCGTCGATCTTCCCGAGTTTTTCGGCGGACATGCCCGCTTCAGCGGGAGTGGCAAAGGGGAGGCGCTGGTCCGCAGCGCCGGGATCGGTGCAGAAGAAGAGGAGAAGAGGACAAAGCGGGTGAAGGGTCATGGGCAGGATGCTCGGCGGCCTCCTAATAGACAGGTTGCGACCCTGTTTTGAAGTTCGTAGTGGTTCCTCTTCCCAAGGCCCGGTTGCCGCCAGGGAAACGGGGGGGATCACACGATGATTGGGAGAAGAGCGAGACTTTCTCTTTGCACCACAGGCGCTGGGGGTGATTCTACCTCCATGAATCCATTACGTGCTCTGATCGTGGGAATCTCGCTGACTGCCGGAGTTCCTGCCGTGAGTGCAGACGAAGGCCGGTCCCTCTTTAATGGAAAGGACCTGGCGGGGTGGCAGGGGATGCAGGGTCCCGCGGACAACTGGGGGGTCAAGGATGGCATCCTGACCTGTACCGGCGGCAAGGGTGCCCATTGGCTCGCAACGAGGGAGGAGTTCTCGGATTTCGATCTCAGCCTCGATTTCAAGTTGCCGGTGAACGGCAACAGCGGGGTCTTCATCCGCGCTCCCAGGGTGGGAACACCCTATGTCGACGGGATGGAGATTCAACTGCTCGACGATTACGGTGAGAAGTGGAAGAACCTGAAGCCTGATCAGTTCACCGGAGCAATCTATGCCGCGGTCGCTCCCTCCAGGCGCGTGACCAGGAAGGCAGGACAATGGCAGACGATGCGAATCCTGTGTGTCGGACGCAAGTGCTCGGTGTGGGTCAACGGTGAACAGATCATCGATGCCGACCTTGACAAGGTGGCTGGAAAATTCGGCCGGAAGGTGCCCGGTCTGAAACGTAACTCCGGACTGATCGGAGTACAGAACCACGGCGATCCGGTTTCCTTCCGCAGGATTGTCATCAAGACAATCGAGTCCAGGTAATCAGAGGATTACCTGCCCTTGCGCGAGACGCTCCACCGGCCGGTGGAATCGAGGTGCACGGTTACGGTGCCGATCGTTGCGGTAGCGGTACCGTCCGGGTCCAGCAGGGTTCTGATCTGGCCCGCGATCTTTCGTGCATCCGTTCCTTCATTGAAGGGGCGCAGGACGCTGAGCCAGAACTGGGGTTTGCCGGGCTGGAGGGTGGCCCGTGCAAAAGTGTTCCGGACGTTGCCGCCCCCGATGTCCTGCGAGACCCGGTGTTCAACCTGCCCGATTGTCAGGTTCTCCTGCTGATGAAGGTGAAGGACGAGGCGCTTCCGGCGGGTCTGCCACCAGGCATGATCACGGGCGGGTGCTTCAAACCAGTTGGGGCCGCGCTGGGTGTTCTCTCCCGCTGAAATCAACCAGCATGGGGAGGCGTGGTAGCCGGCGACATCCCCGCAGGGGAGGAATCTGTCGCGAACGACAAGGTAGCCTTCGGAGGTGAGGACGGACTCCCGCGTCCATCTGCTGCGCGCGCCGTAGTAATTCCTCATCGTGAAGCGTCCGAAGGAGTCATCGCCCTTGTTTTCAGCCCGGAGGTCCTCCTGGTCGAGAAGGGCACCCCGGTGCCAGAGGGGGGTGAAATAGCGTGGATTGATGCGCACGTTTGGGGTGATGGAGCCCCCCTGTGCTCCCTTGAAGTCGTAGGCCATGCGGGTGTACCCGGTCTGGCCGTTGAACTTCTCGTCGAGGTTCTCAAGGGTGAGGAGAAGAGAGACCCCCTCGCCAATATCAGACACCTCAAGGCAGGCTCCCGGGCGGCGTCCGCCTGCTACGAAGCGACAGGCCGCTTTGCGCAGTTCGCCGGTCAGTTCCACGGTGTGCTCCCCGTGCCGAAGCTCCACCTTCATGTTGGGCTGGAATTCGTCGAGGGGGGCCAGGATCTTTTCGCCCCCGGGGCCTGCCAACCGAATGTTCTGGACCCGGGTTCCGGCCGGAAAGGCACCGATCCGCAGCGAAGTCAGGTGATAGTCGTCGTTGAGATTCCAGTAGCCGTCCATGTTCCCGTAGGAAAAGCCGAGCTCCGGTTCGTCACGACGGCGGAACTTCTCGATCTTGTCGTCGAAGATCCAGTTCTTCGAATCGGGACCCTCGCGGCTGGGCAGGGTCACCTTGATCGACATGGAAGCCATCTTCCAGGCCTCCCCGGAGGGGGAGTCCATTCCCTGACCCTCTTTCGTCGGGAATCTCATGTCGGGCGGCAGGACGGTGAGAAGATCATAGGCCCCTTCGCCGATGCCGGCGCGACCACTGGTGTATTTGCCGCTGGTGTGAAGGAACTTGGCCCCGTCGACACAGTATTCGTAGAGCTTCCCGTCCGAATCGTCGCAATAGTGCATGTAGTTGTTGTTGCGATCGTAGATGTAGAAGGAAGCGAAGGGCTGGCCGCTTTCCCTCCCGGGACAAAGAAAGAGGCGTTCGGGTTTGCGGTGTTTGTGGGCGCTGTAGTAGCCAACGGCCGAACGACCGGCAGGAACCCTGGGGTTGATTCCCCGTTTGATGAACCAGGCGTAACGGCGGTCATAGGCGTCCTGGTAATCTTCGGGTACGGGCACTCCCTCCGGCGGGCGTCCCCCCAGGCAGGCCTGCTCGGAAGCCCAGAGAAACTCAGGATCCTTGAACTCCTTGGCGAAGAGATACCAGATGTGGCCGTCCATCCCTCCGGCTTCGTCGAGGAGATAGCGGGAGTTCCAGGGATCAGCGTAAATGCGGGCCCGGGCCCCCTCCTCCTGGTTGATCCGCACCCCCGAATTGGGATTGCCGCGCACCCCGCCGCCGTGGACATAGGAGAGGTAGCGGCGGAGATGCCGGTGGAGAAAGTTCCGCTCGGTCTCGAACTTGTCCATGCCCTGGGCGATATCGTAAAGCCCCTGCAGGTAGAGGGGACCATAGGGGTAATAGTTTGTCTCGGTGGTGTCGCCATATTCCACCAGTTCGCGCCACAGCGCGTTGAGCCAGGGTTGGTGCCGTTTGCAGAGAGGATGGTCGGGAAACATCTTTACAGCGAGGGCCGGCCCGCCATTGATCCCGTAGGGCCGGTTGTTGACGCCCCGCTCAAGGGTGGAGTAATCTGGAAAATCCAACCGGAGGCTCTCGGTTGCCAGGGTTTTGAACTTCTCCTGCTCCTCCTTGGAGAGGGCCTTCTGTTTCACCAGTTCGGCAAAGATGCGCATGCGGCCGCCGCTGCCCCAGGACCTGTGGTTATAGAAGAGGGTGAACTGCTCACCCTTTTCGGTGGCCTGGTCGTAGCGGTCCAGAATGCTCATGAAGTAGGCCTTCAGGATCGGTAGTGCGTTCTCTTCCAGGCGGCCATTGTCGAGGTAGCGGGAGAGCAGGCGATCCCACTCCCAGCCCCCGCGATGGATCTGGGGGGTGCTGCGCCGCACCTGGCCGGCAAGCGCTGCGATTTCGAGTTCGGTATAGTGGTCGTAGGAGGGGAGCGGGTGGGTGAACTCAAGATTCCGGGATAAGGCAGGGACCTGGGCGAGGGTAAGAAGGATGAGAGTGAGAAATCTCATGGCTGATGGAGGGTGAGTTCGATTCGGTTGGAGATGCTCAGGCCTCCGGTTCACGGTTGGCAGAGACCATTTCGAAGATGTAGCCGTTGGGTTCCCTGAAGAAGAAGCGTTCAAAGGGGGTTTCCCGGATGGGATCGATGAGCTCGGCACCGTGGGCCAGGAGGCGCTCCTTGAGAGCGGGGAATTCGTCGAGGGGGTAGTCAAAGGCGAAGTGGCGGCCGAATTCGGCTTCGAATGGCGAGGCTTCAAATCCTTCTTTATGAAGAAGATGCAGTTGCTGACCGTCTCCGATATCGAGCCAGGCGGCCTCGATGTCGATGTTGCCTGGGCGGGAGATCTGTTTCCATCCAAGGGTATTCAGGAAAAATTCCCGGGCGGCGATCACGTCCCTGGTAGCCAGGGTCAAGTGGTGAAGGCGGGTGAGGGGAGAATCGTTCACGAATCCAGTCTGACAGACGGGGGAAGGGCGGCAAGAGCTGTGTCCTTGCGTGGAATACGGGTGGGGGCGATAGTGCCGGCATGAAGAGAGCGATTCCTGTCCTTGCGCTGACCATTCTGCTGTGTCCCTGTACGGTGCAGG
>Ga0310345_10001728_pt1 | contig 23496 bp, 22 predicted proteins | sample HC15DNA20500_MG_FD_204667 | JGI IMG/M metagenome (GOLD analysis project Ga0310345, IMG submission 204667) | Marine microbial communities from station ALOHA, North Pacific Subtropical Gyre - HC15-DNA-20-500_MG | ecosystem: Environmental > Aquatic > Marine > Oceanic | place: Pacific Ocean: North... | reverse complement strand
GAGGCGCTCTTCGATGAGGTCACCGGCGAGACGGTGTAGCCCGTCCCGCCTCGGACCCCGAGGCGGACGAACTCACGAGATCCCCGAGCGGGCGCCGGCACGGAAGCCGGCGCCCGCTCGTTTCTTAGGGGCGCGCCGGCCGGGCCGCCGCCTCGGGAGCGACTCCGTTGGAGCCGGGTCCCGGGGAGGAACGTCCGGACACCGCAGGGCACCGTGCTTCCTAACAGGAAGGCGTCGACGCTCCGGCGTCGGCGACGGCACGTGCAACAGAAAACAGACCAGCCGATGGCCGGGCCTCCCGGCACAGGTGATGGGTGAAACGGTGGGGTAAGAGCCCACCAGCGCGGGCGGCGACGTCCGCGGCTGGGCAAACCCCACGGGGTGCAAGGCCACGCAGCGTTCGCCCCTCCTCCGGGAGGGAAAGGGTGCCCGCCCGAGAACGCGGGTAGGCCGCTCGAGGCCGCCGGTGACGGCGGTCCCAGATAGATGGCGGCACAGCGCCGCGGCTCCGACGGCCGCGACGCGGACAGAATCCGGCGTACAGGCCGGCGCGCAGTCGGCACGAAGCCTCGCCTCCGGGCGGGGCTTCGTCGCGTCGGCCCTCCCGGCCGTACTTCCGAGACGGGCCGACCTGACGCGAACCGGTACAGAAAGAGGCCGCCCGGCGTCTGCCGAGCGGCCTCTCACCGAGTCGAGGCGAACGTTACTCCTGCGTCGGCGGGACGTCCGGGGCCGTCGGCGTGGACGGGTTGGCCGAGGGGAGGTCGCCGGTCTCGGCCGGCGCGTCGCCGACGGGGGCCTCGATGGGCGCCGGGGCAGCCGAGGGGAGTTCGCCGGCGCGTTCCTGGAGGATCGACCCGCCGCCGCCGGCGCGCGGGATAAAGAACGTCGTGATGAGGCAGAGCGCGAGGAAGGTCCACCCGAGCGACCACGTGGCCTTCTCGAGGAAGTCCGGCGCCTGGCGGGCGCCGAGGATCTGGGTCGTCTGCCCGCCACTGGCGATGCCGGCGAGGCCGCCACCCTTGCCGCTCTGGAGCAGGACGGTGATGCCCATCAGGATGGCGATGATGAGGATCAGGACGATCAGGAAGTAAAACACGGCGCGGGTCGCGTGTGGAGGGTCGGAACGGCCAAACTAGCGCTGTGCGCAGACGCGGCCCACGCCGACGCCGCCCAACTCCTGTGAAGATGGCACGGCCTCCCCCACCTCGGCGCTGACCTGGAGGGTGCGGCCGTCAGCAGACCGGGTCAGTCGAGGTCCCGCGCCTCAACGACGGCCGCGGCCAGCAGGAGGGCCACGCACGACTTGGCGTCCTCGATCTCCCCCCGCCGCGCCATCGCCACGGCCTGGGCGAACGGCATCCGGAAGGGCTCGACGAACTCGTCGTCGTCGACGTGCACTTCGGTCCGCGACAGTCCCTCGGCAAGGAACAGGTGGATCGTCTCGTCTGAGTAGCCGATCGCGGGGAACGTCTGCCCGAGGCGGGTCCACTCGGCAGCCTCGACGCCGGCCTCTTCGGCCAGCTCGCGCCGTGCCACGTCGAGGGCGTCCTCGCCGTCCGCGTCGAACTTGCCGGCCGGGACCTCCCAGAACTCCCGCCCCGGCCCGAACCGGAACTGCTTCAGGAGGACGACCTGCCCCTCCGCGTCGAGTGGGACGACGGCCGAGGCGCCGGGGTGTTTGATCCACTCGCGCGCCGACGTCTCGCCATTCGGCAGGCGGACCTCGTCGCGGCGGACGTCGAGCAGGACGCCGTCATAGACTTGATCGGAGCGGATCGAGCGTTCGGTGAGGTCCATGCTAGAGGGCGCGGAGCGCTTGGCTGGCGGCGACCTTCAGCGGGTCGACGGCCGGGGCGACGGGTGGGTTGTAGACGAGGTCGAGGTCCTCGGCGAGCTCGCGGACGGTCCGCCCGTTCTGGACCAGCGGGACGAGCACGTTGGCGCGGAGCGCGGCGCCCTCCGCCCCCACGACCTGCCCGCCGAGGACACGTCCCGACGGGCGCTCGACCACGAGGCGGACGTCGATGGGCGAGGCGCCGGGGAACGCCTTCGTCCGACTGAGGTGACGGATGTCGGTCGCGAACGCGTCGAGCCCGGCATCCTTCGCCCGGCCCAGCGACAGGCCGACGGAGCCGACCTCGACGCCGAACGCCCGAACGGCGACGGCGCCCGCGAACGGCCGGAAGCGGTCGCTCCCGGGCTTCGCCACGTTGCGCGCGGCGACGCGGGCCGTCCGGCGGGCCGTCGTGGCGAGCGGCCAGAGGACGCGGCGGCCATCGGGCGCCCGGGGAATCTGGACAAGGTCGCCGCAGGCCCACACGCGGCGGTGTGACGTCCGCATCTCGTCGTCGACCGTGACGCCGCCCATGTCGCCGAGTTTGAGGCCGGCCGCCTCGGCGAGCTCCGCGCGGGGTTCGACGCCGACCGACACGATCAGCATCTGGCACCCGACGATCTCCCCGCGGTCGGTCCGCACCGCGCGGACGCGGCCGGCGGCGTCCGCGAGGACCTCCGTCGCCATTTCGGGGCGGACGAGGACGCCGGCCCCGCGGACCGCGCGGTCCATGAGGTCGCTCGCCTCGCACGCGACGGCGCCGCCGAGCACGCGGCCCTTCGGGTCGAGGATCGTCGCCCGGATCCCGCGCTCGCGCACGGCCTCGGCCATCTCGAGCCCGATGTAGCCGCCGCCCGCGATCACGACGTGCCGCACGTCCTCGGTGTCGAGCCACCGCCGGATCCGCTCGGCATCGACGAGGTCACGGAGCGTGAACACGCCGGCGGCCTCCTCCCCGTCGGCTCCGAGACGACGGGCTCGGGCGCCCGTCGCGAGGACGAACCGGTCGAACGACTCCTCGGTCGTCGAGCCAAAGTCGAGGGCCTCGACCGTGAGCCGGGCGCGGCCGGGGTCGAGCGCCGTCACCCGGTGCCGGACGCGGACCTGGACGCCGCGCGTCCGCTCCATTTCCTCAGGCGAGACGACCACGAGGTCCACCGACGGGTCGATGACCCCGCCGATGAGGTACGGCATCTCGCACGTCCCGACCGAGATGTGCGGGCCCTCCTCGAACAGGACGACCTCGGCGTCGGGCGCCCGGCGCTTGGCCTCCGCGGCGGCGGCCGGGCCCGCCGCGAGGCCTCCGATGACGGCGATCCTCATGCCGACGCCTCGGGGAGCGAGGGGCGGGCGGGTCGTCTCGGCATGCGGTCGGTCGGCGGGCGGGGAGCCTGGGACCCGCGCGGCGGGCCGGGGTTTCGGGGCCTCAGGCCTCGGCCGGGTCGAAGGCGTCGCCGCGCTCCTGGCTCTCGACGTCGAACGTGCGGTAGTCGCACGTCAGCTCCTCCCCCGCCGCGATGTCTCGGTTCGCGACCGTTCGGCTCTCGGGCTCGTCGCAGTTCGGGTCGTCGGAGTGGTTCATGAACTTGGCCGTGTCGCCGCAGAGGACGTAGCGGCCGTCGACGTCGAGGTAGCACCACATCCGGAGGGTCGACTGGTACGGCTCCGGGAACGCCGCGAGGTCGTCCGCCTCGATGCGCCAGTCGACGCCCTCGGTAAACTCCCAGATGACGGTCCCGGCCGCGATCGGCTCGGCGGCGAACACGCCGGTGCCGTGGATGGAACTGGGCTTGAGCTGGGTCGGGATCAGGAACATGGGGTCGGGTGAGGATCGGCGGCGGAACGTACCGCGCGTGCGCCGGCTGTCCAGCCCCGGCGGCGCCTTAATTCGCGCCCTGCCCCGACCGCTCGAGCACGTACTGGAAGATGAGCGGGGCCACGATCGTCGCGTCGCTCTCAATCAGGAACCGCGGGGTGTCCTCGGCCAGCTTGCCCCAGGTAATCTTCTCGTTCGGGACCGCGCCGGAATAGGACCCGTAGCTCGTCGTCGAGTCGGAGATCTGGGCGAAGTAGCTCCACAGCGGCGTCCGGCGGTCCATGTCCTGCTCCAGCATCGGGACGACGCAGATCGGGAAGTCGCCCGCGATGCCGCCGCCGATCTGGAAAAAACCGATCCCCGGCCCGTCGCTGTTGTCGGTGTACCAGTCCGCCAGCCACGTCATGAACTCGATCCCGTGCTTGACGAGGTGCGGGCTCGACACGTCGCCCTGGAGGACGTGCGCGGCGAAAATGTTGCCGGTCGTCGAGTCCTCCCAGCCCGGCGTGACGATCGGGAGGTCGCGCTCGGCGGCGGCGGCGAGCCACGAGTCCTGCGGGTCGATCTGGTAGTGCTCCTCCAGCCGGCCCGACTGGAGGATCCGGTACAGGACCTGGTGGGGGAACAGGCGCTCGCCTTCGGCCTCCATCCGCCGCCACTCGTCGAGGAGCGCGTCTTCGAGGCGGCGGAAGGCCTCCTCCTCCGGGATGCAGGTGTCGGTGACGCGGTTCATGCCGCGCTCGAGGAGGGCCTGCTCGTCGGCCGGCGTGAGGTCGCGCCAGTTCGGGATCCGCTCGTAGTGGTCGTGCGCGACGAGGTTGAACAGGTCCTCCTCGAGGTTCGCGCCCGTGCACGAGATGATGTCGACGTGGCCTTGGCGGATCATCTCGGCGAGCGACAGGCCGAGCTCGGCCGTGCTCATGGCGCCGGCGAGCGCGACGAGCATCTTGCCGCCGCCATCGACGTGGGCGCGGTAGCCCTCGGCGGCGTCGACGAGCGCGGCGGCGTTGAAGTGACGGTAGTGGTGGCGGACAAAGTCCGAGATCGGGCGGCTCATGGGGCGGGGTGCGGATCACTCGGGGGACATGCCGAGGCGGCGACTCGTTCCGCCTCGGCGTCGAACCACCGGGTCGACGCGGTCGGGGAGGCGTGGGAGGGGCGGGATTCCCGCAGACTTGCGCGTCGCGGGGTGCCGGTGGCGGGACCTTCGCCGGCTTCCGTTCGTCGGCCCCCTCGCACGCCGCCTCCCATCCGCAGTGCCCAACCTCGTTTCCTCCGCCCTTCCCGACACCGAGGACCTCGCCGTGTCCGACGCCTGGTCGCCCGCCGACGCTGAAGCGCTCTACCACATGCCCGCGTGGGGCGAGGGCTTTTTCGGCGTCAACGACGCCGGTCACGTCTGCGCACGGCCCGACGCCGAGCGCGACGCCCACATCGACCTCGCGGCCGTCGTGGACGAGGTTGTGGCAGGCGGGCTGAGCCTGCCGGCCGTCATCCGGTTCCAAGACGTGCTCGCGGCGCGCGTGAAGGCGCTCAACGCCGCGTTCCAGCAGGCCGCCGCGGACGCCGCGTACGGCGGCGGCTACACGTCGGTCTACCCCGTCAAGGTCAACCAGCTCCGCGAGGTGGTCGACGAGATCGTCGAGGCGGGCCGGCCGTTCGGGTGTGGCATCGAGTGCGGCTCGAAGGCCGAGCTCGTCGCCACACTCCCGCGGCTCGAGTCGGACGACATGCTGTGCCTCGTCAACGGCTACAAAGACGAGGCGATGCTCAAGCTCATCCTCACCTTCCAGCGGCTCGGCCGGAAGGTGCTGCCGATTGTCGAGAAGGCCTCGGAGCTCGACCAGATCTTGAAGCTCTCCGACGCCACGGGCCAGCCGCCGGCGTTCGGAGTCCGCGTCAAGCTGGCGGCCGTGGCGCCAGGGCCGTGGACGAAGTCGGGCGGCAGCTTGTCGAAGTTCGGCGTGAGCCTCCCCGAACTGGTGGCGATCGCGGACCGCCTCGTCGAGGAGGGCCGACCCGAGGCGCTGCGACTCCTCCACTTCCACCTGGGCAGCCAGATCGGCGACGTCGCGGCGCTCAAGCACGCGGTCCGCGAGATCACCCGCGTCTACGCCGGGCTCGTCCGGCGCGGGCTGAGCCCCGAGTACCTCGACGTCGGCGGCGGGCTCGGCGTCAACTACGACGCGCTCCCGCTCGGCGCAGGGGCCGGCGGCGTCGACTACTCGGTCCAGGAGTACGCCAACGCTGTCGTGTACGCGGCGAAGGAGGTCTGCGACGCCGAGGGCGTGCCGGAGCCGCGGCTCGTGACGGAGAACGGCCGGGCCGTGACGGCCCACCACTCGGTCCTCGTCGTCGACGTCCTCGGCGCGACGCGGAAGCCGGACGTGCCCACCGAGTTCGAACTCCCGGACGGGGCGCACCCGGTGGCCGAGGAGCTCGACGGAATCCGCGAGACGGCCGCCTCGGCACGCGGGCTGGGCGAGCTCCTCGAAGTGCTCCACGACGCGAACGAGTCGCGCGAGAAGGCCCACGCCCTGTTCCAGTACGGCTACCTCGACCTCGACGCGGCGGCCCTCGCCGAGCGGCTCTACTGGGCCGTCTGCCGCCGCGTCCACGACCGCGTCGAGGCGGCCGGGCCCGAGTGGGCGCCGCCGGAGCTGGAGGCCCTCGGCGACGCGCTCGCCGACCAGCTCCTGTGTGACTTTTCGGTCTTCCAGTCGCTCATGGACCACTGGGCGCTCGGCCAACGCTTTCCCATCATGCCCATCGCCGGGCTCGACCGGGAGCCCACGCGCCGCGCCCGGCTCGTCGACATCACGTGCGACTCGGACGGCGAGATCGCCAAGTTCGTGTCGCCGGAGGGCGAGCGACGCGCCCTCGAGGTCCACGACCTCCCGACCGGCTCGCTCCCCGAGCCCTACCGCCTCGGCGTGTTTCTGGTCGGGGCGTACCAGGACATCCTCGGCGACGCGCACAACCTGTTCGGCGGCGTCAGCGAGGCTCACGTCTACCTCGACGAGGACGAGCCCTCGGGCTACTACGTCGAAGAGACGATCCGGGGGACGACCGTCGAGGAGATGCTCGCCCGCGTCCAGTACTTCCCCTCCGACCTCCAGGCGCGCGTCCAGGCCCTCCTCCGTGAGAAGTCCCGCGCCGGCGTCGTCCGCCCGAAGGAGGCGCAGGCGATCCTCGCCGAGTACCGTGCCTTCTTCTCACAGACGACGTACCTCGACCCGTCGAGCGACGCGTGACGCACGACCGCCATTCCCCTCTCCCGCCCCATGTCCGACACCGTTTCCCTCGGCCTCGTCCAGATGGCGATGTCGACCGACCGCGACGCCAACCTCGCCCGCGCGCAGGAACTCGTCCGTGAGTGCGCCGCCGAGGGCGCGCAGGTGGTCTGCCTGCCCGAGCTGTTCCTCTCGCCGTACTTCTGCAAGACCGAGAGCACCGAGCCGTTCGGCTGGGCCGAGCCGATCCCGGGGCCGACAACGGATGCGCTCGAGCCGCTCGCGAAAGAACTCGAGATCGTGATCGTGGCGTCGCTGTTCGAGAAGCGGGCGCGCGGGCTCTACCACAACACGGCGGCCGTCATCGACGGGCCGCACGGGTATGCGGGCAAGTACCGGAAGATGCACATCCCGGACGACCCGCTCTACTACGAGAAGTACTACTTCGCGCCCGGAGACCTCGGCTTCAAGTCGTGGCGGACGACGCGCGGCGACCTCGGCGTGCTCGTGTGTTGGGACCAGTGGTACCCCGAGGCGGCCCGGGCCACGGCGCTCCAGGGCGCCGACGTCCTGTTCTACCCGACCGCCATCGGCTGGCACCCGAGCGAGAAGGAGTCCCACGGCACGGCCCAGCGCGAGGCGTGGATCACGATCCAGCGCTCGCACGCCGTCGCCAACGGCGTCTACGTCGTCGCCGTCAACCGGACCGGGTTCGAGCCGGTCACGCTCGACGACCCCGACGCCGAGCGCGAGGGGCGCGGCATTCAGTTCTGGGGCTCGTCGTTTATCGTCGGGCCGGACGGCCAGATCCTCGGCCAGCTCGGCGAGGAGGACGGGGGCGTGCTCGTGGTCGAGGCCGACCTCGGCGCCATCGACGAGCAACGCCACGGGTGGCCGTTCCTCCGGGACCGGCGCGTCGACGCGTACGACGCCATCGGCCAGCGCTACGGGAGCTGATGAGCGCGCGCACGCCGACGCCGGGCTCGCCGGCCGCCCGCGGCTTCCGCCGCCGCGCCGAGTGGGAGCCCCACGACTGCACGTGGCTCGTCTGGCCGCACTGCCAGGACACGTGGCCGGGCTACGTGCTCGAAGAGCGCGTCGCGCCGTCGTACGTCGCCATGGTCGACGCCCTCCGCAGGGGCGAGACCGTGCGCGTGATCGTGCAGAGCGACGCCCACGCCGAGAGCGTCCGCCGCCGGCTGGCGCAGGCCGGGATCGAGGCGGTCCGCGAGTCGCCCGAGGCGGGTGCGGCCGTGCGGCTTCACGTCTGGCCGACCGACGACGAGTGGGTCCGCGACTTCGGCGGGCTCGTGGTCTGCAACGCGGCCGGCGACCGGCTGGCGACCGACTGGGTGTTCAACGCGTGGGGCGGGAAGTATGACCGGACGGAGCAGAACAACACGGTACCGGACCTGATGGCGGACGTCCACGGGCTGGAGCGCGTCGCGTACGACGTCGTGCTCGAGGGCGGATCGGTCGAGGTGAACGGCGCCGGCCTCGCACTCACGACAGAGAGCTGTCTCCTCAACCCGAACCGCAACCCCGAACTGAGCCGCGACGAGATCGAGCAGCTTTTTCTGGACGGCCTCGGGATCGAAGAGACGATCTGGCTCGGCGACGGGATCGCGGGCGATGACACGGACGGGCATGTCGACGACTTCGCCCGGTTCGTGTCGGAGCGGACGGTCGTCGTGGCGCAGGAGCCCGACCCGAGTGACGTCAACCACGCCCCTCTGACCGAAGCCGCTGAGACCCTCCGCGCGTGGCGGGGGCGCGACGGGCGCGGGCTGGAGGTCGTCGAGCTCCCGATGCCGCCGGCGCTCTATGAGGGCGAGGAGCGGCTGCCGGCGAGCTACGCCAACTTCCTGATCGGGAACGCGGCCGTCCTCATGCCGGCCTTCGACGTACCGGAGGACGATGCCGCGGCGGCCGTGCTGGAGCGTGCCGTCGGACGGCCGGTCGCGCGGATCCCGGCGCGAGCCCTCGTCTGGGGCCTCGGCGCGTGTCACTGCCTCAGCCAGGACGTGCCAGCATAGCGGCCGCGCCATGACGGAGGGTCGTCACCGCCGGGCACGACGTTGCCCGGCTGGCGTACGACCGCCCCCGCCTCGACGACATGACCGACGTCCTCGCCGATAAGCTCAAGCACCTCCCCACCCAGCCCGGCGTCTACCAGCACAAGGACGCCGACGGGACCGTCATCTACGTCGGGAAGGCCAAGAACCTCCGGAGCCGCGTCCGGAGCTACTTCCAGGAGGGTCGCCCGCGCGAGGCCAAGACTGAGGCCCTCGTCAAGAAGATCGCCGACGTCGAGGTGATCGTGACCGACACCGAGGCGGAGTCGCTCCTCCTCGAGGACAACCTCATCAAGCGGCTCAAGCCCCGCTACAACGTCCTCCTCAAAGACGACAAGAGCTACCCCTTTATCTGCATCAAGAACGAGCGCTTTCCGCGCGTCTTCCCGACGCGGAAGGTGCGGAAAGATGGCTCACTCTACTTCGGCCCGTACACGGACGCGAAGGCGATGAAGCTGATGCTCAAGACGATCAAGGACCTTTTCAAGCTCCGGTCGTGCTCGCTCCACCTGAACGAGGCGGCCATCGAAGCCGGCAAGTACCAGCCGTGCCTCGACTACCACATCCAGCGGTGCGCCGCGCCGTGCGTCGGCTACGAGACCGAGGCGCACTACAACTCGACCATCGAGCAGATCAAGACGCTCCTGAACGGGAAGACGAGCGAGCTCAAGGCGCTGCTCCAAGACGAGATGCAGCGGCTCGCGGCCGAGAAGAAGTTCGAGGAGGCCGCCGAATACCGCGACCGGCTCCGCGCGATCGAGACCTACGCACAGAAGCAGAAGGTCGTGACCGACCCCGAGGTCGACCGCGACCTGTTCGCGCTCGCCCTCGACCGCGAGGTCGACGCGGGCGTGGGCGTCCTCTTCAAGGTCCGCGAAGGCAAGATCATCGGGCGGACGCACAAGATCCTCCGCGGCATCGAGGGCGTCGAGGACGGCGAGCTCCTCCAGCGGACCGTCGAGGCGTACTACGCCGACGCGATGTTCACGCCCAACGAGGTCTACCTCGCGAGCGAGCTGGCCGAGCCGTCGGCCGTCGAGGAGCTGCTCCGCGAGAAAAAGGGCCGGAAGGTGGAGGTCCGCACGCCCCAGCGCGGCGAGAAGGTGGACCTGATGAACATGGTCGAGGCGAACGCCCGACTGCTCCTCAGCGAGTGGAAGCTCCAGCAGGAAAAGCGGGAGGAGGACCGGATCCCGAAGTCGGTCCTCAGCCTCCAGCGCGACCTCCGCCTCAAGGCGCCGCCGCGGCGGATCGAGTGCTTCGACATCTCCCACCTCGGCGGGACCGGGACGGTGGCCAGCTGCGTCGTTTTCCAGGACGGCCGGCCGCGCAAGAGCGACTACCGGACGTACAAGATCCGGACGGTCGAGCAGGGCAAGCCCGACGACTTCCAGTCGATGCGCGAGGTGATCGAGCGGCGGTACGCGCGGCTCCTCGAGGAAAACGGGCCGTGGCCGGACCTCGTGATCATCGACGGCGGCAAGGGCCAGCTGTCGTCGGCCGTCGAGTCGCTGCGGCGCGTCGACGTATACGGCAAGTTCGCGGTCGTCGGGCTGGCGAAGCGGCTGGAGGAGGTGTTCTTCCCCGGCGAGAGCCGCTCGACCATGATCCCCCGGACCTCGTCGTCGCTCCGCCTGGTCCAGCGCTGCCGCGACGAGGCCCACCGGTTCGCGGTGACGGCCCAACGGAAGCAGCGGCGGATCAAGGACCTCCGGAGCGAGCTTCTCGACATCCCGGGCGTCGGGGCGAAGACGGCCAAGAAGCTTCTCACCCAGCTCGGCAGCGTGAAGGCGGTCAAGGCCGCCAGCGAAGAGGAGATCGCCGCGGTCACCGGCCCCGCCGTCGCCCGGAGCATCCGCCAGTTCTACGACGCGCCGGCCCCGGACGCGCCCGAGGCGTAGTGAGACGGCCGCCGGCTTCCCCGCCTCGGCGGAACGGGGAGGTGACTCGGGCGACGCGGTGAACGCGCTCCGGCGCGATTGGCACCCGGTTGTCACGGGACCGAGGCAGACTTCCGGTCTCCCCCATGCGCCGCCGTCTCATCGCCGCCTTCCTCGCCCTCGACGGGCTCTGTGCCCTGGCCGCCCCGCTGCTGGGGCCCGCTCTTCTGCCGAGCCCGGAGCCCGAATCGACGTACGTGGAGATCGCCGGGATGTGCGTCGAGGAGATGCCGGACCGCGACGCCGGCCTGGGGGGTCGAATCGTCGCGACGTCACTCTGCGCGGGAGCGTAGAGCCTTCGGGTTCGTACCGGGCGCGCCCCGGGCCGCTTGTGGTGGGCGGCCCGGGGCGTCGTCCGTTGTGGCCCCTAGTTGCGCGCGGCGGAGGGCGCGGCGACCTTGCCGCCCCCTCTCCCGCCCGTCATGCTCAACTACATCTGGGCCGGCCTCATCATCGTCAGCCTCGTGTTCGCGCTGGCGAGCGACGTCACGGACCTCGTCCAGGACACCTACCGGAACGACGCGCCCCTCCCGGTCCGCGTCGAGTTCGACCGGCCGTTCGACGCCGAGGCCCCGCGCCAGCCCGCCCGCCTCGTCATTGACTCGACGGCGTTCCAGACGTTCTACGGGGTCGGCGAAGGCGCGCCCGAGGCGGCCTACGATGCCCGCGTCCGGCGGACCGAGAGCGGCGCCCTCGAGCTCGTCCTCGCCGACGCCGACGCCCCGCTCCCGGCCCCACTCGACGTCATCCGCGACGCGACGAACCCGGACGAGGGGATCCTCCAGGGCGAGTTGGTCGGCCTCCAGCTGGCGCCCGACCGGGCGGCGGCCGAGGGCGGGCTCCGGTTCCTGCCGGTCCGCTTCGTCAAGGTCGGCGCGATCACGGCGGCGGCCATCGAGTTCGCTGAGGTCGCCGTGACGATCGCGATCGGGCTGATCGGCGTGCTCGTCCTGTTCCTCGGGCTGAGTCGGATCGCCGAGGATGCCGGCATCATCCACGCGCTCGTCAAAGTGGTCCGGCCCGTCCTCGGGCCTCTCTTCCCCGAGATCCCCAAGGACCACCCGGCCATGGGGATGATCGCGCTCAACATGGCCGCGAACATGTTCGGGCTGGGGAATGCCGCGACGCCATTCGGCATCAAGGCCATGGAGGAGATGCAGGAGCTGAACCCCGAGCCCGACACGGCGACCAACTCGATGGCCATGTTCCTGGCGATCAACACGGCGAGCGTCCAGCTGATCCCGCCGGTCACGCTCATCGCCATCATCGGGCTCGAGACCAACAACGTCTACTTCCCGATCCTCTTTACGACGGCCGGCTCCCTCGCCATCGCCATCGTCGCGACGAAGCTGCTCCAGCGGCTCCCGCGCTACCGCGCGACCGACCCCGTCCGCCTCGGCGACGACGCGGCCCCCACCACCGACGCCGCCTGAGCCATGGACGTCTTCCGCGAGTTTATCAGCGTCGCCTCCGTCTTCGTGCTCCCGGCCATGATCGTCGGGATCCCGCTGTACGGGCTGTTCAAAAAGGTCCCCGTCTACGAGTCGTTCGTGGAGGGGGGCAAGGAGGGGTTCGGCCTGGCCGTCCGGATCATCCCGTACCTCGTGGCCATCCTGTTCGCGATCGGGATGTTCCGGGCGTCCGGGGCGATGGAGGCGCTCGCCAGCTTCCTGAGCCCGGTCCTCGCGCTCATCGGGATGCCGGCCGAGGTCCTGCCGATGGCGATCGTCCGTCCGCTGACGGGGTCCGGCTCCGTCGCCATCGTGGCCGACCTCGCGGCCCGGTTCGGCGAGTCGTCGATGATCACCCGGATGGCCTCGACCATGTTCGGCTCGACGGAGACGACGTTCTACGTGATCGCCGTCTACTTCGGGGCCGTCAACGTGAGCAAGACGCGCCACGCGCTCCCCGCGGGCCTCATCGCGGACGTGTCGGCGATGCTCCTGGCCGTCTGGATGTGCCTCCTCTTTTTCGGCGGCTGACCCCTAGGCGCTGACGGCCCGGATGGCGAGGTCGAGCGTCGCGAGGTGGACGCGGACGGCGTCGGCTAGGGGCACGCAGCGCAGGCCGAGGTCGTCGACGAGTGGGCCGAGGTCGGCACCGTCGGCGGCGGCCTCGACGAGCGCGGGCGTCCGCTCCTTCCATTCGTGGAGGAGCGCGGGCACGCCCGGCTGGTGCTCGTAGGGGGCGGCGAGTTGGAAGAGCGGGAGCTCAGTCACGACCCGGAGCGGGTCTCCACCGGCCGCCGCGGCCTGGTCCATCGAGGCGTTGTGGAAGCGGGCCGCCGTCTCCGGATCGCCCGCGCTCTGGAAGTGGGCGCGCATGGCAGCCCCAGTCGGCGTCGTCCAGAACCCGGGACCGGCGTAGTCGAACCCTTTCTCGTCATCGCGGTCGTGGTCATGGAGGCGGAGGCCGACGGCCCGGGCCGCCTCGGCGAATCCGCGGCGGAGGTCGGCGACCTCGGGTCGGTCGATCCAACCGCGCTCGACGAGCAAGAGCGCGCCTTCGGAAAAGCCCATCCCGTGGAGACTCGCGTGGAGCGCGACCGGCCCGTCGCCGAAGAGGAATCGGGTCGCCGCCTCGTTCTCGGGCCGCATCGCAGGGTAGCCGTACTCGACGTCGCGGCCGGGCGGCTCGCGGCGTCGCCCGCGGAGAAAGGCCGCCAGCGTCTCGTGCGGCTGGCCGGCGTCCCAGACCTCGATCCAGGCCCGGTTCCGCGCCTCGCCGTCGGGGTTGACGTGCGGGACGATGCGGAGCGTGACCTGACCCCAGAGGTCTTCGAGCCCCCCCCCCTCGGCGCCCCAGTCGCGCGCCGCGAGCCCCTCCAGGATCAGCGTCCGCAGCGTCTCCGGCCCGACGGGCTCGTCCGCGTGGGCGCCGGCCACGAGGGTCACGAGGCGCGGGCCGTAGCCCAGCGTGACCCCCGCGATCGGCCGGCCCTCCTCGCTCTCGCCGATCGTCTCGAACGTGGCGAGGTCCGGGTTCTGCTCGCACGCCGAGCGGAGACGGTCGAACACCTCGTCGGACGTGCGGAAGCGGAGGCCCTGGGTGTCGAGGTCGGCGAGCGTCATGCGGGCTGAACCCGCCGGGCCGGCGCGGGGTTCAGGCCTCCCCCCTCTCCCTCCCTCTCATGTCCGAGATCCCCCCCGAGGCGGATGCGCCCGCCGAGCCCGAAAGCAAGAAGGACCAGATCGTCGCGCTCTACCTGTCGGGCGTCGAGACCATCGAGGAGCTCGCGCTCCTCACGCAGTCGCGTCCGAGCTACGTCGCGAGCGTGCTCCAGGAGGCCGGCCTCGGCCCGGGCTACTTCGACCTCTACACGTCAACGTCGCAGCCGATGAACGTGTACTCGAAGTACTTCGCCGGGGAGCTCGGCTACCGCGACGTCGAGGCCGCCCGCCGGAGCGTCGCCGTCATCGACCAGCGGTACCGCCAGTTCGAGCTGGCGGGCGACCGTGCCGGCCAGCACCACGCGCTCCTCATGGCCCTGACGATGTTCGACCGCGCCCGGTGGACCGGGAAGGACGCCGAGGCCGAGCCGTTCCGCACCTGGCTCGTCGCCCACCTGACCGATCAGGACGGGGCCTGAGCGAACGCCTCGGCGCACCGCACGGCCCACGCGACGGCGCCGGCCACGTCCGCCTCGGTCGGCCCGCCGTCAATGTCGTGGAGCGGCTCCGCCTCCGTCGCGCCCGCCCCGGACAGGAGGGCCACCAGCTGTTCCGCCGCCGTCTGGTAGTAGGGGTCGTAGTCGCGGTCGCCGAGGCCGCAGACGCCGAACCGGAGGCCCGAGAGGTCCGGCGACACGGCCTCCAGGGACTCGACAAAGTCGACGGCGTTGTCCGGGAACGTGCCGTCGGACCACGTGCACGTGACGGCGATCAGCTGGTGGTAGTCCTCCAGCATCTCGGGGTACGCCTCCGCCATGTCGAGGAGGTGGACGGCGAACCCGAGCCCGCCGAGCGCGTCGGCGATGGCGTCGGCGACGACCTCCGAGTTGCCGGTCTGCGTCCCGACGAGGACCAGGACGTCGGGCTGGGCGGCGTGCAGATCGAGCATGGCGGGCGATGTGGAAAGGGGGACGGAGGACGAGCCCGTGCCCGTCCTCCATCCCCCTTCACTCCTCACTCAGTCCTCCGGGTCCAGGATGTGCTCGATGCGGGCCTGGAGGTCGAGGAGGTGGTACCGCTCCGACCGCTCGCTCTGGGCGCGGTACCGCGGGAGCGCGTCGGCGAGCGACTCGTCGAGCGTCATGAGGGCACCGCGGGCGAGAGGCCGGACGTCGGAGCGGTCGATGTCCTGCGGGCGGTAGTCGTAGGCCCGGTCGAATAACTCGGCCGGGATCGGCGTTGGGTTCTCATTGAGGAGCTCACCGAGGCGGTCGACGTAGGCCCGTTGGAGCGCGCGCCGTGCCGGGTCGATGGTCCGGCCGGCGTCGATCTCCGCGAAGATGCCGGCCTGGAGGTCGTCCATCATCTCGGCCGCCGGGTAGGCGTCGTCGCTGAGCCACTCCGCTTCGACGAGCCGCCCGAGGCGGACGGGCTCGAGCAGCCGGTTCAGGGCCGACTCCTGGAGCCGCTGGACGCGGTCGGCCGTGCCGGCCGGCTCGATCCGGCCGAGGAGGTCGGTGTCGAGGAGCCACTCCGGGGTGGTGAACGCCTCGTCGACGAGGAACGCGACGGCGGCCCGCTGGCGCTCGGCCGGGACCGGCTGGTACACCGGGCCCTCCTCGCCGACCATCTTCGGGTCGATCGTCACGCCGCCGACCTGCCGGCCGACGTGCCCGAGGTAGCGGCCCCACTGCCCGACGACCTGCCCGTAGAGCTCGTCGAGGTCGTCGTAGCTCTCGCCCTCCTCGGTCGTCCACGTCTGGAGGTTCGGGACGATCCGCTTCAGGTTGGCGAGGCCGAGCTGGGAGGCGTAGACGGCGTCGTCTCCGAGGTCCTCGCTCTGCGAGCGCGGGTCGACCGGGTCGAACGTCTGCGCGCCGTAGCGGAGCGCCGGGTCGTCCCGGATCTCCAGGACCATGTCCTGGAGCATCTGGCGCTCCTCCTCCTCGCTGTCGGCGTCGGGGAAGTAGGTGTAGCCCCACTTGATGGCCCAGATGTCGTACTCGCCAACGCGGGGCATGAACTGCGTCACGCCGTCGCCGGGCTGGGCGACGTAGTTGAACCGGGCGTAGTCCATGATCGACGGCGCCGTCCCGTGCTCGGCCGTGAACGTCGGGCTGCGGAGGCTGTCGACCGGGTAGGCGGTCGACGAGATCCAGTTGTGCGGGAGCCCGAGCGTGTGGCCGACCTCGTGGGCGGACACGAACCGGACGAGCTCGCCCATCACGGCCTCGCGGAACTTCGGCGCGCGGGCGTCGGGGTTCACGGCGGCGGTCTGGACGAAAAACCAGTTCCGCAGCAGGTTCATCACGTTGTGGTACCACCCGATGTCGGACTCGAGGATCTGCCCGGTCCGCGGGTCATGGACGTGCGGGCCGTAGGCGTTCTGGATGTCCGACGGGAAGTAGCGGATCACGGAATACCGGCTGTCCTCCGGGCTCCAGTCGGGGTCGTCGGTGGGCGGGTCCTCCGCGCGGATGGCGTTGCGGAACCCGGCGGCCTCGAAGGCCACGTTCCAGTCCTCGACGCCCTGCTTGAGCGGCTCGCGCCACTCGACCGGCGTCGCGGGGTCGATGTAGTAGACGATCGGCTCGACGGGCTCGACGAGCTCGCCGCGGGCGTAGGCCTCCATGTCGCTCGGGACGAGCTTCCACCGGGTGATGTACTCGCGCTCCTCGGCCCGCTGCGCCGGGAGGCCGTAGTCGATCTGATCGATCGTGAAGTAGCCCACGCGCGGGTCCGCCCGTCGCGGGCGCATCGGCTCGGCGGGCAGGAGGACCATCGAGTGGGCCATCTCGACCGAGAGCGTGTTGGTCGAGGCGTTCTCCGGCGGCTCGCCGGCGTCGTAGGTCAGGACCGAGCGGATCTCGACGTTCTCGGGATACGACGAGGCGCGGGCCAGGAACGACCGGTCGTCGTCGAGGCGGCGGACCTTGAACTCCTCACGGGCCCCGTTCGGGAGCCCGAACACGCGCGTGTCGCCGGTGAACGTGTCCGTCATGTCGACCACGACGGTCGTCGAGTCGGGCCCGATGGCCTCGATCCCGACGCGGGCGATGATGGGCTCGAACTGGGCGTCGCGGACGGCCCGGTAGATCGGGAGGCTGTCGGCGGCGACGCTCTCGTAGCGGACCGTGCGGAGCAGGACGTGGTCGCCCTGGCGCTCCCAGCGGACGGCCTGCGTGTTCACCTTCGCCCCGCCATACTGGAAGCCCTCGGTCGTCTTGGCCAGGCGCGACACGACGAGCATCTCGCGGCCAAAGAGGGAGTCCGGGATCTCGACGAGCAGCTTCTCGCCCTCGTCGAACAGGTGGACGTCGAACAGGCCTTCGTCGGTCACGGCGTCGTCCGTGACGACCTCTTCGTACGGCTTGAAGGTCTCGTCGTCGTCGTCATCGGAGTCGGTCGAGCCGTTGCCCGAGGCGACCGGGGCCGTCGAGGAACAGCCCGCGACGAAGGCGAGCGTGAGGAGGAATGCGAACCAACGGGGCATCAGAGTGAAGGGGGAGGGTGGACTTACTGGGCGACGCCGCTACGAACGGCGATGAGGCGGTCGGTAAAGCGACGCGGGTCGTCGAGGTAGACGTACGCCGTAAAGAGCGAGGCGGCGCTGAGGCCCGGGGTCTCGACGGCGACGCCCTCGTACCCGTACACGTAGCGGCCCTGCTTGAGGAGGAGCGTGGCCACGTACCGCCCGTCGGCCTCGACCCACGTCATCTCGGACCCGGGCGTCCGCTCCCACCCGTTGAACGAGCCGACGACGTAGACGCGACGCGGCGACTGGCGGCTCTGCGGGGGGACGTACTGGAACGTGACCTCGACGTACTGCCCGTCGACGGCCGCCCGGCCGACGTCGCGGTAGACGCTCCCGACGAGGGGGATCGACGCGATCACGGCCTGCCGGACGTCGCCGCCGAACTCGGCGTAGTCGAGGTCGAGGAGCGCCGACGGCGGGGTCGTCGTCCGGTCGACCTCGAGCACCTCGGTGTTGACGCCGAGAAAGCCGAGGTCGAGCTCGAACAGGGCCTCCTGCTCCGGGAAGGCCGCCGACCGCGGGAGGTAGAACTGAAAAAGCGCGAGGTCGACGAGCGACGGCTCCGGCGCGCAGCGGAAGTCGTCGGTCCGCCCGTTCCGCCCGAAGCAGACCGTGTAGCGCGAGCCGTCGAACTCCTGGAGCCGGGGGTCGGGCCGGAGCCGCGCGGCGGGCTGCACGGCGAACCCGACCGACCCGTCCTGGACCGTCGCCCCGAAGGCGAGCTCGACCTGCGCGAGTTGCTCGCTGACGAAGAATGGGACGTCGAACAGGAGCCGGCCGTCGCCGTCGCGGACGATCGCGCGGTAGTTGCCGCTGATCTTGAACCCGATGTTCGCGTTCGGGAAGTCGTAGCTGTAGTGGACGTACGGGACCTGGACCGACGACGTGGACCGCTCGTAGTCGAGGATCTGGTCGCTCTCGAAGCCGGTCAGGTACTCGGTCGGGAGCAGTTGCGAGCGCCCCTGCCGGTCGGTGTGGACAAACCGGACCTCGAGCGGCGCGCCCGCCTGCTGCCCGACAAGGTCGAACTGGAGCCGGAGCGTCTGCTGCGCGCCGAGCGTGACCACCGGGAGCGTCGCCTCGTCACCGGTCTGGTGGAGTTGGAGGGCGCCCACGCGGGGGTCCGCGATGACCGTCTCGCCGACCCGGGCCGGCGGCGCGGTCTCCGTCGGCCCCGACGTCGTCGCCTCCTCAGGGAGCGCGCAGCCCGCCGCGACGAGCAAGGCGGCGAGCGTCAGAACACGGGGCGAGGGCATCAGAGGCAGGCGGCGGAGCGACGAAGATAGGTGGAGGCTCGGCCAGCGACCGGCGCCACGCGACGCGGCGGGCCCGGTCGCGGACGAGGGCGGCGAGGCTGCGGGGCCCGCCGGCGGCGAACGCCGCGTCGAGGCCGTCGTAGAGACGCGAGCTCGCCGTCAGGGCTCCGGCCCGGTACGCCGTTGTGCCCTGGATCAGGCGGAGCCCCCGGCCGGCCTCGGCCGCCTCGGCGGAGTCGAGACCCGCCAGCAAGCGGTCCGGGCACCACGTCCGGGCGAGCGCCCACGCCTCCGCCGGGCGGTCGGCCGCCGACAGCCGGAGCGCGGCCACGACGGGCGCCTCGGAGCGGAGCCGGTCGGGGACGGAGTCGGGCGGCGTGGCGAGCCACAGGCGGAGGACGTCGCGGGACAGCGCGGCTCGTCGCCGGACAACGAGGCGGCCGACGGCGTCGAGGGGCATCAGCGAGTCGGCCGCCGCGAGGTAGACCGCCTCGGCGTCGCGGCCGAGGAGGCGGCGCACGTCACCGAGGTGGACGAGGGCCTCGGCGGTGGGGAGGCTGTCGGCGAGGGCCTCCGCGCGGCGGAGGTCGGCGGGCGTCGCCTCATCCCCTGTCGCGAGCCGGGCTCGCAGGCTGCCGTCGAGTGCCGAGAGCCGGACCGGGTTTGCAATAACGGCCTCTGCGAAGTGAATCCGTGCCGCCTTAGCATCCCCCCCCTCCCACGCCTCGACGCCCGCGCGGGCGAGGCGGACATCCGCCGGCACGTGGTGCGGGCAGCGCCGCTCGAACAGCGAAGGCCGCGAGAACAGCCACTCCGCGACCGCCACGGCCTCCGGATCGACCGGCCGCCGCCTGATCTCGGCGCCCCACGCCGATGTCAGCTCCGCGAGCGACCGGCCGAACGCCCGGTCGAACCGCCCGGTCCGGTAGGCTTCCCGCACCGGCGCCGCGCCGAACCGGTCGAGGAGCCAGCCCACGAACGCGCCATTTGCCGTGTACGCCACGCCAGCCCGCGCCGTCCAGAACCCGCCCGGCGACATCGTGGCCCGGACCGCCTCGGCCGGGTCGCCGAGGCCGTCGCCCTCGACCGCGCGCCCGGCGGTCACGAGCGCCGCCGGCGACGGGAGCCCGCCGGGCGGCTCGAGCGCGACGGCCAACCCCTCCACCAGCCCGACCGCCGGCGACGCGTTGACGACCGGCATCCCGAACTCGCGGGCCAGCACGTGGACCATCTCGTGGCCCAGCGACGCCTCGACTTCGTCTGCCAGCATGTGGATCTGCGGCGTCGGCAGCCAGACCGGCACGACGCTCGTGTTGCGTGAGCCGATGAGCACCGCCTTGGTGTCGGCGTCCGGATAGAGGTAGACCGCGACCGCCCCCCCCGGCCGCACGCCGAGCTGCTCCGACAGCGTCTCGAACCGGTACAGCGCCTCGTCCGCCAACCGGCGTCGCTCCGCCTCGGGCGTGTCCTGCGCGAGGTGGACGACGACCGGACCGAGGTCGAGCGTCTCGGACAGGACCCGCTGGATCCCGCGCTCCGTCTGGACGATCCCGAGCGGCTGGGCGGCGAGGACCGACACGCCCAGGGCCACGAGAGCGGCCGCGCCGAGCCGGGTTGCCCTGTGGCCTCCCCCCCGCCGCCACCCGCCTAGGGCGACGAACGCGAGGGCCCAGAGGAGCGTCTGCGCCTTCGCCGCGAACAGCCCCGGCCGCACCGCCAACTCCTCGTCGTAGATCGGTCCGAGGACGCCGCCAAAGACCGAACTGTAGGTAAACAGCTGCGGGTGGAGCGCGAGGTCGCCCCCCGCCCCGGCGCCCGCGATCACCAGGACCGCCAGCGCGAGCGTCGTGCGCGGCATCCGGAGCCCGAACCCGGTCGCGGCGTAGGCCAGGCCCAGGCCGAAGAGGACGCTCGGCGGCACGAGCGTGAGGAAGAGCGCGAGCCCTAGCGCGTAGCCGCAGTTCGGCCGCCAGAGGAGCGAGACCGTCAGGAGGGCGACTGGGACCACGAGCCCGCCGAGGTGGACCCGAGCGACCGCGCCAAACCCCGCCCCCGATCGGAACGGCCCGACGGCGCCGACCGCCGCCGTCAGGCACCCGACACCGGCGAGCACCGCGCTCGCCTCGGCGTGGAGAATCCCGAAGACGGGGACCGGCCAGAGCGCCACCGCCGCGAGACCGTAGGCCGCCGCGACGCGCCCGAGGTGGCGCCGGCTAGAGAATCGGGACGGAGACACCGATGGCCACCACCTCCCGCAACTGGACGTCTCGGCTCACATCGGAGTCGTAGGCCACCGCGGTGTCGAGGCGGACGTTGAGCAGGCTGTTGACGCTGAGGAGCAGGACGTTCTCGAACAGAATGTCGGGCGCCTGGTTCGCGACCTGTCCGAACGCCTGGAACGCGGACAGCCGCGACTGCAGCCGGACGTTGTCCATCAGCTTCCGGTCGATCCCGACCTCCCCATCGACGCCGGTCTGGACCCGGATCGGCTGGTCGAGCGCGTTGCCGTAGACCGGCCGGAGGCGCTGGATGCCCACCACGGTCTCCTTCAGGGCCACGCCGGTCCGCGCCACGAACCCGTTTCCCGGCCGGACGGCGATGCCGACCGACTGGCTCATGACGAGCGGCGCGAACGCGTCGGACACCTTGAGTTCCTCGCCCGGGACCACGACGAGCGACGGGTACTCCTCGGCCGTCGGCGTGTAGTCGAAGCCGGGAGCGAACTGGGTCCGGAACAGGACCGTCGCCGCCGGGCGAACGACGCGCTCGCTGTTGACCTCGGCCGTCGCTTCGTACCGGGCCACGTCGAGAGCCTTCCGGACGTCGAGGGTGTCCTGCTTGAGCACGCCGACCGCGAGCCTCAACGTCTGGGTGGTCAGGAAGTCGCCGACGACGCGGTCGAACGTCCCCTCCAGGGAGGTCGTCGCCGAGAGCGCGTCGAGGCCGCCCTCCTGCCAGTTCGAGAATGAGGCCTGGTTGCCCGTGAGCGAGGCCACGAGCGAGGACCGCCAGCCGTCGGCCGCGGTAAGCGTGTCGGCGTCCTGGGCCTGCGGGGCGACGGCGAGCAGGAGCGCGAGGAGCACGAGGAGACGCATGGAGGAAGGTCGTGAGACGAGACGAGGCCGCATCACCGGGTGACGCGGCCTCGCGACGACATGACGTCAAAGACGGCGGGTTACTCCGCGTTCTTCTTGTCCTGGACGTCGACGCGGATGTCCTGAGCGAGCTGCTTGAGCTCCTGCATGCCTTTGCGGACACGGGTGCCGGCGGCCTTGTTGCCCTTCTCGTAGAACTTGCTGAAGTCGTCCTCCAGGGAAGCGACGTGGTCCTGGAGCTTGTTGAACATGTTGGCCATGATGAGGCAGAGGGGTTGGGGGAATGTGGGGACGGGCCAGCCGGCAACCGGCTTCTGAGGCCCGCCAGGGCGGTCAACATAGCCCCAGGGGACGGGTCGGGCAACTCGGAGGCGCCCAAATTGAGCCGTATGGGCCGATTCGAAGACCCCGCGAAGCGCTCAACCCGTTGTCACTGTGACGGATGGCCCCCCGGGCTGGCGAAGGGTCACGCGCGGACCGGCCCCCGCGCGCCCCGGAACCGCTACCGCTCGGGACGCGGAATCGGCATCCGGGAACGCCTCGGCAAGCGCGCTCATGGGGCCGTCCGTCGCGACCGACCGCTTCGTGAGGACCGCCAGGGAGCTGCCGAGCGCGACGGCGAGCACGCCGGCCGCCGTGGCCGCGTCCGCCTCGGTCGGTCCGTCCGGGCCGTCGACGAGGGCGGCGACGACGGCGACGACGCCCTGGCCGACGAGGTCCCCGAGCCATCCGGTACGCCCGGCCTCGATGGAACCGCCGGTTTGCTTGAGGAGGCCCCGGTCGGCGCCCGTCACGCGGATGGCGGAGACGCCCGCCTCGTTCAGCTCGTGGACGATCTCGCGGTTCAGGTCGCGGGTCGCGCGCTCGACGGCGCCTCGGCCCTCGGCGTCCTCGACCTGCCAGACGCCGCCGCTCGACGCCGGCATCCGGCCGAGAGACTCCAGTGCCCGCTCCCCCCGCTCCCCACTGCCGTGGACCAGAACGAGCCCGCCCTCCCGCGCGGCCAGGTCCTGGGCGAGCCCCGGAATGAACAGCGGGTCGCCGAGGAAGTAGGGGTCGAGGTAGACGACGAGCATGTCGAGGGGGATGAGTACGAGGGGCCAACGCGCCGTCGACGGGCCGGCTCCGCAGCGGTCCACCTTCGGCGGGCCGGGCCTGGAATGGCTGGAGGTCCTCGCTGGCGCCGAGGTGTTCGTGGAGGACCTCGAGGCCGGCCAGGCTGTGCCCCTGAACGGGCAGACGCTGACCGTCATCGAGGTCGGGAGCGGGTTCGGGCTCGACACCGAGGACCACGATTTCGCAGACGCACGCATCACCATGGACGACATCGAAGCCTCGAACAGCGGCGTGCCCATGATGGACCCGGTCCCCCGCGGAACGAACGACCGGCGGTCCTGACCGACTGGGCGCGGCTTCTCGGGGGCCGCGCCTGTACTGCGTTGGCCTGCCTCGGCGCTGAGGCGGGGGCGACGCGGCGAGCCGGCCGGCGCGGTCAAGCGGCGTCCAAGTTCTCCACACACCTTGCCCATGTCGGGCGCGGCCCGTGATCTTGGCGGCGGTCCCCCCTGCCCCGCCCGATGCCCGAGTTCTGCCACCTCC
>Ga0310345_10001727_pt1 | contig 23497 bp, 19 predicted proteins | sample HC15DNA20500_MG_FD_204667 | JGI IMG/M metagenome (GOLD analysis project Ga0310345, IMG submission 204667) | Marine microbial communities from station ALOHA, North Pacific Subtropical Gyre - HC15-DNA-20-500_MG | ecosystem: Environmental > Aquatic > Marine > Oceanic | place: Pacific Ocean: North... | reverse complement strand
GGGCCAGCGCGCGAAGCGCGCGAGGCCCCGACGGAGTCGGGAGGGGGGCCCCATTGGCGCTTTGCCCAATGGGGGGAGGGTTTGCACCAAACCCTCCAAAAAGCTCAGTGACCGGCCTCGCGGGTGATCCCCGGGTGGCTGGGATCGCCGGGCTCGTGGCGGGGGTTGGCGGTGACGTAGGTGCCGTCCTGGCCGGGGATGCTCATCAACGTCTCCTTGTCGAAGATGAAGTGCTCCCGCTCGGTCGACGCCGGGACGTGAACGCCCGTGTCCATGCGGATGGCGTCGCAGGGGCAGGCCTCGACGCAGTAGCCGCAGAAGATGCAGCGGAGCTCGTCGATGACGAACACCTTGGGGTAGCGCTCGTAGCCGTAGCGCGCGTCGCCGGGCTCGTACTCGGCCGGCTCGATGTAGATGCACTGCGCCGGGCAGGCGGTGCTGCAGCAGAGGCAGGCCACACAGCGCGGGCTGCCGTCGGTGCGGTGGGTCAGCCGGTGCACGCCGCGGAAGCGCTCCGGGTACTCGCGCACCTCGTCCGGGTACTGGACGGTGGCGATGACCTTGTTCTCCTCCTTGGAGAACGTGTTCTTGAAGAACCGGCTGATGGTCAGCGCGAGGCCCTTGGCCGCTTCGGCCACGTAGGCCTGGTCACCGAGGGAGCGCTTGGGCTTCGAGATCTTGTAGGCCATGGGTCTCTCAGCCTCCCTGGATCATCAGGATCACCACGCCGGTGACCAGGATGTTCGCGAGAGAGAGGGGAAGGATGATCTTCCAGCAGAGCTGCATGATCTGGTCGTAGCGGAAGCGCGGGAGCGTCCAGCGGACCTGCAGGAAGAGGAACACGAAGAGGAAGGTCTTCAGCAGGAAGGAGCCCACCCCGATCAGCACCACCACGACGTGCGGGAGCTGGATGTCGAAGCCGACGTAGTCGGCGAGGTGGAAGCCGTCCGAGTAGAGGAACGGGACGTCGTAGCCGCCGAAGAAGAGCACCGCGATCAGCGACCCGCTCACGATGTGCTCGAGGAACTCGCCGGTCATGAACATGCCGAACTTGAAGCCCGAGTACTCGAGGAAGTAGCCGGCGACGATCTCAGACTCACCCTCGGGCGCGTCGAAGGGGACGCGCTTCATCTCGGCGATGGCCGCGACGAAGAAGAGGATGAAGCCGAGGGGCTGGACGAACACGCCCCAGAGGTTGTCGACCTGCCACTGCACCATGCCGTCGAGCAGCAGCGTGCCGTAGACCATGAAGCAGCCGACCAGGGTCAGGCCGAGGGTGACCTCGTAGCTGACCATCTGGCTCGCGGCGCGGAGGCCGCCGAGCAGCGAGTACTTGTTGTCCGACGAGTAGCCCGCGATGGCCGCGCCGACGATGCCGGTGCCCGCGATGGCGAAGATGTAGAGGATGCCGACGTTCAGGTTGGCGACCTGGAGCGGGATGGTGGTCCCGTAGATGGCCCCCTGCTCGATGACCTCGGGCGACACCACGCTGAAGAGATGCAGCAGCGGGTCACCGTCGGGGCCCCAGTAGAGGTCCGGGCCGAAGGGGATGACCGCGTAGGTCGCGAGCGCCGGGATCAGGCCGATGATCGGCGCGATGTGGAAGAGGAACTTGTCCGCGTTCGGCGGGACGAAGTCCTCCTTGAAGAACATCTTGAGCGAGTCGGCCGCGGGGTGCAGGAAGCCGAAGACCGTCAGCATGTTCCGCTTGTCGACGCTGTGCTTCACCACCCAGCTCAGCGGGTAGTGCACGGCGCCCACGAGGAACGCGACGAAGGCCATCCAGAAGTAGGTGTTGGCGCTCATGCCGCTCTCGGTGACCGGGCGGCTGCCGTACGTGGCGAGGAAGTAGAGCCCGCCGATGAGCGCGAGGGCCGCGAAGCCGAAGGAGGCGAAGCTCACCGCCTTGGCGCCCCACGCGGCCGGGCCGCGGATGAACTCCGCCAGCGGCGCGGGCAGCGGGAGGCCGGCGCGGACCGGGCCGACGCGGTCCTGGATCATCGAGCTCTGACGGCGCTCCGCCCAGACGAGCAGCGGCGCGATGCCGAGGAGCAGCGCCAGGACGAAGCCGATCTTCGCGAGGGTCGAGACGAGGAGGAGAATCATCGGTTCTGGTTCCTCAGCTGGCCGGGGCCGCCGGCGCGCTGGACGCGCCCGTGGCGCTCGGGAGCTTCGCGGGCATGTCCTTGCGAACGTCGTTGAGGCGCGCGATGTCGACCGTCCAGCCGAGGTGCGCGCCGATCTCGATCAGGGTCTCCCACGCGGTCTTGATGCCGCCGGGCGCCCGGACCGCCTTCTTGAACTGCTGCGCGATGCCCTGCGCGTTGATGAACGTGCCGCTCATCTCGGCGTGGCTCGCGACCGGGACCACCACGCTCGCCGCGCTCGCGAGCGCGCCCGCGTTGCTGGTGAGGTTCACGTGCGCCGCGCCGCCGACCCCCTCGAGGTTCGCCAGCGGGGCCAGCTCGGCCTCGTTCAAGGTGGTCGCCGCGCCGAGGGAGATCACCGCGGTGACGACGCCGGACTCGACGTCCTTCACCAGGTCCTCCATCGACTTCGCCTTGCCGCCCGCCACCGCCAGCGCGCCGGCCCGGTTCGGGTTCTGGTCGCGGTGACGGAGGATGTCGTCGGCCTTCCAGTCCGGCTTCGCCGTCAGGTAGACGTGGTCGGTGCCGAAGTGCTCGCGGGCGAGCTTGTGCAGGACGTAGTTGTCCTCGCTCGCGTGCTGGGCGCTGAGCACCACCGCGAGCTTGCCCTTCTCGACCTTCTCGAGGACCTTGGCCGCCGCCTGCACCGCGAGCTCCCGCGGCGCCTCGTTGACGCGGCCGCCGGCCCGCACGCGGCCGGTCAGGATCCGGTCCTCGTGGAAGCCGTGGTAGGTCATCATGCCGTCGTCGCACATCCAGTAGCCGTTGACCTCCTCGTTGTCGCGGGGGCGCAGGCGGTAGACGCGCTGGTAGCGCGGGTCGTGGTCGACCCAGGTGTTGCAGCCGGTCGCGCAGCCGTTGCAGACGCCGGGGCTGCTCTTGAGGAACCACACCCGCGCCTTGAAGCGGAAGTCGCGGCTCGTGAGCGCGCCGACCGGGCAGACGTGCTCGGTCATCAGCGTGTAGTCGTGGTCGAGCTCGCGGCCGGGGCTCAGCACGATCTCGTTGGTGTTGCCGCGCTCGCGCATGTCGAGCACGTGGTCGCCCACCACCTCGTCGCAGAAGCGGATGCAGCGCGTGCACATGATGCAGCGCTCGGCGTCGTAGACGATGGTCGGCCCGAAGCGGACGCCCTTGGGCTTGTGGACCGGCTCGGTCTTCTTGCGCTTCAGCTTCTTCTGCGAGGTCAGCCAGTAGTCCTGGAGCTTGCACTCGCCGGCCTGGTCGCAGATCGGGCAGTCGACCGGGTGGTTGAGGAGCAGGAACTCCTGCGTCGACTCCTGGGCCTTCAGCGCGACCTCGCTCGCCGCGTAGACCTCCATGTCCTCGCCGGCCGGGACCTGGCAGGCGGGCTGGAGCTTCGGCTTGGTCGCCTCGACGTACTCCTTCTTCTTCTCGTCCCACTTGAGGACGGGGAGCGCCATCTGACGACCGCTGCGGATCTCGACCAGGCACATGCGGCAGTTGGCCGCGATGCTCAGCCCGGGGTGCCAGCAGTAGTGCGGGATCTCGACCCCCGCGCGGTACGCCGCGCGGATGATCGTGTCGCCTTCCTCGAAGGGGATCTCTTGGCCGTCGAGCTTGAAGGTAGGCATGACTTCCTGTCTCACGAAGAGGGCGACCTCAGCGGTCGCACTCACCGCCGATCATGTTGATGGAGCCGAAGGTGGGGATGATGTCGGCGATCATGTCGCCCACGAGCATCTCCTTGCAGGCGGCCAGGTTGTACCAGCAGGGCGGGCGGCAGCGGACGCGGTAGGGCGTGCCGGAGCCGTCGGAGACGATGAAGAACCCGAGCTCGCCGTTGCCGCCCTCGGTGAAGCTGTAGACCTCGCCGGGCGGGGGCTTGAGCCCCTCCATCACCAGCTTGAAGTGAGCGATGGTGCCCTCGATCGAGTTGTAGACGTCTTCCTTCTCCGGGTAGACGTAGCGGATGTCGGGCGAGTTGACCGGGCCGGACTTGGGCATCTGCTCGAGCGCCTGCCGGATGATCTTCATCGACTGACGAAGCTCCTCGAAGCGGCAGACGAAGCGATCGTAGTTGTCGCCGTCGTGGCCGACCGGGATGTCGAAGTCGAACCGGTCGTAGAACATGTACGGGTTCGCCTTGCGGACGTCGTAGTCGACGCCGGTCGAGCGAAGCACCGGGCCGGTGCAGCCCATCGCGATGGCGCGCTCGGGCGAGAGGTTCCCGACCCCCTGGGTGCGGTCCAGGAAGATCCGGTTCTTCATGAGGAGCGCCTCGGTCTCCATCATGGCGTGGTCGATCTCGGGGAAGATCGCGAGGACCGTCTCCTCGAGCTGATCGGTGGGCGGCTTCGCCATCCCGCCGATGCGGCCGAAGCTGTGGGTGAGCCGGGCGCCGGTCTCCTGCTCGAGGATGTCCCAGATCCAGTCGCGCACCTTCACCAGCCAGAGGAACGGCGTGAACGCGCCGAGCTCCATGGCGGTGGCGCCGTTGCAGGTGAGGTGGTCGCAGATGCGCGCCAGCTCGCCGAGCACGGTGCGGTAGTAGGTGCAGCGCTCGGGCACCTCGAGGCCGACGAGCTTCTCCACCGCGAGCGCGAAGCCCACGTTGTTGAGCATCGGCGAGACGTAGTTGAGCCGGTCGGCGTACGGGAACACCTGGCTCCAGGTGCCGCGCTCGCAGCTCTTCTCGAAGCCGCGGTGCAGGTACCCGGGCTGGATGTCCACGTCCATCACGGTCTCGCCGTCGAGGTCGAGCACCATGCGGATGGTCCCGTGCATCGCGGGGTGCGACGGGCCCATGTTGAGCTTCATCGGCTCCGAGGGCAGCTCCAGGCTGCCTTCGTCTTCGAGCTCTTCGTAGTACGGCTCCATCGTCTACTCCTCGCCCGCCGCGGCGTCGGTGTCCGTCTCGGGCCCCTTCGAGAGCATCGGCCGCTGGCCGACCTGCACGCCGAGGGCCGGCGAGACCTGGTAGTCCTCGTCCTCGAGGCGGGCCTGCCAGTCGATCCGCCCCCAGGGCTGGCCCTCGTCGGGCCCGAACGGCGGCAGCTTCTCGATGCCCTCGACCTCGCGGTACGGGACGAGCGGCTGCGCCTTCGTGATCGGGTAGTCCTTGCGGAGCGGGTAGCCCTGGAACTCCTCGTACATGAGGATCCGGCGCAGATCCGGGTGGTCCGCGAAGCGGATGCCGAACATGTCGAAGATCTCGCGCTCGCCCCAGTTGGCGCCCGGCCAGACGGACGCGAGGCTCGCGACGTCCTCGTTCTCGCCCACGCGGGTCTTGATGCGCACGCGGTGGTTCTTCTGCATCGAGCGGACGTGGAGGATCACGTCGAAGCGGGGCTCGTCGGGCTCGCGCTCGGGGTAGTCGACGGCGGTGATGTCGATGAAGTGATCCATCGCCAAGTCCGCGTCGTTCTTCAGCAGCTCCGCGACCGCCTTCCAGTCCTTGCGACCGACGATCGCGGTGTCGTCACCGCGGAAGTCGCTGGTCTCGAGGATCTTGTCGCCGAGTTCCTTCTCGAGCCGCTTGATCACCTTCTTGCTCATCGACGACCTCTAGTGCTTCTGGGGCTCGCGCTTCTCTTCGCCGGCCTCGATCTGGGCGCGGGCGGGCTCGGCGCGCTCGGCCTCGAGGCGCTTCATCTCTTGCTTGCCGAGCTCGACCGTGGAGGTCTTGGCGCGCAGCTGCGCGAGCTTCGGCACGTGCCGCGGCGGGACCACGAGCGGGCCCTTCTTGCCGGTCTGGATCTTCTCCTGGAGGAGCATCAGCCCGTCGAAGACCGCCTCCGGGCGCGGCGGGCAGCCGGGCACGTAGACGTCGGTCGGGATGATCTTGTCCGTCCCGGGGACGGTCGTGTAGTTGTCGTAGAAGCCGCCGCACGACGCGCACGTGCCGAAGGCGAGCACCCACTTCGGGTCCGCCATCTGCTCGTAGATGCGCTTGAGCGCGGGGGCCTGCCGCTGGCTGATCGTGCCGACGACCCAGAGCAGGTCGGCCTGGCGCGGCGAGAAGCGCGGCGCCTCGGCGCCGAAGCGGGCCATGTCGTACTTCGGGCCCGCCACGCTCATGAACTCCATCCCGCAGCACGCGGTGACGAAGGGATACTGGAAGAGCGAGTACTTCTGCGCCCAGGCGAGCAGGTCCTCGAACCGCGTCGTCACGAAGCCGGCGTCGAGGCCGCCGAGCATCTTCTGGCTCTTGCCGGTCACCGTTCCCATTCGAGCGCTCCCTTCCGCCACGCGTACACCAGCGTGATCACGAGCACCGCGATGAAGAGCACCATCTCCACCAGCCCGAACCAGCCCAGCTCACGGAAGCGAGCGGCCCAGGCGTAGAGGAACACGGCCTCGATGTCGAAGACGACGAAGAGGATCGCGGTGAGATAGAACTTGACGCTCAGCCTGACGTGGCGCGCGCCGTCCGACTCCGAGCCCGACTCGTACGGGATCATCTTCTCGGGGGTCGGGTTCTTGGGACCGAGCACGCTGCTCAGCGTCCACATCAGAACGGGCACGACCACCGCGATGGCCAGCATGATCAGGACCGGCAGATAGACCGGAAGCATGGTGTCGAGGCTCTCCTGCGCGGGCGCCGCGACCGGAAGGCCGCGGCAACGTGTGGGTCACGGAGGGCAGACGGGTGCCCCGTCCGGACCCTGAATCCGTCCGCGTTGTAGTTCGTCGTCCAAGGGGTGTCAATCACATCCGAGGGCCGCGTTGACCCTGTATTTTCGGGCGTTTCTCGCGAGACCTAGGGTCAGCCGCCGGGGGGTCTACCCCTGGGCCCCGCCCGAGCCGTCCGAACCGCCCGCCGCGACCGTCTCCACGCGCGCGCGCAGCTCCACGACCTCCTGCCGGAGCTTCTCGACGACGTCGCGGAGCTGGGCGACCTCGGGGGGCGTCTCGAGCGCGGACGAGAGATCGCGCTTGGCCTCCCGCGCGGCCCGGCGGGCCCGGCCGTCGAGGTCGCGGTCCACGAGCCGGTCGAGCACCGCGAAGCCGGCCGGGTCGCGCAGGGCCACCATCAGGCGGGCCACCGCGATCCGGACGTTCGGGTCGAAGCTCTCCAGCTCCTTCTCGGCCGCCTCCCGGACCCCCCGCAGGGTCGGCCGGTCGCCGACGAAGCCGGGGACCTCGGCCAGCGCGGCGAGCACCGTCCGGCGCACGGTGGCCCGGGTGGTCACCTCGGCGAGGGTCGCGAGCAGGGGCTCGATGACCCGGGGGTCCTTCAGCTTCACGAGGCCGTCGGCGGCCCCCGACTGGACCACCTGGCCCCAGGACGCCGTGTCCTCGCGGAGCGAGCGGCTCAGCCGGTCGAAGGCCCGCGGGTCGCGGGTCTCCCCGAGCGCGCGCCGGAGCGCCGCCTCCACCAGGTAGCTCTCGTCGCCGCGGTCCATCCACGCGAGGAGCCGGTCGGCCGCGCCCTCCTGCCGCACCGCGCCGAGCGCGCTCGCCACCGCGCGCCGCACCTTGGGGTCGGCGTCGCCCTCCCCCTTCACCAGCGCGTCGAACGCGTCGCGAGTCCGGTGCTCGCCGAGCGCCTTGGCGGCCTCCGCCCGGACGCCCCAGAAGGGATCCGAGGCGAGCGCCTCCGCGAGCGCGGCCCGGGCCCGGGGCTCGTTCCGCTTGGCGAGCGCCCTCGCGGCGCACCAGCGGGGGCGCGCCGACTCGGCGTCCTTCAGCTGGGTGATGAGCATCCCGGCCGGCGCCTTCAGCTCGAGGGTCCCCGGCGCCGTCATGCGCGGGTCGACGAGGACCATGGTCGGGGGCTCGCTCGCCGGCAGCGCGAAGGTCTCCAGCTTGCGGGTCAGCTCGAGCGCGTGGTGCGCGGTGCCGGTCTCGGTGACGATCGCGATCGGGAGGCGCAGGTGGAAGGCCCCCTCGTCGTCCTCGCTCGCCTGGGTCTGCTTCACCGTGACCCGCACCACGCCGTCGGCGTGCTCGATCGACACCTCGAGCGCCGGGTGGCCGGGGCGCTCGATCCACTGGTGGAACAGCTCCTCGAGGCTCCGCCCGGTCGCCGCCTCCAGCGCCCGGAGGAGATCCCGGGTCTCGACGCTGCCGCCGCGGTGACGCTCCAGGTAGTGCGCGAGGCCGCGCCAGAAGGCGGCGTCCCCGAGGTGCTCCCGGATCACGTGCAGGACGAGGCCGCCCTTCTGGTAGAGGTGGCGGTCGAAGACGTCGATCGGCGTCGCCCAGACCTTCTCCACCACCGGGCGACCGTAGCGACCGCGGTGCTCGGCCAGGTAGAGCTCGAGGTCCTGCTCGAGGTTGTAGAGGTAGGCGTCGCGCCCCTCGTCGTGCTCTTTCCAGACGTGCTCGAGGTAGGTCGCGAAGCCCTCGTTGAGCCACGCGTGGCTCCAGTCGCGGCAGGTGACGAGGTCGCCGAACCACTGGTGGGCGAGCTCGTGGGCGACCAGCGCGTCCATGTCGACGTCGAGCGCGGCCCGCTCGTCGAGGAGCGCGCGCTCGAAGAGCGTCGTGGCCGACGTGTTCTCCATGCCGCCGAAGATGAAGTCGGCCACCACGATCTGGGCGTACTTCACCCACGGGTACGGCGTGCCGAGCTTCTCGGAGAAGAGCCGGATCATCTCCGGGGTGTTGCCGAGCGAGCGCTCGATGTGCGCCGCGTGGCCCTTCGGCACGTAGTAGTCGACGGGGATGCCCGAGACCTCGTCGTGGGCCTCGTCCAGCTCGCCCGCCGCCAGCGTCACGAGGTAGGCCGGGTGCGGATCGTCCTGGCGCCAGTGGAAGCGCTCGCCGTCGTCCGTCTCCTCGCGCGACACCAGCGTGCCGTTCGAGAGCGCGAACCAGCCCTTCGGCACCACCACCGACAGCTCGGTCTTCATGCGCTGGCCCGGGTGGTCCTGGCAGGGGAACCAGTTGCGGCCGTCCTGGTCCTGACACTGGCTCCAGATCTGGCGCGGGCGATCCGGGCGGGCCGCGTCGGGCGCGGTGAAGTAGAGGCCGCGCCGCGGGGTCGCGCGGTAGTGGACCCGGACCTTCGCCTCGCCGCCGTCGGGCACGTCGCTGAGATCGATCTGCAGCCCCTCGCCGTCGTAGCGGTGGGCCGCCGAGCGCGGCGCGTCGCCGTCGATGCGCTCCACCGCGAGCAGCTCGAACGCGATCGCGTCGAGGTGGGCCCAGCGCGCCTCGGGATCCACCCGGCGCAGCGTCAGCTCCGCGGTCGCCTCGATCGACTTCGCCTCGAGGTCGGGGGTGACGTCGAGGGCGAGCGCGTCGAGCGAGAACGAGCGGGGCCGGCCCCACTGCGCGCGGTCACCGGGCAGCCGGAAGGGGCGGCCTCCTCCGGCGGTGTCGCGGGTCGCGGCGTGGAGGGTTCGGTGGGCGTGGGCGCAGAGGTGTCGCTGATGCATCGGCGACGGACCGCATAGCGCACCGGCCCCGAGGCCCGCAACAGCGTCTCGATTTGAGCCAGGTCATCAAGTCTCGGCGGAAAACGTCCGTTGAGGGCGGACATGCGAAAGTCGGTCGTCGCTCCCTCGCTGGCCTGCGCCCTGCTCGCCGCGCTCGCCCTGCCCTCCCCGGCGAGCGCCTACGTGGTCAAGCGCACGAGCGGCGGCAAGCGGGTGCGGTGGAGCGCGGACCGGGTGGGCGTGCATCTGCACCGCTCGGTGACGCGCGATCTCGACGCGGCGCGCGCTCACGAGGCGGCGCGCATCGCGGCGGAGGCGTGGTCGGAGGCCGGCGGGCCGCGGCTCGAGGTCGTGCCCGGCATGGGCGACGGCCCCTACCGCGCGGGCGCGCCGGGCACCGAGGTGCGGCTCCTGAGCGAGTGGCCCCACGCGCCCCGCCTGCTCGCGGTGACCGTCACCAGCTACGACGACACGAGCGGCCAGATCCTCGACGCCGACATCCTGCTCAACGGCGACGAGCACGAGCTGGCGTTCCTCGACGGCGACGACGACGAGGGCGAGCACTTCGACCTCGGCGCGCTGCTGAGCCACGAGGCCGGCCACGTGCTGGGCCTGGGCGAGACCGACGCCGATCCGATGGCGACGATGTGGCCGCGCATCGGGCGCGGCGACACGCACCAGCGCTCGATCGCCGAGGACGACGCGGCGGGCATCGGCGAGGCCTACCGCGACGCGGTGCTCGGCCCGGCCTCGGGCTGCAGCGGCAACCGGGTCTCCGCCCGCACCGAGCGCGGGCTGCTGCCCTGGCTGCTCGCGGCCCTCGCGATCGGCTTCCTCGGCTGGCTCAGCTGGCGGCGGCGAAACGAGGAGGGCGCGCGGCGACGCGGCGGGGCGCGCGGCGCGCCGGCCTCGGCGGCCGGGCTGATGTTCGGGGGCGCGGTCTTCTTGCTCTCGGTCCCCGGCGCGGGCCCGTCGGGCGCCTCGGAGCCGGTCGCGGTGCGCGCCGCCCGCGCCTACGCCGCGCTGAGCCGCCCGGTGGTGGAGCGCGAGGCGATGCTCGCGGCGGCGGCCGACGACGAGGAGCCCGAGGTGCGGCGGGCCGCGGTGCGCGCGATCGCCAACGCGCCGGTCCGCGACGACCTCGGGGTGATGGAGCGGCTGGCCGACGACGCCGACGGCTCGGTGTCGGGCGAGGCGCTCGCGGCGCTCGAGGCGGTGCGGCGCGCGGCGCCGTCAGCGGCGGTGGACTGGGAGCGCGCGGACCCGGGCCGCCGGGCGCCCTTCGAGGTCGGCACGCGCGAGGGCCACGCCGACCGGGTGGCGGTGGAGCAGGACGCGGACGGCCTCATCCACACCCGCTACGAGGTCGACGGGGTGACGGTCCGGGTGCCGGGCGGCTGCCTCGACGGAGTCTGCCAGCAGGTCGGCGAGGCGACCCGGCCGGTGGACGGCGAGCGGCTCCTCGTGAGCCCGGCCACCGGAGCCTGGGCGCGGTTCGACGGCGCGCGCGCCTGGGGCGGCTGGCTGGGCGACGGGCCGGCGCTCCGCCTGCCCTGACCCCTTGAACCCGGACGGCGAACTGTACTAGGCCGCTCCCTCGTGGGAGTGGAATCGACGGTGCGCCGCGCGTTCGCGGCCTGGTTCTCGGTCTTCGTCCTCGTCTCGGCGGGCCTCGCGCCCCGGGCGGTGGCGCAGGACGCGGAGGCGACGGTCGAGCCGGCGCAGCCCGCGGCCACGGCAGAGACCGAGCCGGAGAGCAGCGCGCTCGACGCCGTCGACGACGCCTTCGGGACCGTGGTCGTCGGCCCGCTCGCCGCGGTGCTCTTCTTCGACCTCGTCTTCTGGGACGACGCGGACGAGGGCCTGAACCTCCCCTTCATCGTGCTCTGGCTGGTGCTCGGGGCGACCTTCTTCACCCTGCGCATGGGGTTCATCAACCTCCGCGGCTTCGGGCACGCGGTGATGATCACCACCGGGAAGTACGACGACCCGGAGGCGGAGGGCGAGGTCTCCCACTTCCAGGCCCTCGCCTCGGCGCTCAGCGCGACCGTCGGCCTCGGCAACATAGCCGGCGTGGCCATCGCGGTCAGCCTCGGCGGGCCCGGCGCGATCTTCTGGATGGTGGTCGCCGGCTTCCTCGGCATGAGCTCCAAGTTCGTCGAGTGCACCCTCGGCCAGATGTACCGCCAGGTCGACGACAAGGGGGCGGTGCTCGGCGGGCCGATGCGCTACCTGGCCGCCGGCGTAGAGAAGCTCGGCTACCCGAGGCTGGGCAAGGTCCTCGCGGTCGTCTTCGCCGTGATGTGCATCGGCGGCTCGTTCGGCGGCGGCAACATGTTCCAGGCCAACCAGGCCTACGCGCAGGTCGCCCGGGTGGTGCCGTTCTTCGAAGACAAGTCGTGGCTCTTCGGCATCGTCATCGCGTTCCTGGTCGGCCTGGTCATCATCGGCGGCATCAAGCGCATCGGGCAGGTCGCGGGCGCGATCGTGCCGGTGATGTGCGCGGTCTACGTGCTGAGCGGGATCGCCATCCTGGTGATGAACGCGGACGCGGTGCCGGCCGCCTTCGCCAAGATCTTCGGCGAGGCGCTCAGCCTCGAGGCGGGCTTCGGCGGGCTGCTCGGGGTGCTGGTCGTCGGCTTCCAGCGCGCCGCCTTCTCGAACGAGGCGGGCATCGGCTCGGCCTCGATCGCCCACTCCGCCGCCGCGACCAAGGAGCCGATCCGGGAGGGCCTGGTCGCGCTCCTCGAGCCCTTCATCGACACGATCGTCATCTGCACGATGACCGGCCTCGTGGTGGTGGTGACCGGCGAGTACCTCAACACGCCCGAGGTCGCCGACAGCAACGTGCGCGGCGTGCTGATGACCTCGGCCGCCTTCGCCAGCGTCTTCGAGTGGTTCCCCTACGTGCTCGCCACCGCGGTGCTGCTCTTCGCGTTCTCGACGATGATCAGCTGGAGCTACTACGGCGAGCGCTGCTGGGTGTTCCTCTTCGGCGCCGGCTCCTCGGTGATCTACCGGGTGATCTTCGTGCTCTTCGTGGTGCTCGGATCGATCCTGAAGCTGGGCAGCGTGCTCGACTTCTCGGACCTCATGATCCTCGGCATGGCGTTCCCCAACATCTTCGGGCTCTTCCTGCTCAACAAGCAGGTGCGCGATCGCCTCGACGACTACTGGAATCGCTGGGTCTCGGGCGCGATCCCCATCCCGGGCGAGTCGCCGGGCAAAAGCGCGCGCGACTGACCCGCGTCCCTTGACGCGATGCGTCGCGGATCGCCATCATCGAAGCTCGCCTCGTTCAGACGATGGACAGCCCCGAGGAGAGCTCGCCCGCCCGCGTGCATTGCCGACACTGCGGCGAGCTGCACCCCACGACGTTCTCTCATTGTCCGCGGACCGGGCGCTCGCTGACCAGCGGCCGGGCGCTCGTCGGGCGGGTGATCGCGAACCGCTACCGGGTCCTCGCGCTGCTCGGCGAGGGGGGCATGGGCGCGGTCTACGTGGCGGAGCACCTGCTCATCGGCCGCAAGGTCGCGCTCAAGCGGCTGCACCCCGAGCTGACCGGCGACGAGAAGGCGGTGGCGCGGTTCCAGCGCGAGGCGCGCGCCGCGGCGGCGACCGGGCACGAGCACATCGTGGAGGTGCTCGACCTCGGCTTCGGCGAGGACGGCGCGCCCTTCCTCGTCATGGAGTACCTGCGCGGCAAGGCGCTCAGTCGCCTGCTGGCGGAGCACGAGCGGCTCGAGCCGCGCCGGGCCTGCCGCATCGTCGGTCAGGTCCTCGCCGCGCTCCACGCGGTGCACCGCCGCGGGATCGTCCACCGCGACCTCAAGCCGGACAACATCTTCCTCACCCGCCGGCGGGGCGACACCGACTTCGTGAAGGTCGTCGACTTCGGCATCTCGAAGATGCGCACCGAGGAGGGCGAGCAGGGCATGGACCTCACGCGCACCGGCGTGATGCTCGGGACGCCCTTCTACATGAGCCCCGAGCAGGCCCGCGGCGTGAAGAACCTCGACCACCGCATCGATCTCTTCGGCGCGGGCGTGATCCTCTACGAGTCGCTCGCCGGCCAGCTGCCGTTCGACGGCGAGAACTACCATCAGCTCCTGCAGGCGATCCTGAGCGGCAAGCACCCGCCGGTGCTCGAGCTGCGCCCCGACCTCCCGCCGGCGCTGGCCGAGGTGGTCGAGAAGGCCATCGCGCAGTCGCCCGACGACCGCTACCAGAGCGCGCGCGAGATGCTGCTCGCCCTGGTGCCGCACGGCGCGATCGACGCGGGCCCGCCCCTCGAGAGCGAGCCGCCGCCCCCCGCGCCCTCGTTCCCCTCGATGGCGCAGACCACGCCCTTCCAGCCCGGCGCGAGCTCCGACCCCGCGCCCCGCGCCCGGGTCACCCCGCTCGCGGAGGCGCAAGGCGCGGCGACGCTGCGTTCGACGACGCCGTTCGGCGCGGGGGCCGCGCTGGCCCCCACCCGGCCCTCCCCGCCCGAGGTCACGCCCGAGCCCCGCCGCGCGGTGGACGGCTCGCGGCCGCGCGGCCTGGCCCTCGCGCCCCGCCCCCCGAGCGGCCCCGGGCGCCGCTTCGTCGCCCAGTCGGTGGACTGGGAGGGGGTGAGCGAGACGGTGCGCAGCTCCGGGCTGCGCGAGCGCGGCGCCCTCTACGCGGCGCAATTCGAGGCGCAGGCCGAGGCGCCCCGCTTCGGCGCCCGCCCCGAGGCGCGGCACGAGCCCCGGCCGGAGCCCCGCGCGACGCCGGCCGGGCACACCCGGGTGAAGGGGTCGCTGGTGCTGGCGGCGACCGAGCACCTCCGGAGCCTCGACGAGCCGGGGTTCGAGCGCGTCCGGTCGCGGCTCGACGACGACGTGGCCGCGCGCATCGCCGGGGTGATGCTGCCGATGGCCTGGATCGAGCTCGGCGACTACGCGGAGCTGCTCCGGGCGGGCGAGCGCGAGCTCGGCGCGGGCGACGGCTCGCTGTCGATCCAGATCGGGCGCGCCACCGCCGACCGCGAGCTGACCACCACCCATCGGCTGTTCATGCAGACGGCGACGCCGACGATGGCGGTGGAGCGCATCCCGCAGCTCTTCCGCACCTACCACTCCGCCGGGCGCGCGGAGGTAGAGCGCGCGAGCGCCGGCGGCTTCAAGGTGACCATGCAGGACGTCTTGCCGGACACCCTCACCCACGCGATGGCGCTGAGCGGCTTCTGGCAGCGCCTCCTCGAGCTCACCGGCGGCCGGGACGTGAAGTCGTCGGTGATCGCCTGCCGCGAGCGCGGGGACGACGCCACCATCACCGTGCTCCGCTGGCGCTGATCACTCCTTCTTCGAGAGGCGCGCGTCGAGCAGCTCTCCGAGCTCGCGGCTGCGGTGGCTCGCGCTCTCGACGGCGTTGATGAGCGTCGTGCGGAGGCCGCCCGCCTCGAGGGTGTGCAGGCCCGCGATCGCGGTGCCGCCCGGGCTGGTGACCATGTCCTTGAGGCGGCCCGGGTGCTCGCCGGTCTCGAGCAGGAGCTTGGCGGCGCCGAGCACCGTCTGGGCGGCGAGCAGCTGCGCGCTGTCGCGGTGGAGGCCGACCTTCACGCCCGCGTCCGCCAGCGCCTCGATGATGAGGAAGATGTAGGCCGGCCCGCTGCCGCTGAGCCCGGTGACCGCGTCGAGCAGGTACTCGTCGAGCACCACCGTGACCCCGACCGAGTCGAACACCCGCTTCACCAGCGCGACGTCGTCCTCGGAGGCGTGCGTGCCGGCCGCGATCGCGGTGGCCCCGGCGTCGACGAGGGCCGGGGTGTTGGGCATCGTGCGCACCACCCGGGTGCCGGCGGGCATGTTGGCCTCGATCGCGGCCACCGAGACGCCGGCCGCGATCGACACGACCAGCGCCTCCTCGCGCACCGCGGCGCCGACCGCCGGCAGCACCCGGTCGAAGACCTGCGGCTTGGTCGCGAGCACCACCACGTCGGCCCACGCGGTGGCCTCGGCGAGGTCGCGCGAGGTCGGGATGCCGTGCCTCTCGGCCAGCTCCTCGAGCCGCGCCGCGCGCACGTCCATCGCCATGACCTCCTCCGGCGCGCAGGCGCCCGCGCGGAGCAGTCCGTCGATGAGGGCTCCGGCCATGTTGCCGGCCCCGAGGAAGGCGATCTTGCGCCCGATCGTCATCTGTCTCTCCGTTCAGCCCGGGGGCCGCGTGCACGAGAAGCTGCCGGAGCCGGGGCTCGACTCCATGCAGCTCAGCCCCTCGCAGCACTCGAGGCGGGTCTCGCAGGTGCTGCCCTCGGGCACGCACTGGCAGGTCTCGTCGTCGCCGCAGGTGGAGGCGCCGCAGCAGTCCATGTCGTTGCGGCAGCGGTTGCCGACGCCGGCGCAGCACTGACGGCCGCGCGCCGAGTCGACCGGCTGGTCGCAGCGCAGGCCGCCGCAGCAGGTGGGCGCCGAGACGCCGTCGCTGCTGCAGGTCTCGGTCTCGCGGGCGCATCCGTCGCCGCTGGCGCAGGCGCCGGCGACGCAGATGTTGTCGGTGCCGGCGTCGTCACAGCACTCGATGTCGCGGTCGCAGAGGCCGCCGACCATCACGCACTCGCACTCGCCGTCCTCGCAGGCCATGCGGCCGCAGCAGTCCTCGTCCTCTTCGCACGAGGTGCTCCCGCCCGAGCAGCACTGGCGCACCGGCGGCGCGGTCGGCTCGGTGCGGGTCTCGCTGCAGGCGAGGCCGGCGCAGCAGGTCGCCGTGCTGCCGTCGCAGGCGGCCCCGCTGTCGAGGCAGGCCGGCCCCTCGGGGCGACACATGAAGGTCTGGCAAGTGAAGCCGTCGCAGCACTCGCTGCTGTCGAGGCAGAAGCTGCCCTCGCGGCTGCAGCTGCAGGTGCCGTCGCCGCCGCAGGTCATCAGCCCGCAGCAGTCGAGCGAGTTCTCGCAGTCGCCGCCCTCGCCCATGCAGCAGCGCGGCACGAGCGGCGCCGGCCGGCACACCGACCCGGCGCAGCACTCCTGGCCGGGCAGCAGGCCGCCGAGGAGGCAGGTCAGGCTCGGCCCGCGGCAGGTCGAGCAGGAGCCGAACTGGCAGTGCAGCTCGCCCGCGCACTCGCCCTCGGAGCCGCCGAGGTCGCAGCAGCCCATCCCGTCGCGGCCGCAGTCCTCGGGCGTCATCGTGCAGAGGCCGCCGGGATCCATGCGGCGGTCGCAGACGAGATCGGGGTCGCAGGTCCCGCGGCTGCCGCAGGGCGCGCCCTCGAAGCCGGTGTCCTCGGGGTTGAGGCAGGTGCCGCCGACGCACACGCGGTCGCCGGCGCACTCGGTCGCCGGGCCGCCGCCGGGGGGCGCGCAGCAGGGGCGGTCGATCTCGCCGCAGGCGGTCGCGGGGTCCGCGTTGACGCAGGTGGCCGGGCTCATCGTCACGTCGCAGGCCAGCGAGCCGAGGCACGACGTCGTCCCGTCGCAGCAGGGCTGGCCCTCGTCACCGCAGCCGGCGCAGGTGCCCTCGGTGCAGACGAGCCCGGAGCGGCAGGTGAAGCCGGGGCAGCAGGTCGAGCCCGCGCCGCCGCAGCCCGAGACGTCGGGCGGCAGATCTTCGTCCGGGTTCACGCACGCGCCGTCGCTGCACGCGAGGCCGCTGCAGCAGTCCGCGCTCCCCGTGCACGACGCGCCGCGCGGCGCGCAGCAGCTGCGGCCCTGACACGCCAGGCCCCGGCAGCAGTCGCTCGCCGAGTCACACGCGGCGCCGCCGCCGGCCTGGATGCAGCAGAGATCGCCCGCGCCGCAGGAGAGGCCGAGCTCACACACCCGCCCGACGCAGCACGCGCCGCCCGCCCGACCACACGGCCCGGTCGGCGCGACGCTCCCGTCCCGCCCGGTGACCCGGCCGTCCATGCCCACCACCGATCCGTCGGGGTTGGCGGGGTTGCTGGCGCAGCCCGCGAGCAGGGCGAGCAAGGGAAGAACACGAAGCAAGGACCGCATCGGCAGATCCTAGCAGAAGACGAGCTACATTCCGCGGCGATGCGCTCCCCTCGAGACCGCCTCACCGACGCGATCGTGGCCTGGATCCACGACGACGCGCGCGAGACCCTCGGTCGCCTCCGCGGCGACCCCGACGCCAGCCCTCCCCGGGTCGTGCTCGAGCGCCACGCCGCGCTGCGAGGCCCGCGGGTGAAGGAGCACTTCATGGAGTCGGTCGAGCGCGGCCAGCTCGAGCCGTCCGAGCGCGCGCGCCTCGCCCGCTGGCTCCACGAGGCGCACGCCGCGGTCGGCCGCGCCCACGCCGCCGCCCGGATCGACGCCGCCTGGTCGGCGCCGATCCCGCACGACTCGGATCACCTCGCCCCCGCCGACGTGCTCGACCGCGGCCTCCGCGCCTCCGATCGCAAGACCCGCGCGCTCGCGGGCCGCTCGCTGGTGCCCTTCTTCGAGCGCCTGCACGCGGCCCAGCGGGAGGGGCTCGCGGATGTGGAGGAGGCGGCGGAGAGGGGGGAGTGGGTGTTGGAGTGGGTGGAGGGGGATTCGGGCTCGGATTCTGACTCGGGCTCGGGCTCTGAATCGGGCTCGGCTTCTGACTCGGGCTCGGGCTCGGGCTCTGAATCGGGCTCGGAATCGGCTTGGAGCTCGGGATCGGGCAGGGGCACGGGCACGGGCAGGGGCACGGGGGGGTGGGCGGGGGCGTTCGGGGCGGGGGCGTTCGAGGCCTGGCAAGAACTGGTTGGGCGGGTCGGGCATGCGGTGGGGGGGATCGAGGATTGGATCGATCTGCTCCACGCGCTCCGGGCGCCCGAGCTGGACGATCTCTTCGATCCGGCGCGGCGGTTCCGGCGGCTCGCGCAGCGGTTCGACGGGATCGGGGGGCGCGAGGTGCTGTCGGCGCGGGCGCGGGTGGTGCAGCCGGCGCGGGCCGGGGTCCGGGGGGCGCGGGTGCTGGCGCTCGACGTGCCGCGGCAGGTGCGGCTCGTGCCGGGTCACGAGCTGGGGCTCGCCTCGGAGCGGGACGCCGCGCTGACCATGGGGCGCGCGCTCGCGATCGCGTGGACGCACCCGGCGCTGCCGACCCTCGAGGCGTGGCCGCGCGGCGAGACGGTGGGGCGGGCGCTCGGCGGGCTGTTCGCGCACCTGGGCGCGTCGCCGGAGCAGCTCGAGCGCGAGGGCGGGCTGGCGTCGCGGGAGCGGCGGCTGGTGGCCGAGCGAGCGCTCGCGCTCGACGTGTTCTCGCTCCTGACGCGGGGCGCCTGCGCCGAGGTCCGGCCGCACCTCGGGGAGCGCAGCGGGCAGGAGCGCGCGGAGACCGCGCTGCGCGAGGCCTGGGGCGTGGAGCTGCCGCCGGCGCTCGCCGCCTGCCTGACCGCGCACCTCGGGCCCCACCCCGACGCGGCGGCGCGGGCCGAGCGCTGGGTGGCCCCGCTCTTCCTCGCGCTCCGGGAGCGCTACGACGAGGACTGGTGGCGCAACCCGCGGAGCGCCGAGCCGCTGCGCGCCGCCTGCGAGCGGGGGCCGTCGCTCGAGATCGAGGCCTGGGCGGAGGAGCTGGACGCCCCCGCGGACGGCTGGGCGCGGCGCCTGCGCGAGCGGCTCTGACGGAGGCGCCCGGCGGGGATCCGAGCTACGCTCGCCGGCTCATGGACGCGTCGATTCACGAGCAGCGCAGGCGACAGTTCCTCGAGGCGATGGGGGAGCGGGCGGTCGCGGTGGTGGCCTCCGCGCCGGTCGCCATCCGCAACAACGACGTCGAGCACGAGTACCGCCAGGACAGCGATCTCTTCTGGCTCACCGGCCTCGACGAGCCGGACTCGGTCCTGGTGCTGAGCACCGCGCACGAGGAGCACGACGCGGTCCTCTTCGTCCGCCCGCGCGACCCCTCCCGCGAGGTGTGGGACGGGCCGCGGACCGGGGTCGACGGAGCGGTGAGCGACTTCGGCGCGAGCGCGGCCTTCGAGATCTCCGAGCTGAACGAGAAGCTCGCCGGCTACCTCGAGGACGCCGAGACCCTGCACTACCGGCTCGGGCTCGACCCCGACATGGACGCCCGCATGCTCCGGGCGCTCGAGCAGGCGCGGCGCAAGCACCGCTACGGCAAGGACTTCCCGACCCGCATCGTCGACCCCGGCGCCTGGATCCACGAGCGCCGCCTCCGCAAGGACGAGGGGGAGCTGGCGAAGATGCGCGCCGCGGCCGACGTCACCCGCGACGCGCACCTCGCGGCGATGCGAGTCGCCCTCCCCGGCCGCCACGAGTTCGAGGTCGAGGCGGAGATCCTCCGCGTGTTCCGGGCCGGCGGCGCCGAGCGCCCCGCCTACGGGCCCATCGTGGGGAGCGGCCCGAACGCCACCATCCTCCACCACCGCAAGAACGACCGCCTGATGCAGGAGGGCGAGCTCCTCCTCATCGACGCCGGCTGCGAGCTCGACTACTACGCTTGCGACGTCACGCGCACCTTCCCGATCTCCGGCGCCTTCACCGAGCCGCAGCGCGCGCTCTACGACGTGGTCCTCGACGCGCAGCAGCGCTGCATCGACGCGGTGAAGCCCGGCGCCACGGTGGAGGAGATCCACCACGTGGCGGTGCGTGGCCTCACCGAGGGCCTCGTCCGGCTCGGCCTCGTCGAGGGCCCGGTCGACGAGGCCATCGAGGAGGAGCGCTACAAGCCCTTCTACATGCACCGCACCAGCCACTGGCTCGGCATGGACGTGCACGACGTCGGCCTCTACTACCACCACGGCGACCCGCGCCCCCTCGAGCCCGGCTTCGTGCTGACCATCGAGCCCGGCCTCTACGTCGGCGTCGAGGCCGAGGTGGACGAGAAGTGGCGCGGCATCGGCATCCGCATCGAGGACGACATCCTCGTCACCGACGACGGCCACGAGAACCTCACCGCCGCGATCCCGAAGGCCCCCGACGAGCTCGAGCGCCTCCTCGCCGAGCGCTGACGCGCATCGCCGCCACCGCGCGCGAGATCCTCGACCCAGTCACCGCTGAGCGAGCGCGCGTCCAACAAGAGCTCCGAAGCGAGCCGTCCGACTACGCCTTCGGGAACGTCCCGCTCGCGTGCCGCCGTCTCGCGCCCTCGGTCACCCTACGACGGTTCCCTCCCCGATCACCTGGGAGGCGACATTCAGCGAGAACGACTCGCCGCCGACGAACCTCCAGCCGAGCGCATCGCCATAGGGGAGCTGAACTCGGGCACGCAGCTTCTGCTCGAGCGGAACCAACCCGTCGAGCTCCTCCACCCACACCTCGCAGGCCACCAGCTCCCCCTGATAACTGAACGAGGGCCGGAGACCGTTCTCCACCGGCCGCCTCAGGCCACCCCGTTCTGCCCCGAAGAGCAGGATATCCGCGACGATCTCGACCATCATGAGGTCCGTTCCGACGTCCACCAGCTAGCGCTGCGCCGACGCGAGCAGCAGCGCGGCATTCAGTCTGACGCGGGGGGACGGGTGATCCTCCAGCGTGAGAAGATACGAGCGCGGCGGCGCGCAGTTGTGCAGCTGGATGAAGCGTCCGAGCTGCGGCGGCTCCAGCTCTGCGAAGAACCACGGTACGGGCGGCTCGAGCAGGCAACCGGCTCCGCAGACCGCGTCATCGAGCGACGCAGCCGACACCACCTCCGACGGACACACCGAGTAGGTCGAGGCCCGCGGGTCCGCCGCCGACTCCGGCCCGCCCGCACACCCTGCGGCCACGAGCGCGACCCCGAGGCACCAGACAGCGAGGGGAACATCGCAACGCCAGGGAGTCCGCATGGCCAGGTCGCGTTCTGCAGGGGTCGTCAGGCGCAGGGACGTCAGGGGCAGAAGTCGAAACGGAACCGGAGACCGTAGCGAGCCAGGTCGTCGAGCGCGCGTCCGAACGCGTCGAGCTCTTCGCGAACCGCCTCCTTCAGCTCCGAGGAGCGCTCGTGCGAGGAGATCAGCGCGACCGCGGCGCGCGCCACGGAGGAGTCGAACCAGGCGTCGGGGCTCTCGGAGTAGAAGGCGCGGTGCAGGCTGGGCCGCCCCTCCGCCTCGAGGATCGCGGTGACGGTCTCGTCGTGGAGGAGCGGGCGCCACCCCAGGTTGTCTCCCGCCCACCGGCACGCGGCGTCGAGCTCCGCCAGCCTCTCCGCGCGGTGCCGCGCGAGCCACCCCCTCAGCAGCGCCGCGCGGATGTGCGGCACCATCTGCGCGGGGACCGCCCCATCACCGCCCTGCTCCACCCAGGCGGCCGTGACCTCGCTCGACGCCGGCTCCGGGATCTCGAGCCGGTCCAGGTCCTCTTCGACCCGCAGAACGTACGTGTACCCCATGCGCCTCCCGCCGGATCCTAGCAGCAGCCCGAGTCGTCTCGTGCGGTAGAAGCCGAGCTTGCGCACCGAGAGCGGTGCCCCAGCACGCCGAGCGTGGGGCTCAGCCCGGCCCGCGTCGTGTGCGACCTGGTGGGCGTCCGGCTACGCCGCGCGGCGCTGCCCGGTCGTCGCGGAGGTCCGCGCGTCCTCGAGCAGGCCTTCCCTTCGCTCCAGCGCGAGCGCCGCACCGTTCTTCGCCGGCGCCCGTCGATCCCACTCGGGCGGCGAACCCGGAACGCCGCAGCGGGCTCTTCCAGCTGCGGCCCCGCATTTCAGAATGTGGTGGCCATCGTTCCGGAACGAGAATCCGAAAAAAATCCGAGCCGCGGGTCGATCTGCGTACCTCGAACGATACGGAATCACGAGTTGTCGGCGATTTTCCGGGGATTCGCGCTTGGAGCTCGCTCCGCGAAGCGATTCTGCGGAGATTCTCGTCCGCGTTCGCTTCGCTTCCGTGATTTTCGAGCGCGGCTCGACCCGGAACGCGCTTTCCCTCGAATTTTCGAGCGACTTCGCCGAAAAAACGCAACAGGACCGCGATTTTTCGGAGTTTGCCAGGAAACCCACCCGTGGACGTCAGCTGTCGTTCGGGGCTGCTCAGCCGGCGTCCTCCTCCGACACAAGCGATGGCGGGTGCGGCAGCCACTCGGGAGCAGTCGGTAGGATGAAGCGGAGCTCGTGACTCCCCGGCGCCACACCGCGCACGCCGGCGTCACACTCGAGGTCGAAACGCGTGCCGTGAGTCGCCGGAGAACCGATGTCCAGCAGCAGCTTTCCGAGTCGCGCCCGCCCCAGCAGCGAGCACGTAAAGGCGACACTTCCCGCCTCTGAGTCGCCGGCGGCCGCGCCGCCCTCCGCGTCACCGGACGCAGCGGTCACACGCGGCAGGTGGTTGGGCTCCGAGACGTGTCCGCCTACGGCGAACGGGCGTCGCGCTCGTTCCTCCCACAGGTAGTCGATCCGCGACACTTCGAGCTCGATTCCGCCGCAGTCGTCTCCCAGGTCCACGGGAGTCGGGGGATGGAGGAGAACTTGCCCCGGTATTCTCCGCGCATCGAACGGAACGTCGGGATCCGTGTCCAGACTGCCAGCGTTCTGCAGGGCTATGCCCACGTGATGCCGTGCCCCGTGCAGCACCTGCCCCAGCACGACGAGCCCGAGCGCGGTCAGCGCGCGCCGGGTGCCGAAGACGTCGATCCGCGGAATCGAGAACCCATGGTCGTATCGGTGCGTGACCACCTCACACACCAGCTCGCGTGAGACGAGCCGGCTCGGGGGCGGCTGCAGCATGGTCGCGTCGAGCCTCCTCGACGCCCAGCTGTCCGAACCCGGGACTGGCCCGAGCGACTCGAGCAGGACCGGTTCTTCGTCGTTCTCGCCCGAAGCCATCTGTGGAACCGCCGCCCGAGTCTACGGGCTCGCGCCCTGCGAATGTCGCGAGATCGGACGCTTGGGGGAGCGCCGGTGTTCGTTCTGGCTAGCCCTCGGAGAAGAGCTCCTCGAGCACGACCACGTCGACCCGGCCGACGTCTCGCTTCCGCACGCCATGGAGGACGATCTGCACGTGGTAGCCGTCCGAGTCGAAGGAGATGCCGGGCACCAGGACCCCACGCTCGGCCAGCGCCTCGTCCAGCTCGTCCAGCACCGAGCGAGGGACCAAGTCCGGGTCGCCGCCGCCAGGCGCCCAGAAGCGGA
>Ga0310345_10001726_pt1 | contig 23498 bp, 24 predicted proteins | sample HC15DNA20500_MG_FD_204667 | JGI IMG/M metagenome (GOLD analysis project Ga0310345, IMG submission 204667) | Marine microbial communities from station ALOHA, North Pacific Subtropical Gyre - HC15-DNA-20-500_MG | ecosystem: Environmental > Aquatic > Marine > Oceanic | place: Pacific Ocean: North... | reverse complement strand
AGGATCGCAAACCTACTGTAACTAACCGCAAATATCCTGCCATTCCGAAGAAATCTTCCGGTCCACCCAGATTACAGTTTGATACGGTAAACCGTCCCGCGCCCGTCGATCTTCTCGGCGACGACCGTAAGCCCGAGGCGTTTCTTCAGCGCGCCGGAAATGGCCCCACGCACGGTGTGGGGTTGCCAGCCGAGCGCGGCAGCCGCCTCGGAAATGTTGGCGCCTTCGGGCCGCTGCAGCAGCGCGATCAGCGCCGCCTGCTTCGTATTGGCGCGAATCGTCGCGGGCTTTGGGGCCGCGGGCGCGACCGCATCCCGCTCCACCCGCCCGCGCCTTGCGCCGGCGATGGCGCCCGCCACCAACGGCTCGATGCCGACGGCGCAAAGCCCGGCCTCGGTGGCGAGCAGCGTGGTGCCATGACCATCACCGGTCTCGCGCCAGAGCGGCTCGCCCCGGCGAAGATTGGCCTCGACCTCCTCGACGAGGCCCTTGGCAAGCAGCGCCTCCACCACCTTGGCGGCAGCACCGCCGCGCAGGCTGTCGGGCAAGGGAAGCGCCAGATTGCCCGGGCGCGCGGCGGCACGGCTGAGAATCAGGCTCTGGGTTTTGGAAAGCGGGGTCATCGCGCATGCTCCCCTTCGCCAAAGGCACTGTCAGTGATCTGGCGCAAGAGGCTCGCGTAATGCTCCAGCGTGCCGACATCGCCCCAGTTCACCGCGTCGGGGCTGGTGTTGAAATGATCGTCGCTCAGCGCGGCGAGGCGGGCGAGCATGGTGTCGATCTCGGTCTTCTTGCCGAGAAAGGCGGCGAGCGCGGCATCATGGTTGCGGCGGGCTTTCTCGGCGCGGGTGGGGATGGTCATGGGGGGCTCTCCGGCGTCTGAACTGCATCGTTTTCGTGCCATCAGAATCGCTCACCACAGGCCGGAAGTGTAACATAATCGCAGCAATATCATTGCTTTATGTAATCTGCCCAGATGCTTGGGCACAAGCCGGAAGGGTTACGCGGAATGGGCATGTCGCGCCGTCAATATGCGGCGCATCGCGGCGTCAGCCACACGGCGGTGGGCAAGGCAATCTCCTCGGGGCGCATCAGTCTCGAGCCGGATGGCAGCATCGATCCGGTGACGGCCGACCGGCAATGGGACGCGCAGACCGACCCGGCCAAGCAGCGCGGCGCTCATGCACGGGCGCTGGGGGCGGCGACGGCGGCCGGCACCGCGCGCGCCAGCGCCGCGACCAGGCCGGTGCCGCGCGCCGCCATCGAGTCGGTGGGTGAGACCCTGCGCGAGGCCGGCGCCGATCCCGATCCCGGCGCGGGCGGCGAGGTGTCGTTCCTGCGCGCGCGGATGGCCAATGAGGTGCTGAAGGCGCAGACCGCCAAGGTCAAGCTCGCCAGGATGAAGGGCGAGCTGGTCGACCGGGCGCGCACCACCTCCATGGTCTTCGACCTGGCCCGGCGCGAACGCGACGCCTGGCAGAACTGGCCGGCCCGTGTAGCCGCCAACATGGCCGCCGATCTGGGCGTCGATGCCCATCGGATGGAGCAGGTTCTGGACAATTACCTGCGCCAGCACCTGGCCGATCTTGCGGAGGTGAAGATTGACTTACGATGAATGGCGCGCCGAGGCGCGGCGTCGGCAGGCGTTCGGCGTGCTGATCGACAGGACAATGGCGCGGATCAGAGCGAGGAAAGCACGCGAGCAACGGGATGCGGATGAGGAAGGGGCCGGGGCGGTTCTCTGCGCGATCCGGCAGGCGCGATGGGAGATGATCCGTGGCGCTGGCTGATTTCGAGGGCGCCGAGGATATCCGCAATGCCTGGCTGGCTGGTCTGGCGCCGGACCCGGCGCTGACGGTCAGCCAATGGGCGGATCGGCACCGGATCCTGTCCTCGCGCGCGGCAAGCGAGGCCGGGCCCTATCGCACCGCCCGCACGCCCTTCATGCGGGCGATCATGGATGCGCTGTCGCCGGCCAGCCCGGCGCGACGGGTGGTATTCCAGAAAGCCGCGCAGGTGGGCGCGACCGAAGGCGGCAACAACTGGGTCGGCTTCTGCATCCACCGCGCGCCGGGGCCGTTTCTGGCGGTCCAGCCGACTGTAGATCTGGCCAAGCGCCTGTCGCAGCAGCGCATCGACCCGCTGATCGAGGAAAGCCCGGAACTGCGGGCGCTGGTGATGCCGTCGCGGTCCAAGGACAGCGGCAACACGATCCTCGGCAAGCGGTTTCCCGGCGGGCACTTGATCCTGACCGGCGCGAACAGCGCCGTGGGCCTGCGCTCGATGCCGGCGCGCTGGGTGTTTCTCGATGAGGTGGACGCCTATCCGGGCGATCTCGATGGCGAGGGCGACCCGATCGCGCTGGCCGAGGCGCGCACGATCAGCTTCGGGCATCGCAGCAAGCTGTTTCTGGCCTCGACCCCGACCGTGAAGGGCCTCTCCCGGATCGAGCGGGAATACGAGATGTCGGATCAGCAGCGATACCATGTCCCCTGCCCCCATTGCGGCGCCCTGCAATGGCTGAAGTTCGAACGCCTGCGCTGGCAGCCGGGCCGGCCGGAAACGGCGCGTTATGTCTGCGAACACTGTGATGAACCCATCGCCGAGCGCCACAAGACCGAGATGATGGACGAGGCGAATGGCGCGACATGGATGCCGACCGCCGAGCCGGAGATGCTGGAGCGGGCGCAGGCGGCGGGGATCGTTGGGTATCACATCAGCGGCCTCTATTCGCCGCTGGGCTGGCTCAGCTGGTCGAAGATCGCGCAGGATTGGGAGCAGGCGGTCGGCAACGAGGCCGCGCTGAAGACGCTGAAGAACACGGTGTTGGGCGAGACCTGGCAGGAACGCGGCGAGGCCCCGGACTGGCAGCGCCTTTATGAGCGGCGCGAGGATTGGCATCTGTGGGAGGTGCCGCAGCGCGCGCTGATCCTGACGGCCGGCGCGGATGTGCAGCGCGACCGGATCGAGATCGACGTCTGGGGCTGGGGCGAGAACCTTGAATCCTGGCTGGTCGATCATGTGGTGCTGGAAGGCGACACGGCCCGCGAGGAGGTCTGGGACGATCTGACCGGGTTTCTGGCCGAGACCTGGCCCCATGCTGGCGGCGCGCGCATGGCGCTGGCCCGGATGGCCATCGACACCGGCGACGGCGCGACCACGGATGCGGTCTATGGCTGGTGCCGGAAGATGGGCCACGGCCAGGTGATCGCGATCAAGGGCGTCGGCGGCTTTGACCGCTCCACCCCGGTGGACGGCCCGAGCTATGTCGATGTGACCGAGGGCGGGCGCAAGTTCCGGCGCGGGGTGCGGCTGTGGAAGGTCGCAGGCGCAGTGTTCAAATCCGAGACCTATCGTCTTCTGCGGCTTGTCGCGCCGACAGACGAGGACATCGCCAACGGCAGCGGCTGGCCGGCCGGTTTCGTGCATATCCCGAAGGGCACTACCGCGGAATGGACCAAGCAACTGACCGCCGAGCAGCTGATGACCATCAAGACCCGGCAGGGGTTCCAGAAGCTGGAATGGCAGCAGACCCGCGACCGCAACGAGGCGCTGGACTGCCGGGTCTATGCCCGCGCCTGCGCCTGGCTGATGGGCATGGACCGCTGGGACGGCGCCAAATGGGACGATCTGCGCGCGCAGCTCATGCCCGGCACGAGTGATGCGCGCCCGGCCGGGCAACCGCATCGTCAACCGTTGAAACCGCCGCCGCCCCGCCCGTCGGGCTGGCTGGGCAAGAGACAAAGAGGAAGCTGGTTCTGATGGCCTGGACCGAGAGTGAACTTGACGCGCTGCGCCGGGCCTATGCCTCGGGCACCCTGCGGGTCAGCTATGATGGAAAGACCCTTGAATACGGCTCGGCCGCCGATCTGCTGAGCCGCATCCGCACCATCGAGGGCGAAATGGCAGCCGGATCGGGCCGTCCCTTGCCCGTGGCGGGCTTTGCCGGTTTCCATAGGGGCTGACCATGGCAGGACCGAAGGAGATCACCCCGGACGTGCGCTGGGGGCTGATGGATGCTGCCTTGTCGGTGGTTTCGCCACGCTCTGCCGCCCGGCGCTATGCCGCGCGGGTGGCGATTTCAAACCTGCGGCGTGGCTATGAGGCCGCCTCAAGGGGGCGTGGAACGGCAGGCTGGAAAGTCGGTGGAACGGCGGCGGATGCGGAAATCGCTGCGGCCGGGGCCACGCTGCGCGACCGCATGCGCGATCTGGTGCGCAACAACCCCATCGCCGCGCAGGCGGTGCAGGTGCTGGTCAACAATATCGTCGGCACCGGCATCCGGCCCCGCGCCGCAACCCCCGATCCGGCACTGAACAGACAGGTCGATGATCTGTGGCGGCGCTGGGCCAGCCGTTGCGACGATCATGGACACACGGATTTCCATGGGGTTCTCTGCCTCGCCGTGCGCGAGATGATCGAGGGCGGCGAGGTCTTCGCGGTGGCCCGCTATCGTCGTGGCGCACACGCGCGTGATCTGCGTCTGCGCATCGAACTGCGCGAGGCCGATCACCTCGACAGCGCACGCTTCGACAACCGCGCCGATGGAACCCGGATCAGCCAGGGGATCGAGACCGACCGGGACGGCCGGCGCATCGCCTACTGGATGTTTCCGGACCATCCCGGCCACAACGACCCCATTGTCAACCACCGTCTGGAATCGGTGCGCCTCAGGGCGCGGGACGTGGCGCATCTGTTCGAACGCCAGCGGGTCCAAAGCCGGGGCGTGCCATGGGGCACCCCGGCCATGCGGGCGATCCGCGACGTGGATGACTGGCAGACCGCGGAACTGGTGCGCAAGAAAACCGAAGCCTGTCTGGTCGGCATCGTCTTCGGTGCCGATGAGGATCAGCAATCCATCGCCCCGGTGATCGAGGACGGGATGGGCAACCGGGTCGAGCAGTTCGAGCCGGGCCTGATCGCCTATGCCCGCGGCGGCAAGGACATCAAGTTCAACCAGCCTGCCTCGACGGCCGGCGTCTATGAATGGCACCGGACCCAGCTTCACATCATCGCTGCGGGGTTCCGGGTGCCCTATGCGATGATGACCGGCGATCTGTCGCAGGCCAACTTCTCGTCCACCCGTGCGGGCCTGAACGAATTCCGCCGCATGGTTGAGCAGATCCAGTGGCAGACCGTGATCCCGATGTTCTGCGAGCCGATCTGGCGCTGGTTCATCAAGGAGGCACAGTCGCAGGGCCTGCTGCCGGATGGCGTCGAGATTCTTGCGGAATGGGGGCCGCCGAAGTTCGAGAGTGTCAATCCGCTGCAGGACGTGCAGGCCGATCTGCTGGAGGTGCGCGCAGGCTTCTCGACCCTGCCGCAACAGATCGCGCGGCGGGGATATGACCCTGAGGAAATCCTCAGCGAATGGGCCGATTTCGCCAGGAAGGCCGATGCCGCTGGCCTCGTCTTCGACAGCGACCCGCGCAAGGTCAGCAAGGCGGGCCTCGTGCAGACCACAGACCCGACCGCACCGCCGAGCGGCGATAACTGACGGAGACCACCATGGAGAGTGAGGAAATTCTCGACCTGCCCGTGATCGGGCGGGCCGGCACAATGCAATCTGTCGATGACGCCTCGCGCACATTCGAGGTTCTCTGGACCACCGGCGCGCAGGTGCGGCGCTATTCCTGGGCGCGGGATGAGGAGTTCGACGAAGAACTGGTCGTGTCTCCCAACGCGATGCGGCTGGATCGCCTGAACGCCGGTGCGCCGTTCCTGAACTCGCATGCGTCCCACCGCCTGACCGACATTCTCGGCGTGGTCGAGAATGGCTCGATCCGCATCGAGGGCGGCAGCGGTTTCGCCCGCATCCGCCTGTCAGAGCGCGATGAGGTCGAGCCGATCTGGCGCGACATCAAATCCGGGATCATCCGCAATGTCTCGGTCGGATACCGGGTCCATCGCTTCGAGCGGGTGGCAAAAGCCGACCGCACCGATGGCGGCCAGCGCGCGCTCTATCGCGCGGTCGATTGGGAGCCGCTTGAAATCTCTGCCGTCGCCATCGGCGCCGATCCCGGCGCCGGCATGCGCGCCGGGATCGGGCCGAGTGACGCCCGGCAATTCCCCTGCGCGATCACCACGAAAGGACGAAACATGCCTGAAGACACCATTGCGGCGGGTGTTGATGAAACCCGCAACACCCCCGCCCCCGCGCAAACCCCTGCCATCCCGCAAGCCGCCCCGGCCGCGCCCGACGCGGAAAGCATCCGCGCGGAAGAACGCGAGCGCGTCAGCACCATCATGACGCTCTGCGCCCGGCATGATCTTGGCTCTGAGCTTGCCAACGACCTGATCGCACGCGGCGTCTCGATCGATGCCGCCCGCGAGGCGGTCCTCGACGCACTGGGCGAGGCAAACCCGCTGGGCCGCACGATTGAGCTGGCCCCGGCGCAGGCCCGCGGCACCGGCGATGCCGCCTATCGCGATGCGGTTGCCGACGCGATCATGCACAGGGCGGCACCATCGCTGCATGCGGTATCGCCGCAATCGCGGGAATTCGCGTTCCGCAGCCTGATGGACCTGGCCCGCCATGCCGTCGAGCGCGCCGGCGTCAACACCGCCGCCATGCCCGATATGGAGATCGCAGGTTTCGCCATGGGCATGCGCTCGGCGGGTTACCACAGCACCGGAGACTTCCCGGCGATCCTCAGCAGCGTGGTCAACCGGACGCTGCGCGCCGCCTATGACGCAACCCCGCGTACCTTCGGGGCATGGTCCACGCGGGTGACGGTGCGGGATTTCCGGCCCGTTGACCGCCTGCAGATCGGCAACGCCCCCGATCTGGTCAAGGTGCCCGAAGGCGGCGAGTTCACCTATGGCACCGCGACCGAGGGCAAGGAAAGCTATGCGATCGCCACCTATGGCCGCATTATCGGCTTCAGCCGGCAGATGCTGATCAACGATGACCTGCGCGCCTTCGACCGGGTCGTCCAGTCCTTCGGTGCCTCGGCCGCGAACCTTGAATCGGATATCCTCTATTCGATCCTGCTGTCGAACCCCGCCATGGGCGACGGCACCGCGCTGTTTCATGCCAATCACGGCAACCTCGGCACGGCGGCGGCGATCACCGAGGAGTCCCTGACCGCGATGCTGCGCGCCTTCGCTGTGCAGAAGGATCTGGACGGCCGGGCGATCACGGTTCTGCCGCGCAACATCATCGTTCCGCCCGGAAAGCGGATGGTCGAAATTCACAAGCAACTGGCCGCAACCACGCCCGGCAGCACGGCCGAGGTGAACCCCTATTCGAACCGCTTCTCGGTGGTCGAGGAAATCCGGCTGGTGAATACCGCCGGTCCCGATCCGTGGTTCGCCGCCACCGATCCCGCCTTCGGCGCGGTGGAATACGCCTATCTGGCGGGTCAGGAGGGTCTCTATACCGAGCATCGCGTCGGCTTCGAGGTCGATGGCATCGAGTTCAAGGCCCGTCACGATTTCGGCGCCAAGGCCATCGACTGGCGCGGTCTCTATAAGAATCCCGGCATCGCGTGATGCTGCCGGCCCCGGTCTGATCCTGACCGGCGCGGACCGGTGATCGGCCCGCATTCCCTTCTTTCCCTCATCTGGAGAAAGCCCATGAAAAACTTCATCGCAACAGGCAACACGCTCACCATCACCGCCGAGGCGGATATCGCCTCGGGCGCAGGCGTTCTGATCGGCTCGATCTTCGGCGTTGCCACCGGCCCCATCGCCAATGGCGCGGAAGGCGTGATCAATCTCACCGGCGTCTATGATCTGCCGAAGACCGCGTCCCAGGCGTGGACTGTCGGCGCGAAGGTCTATTGGGACAACACCGCCAAGGCCTGCACGACCACGGTCGCCTCCAACACGCTGATCGGCATTGCGGTGCTCGCGGTCGGCGGCGGCGCCGGGGAAACCACCGGCCGCGTCCGTCTGAACGGGGCGGCCGTCTGATGAGCGCCTTTGCCGCCGCTGCGACCCGGATCTTCGCGGACCCGAACATGGCGGTGGACGCGACATGGCTGCCGAGCGGGGTTCCGCCCGGCAGCACCATTCGCGCCATCCGAAAGGCCCCCGACGAGTTGACCAGCTATGGCGGCGCGCGGGTGTGGTCGGAAACCGTGCGCATCGACGTGATGGCGGCCGAAACCCCGTCAATCCAGTCCGGCGACCGTATCGTGATCGGCGGCGAGACCTTCGAGGTTCAGGGCGAGCCGATCCGCGACCGGGAACGGCTGATCGTGACCCTCGATCTGAGGCCCATATGAAGCTGCGTGCCGAGATCGCGGATATCGCCAGGCTGATGGCCGATGAGGTCAAGGCCGGCGAAAAGGCGGTGCATTTCGGGATCCGCGATGCCGGGATCGCGCTCAAGGCCGCATGGCGGGGGCAGATCACCGGCGCCGGCCTCGGCCAGCGGCTGGCCCGGACCATCCGCTCGGAGACCTGGCCCAAGGGCCGGCACAGCATGAATGCCGCGTCGATGGTCTGGACCCGCGCCCCGGTGATCGTGAACGCCCATGACACCGGGCCGCTGATCCGCTCGCGCGACGGGTTCTGGCTGGCCATCCCGCTTGAGGCGGCCGGGAAAAGCCGCAGCGGCAAGCGCCCGACGCCGGGCGAATGGGAGGCGCGCACCGGGCTGCGGCTGATCTTCGTCTATCGCCGAACCGGCCCCAGCCTGCTGGTCGCCGAGGCGCGGCTGACCAAGCACGGTCGGGCGGCCGTGTCCCGGTCCAGAACCGGGCGCGGCCTCGCCTCGGTGCCGATCTTTCTGCTGGTGCCGCAGGTCAGGCTGAAGAAGCGGCTGGATCTTGAGAAGCCGGCCAATGCCGCTCTGGCATCCCTGCCGGGCGCAATCGTCTCTCGCTGGGAACGCACATGACCACCAGGCGCGAACAGGTTCTATCGTCCCTGTTCACCCTCCTGCAGGGCATCGGCGGCGGCACCATCGTCCTGCGCAGTGAGGTCCTGCCCGAGCGCATCCCTGCTGCCGGGCTGCTGATCTTGCGCGACGGAACGCCCGGCGAAGCCGAGGTAACGCTGTCGCCGCTGCGCTATCACTGGCAGCACCAGGCCGAGATCGAGGTCTTCATTCGCGGATCCTCCGGTCTGGAACTGGCCTTCGACACGCTGGCTGAGGGGATCGGGCACGCGATCGCCGGCGACCGGACGTTGGGCGGGCTTTGCGACTGGATCGAGACCGACGCGCCCGAACCTGCCGATCTGGCGGTCGAGGGCGCCCCGACCATCAGGGCGGCGGTGCTGATCCTCAACCTGCATTACACCAGCAACGATCCGCTAGTTTGAGATGCGAACAAAGCGCGACCGGCGGCCATTCCGGCGTTCCGGCGCCGGTCCGCGCCGCCGGTTGGGCGGATGTGCCTGTCTGATTCAGGCCGAATCCCCGGCCCGAATCGAACATCAGGAGAAAGAAGTGAGCACCATGATCTCGCATCTGCCACAGGATCACCACTGTCTTGCGCGCCGATGGTTCGGAAAAGGTCACCGAGCAGGTGCGGGTGACCGCCAAGCGCCTCACCAGGCTGGCCGCGCTGGTCAAGCCGCCATTGCACTGACCCGGTCCCGGCACGGGATCGCTTCCATAGAAAGGAACCTTCCATGGCACGCGCCCAAGGTGCGCGGTCGCAACTCGCGGCTGCGTTCGAGACTGTTTATGGCACCGCCCCCGTCAGCGGCTTCACCCGCCTGCCCTTCGCATCCTCGACGCTGAGCGCCGAACAGCCGCTGCTCGGCTCGGAGCTGCTGGGATATGGCCGGGACCCGCTGGCCCCGGTCAAGGACGCGATCACCGCGGATGGCGATCTGACCGTGCCGATCGACGCCGAGGCGTTCGGCTTCTGGCTGAAGGCGGCGTTCGGAGCGCCGGTCACCACAGGCACCGTGCCCGGCCCCTATACTCATGAGTTCCGCTCCGGCAACTGGACCCTGCCGTCGATGTCGATCGAGACCGGCATGCCGGAGGTGCCGCGCTTCGCCATGTATTCGGGCGTGATGGTCAACCAGCTCAGCTGGACCATGCAGCGTTCCGGCCTGTTGACCGCCAGCGCCCAGCTTGTGGCGCAGGGCGAGACCGTCGTCAGCACCTCGCAGGCCGGCACGCTGGCTGATCTGGACCTGATCCGCTTCGGGCATTTCAACGGCGCCATCACGCGCAATGGCACAGCACTGGGCAATGTGATCTCGGCCCAGATCACCTATGCCAACAATCTCGACCGGATCGAGACCATTCGTGCCGACGGCATGATCGATGGCGCGGATCCCTCCATCGCCGCGCTGACCGGCCAGATCGAGCTGCGCTTTGCCGATATGGTGCTGATGAACCAGGCCATCGCCGGCGGGCCGTGCGAATTGGAATTCGCATACACCCTGAGCAGCGGCGAAAGCCTGACCTTCACCGCACATGCCGTCTATCTGCCGCGCCCCCGCGTCGAGATCAGCGGGCCGCAGGGCATTCAGGCCAGCTTCGACTGGCAAGCCGCGCGCGGGTCCAGCCCGGCGCGCATGGCAACCATCACCCTTGTCAACAACACCGAGGAATATTGAACCATGATCCGTCTGAACCTCACCACCGAGCCGCGCTGGATCGACCTCCTGCCCGGCCTGATGATCCGAGTCGCCCCGATCACCACATCCATCATGGCCGCCGCGCGCTCCGATGTCTCCCTCGATACCCTCGACATCGACGCGCCGAAGGAGGTGCTGGCCGTGGCCATGGCGCAGGCCGTCGCCAGAATGGTGATTACCGAATGGTCGGGCGTCGGCGATGCCGAGGGCATCGACCTGCCGGTCACGCCCGAAGGCATCGACGCGCTCTTGAACATCTGGCCGGTGTTCGAGGCGTTCCAGGAGAAGGCCCTTGGTCCGCATCTGGTGCTGGATGCGGAAAAAAACGCCTCCGCGCCCTCGCCGAATGGCACTACGGCGGGGGCGACCGATATTGCGCAGCCTGCCCCGGACGCTGCCCCGACTGCCCTGCCCGGCTGAACAGTCCCGAAACGCAAGAGGGCTGGCAGGTCTGGGATCTGGCCGGGAGGCTGAGCGGGCAGGTCCGGGCGATCCCCGGCGCGGTGCTGGGCTGGGACATGGGCACGGCGCTGGAAATGGGCCGCGCCCTTGGCATTGCACCGCTGGCGGTCGTGGAACTGCTGCCGGTGATCGAGGCGGAAATGATCCGCCAGACCAACCAGAAGATCGAGGAAGGCAGAGGCGATGGCCGAGAAGAAGGTTTCCGTTCGTCTCGTCGCTGAGAACGGACGCCAGGTCCGCGCGGAACTGGAAGGCGTCGGCAATGCGGGTGCAGAGAGCTTCAAGCGCATGTCGCGTGAGGTGGACACGGCCGGCGTCATGTTGCGGCGCCTCGCCGGTATCGCGGCTGGCGCGCTCAGCATCCGCCAGGTCGCGCAATATGCCGATACCTGGACCGATCTGCGCTCGCGGGTCGATCTGGCGACCGGGTCGCAGGAGAAGGGCGCCGCCGTCATGGACCGGCTCGCCGATATGGCGCGGCGCACCTATTCCGGTATCGAGCAGACAACGGAATCCTGGCTCGCGAACGCGACCGCGCTGCGCGAGTTGGGCCTGTCCACCGCCGAGAGCCTGGATTTCACCGAGGCGCTGAACAACGCCATGGTGGTCTCGGGCGCCAAGGCCGAACGCGCGGCCTCGGTCCAGAATGCGCTCTCGAAGGCGATGGCGCTGGGCAGCCTGTCGGGCGATAACCTGAACACGGTGATCCAGACCGGCGGGCGCGTGGCGGAACTGCTGGCTGCGGAACTCGGCACCACAGTTTCCGGCCTGCGGGTGATGGGAACGCAGGGCGCGATCACCGGCGAGGTGATCCGCACCGCGCTGGTCGGCAATCTGGAGCTGCTGCGCGAGGAAGCGGACTCCATGCCGGCCACCATCGGCGACGCGTTCACGCTGATCGGCAATGCGGCGCTGCAACTGGTTGGCAGCTGGGATCAGCTTCTGGGTGCCTCCTCCACCGTCGCCTCTGTGCTGATCCTTGTCGCGGACAATATCGAACGCCTCGCCTCGCTCGCGATTGCCTTCGCCGGCTTCATGGCCGGGCGCTGGGTGGCGGCTTTTGTCGCCGCCCGTGTCGCGACCTTCTCGCTGTCCACGGCGCTGACCGTGCTGCGGGGGGCGCTGATCCGCACCGGCATCGGCGCGCTGATCGTCGCGGCGGGCGAGCTGATCTACCAGTTTTCCTCGCTGGTCAAATCAGTCGGCGGCATCGGCACGGCGTTCAAGCTGCTAGGCGATGTCGCAAAGGAGGTCGGCCAGCGCATCGTCCTGGCCTTCCAGGCATCGTTCGCGCTGCTCAATGCGGCCTGGGATGGCTATCGCGCCTATGTGTTCACGGTGCTCGACCTGATCGTGACCGGGGGCGTCACCGCCGTGGACCGATATGTTGCGGTCTGGCACGGCGGGTTTGAGGCGATCAAGGCGATCTGGGCATTGCTGCCGGATGCCATTGGCGATCTGGCGTTCAAGGCGGCGAACGGGTTGATCGCCGGGGTCGAGGCGATGCTGAACGGCGTCGTCACCCGGATCAACAGTTTCATCTCCGGCATCAACGCCGCCCTCGCCATGCTGCCGGAATGGGCTGTCGGCGAAGGCGGGGCGCAGATCGGCCTTCTGGACCCGTTCAGCATCGGGCGCATCGACAACCCGTTCGAGGGATCGGCATCTGATGCAGGTTCCGCCGCCGCCGAGGCGTTCAGCGCAGCCTGGGACAGGACATATATCGAACCGCCGGACCTGTTCGGCGATCTTGCCGATCAGGCCGCCGCGGCTGCCTCCGCCCATCTCGACGCTGCACAGGCGCTGGGCGCGGCGGCAGTTGCGCCGCTGGAAAGCTGGCAGGCGCTGAAGGATGCAGTCACCGCCTCGGGCGAGGATGGCGCGAACGCTCTGGACGATGCCGCTGGCGCGGCCGAGCGGGTTGCCGGTGCCATGGATCGCGCCGGTGGCGCTGCGGGCCGGGCCGGTGCGGCTGGCAAGAAAGCCGGCGAAGACACTACAAACGGCGCGGAACAGGCGAAACAGGGCTGGGATGCGGTTATCGCCCCGCTCTCCGACTATGCCCAGAAGGCCCGCGACATCAGCGGTGATATCGGCAACGCGCTGGTCGGAGCGTTCCAGAGCGCCGAGAATGCGGTCGGCGAGTTCGTGAAGACCGGCAAGCTGAACTTCCACGACCTCGTGACCTCGATGCTGGCCGACATGGCGAAGCTGGGCGCGCGCCGGTTCCTGCTCGGGCCGCTGGCCGGGATTCTGTCGGGCTTCATGCCGGGGCTGAATGTGCCGATCCTCCATGCCGGCGGCATGGTCGGCGGTGCAGCGCCGTCCCGCATGGTCTCGGCCATGGCCTTCGCCAATGCGCCCCGGATGCATTCCGGCGGCTGGGCCGGGCTGCGCTCGGACGAGGTGCCGGCGATCCTGCAGAAGGGCGAGCGGGTGCTCTCGCGCCGCGAAGCGGCGGGTTACGGGGGCGGCGTCACCATCAACATCAACGCCCGCGATGCCGAGAGCTTCCGGCAGTCGCGAGCACAGATTTCGGCAGATATCGCGCGGGCCGTCGCCATGGGAAGGAGAGGGATGTAATGACTTTTCACGATGTCCGGTTCCCGGACAATATCAGCCGCGGCGCGCGCGGCGGCCCGGAACGGCGCACCCAGATCGTGGAACTGGCCTCCGGCGACGAGGAACGCAACGCCAGCTGGGCCAACTCGCGCCGCCGCTATGACGTCTCCTATGGCATCCGCCGCGCCGACGATCTCGACGCCGTGGTGCAATTCTTCGAGGCCCGCAACGGGCGTCTGCACGGCTTCCGCTTCAAGGATTGGGGCGATCATAAATCCTGCAAGCCATCGGCGATGGTGACGCACCAGGACCAGTTGCTCGGGACCGGCAACGGAACCGCAACCGCGTTCCAGCTTGTGAAGCGGTATGCCTCCGGGGTGCAGTCCTGGACCCGCTCGATCACCAGGCCGGTCGCAGGCAGCGTCAGGCTGGCGCTGGGCGGCGTCGAGCAGCTTTCCGGCTGGTCGGTCGATACGACGACCGGTGTCGTTACATTCGGAACCGCACCCGCCGCTGGCGTCACCGTCCGCGCGGGGTTCGAATTCGACGTGCCCGTCCGCTTCGACAGCGACACGCTCGACGTCACCCTCGATATCGAGCGGCTCGGCTCGATCACCTCCATCCCGCTCGTGGAAATCCGCCGATGAAATCGCTGTCCCCTGCCCTGCAGGCGCATCTGGACGATGGCACCACCACGCTGGCCTGGTGCTGGAAGATCACCCGCGCCGATGGCCAGAGCTTCGGTTTTACCGATCATGATTGCCCGCTTGCCTTCGGCGGCACGGACTATGAGCCGGAAAGCGGGCTTTCGGCATCCGAGATCCGGGCCGGCTCGGATCTGTCGGTGGATTCCCAGGATGCGCAGGGAGCGCTGACCTCGGGCCGGATCACCGAGACCGATATTCTGGACGGGCGCTGGGACAACGCACTGGTCGAGGTCTGGCGGGTGAACTGGAACGCCCTCGGCCAGCGGGTGCTGATCCGGCGCGGCGCCATCGGCGAGTTGCGGCGCGGGCGCATGTCCTTCGTCGCCGAGGTGCGCAGCATGGCGCATGTGCTGGGTCAGACGGTCGGCCGGGTCTATCAGGGCACCTGCGATGCGGCACTGGGCGACAGCCGATGCGGGGTGAACATTGCCGCCGCCGCTTATCGCGGCACCGGCGCGGTGGTCGATCCGATCCGCGACCGCGCCTTCACCGCCTCCGGCCTCGGTGGCTTCGCCAGCGGCTGGTTCAGCTTCGGTCATCTGGAATGGACGAGCGGCCCGAACAGCGGTCGGCTGGCCGAAGTGATGCTGCACGAGATCGCCTCCGGCGTGGTCACCATCACGTTGCTGGAAGCGCCTGTGCGCGCGGTCGCGGGCGGCAATGCGTTCACCATCCGCGCCGGCTGCGACAAGCGCAGCGCGACCTGCGCGGCCAAGTTCAGCAACATCGCCAACTTCCGCGGCTTCCCGCATATCCCCGGCCAGGACGCGGTTGTCCGCTACGCCACGGCGGATGGCGGGCACGAGGGGGCGGTGCTGTGAGCGGCGCGGCAGTTGTTGCACCGCATGCAGCATCTGATGCCCGGCCCGCCGATCCCCGATCCGTGATCGCCGCCGCGCGCGGCTGGCTCGGCACGCCCTATCACGATCAGGCCAGCGTCAAGGGCGTCGGCTGCGACTGCCTCGGGCTGGCGCGCGGCATCTGGCGCGAAGTGGTCGGAAGCGAGACGCTGCCGGTGCCGCCCTACAGCCGCGACTGGGGCGAGATCGGCAGCCGCGAGGTGCTGGCCGAGAATGCCGGCCGGGTGATGATCCGCATCGACCCGGCCGAGGCCGGGCCGGGCGCGGTGGTGCTGTTCCGCATGCGCGCGGGCGCCATCGTCAAGCATATCGGGATCCTGACCGGCGAGGGCACATTCGTCCATTCCTATGAGCGGCTCGGGGTGATCGAAGAACCGCTCACCATCGCATGGCGGCGGCGCATTGCTTTCGCCTTCCGGTTCCCGCGCCCGGCGCCCGGCCTGCACAAGAAGAAGACCTGACTCATGGCAACCATCCTTCTCGGCGCGGTCGGCACCGCCATCGGCGGCGGCTTCGGCGGCACGATCCTCGGCCTCTCCGGCGCTGCCATCGGCGGCATGATCGGCTCCGGCATCGGCTCGATGGTCGACAGCTGGATCGTCTCGTCGCTGTTGCCCGGCCAGCGCATCGAGGGCCAGCGCATGGACAGCCTGCGCATAACCTCGGCGACCGAGGGCGTGGTGATCCCGCGCCTCTATGGCCGCATGCGCATCGGCGGCAATATCATCTGGGCGACCGACTTCCGCGAGGAAACTAACACCACCCGCCAGGGCGGCGGCAAGGGCGGCGGGCAGAAGGTCACCACGACCGAGTACCTCTACTATGCCAGTTTCGCTGTCGCTCTCTGCGAAGGCCCGATCACCGGCATTGGCCGCATCTGGGCTGATGGCGAGATCGTGGACCTCAGTGAGGCGACGTGGCGCTGGTATCCGGGCAGCGAGGCACAGGCCCCCGACCCCTTCATCACGGCGAAGATGGGGGTGGGGAACACGCCTGCCTATCGCGGCACCGCCTATGTGGTGTTCGAGGAACTGCCGCTGGCGCGCTTCGGCAACCGCCTGCCGCAACTGTCCTTCGAGGTGTTCCGGCCTCTGGACGATGCCGACACCGCCGAGGGGCTGGTGCCCGCGGTCACCGTTATCCCGGCGTCGGGAGAATGGTCCTACGCAACCCAGATCGTGCGCAAGGCCGGGGACGGCGACAGCGCGGCCGAGAATGTCAACGCCATGGCCGGAACCGCCGACATGGTGGTTTCGCTGGACCGGCTGGAAGCCATGGTGCCAAAGGTCGAAAGCGCCTCGCTGGTGGTGTCCTGGTTCGGCGACGATCTGCGCGCCGGAAGCTGCACGATCCGCCCGAAGGTCGAAATGGCGCAGAAGAACACCACGCCTGCCTGGAGCGTCAACGGCGTGAGCCGCGGCGATGCGCTGGTGGTCAGCCAGGACGATCAGGGGCGGCCGATCTATGGTGGCACGCCAGCGGATTTCTCGGTGCTGCAGGCCATCCGCGAGATGAAAACGCGCGGGCTCAAGGTGACCTTTTATCCGTTCCTGATGATGGATGTCCCGGCCGGCAACACCCTGCCGGATCCCTGGTCCGACTATGCCGCGGCCATCGGCCAGTCGGTGCTGCCATGGCGCGGGCGGATCACCTGCTCACCTGCGGCCGGTTTCGCCGGGACCGTGGACAAGACCGCCGCCGCCGCGGTGCAGGTCGATGCCTTCTTCGGCAATGCCCAGCCCTCGGATTTCGCAGTCAGCGGCGACAGCGTGACCTGGACCGGCGGGGCGGATTGGGGCTTCCGGCGCATGATCCTGCATTACGCCCATCTCTGCGCGGCGGCGGGTGGGGTCGATGCCTTCCTGATCGGTTCCGAAATGCGCGGGCTGACCACGATCCGATCCGGGGCATCGACCTATCCGGCGGTTGCCGCGTTGCAATCGCTGGCCGCTGCCGTCCGCTCGATCCTCGGCCCCGGCGTGAAGATCAGCTATGCCGCCGACTGGTCGGAGTATTACGGGCACCACCCGGGCGATGGCTCGGGTGACGTGTTCTTCCACCTCGACCCGCTCTGGGCGGATGACAATGTCGATTTCATCGGTATCGACAATTACATGCCGCTTTCCGACTGGCGCGATGGCTGGAAGCATCTCGATGCGCTGGCATGGCCGTCGATCTACGACCGCGCCTATCTGCAATCGAACATTGCCGGCGGCGAGGGCTTCGACTGGTACTATGCCAGCGAGGGCGACCGGATCGCGCAGAACCGCACACCGATCGAGGACAGCATCACACCGGGCGCCGGCGGCAAGGTCATCACCGCGATGCCTGTTGCAGCACCCGGCATCAGCCAAAGTCCCGGCACCAATTTCACCACCACGGTGCCATATCGGAGTGCCAGCATCACCCTATCCTGCCGGGTTCAGTTCCCGGCCCTGATCGCGGACGGCATTGTTTTCGAGATCGGCAACCTGAGCAGCGGCATGTTCTTCGGCCTGGCTGGCGGTCAGCTGATCCTGCACGAGATTTTCTCGGCCATCGGACAGACCAGGACGGCCTCGACCCCTGCCGCCTCGCTCGCTGGCAGGACCGCCGATCTGGTCGCATGGTTCGACATGGCAAGCGGCGAGATCGGCTTTGCTGTCGACGGGAATGTCGCGGCCACGGCAAGCTTCGGCGGGTCCGTATCCGGCACATGGGCCGCCAACAACGGCGGGGGATATGGCCTTGCCAACGGCCCGGTGTCGGGGTCCAGCACCGTCACGACAGCACTCCCCTGGCCGGGAACGCTGGTCAGCAATCTCAGCATATGGTCGGGCGCGGTCCCGAGTTTCGCGACCTTGCCGGCGGTGGCACCCGAGCCGTGGATCTTCCGCTACAAGGACATCCGCGGCTGGTGGTCGAACCCGCATCGCAACCGGCCGGGCGGGATCCCCGCAGCGTCCCCGACCGCATGGCTGCCGCAGTCGAAGCCGATCCGGTTTACCGAACTCGGTTGCCCGGCCGTGGATCGCGGCCCCAATCAGCCGAACGTGTTTCATGACCCGAAATCCTCGGAATCCTTCGTGCCCTGGTTCTCACGCGGCTGGCGCGACGATGCCGTCCAGCGGGCCTATCTGGAAGCGACCTACCTGTTCTGGGGTGACGCCGAAAACAACCCGGTCTCGACCGGATATGCCGGCCGCATGGTCGAGGTGGCGGAATGCGCGGCATGGACCTGGGATGCCCGGCCTTATCCGTTCTTCCCTCAACTCGGGGACATATGGGCGGATGGCAACAACTGGCGGCTGGGGCACTGGCTGACTGGCCGGCTGGGCGCCGTGTCGCTGGCAGCGCTGGTGCGCCACCTCTGCTTGAGCGCCGGCATGCCCTCGGCGTGGATCGATGTCTCGGGCCTGACCGGCGCTGTCGATGGCTATGTGATCTCGGCGCTGGAATCGCCCCGCACCTCGATCACCATGCTGGCGCGGCATTTCGGCTTCGATGCCGTCGAGAGCGAGGGGCGCATTCGCTTCGTCATGCGCGGACGCGCGCCGGTCGCGACCGTCGCACCGGACGACATGGCGGCGGGCCGAAGCGACGTGATGGAACTAACCCGCGGCCAGGAGACCGAACTGCCGCAGGCGTTGAAATGGCAGGTCGCGCGCACCGACGAGGATTATGACGCCATCACCGTCGAGGCGCGGCGCATTGCCGTGAGCGCCAGCAGGGTATCCTCGGACAGCTTTCCAATGGCGGTGCCGCCCGAGGAAGCCGACCGGCGCTGCCGCCGGGCGCTGATGGAGGCATGGATCGGCCGCGAGACCGGAGTCTTCAGCCTGCCGCCCTCGATGCTGGCGCTGGATCCCGGCGATGTCATCGCGCTGGATCACGACGGACGGCTTGCCGAGATGCGCATCCTCACGGTTTCCGATGCCGAGGCCCGCAGCATCGAGACCATCCGCCAGGACCGGGATGCCTATGATCTTCCTCCCGGAAGCCCTCGCCCGGCTGCGCTTGCCCGGCCGGTCGTGTTCGGTGCGCCGCTGGTCGAACTTCTGAACCTGCCGCAACTGCGCGAGGATCTCGCGCCACACCACCCGCTGATCGCCACCCATGCTCGCCCCTGGCCCGGCCAGATGGCGGTGTTCCGCAGCCCCGAGGCCTCCGCTTTCGAACTGCTCACCACCTTCAGAACCCGTGCGCGCATGGGCGAACTGGTGACCGATCTCCATTCCGGCCCAACCTCTCGCTTCGACTACGGCAACTCGGTCTATCTCGACCTGCTGTCAGGCACCCTCGAAAGCGTTACCGATCTGTGGCTGTTCGCTGGCGAGAACGCGCTCGCTGTCGCGCAACCGGGCGGCGGCTGGGAGATCCTGCAATTCGGCACCGCCGAACTGATCGCCCCCGGCCGATATCGGCTCTCGCGCCTGCTGCGAGGCCAGCGTGGCACGGAGACCGACATGGCGGCGGTGGTGCCGGCCGGGGCGCGGGTGGTGGTGCTGGACACAGCGCTGGCCCCGCTGCCGGTGATCGAGGCCGATCTGGGCATGCCGTGGAACTGGCGCATCGGGCCTGCCTCGCGTCCGGTCAGTGACGACAGCTATCTGGCAGAGGTATTCACGCCACGCGGCACGGGCCTGCGCCCGTTCGCGCCGGTCCATGTCGAGCAGCCGTGGCGGCGGGCGCGCAGCCCCGGCGATCTGACCATAAGCTGGCTGCGCCGCGACCGATCGCTCGCGGCCGACAGTTGGAACGCGGCCGAGATCCCCATGTCGGAGGCGAGCGAGTCCTGGCGGGTCGACATCCTCGACGGCGCAACCGTCAAGAGATCCTTGACGACTGCGACCGCCAGCGTGGTCTACACCGCGGCGCAGCAAAGCGCTGATTGGGGCGCGCCGCTCGCCCCCGGTGCCTCCCTCACCATCCGAATTGCCCAGATCGGGCAGGCGTTCGGTGCCGGGGCGGCCCCCGTCACCACCCTCTGGTTCTAAACAGGAGACCCCCCATGCCTGACACCACAGCGCATCTGGCGCTGCCTTTCATCATGGCTGCGCAAGCCCAGAAGCATGTGACCATGAACGAGGCGCTGCGCATGCTCGACGGCATCGTGCAGCTGGCGACCCTCGACCGTGACCTGACGGACCCGCCAGCCAGCCCGGCCGAGGGCGACCGTTACATCCCCGCCAGCGGCGCAACAGGTGCATGGTCAGGCTGGGAAGGCAGCATCGCCTACTGGATCGACGGCGCCTGGATGCGGATCCCGCCCAGCCCCGGCTGGATGGCCTGGATCGAGGACGAGGCGCAGGCCATCGTCTGGACCGGATCGGCGTGGATCCCGGTTGTGGATGCCATGGGCTTCATCGCGCAGGCCGCCTCGGTCGCCGTGGCTCGGGAGGCAAATGGCGCCAGCACCGGCATGGCGGTGCTCGAGGAAACCCTCTCCGGCCTTTCCGGGGCCAGCCGGGATTCGACCATCGTGATCCCCAACCGCGCCATCGTGCTGGGCGTATCCGCGCGGACCGTGACCGCGGTGCTGGGCGCCAGCTCCTTCGATTGCGGCATCAACGGCGAGCCCTCGAAGTTCGGCGGCTCGCTCGGCGTGGCCGTGGGCAGCAGCAATATCGGCGTCATCGGCCCCACCGCCTTCTATGCCGACACGCCGGTGCGGCTGACCGCCAATGGCGGCAGCTTTGCTGGCGGCGCGGTGCGCATTGCCATCCATTACCTGACCTGCGTCGCGCCGGGCTGAACCCATGGGAGAAAATTTCACGGACACGATCCGCGAATGGTGGGGCGCGATCATGGCGGCAACCGGGCTGGGCGTGTGGCTGGTCCGTCTTGAGGGGGCGAGCAAAACCGCGCTGCGGGAGGTCGAGCGGCTGGAAAAGCAGCTCGACGCCGATCGCCAGGCGATTTCCGAGACCCGCAAGGAACAGAACGAGATGCTGCGCGAGATGCGCGCCGACATCAAACGTCTGCTGGAACGCAGCGGGCCCGGCCGCGACTGACCGACGCCCAATCCGACCGTCCACCCACCCCGCCAGCGCGCGGGGTTTTTCATTTGGAGAGACCGCATGACGTTTTATCAACATTGGCGGAACCTGCCGGCGACCGCCTGGCACTGGCCGAACTTCTCGCCTGCCGAGATCGCCTGTCGTGGCACCGGAAAATTGCTGGTCAACGAGGATGCGCTGAACCGGCTGCAGGAGCTGCGCGTGACGCTGGGCAAGCCGCTGATCGTGAATTCGGCCTATCGCAGCCCCGAGCACAACAGGAAGGTCGGCGGCGCGAATGCCTCGAAGCATCTTGAAGGCTCCGCCTTCGACATCTCGATGGCGAACCACGATCCGGCCAGTTTCATCGCCGCCGCCCGCAAGGCCGGGTTCAAGGGCATCGGCACCTATCCCCGGTCAAACTTCATCCATATCGACACCGGCCCTGCCCGCGCTTGGGGCGAGCCCTTCCCGGCGCGGGCGACACCCTTCGCGCCTGACCAGCCTTCGGCCCGCGAGCATCTGGCCGACAGCCGCACCCTGAAAGGCAGCGGCGCGGCCGGTATCGGCACCATCGGCGCGGCCGGCGTCGAGGTGGTGCAGCAGGCGCTGGCCGAGACGCAGAACGCAATCCTGCCGCTGCTGCCCTATCTCGACGGCCTGCGCTGGATCTTCGTGGCCCTCGCTTTGACCGGAATCGCGGTGACGATCCATGCCCGTCTCGATGACTGGAACCGGGGCCAAAGATGATCGGCTGGCGCCTCACCCGCGGCCCGGCGCGCAAGGCGCTGGGTCTGATCCTCGCAGCGGCGACGATCCTGCTGTTCCTGCTGAACCTGCGCCGCGCCGGGGAACAGGCCGGGCGCGCCGCCGAACGCTTTGAAGCCAGAGAGAGAAACCATGACATCCAACGCCAGATGCTGGACGCTGCCAGCCGCCGCCCCGCTAATCGCGATGCTCTGGCTGACCGCCTGCGCGATGGCCGGTTCTGACTTCACGCCGCCCTGCCCGCCCGTTGTCGACTACACCGCCTCCGATCAGGCGCGGGCGGCACACGAGATCATGGCCCTGCCGGAAAGTGCGGTCGTGGTCGGGATGCTGGGCGACTACGCCGTCCTGCGCGATCAGGCGCGCGCCTGCCGGTGAAAGGCGGGCCGGGCAAGTGCCAGGCGGGAAGCGCCAGACGCCTCGACCGCCGCGTCACGCCCGGCCCGTTTCACAGATTCACGGTGTCAAGGAGCGGCAGGAAGGATTCGCTGCAAATGGATGATGGCAGGTGCGGCGACGAGTGGAACGTCGTCGGGCGCAGAAAATTCAGAGAGAAAAGCGCGCAGTGCTGTGGGTATAGAGGAACTCGCGCGTTTCGAAGTAAGCTAGGTCCTCCATCTCTTGCATGATGCGGACTTGAGCAGCACGATCCGGTATTCTTTGCGCCGATACAAAGTCGCGAAGCAGTTTTGCCGTATAGGAAGCATAGACGCGGTTGCGCGATAGATCATTCGTCAGCCCCAAGCCGTCCTTGAACGCCTGCAATCCAACAACAAGGATGGCAAGAATACTTGCTCCAAGCATGGAACCTTCAATAACAGGGGAACCGGGAGCATAAATGAAGATGCCTGCCACAGCTAGAGCTTGGAGGGCAACAATTCCTGCAGTGGTAATAAACTCGATTCTGCTTACTGAGTGCTCTTGGTCTGCAAGGGAGCCGGAAAAGGGTAGGGCTGACGCCTTGCGCGCCAACTGTTGGGTGGCATACTCGCCCTGCCAGTTAAATCTGAGTTCGATCCAGTACTGCTCCAGTTCCTGGAAGTATTCTGCGTCTATAGCTTCGGCGTTCACTTCACCAAAGTCGACAAGACGAGCCTCTTGCAGGGCTTCATCGCCGAGAACAGCTTGCCGATAGCCAGGGCTTCTCAAGCGCCGCAGGACGCGCTCAAGCGTTCTGCCGCGATCCTCGATGAAGCGCCTCCGCTCAAGTGAACTGCCGCAGCAGATTGAGGAAAGGTTCGCAAGAATTGTCTGAAAATAGAAATGCCGCAGGCGCTCGGCGATAAGGCGGTGCTTCAGCCAGTCGTCACGCTTGCGGCCATAGAGAATGCCGTTTCCGAACAGAAGCGCCAAGACAAGCAGAAGAAAGGACGCAACTGCTACGACGTATGCGCCAGCCGGGTGACCAGAGACCAGGGGCGCAAACATCGGTGAGGTGCCGACCAGTGTGGTCGCAAGCGAAAGCACGATGGAGCCGATGGAGAATAGGCAGTTTCGGCGGGAGCCTAACTTCAGTCTCTTTGCCGTGTCCTCATGCTGACGAAACGCTTCAACCAGTTCGGGCCACACCAGGACGTCCGCGATCTTGGGGTACTGCAATCGCAAGTAAG
>Ga0310345_10001725_pt1 | contig 23515 bp, 21 predicted proteins | sample HC15DNA20500_MG_FD_204667 | JGI IMG/M metagenome (GOLD analysis project Ga0310345, IMG submission 204667) | Marine microbial communities from station ALOHA, North Pacific Subtropical Gyre - HC15-DNA-20-500_MG | ecosystem: Environmental > Aquatic > Marine > Oceanic | place: Pacific Ocean: North... | reverse complement strand
TGCTCGACGAACTCGACCTCACCTACCCGCAGTATCTGGTCCTGCTCGTGCTGTGGGAGGACGACGCCTGCACCATCGGGCAACTCGGCGACCGGTTGCATCTGGATTCGGGCACGCTGTCGCCGCTGATCAAGCGCCTGGAAGCCGCCGGCCTGGTACGGCGGCAGCGCAGCAACGCCGACGAGCGACGCGTCGACGTCACCCTCACCGCCGAAGGGCGAGCGCTGGAGGACCGGGCGGCCTGTATCCCCGAGCGGCTTCTCGGCTCGACCGATGCCGATCCGGCACAGCTCGCGGCGCTACGCGATGCCCTGACCCTCATCACTTCGGAGGTCTACGCCCGGAACGGCTGACGCGCCCGTCCCTGATCACTCGAGAAAGGCAACACCGATGTCCGAACTACCGATGTCCGAACTACCGCCCCCACCGCCCACCACCCGCGCCCGGACCATTGCTCGCTTCGCGCTCGCCGGCGCGATGGTGTTCGCCGGCTTCAGTCACTTGTTCTGGGCCCGCGAAGAGTTCCAGGCGCAGGTCCCGCGCTGGGTGCCGATGGATCCCGACGGTGTGGTGATGGCGTCCGGCGGCGTCGAGATCACCCTCGGCGTCGGGCTGGCCGTGCTCAACCGGGACCGGGTCCTGGTCGGCAGGTTGTTGGCGGCGTTCTTCATCCTGATCTTCCCGGGCAACATCGCCCAGTACCTCAACCATGCGGACGGGTTCGGCCTCGACACCGACACCAAGCGTCTGGTGCGGCTGTTCTTCCAGCCCGTGTTGATCGCCTGGGCACTGTGGGCCACCGGGATTCCGCGCAGCAAGCGGTGACGCCACCCTGGTTTGGCGATCGTTGCGGGCCGCATTAGGTTTCCTCACGTGACGTTCTCAGGTGCCGTTGTCGCGCGCTGGCTCGCGCCCTTCCTGACAGTCGCGGCGGTCGCCGCGGTGGGGGCGGTCTCCGCTCCCATCCATACGGCGGATACTCCGACGGTGCGGCTGGCCAGTGACGCCAACCCGCTGGCCGGCATGCCGTTCTACGTCAATCCCCAGTCCAAGGGGATGCGTGCGGCGCAGGGCAACCCCGATCCGCTGCTGGCCGCGGTGGTCAACACCCCGACCGCGTACTGGATGGACCACATCTCCACCCCGGCCGTGGACGCGAAATACATCGCCACCGCCCAGGCTGCAGGCACCATGCCGATCCTGGCGCTCTACGGCATCCCCAACCGGGACTGCGGCAGCTACGCCGCCGGTGGGTTCGGTTCGGCCGGCTCCTACCGGGCCTGGATCGACGGCGTCGCCGCCGCCATCGGCACTGGTCCCGCGGCCGTGATCCTCGAACCCGACGCGCTGGCCATGATCGACTGCCTGTCCCCTGGCCAGCAGCAGGAACGCCTCGAGCTGATCGGCTATGCCGTCGACACGCTGACCCGCAATCCCGCCACCGCTGTGTACGTCGACGCCGGCCACTCGCGCTGGGTGGCCGCGGACGTCATGGCCGGCCGACTGAACCAGGTCGGCGTGCAGAAGGCGCGCGGCTTCAGCCTCAATACGGCGAACTTCTTCACCACCGAGGAGTCGATGGGCTACGGCCAGGCCATCTCGGGGATGACGAACGGGGCGCACTACGTGATCGACACGTCGCGCAACGGCGCCGGACCGGTGGAAGGCGATGACCTGTACTGGTGCAATCCCAGCGGTCGCGCACTCGGCGTCGCCCCCACCACGGCCACCGGCAACCCGACGGTCGACGCGTTCCTGTGGGTCAAGCGCCCCGGGGAATCCGACGGGTCGTGCCGGGGAGCGCCCAGCGCGGGCACCTTCGTCAGTCAGTACGCCATCGACCTGGCGCGCAACGCCGGTTGGTAGGTCGTCACGCGCGACGAGGGTTGTCGGGTTGGCACGGCGTCGCGGGGGCCGGTTGCAGCGGAGTGCCGGCGACGCCGCAGTGACGGCGGGTGTCCCGCGCGGTGTCGGCGTCGCCCTCGGTACCGGCCGGTGCCGTCGCGAGCACCATGGGGTCGATCATCAGCCAGGCGATTGCGCCGCCGGCGGCAGCCACCACCGCGGTCGCCAGCATCGCGGTGCGGAAACCCGCGGCCATCGCGTCGGGGTCGGTGAAGCCACCCGCGCTCAACCCGGCGACCAGGGGGAGGACCGCCACCGCGATCAGGTTCGCCACCCGCGACACCGCATTGTTGATCCCCGACGCGACGCCCGCGTGGCCGGAGTCGACCGCGGTGACCGGTGCCACGACCAGCGACAGCCCCAAGCCGAACACGACGACCGCGGGCAGCACCGCGCTGATGTACCGGTCACCCGGGTCGATGGCTGCCATCAACAGCACTCCCGCCGCGATCAGCAACGGTCCGATCGTCAACGGTGTCCGGGGGCCGATGCGTCGGGCCAGCATGCCGGCACGTGCTGACAGCAGCAGCATCAGACCGGTGATCGGCAACGACGCCAATCCTGCCGAGGTGGGGCTGTAACCCAGCGAAACCTGCAGGAACGCAACAAGCATGAAGAACACGCCGCCGAGTGCGGTGTAGACCACGAACGTGACGATGTTGGCCGCCGTGAATTGTTTCGAACCGAATACCGCAGGCGGCACCATCGGGTGGGCACTGCGCCGTTCCACGACGACGAACCCCGCCAGGCTCGCCGCACCGACCACGCCTGCGGCGACCGCAACAGACGTGACGCCCTCAGGACTCTGGATGAGTGCGTACGTCGTCCCGGCCAGACCGAGCGCCACCAGGGCGGCGCCCGGGAAGTCCAGCCTGCTTGCTGCTGCGCGCCGCTGCGTCTCCGGGACCTTGCGCCAGGCCATCGCGACGACGAACAGGCCCAGCGGCACGTTGATCAAGAAGATGGCCCGCCACGAGAGGGACGAAATGAGGTAACCGCCGACCAGCGGACCGATCGCGGCGGCCACCCCGCTCAACCCGGACCACGCACCGATGGCGCGGGCGCGGTCGTCGGGATGGAAGGTGCTGTTGATGATGGCCAGGCTGCCGGGCGTCAGCAACGCACCACCCACGCCCTGCAGAATGCGTGCCGCCACGAGGAATTCGATCGTCGGCGCGGCTGCGCACAACACCGACGCCAGGGTGAACCAGACGATGCCGGTCATGAAGACGCGCCGATGGCCGTGGCGGTCGCCGAGCGCCCCGCCGAGCAGGATCAGCGAGGCCAACGTCAACAGGTAACCGTTGACCGTCCACTGCAGGCCTGCGGTCGAGGTCTCGAGTTCATCGGCGATGTTGACCACGGTGGCCTCGAGGAAGGCCACGCCCGACCCGAGGACGGTGACCGCGAGGATCCACCTGCCCCGCGCCGAGGAGAGCCGAACGGCCCCCGCCTCCGGAGGCATTGCAGATACGCGCGGCACAACGCCAAGGTAGCCCGCCCTCAAACGAACCCGCGGAATAAGCAGCGCCGCGCCCGCGTCGGTGCAAGGCATGCATCTACTGACCGTGTTCTCCCACCCGTTCACCGACAGATACCCCAGCGCCGTCATGGATGCGTTTCACGAACCGTTCCGCGCGGCCGGTCACACCATCGACGTTCTGGATCTGCACCGTGAGGACTTCGACCCGCGGTTCACCCCCGAGGACCATGCGCACTTCTGGGGCGGGCCCATCCCCGACGAGATCGCCGCAATGCACCGCAGGGTGGAGGACGCCGACCGGATGGCGTTCGTGTTCCCGGTCTACTGGTGGGGCATGCCGGCGATGATGAAGGGCTGGATCGAGCGGGTCTTCACGGTCGGCTGGGCCTACCAGTACGGCAAGGGCGTCGAAGACCGCGGTAAGCAGCCGCTGACGTCGCTGCTGGGCAACATCCCCACCACGCTGATCGGCATCGGTGGGTCGAGCCGGCGCACGTACGACCGCTACGGCTACGACGACGCGATGCGGACCCAGATCGACGTCGGGACCTTCGCCTACTGCGGTGTCACCGACGTGACCAGTCACCTCATCTACGACGTTGAGGGCGAACACAACTCGCCGATCCGTCAGGACGGGCTGAACCGGGCCGCCGAGATCGGGCGGGATTTCCTGGCCCCGGACCGCGTGATCCGCAACGTCAAGGAGGAGCATCTGCGCCGTCGCGCCGGATGACGTCACGCTAAGTTGACGGCCGTGAGTACACAACGCGCGGGACGGGTGCTGGTTACCGGGGGCTGCGGATTCATCGGCCGAGCTGTGGTGCAGGCGCTCCTGGATTCCGGTGCGGAGGTCGCCGTCGTGGACCGGCAGATGCCCGAAACCCGGATCGACGGTGTGCGTTACGTGGCCGGTGACCTGTCCGACAGCGACGTTCGTGACGCGGCCGTGGCGCCCGGCACCGAGGCGATCGTCCATCTCGCCGCGGCGACCTCGGTGTTGCAGTCCGTGCAGCGACCCGCGCCGACGTACGCCGACAACGTCGCGGTCACCCAGGAGCTGCTCGAGTTGGCCCGCGTCCGTGACGTCGGCCAGTTCGTGCTGGCGTCGACGAACGCGGTCGTCGGCAACGTCGGCGAGGCGACGATCACCGAGCGATTGCCGTTACGCCCGCTGACGCCCTACGGCGCCACCAAGGCCGCCTGCGAGATGCTGATGTCCGGGTACGCCGGGGCCTACGGGATGACGACCTGCGCGCTGCGCTTCAGCAACGTCTACGGGCCGGGGATGGCGCTCAAGGACAGCTTCGTGCCGCGGCTGATGCGTGCGGCCCTGGACGGCTCCACCGTCACCATCTACGGCGACGGCACGCAGCGCCGCGACCTGGTGCACGTTGACGACGTGGCGCGGTCGGTGCTGCTGGCGTGGCAGAGCGGCTACAGCGGCACCGCGATCGTCGGCGCCGGTCGGTCGGTGTCGGTGTTGGAGCTCATCGACACGGTCCGGACCGTGACCGGTCGACCGCTGCCCGCCGAACACGTCGCCGCCCAGCGGGGCGAGATGCCCGCCGTCGTGGTCGACGTGTCGCACAGCGCCCGCGCGATCGGCTACCGGCCCAGCGTCGAGCTGGCCGACGGACTCAAGAGCACCTGGCGCTACTTCCTCGACACCGTCGGCGATTCATGACACGGCTGGCCGACTACCCCGACGAGATCGACGCGCTCGCCGTCGCGGAGTTCGACCAGCACTACCCGGCTCTGCAGCTGGCCGAGCTGGTCGTGGTGATCGCCGCGTACAACGAGGCCGACGGCATCGGCGCGGTGCTGACAGAGATGCCGAAACGGTGCTGCGGAATGCCGGTGGACGTCCTGGTCGTCGTCGACGGCGCGACCGACGCCACCGCCGAGGTGGCGCGGGCATACGGCGCCTACACCTGCGTCGCGCCGCGCAACCGCGGCCAGGGCGCGGCGCTGCGGCTGGGATATCGGCTGGCCGCCCGGCACGGGGCGCGGTTCGTGGTGACCACCGATGCCGACGGACAGTACGACGGCGCCGAACTGGAAACCCTGGTGACACCGCTGCTCGACGGCCGCGCCGACTTCGTCACCGGGTCGCGCCGCCTGGGACACCACGTCTCCGACAACCGCGTCCGCTGGCTGGGCGTGCGGGTCTTCGCGGTACTGGCCAGCGTGCTGACCTGGCGCCACATCACCGACACGTCGTTCGGCTTCCGCGCGATGCGCGCCGAACTGGCGCGGTCGGTGACGCTGACCGAACCCCAGTACCAGTCCTCGGAACTGCTGCTCGGGGTCGCCGCCCGCGGCGCACGCGTCGTCGAGGTGCCGATGACGATGCGCCTGCGCGCGCACGGGGCGAGCAAGAAGGGCGCGAACCTCGTCTACGGCGCGAACTACGCCCGCGTCATGGTGCGGACGTGGTTCCGGGAGTACGTGCGCGGCGGTCGACGAAGATGAACCGGTCGAACAGCACGAACTTCAGCACGAACATCGCGCCGTAGGTGCCCAGGAACGACGCTCCGACGAGGACGACCTGCCAGGCGTGCGAGTCGACGTGTTCGCGCACCCAGCCGTCGGCGGCGGTGGTGACCAGGATCGCGGTGACGGCGGTGACGATGACGATGACGGCATACGGCAGCACCTCCCTGCGGTGGTGCGGGCGGCCCCGCTGCTGCCACGCCCAGTACCGGTTCATCAGGTAGTTGGGGACCGCACCGGCGACGAAGGCGAGCACGCTGGCCAGCAGCGGCGCCCCCGCCAGCCAGTAGGTGAGCAGAAAGACCGCCTCGCTGATGAGGCCGGCGATGATCGAGGCGCCGGTGTAGCGGCCCCAGAGCCGGACGCGGGGACGGCGCAGCCCTTGGCTCACGCCCGGACCCGGGCCACGCATAGCACCGATTGCCCGAAGGGCGGGCGCATCACCCGCTCCAGCGCCCGGGTCACCGGAACGACGAAGCGGTCGAACACCGCCACGAGTTTGGAATCCGGTGACGTCGAACCACCCCGGCGCACCGTCAGCCACCACGCGATGCCGCCGAGCAGGTTGACCGGCTTGACCAGCTCGACGTCCAGCCCGGCGCGCCGCACGGCGCTCGCCAACGTGGCCGGTGTGTACCGGCGCACGTGGCCGACCTTGCGGTCGAACTCCCCATAGAGCTGCTGGTAGCCGGGCACCCACAGCACGATGCTGCCGCCCGGCTGCACCGCGGTGGCCAGCGACCGCAACGCGCCGGCGTCGTCCTCGATGTGCTCGAGCACGTTGATGGCGACCACGGAGTCGACCGGCTCGTCGAGCTCCGGTGCCACCCCCAGCGCCAACGTCCTGGTCTGGACCTCGGGCCGCCCGGCGAAGCGCCGCGCCATCAGGTCGACGGCGCCGGGATCCACATCGGTCAACACCAGCCGGTCCACGTCGTCGAACTGCTCGGCGAACTCGCCGAGACCGGCACCGACCTCGAGGATCGTGCGGCCGCAGTGCGGTGCGATCAGGTCGTACTGGTAGCGGCGGTACCGCGGCTTGTCCCGTCCGGCCGCCTCGAGTTGACGGCCCGTGGCCGCTGTGAACGCCCCCCGGTCCTCGGCCATGTGACCCTCCCTGTGAATCGCGCGTGTTGCCGCAATTGTGCACGTGGTTGTGCCCGTGTCTTAGGCTCAGGTTCACCAGCGGCGAAAGGGATGGCTGTTTTGCGAGTTCTCGTGCTCGGCGGTGACGGATACCTCGGATGGCCCACTGCACTGCATCTGTCCGATCGCGGACATGACGTGGCGGTGCTCGACAACTTCGCCCGGCGCGGTTACGACGACGAACTCGGCGTGTGCAGCCTGGTGCCGATCGAAGACCTGTCCACCCGGGTGGCGGCGTGGGAGGAGCACTCCGGAAAGCGGCTCCCCACCTACGTCGGTGATCTGCTCGACGCCGATTTCGTGTACGCGACGCTGCGGGAGTTCGCGCCCGACGCGGTCGTGCACTTCGCCGAGCAGCGTGCCGCGCCGTACTCGATGATCGACCGCGCCCACGCCGTCTACACCCAGCACAACAACGTCATCGGCACGCTGAACCTGCTGTATGCGATCGGTGAGCTGGACCGCGACATCCACCTGGTCAAGCTCGGCACGATGGGCGAGTACGGCACGCCCAACGTCGACATCGAAGAGGGCTGGCTGGAACTGGAACACAACGGGCGCAGGGACCGTGTGCTGTTCCCGAAACGGCCGGGGTCGTTCTATCACCTGAGCAAGGTGCACGACTCGCACAACATGGAGTTCACCTGCCGCGCCTGGGGTCTGCGGGCCACCGACCTCAACCAGGGTGTGGTCTACGGCCAGACGACGCCGCAGACCGCGCTCGATCCGCGGCTGGCCACCCGCTTCGACTACGACAGCGTGTTCGGCACGGTGCTCAACCGGTTCGTCATCCAGGCGGTGCTCGGCGAGCCGCTGACGGTGTACGGCACCGGCAACCAGATCAGGGGTCTGATCGACATCCGCGACACCGTCGAGTGCATCCGGCTGGCTGTGGAGAACCCCGCCGAGCGCGGTGAGTTCCGGGTGTTCAACCAGATGACCGAGTCCAAGTCGGTGCGCCAGATCGCCGATGTCGTGTCGGCGCAGTTCCCGGGCCCGGTACAGATCGAGCACCTCACCAACCCCCGCATCGAGCTGCAGGAGCACTACTACAACGTCAAACACACCGGGCTCGTCGAGCTCGGTCTGGACCCGCACCTGCTCTCCGATGTGTTGATCGAGTCGATGTTTCCCATCGTCGAGCAGAACAAGCACCGCGTCGACACCGAGAAGCTGTATCCGACGGTGCAGTGGACGAGCTCCGGTAACAGCTGAGCGGCGTGGTCGCCGTCCTGGGCAGTGCCGGCAGGCTGATTCGCCGGCACTGGCTGCTGAGCGTGCTGGTGCTCGCCGGCGTGGTGCTGCGGGTGCTGTCCTGGTTCGCCTACCAACCGGCGCTGCTGTTCGTCGACTCGTTCCGCTACCTGGGCAACCTCGGCGAATTCAATCCGAGCGGTCTGAACCCCATCGGCTACGAACTGTTCGTCCTGACCCCGCTGCTCGCGGTCGGTGGACTGGAACTCGTCACCGCCGTGCAGCACCTCGCCGGGGTCGTCTCCGCCGTCGCGCTGTCGGCTCTGGCGCTGCGCTACGGCGTCAACCGCTGGTGGGCGGCGGCGGCCGCTGCGCCGCTGCTGCTCGACGGTTACCAGATCCAGATCGAGCAGCTGATCATGTCCGACACCTGGCAACAGGTGCTGCTGGTGGCGCTGCTGTGGGTGTTGTTGGGTACCGGGGCCCCCAGCCCCCGCCGGGCGGCGCTGGCCGGGCTGCTGGTCGGGATGGCGGTCATGCTGCGCCTGGTGGCACTGGCCCTCGTGGTTCCCATCCTCGGCTACCTGCTCATCGCCGGCGGCGCGTGGCGGTTGCTGCGCACCGCGCCCGGCTGGCGGACCGTCGGCCTGCGCATCGTGGCCTTCGTGCTGGCCTGCGGCGCGGTGCTCGGAGGGTACGCGACCTACTTCCACGCCGAGACCGGCAAGTGGGGCTTGACCCGCACCACCAGCCAGGTGCTCTACGGGCGTGCCGCGGTGATCGCCGACTGCGACACCCTCGAGCTGGATGCGCTGCTCGAACGGGCCTGCCCCACCGAGCCGTTGGACGACCGCCGGCGCCTCGACGACTATGCCCACATCCAGCGTGAGAAGGGTTTCCGCGACCGCTTCCCGCCGGGCACGGATCTCTACCAGGTCCAGCGGGAGTTCGGCTGGACCGTGATCGGGCAGCAACCGCTGGACTTCGCGTGGGCGGTGACGGTCGACTTCGCAAAAGGATTTCGGCCCACCCGCGTCGACGCGCCCGGGGACGTGCCGGTGAGCCGATGGCAGTTCCAGCGTGAGTTCCCCAACGCCGACCGGGAACTGACCAAGGATGTCGCGCAGGAGTTCAGCGGGCGCGACCCGACCACCGGGCCGGGCCTGGCCGCGTTCCTGCGCGGCTACCAGCTCAGCGTCGGTTACACGCCGGGGCCGTTGCTGGCGGTGTTCGGGCTCATCGCCCTGGCCGCCGTGCTGGGCGTGGGCCGGGCCCGCACCAGTGGCGTGCGGTCGGCCATCGCGTTGGCCCTGGGGATGGCGCTCACGATGCTGATTCTCTCGGCCGCGTTCGAATTCAGCTGGCGTTATCAGCTTCCCGCGCTGGTGCTGCTGCCGTTCGCCGGTGTTCTCGGCATCCGGGCGTTCCGGCGTCGACTCGCGGCGTCTGTTCCCGCGGGGAGTGAATGGCAGTGGCAGCGCCGCACCACGTGGCTGCCGGACAGGTGACGGCGTCGGTCAGCCGGCCCAGACGTCCTCGACGTAGCGATCGGATTCGACCAGGCCGGTGAGCCACCGCTGTGCGGCGTCCGAGTCGTCGCCGGTGCGGGACCGGTAGATGTCCGTGAACGCCTCGCGGACCGCGGGTGCCATGCGCGCGCCGTCACCGCAGACATAGACGTAGGTGTCCTTGGCGGGGTCACCCAGCATGTCCCAGACATCGTCGGCGTCCGCGGCGATGCGGTCCTGCACGTACCGCACGCCGTCCTGCGGCGCCCGCGAGAACGCCGGCCGCATGCGCACGACGCCGAGCGCCTCACCTTCTTCGAACTGCTCGCGGAAGATGTAGTCGACCGCGGGATCGCGGACGCCGAAGAAGCACAGTGCCGGGGCGAAGGGCTCACCGGCCTGTTGGGCGGCCAGGCGGTCGAGCAGGAAACCGCAGAACGGGGCGACCCCGGTGCCGGCGCTGACCAGGATCACGTTTCGGGTGGGTTCGGCGCCCGCCCGGAATGCCTGGCGCGCGGCGTCCACCCGGGCCCGCACGACCTGACCGGGTTTGGCCGCCGCCAGGTGATTGGAGGCCACGCCCTGGAACAACCCGCGGCCGGAGCGCGCCGGCGCGTCGAGCACGCTGACCACCAGCCCGACCACCTGAGGCGACAATCGCGACGACGAGCCGATCGAATAGTGCCGCGGCGTCATGGGTTCGAGTAGCTCGAGCAGCTCGGCGCCGGTGATCTCACAGGCAGGGAACTCCAGCAGGCACTCCAGCGGACTGAGCACGGCCGGCTCCGCTGACGCGGCGAGCTCTTCGAGCCGTTGTCGTTCGGGTGCACACGGATTCGTCGCCGCCAATCGCGTCAACTGACTCTTCGTGGCCGGCTTGCGCAATTCCACGAAATGGGTGAGCAACTCGCGCACACTGACCTCCCGGTCGAGTGCGATCAGCCGCCGCGAGTTGCGTCGAGGGTTGATCGACAGCCGTAGGTCCGGCTCGATCTCCAACAACTGGATCACCGTGTCGACCAGTTCGGGTGGATTGTCGGCGAGCACGGTGAGGTGATCGCCGGTGTGGTATTCAATGCCCTCCGGAAGCGCAATCCGCACATAACGTTTGGCCTGTCCGAAGGCGGTGTCGCTGACCAGCTCGGTGTTCTCCAGAACCGTCATCGGCGTCACGTCGAAGCGGGCATCGATGGCACTGGTGACGGGACCGACGATGGTGCGCAGTTCGTAGAGCGGTTCGTCGGCATCGCTGACGGGCGCGGCATCCGGATCACCGAAGCGCTGCGCCACTGCCGTCCAGAACGCCGCGGAGAACTCCTCGACCGTTCCGGTGAGGTCACCGGAGGTATCGGCTGAAGCTCGTGGAACCAGGGCGGTGGCGCCCAGCTCGGTGAGGCGTTCCTCGATCTGCTGGGGAATGGCCTGGTACGTGTCGGCCCAGTTGTGGTCGCCGACCCCCAGCACCGCGAACAGCGGGCTGCCTGCCAGCGAGGTGCCGGGGTCGTTCAGCCACGCCATGAACGCCCGGGCGTCGTCTGTGGGCTGTCCGTTGTAGGAGGCGGCGACGATGAGGGTGACGTCGGCCGATGGCAGCGCCCCGGCCGCGCTGTCGAGGGGCGCCACCGTGGCCTGGCACCCGTGGTCGGCGGCTTCCTCGGCGAGTTGTGCGGCCAACGCCCGGCAGGTGCCCAGATTCGAGCCGTGCAGTACGGCCAGCGTCGTCCCCGCCTTGACGGCGGACGCGGGAGTGTTGGTGGGACGCGAGTCCGGTGCGGCGTCGGGGCCCGGGCGGTCCGCCCGTTCGTCCGCGGTGCGCCGGAGGAGATCGAGGTGAAAGCCGACGGGGCGCCGGCTGCCGGGACCGTCCCACTGCAGCACGTAGTGTCGCGAGTCGATCATCCGGTAGCGGTGGACGATGCGGGCGATCGCCATGGTGGCCTCGTGCAGCGCGAACTGGCGACCGATGCACGAGCGCGCGCCGGTGCCGAACGGTTTGAACAGGCTTGCCGGCCGGGACTGGCTGTGCTGGGGGGAGAACCGCTCGGGGTCGAACAGCTCGACGTTGTCCCCCCAGCCGGGCTGGCGGTGCAGCGCACCGGTGAGGACACTGACCGCCTCACCTTTCTTGATCGGGTACCGGTCACCGATCACCGTGTCGGACAGCGCCATCCGGTCGAACTGCAGCACCGGGGGAGACAGCCGCAGCGTCTCGCTGATGACCTGGCGCAGATACTCGAACCTCCCGATGTCGTCGTAGCTGGGCAGGTAGTCGTCGTCGCGGCCGAACACCTGGTCCACCTCGGCCCGGACGCGTTCCAGCACGGCGGGGTGTCGCACGATGTTGTAGAGAGTGTTGGGCATCAGCTCGGAGGTGGTGAGCTGTCCGGCGATCAGGAACGTCATGATTTGGTTCTTGACGTTGTCCGGGTCGAGCAACGGAGCGCCGTTGGCGTCGTGGCCGAGCATCACCGACAGCAGGTCGTCGACATCGTCGCTGCGACCGGATCGGTGGCCGGCGACCAGCTCGTCGAAGAACGTGTGCAGGGTGGTCAACTCGTCGGTGAATGCCGGCGTCACCCCGTTCTGGAAGACTTCGCCCAGCGCTGCGGTGAAGCTCGCCGGGATGGGCGCCATCCCGGCGAAATCGAACGACTCGAACCGGGCACCGAAACCGGCCAGCGCAACGGTGTCCATCGCCAGCTTCTGCAGATCGGTGGACACGTCGACCGCGTCATGCCCCGCGGCGGCGTCCCACCGGCTGATCAACTGGGCGTTGATGTCGAGCATCGCGGAGTGATAGTTGCGTAACCCCGCATAGCTGAAACCCGGCAGCAGGACGTCATGGGCCTTCTGCCAGTTCGATTCCCCGTAGAACGCGGTGAACAGCCCGTCACCGGCCAGGGGCCGGATCCTGGCCAGCGACGCGGTGAGGTTCTTGGCGAAGCGGGTCTCGTCGCAGAGTTCCTCGACCAGTGGCGCCGAGCATGCGTAGAGCTTCCGTTCGCCGTTGAAGTCGGCATAGAACAGCGGTCCGTGCAGTTCTGCGAGCAGGTCGATCGGAAGTGCGTAGGGACGCCCGGCCAGGAGTTCCGGCCCGGGCAGGGGGCCTTCTGCCGAGGCCACGCCGGTCAGCTCAGGTGGTGCGGACGGTCCAGGCTGCATGCGGTGGAGCCTAATCCGGTGGCAGCGCAGCCGAAGGCGATCAGCGAGGCAGACGCCCACGGCGTGGACAATGGCGGAAGTGACCCGAGACGACAGGACCGCCGCCCGATGACCGAGCCCGCCATCTCGCCGAGTGTGCGGGCGTTGGAGACCCTGCTGGACACCGCAACGGACGCGTTGTCACCGCTGATGCGCCTGTACCGTCCCTATGTCCGTGGCCTGCAGAATCTGCCGGCCGATGGCCGATTCCTGCTGGTGGGAAACCACACCCAGAACTCGTCCGAGGTGCTCCTGATCCCGTACTACGTACGCAGCGCAATCGGAACCCGCGTCCGTCCGCTGGCGGACCGGCAGTTCGGGCGGATGCGCGGGCTGCAAGCCGACCTCGTCACCGCCTACGGGGCGGTGGTCGGCACCCCCGACGCCGCCCACCGGTTGATGGACCAGGACGAGACGATCCTCGTCTTCCCGGGCGGCGCCCGGGAGATCGCCAAGTACAAAGGCGAGGAGTACACGCTGAGCTGGCAGAACCGAGATGGCTTCGCGCGGATCGCGATCGAACACAACTATCCCATCGTCACCGCGGCACTCGTCGGCGGCGACGACGTGTACACCAGCATCGTCAGTCGCGACAGCCGTCTCGGTCGCGCCAGCAGGTGGCTCAGCCACCGTCTCAGTGGCCGCTCCGACATGGGGATGCCGTTGGTGCGGGGCATCGGCCCGACCCTGGTACCCAGACCGCAGCGGATGTATCTGTCGTTCGGTCCGCCGATCGCCACGACCCCCACCGAGGGGGAGGCCGACGCGTGGACTCCCGCAATCAAGGGGCGGGTGCAGCGACAGCTGGAGGCCGAGCTCGAGGACCTGCAACAGATCAGGTCCACCGACCCGTTCCGGCAGCTGAACCCGCTGAGCTGGCCGGCTGCCCTCACCCCGTAGTCCGGCCGAAAGCCCGAGACTCAGGGGCGGCCGGCCGAGGACTGCGCCAGCTGCTGGAACTGGTCGTCGGCCCATTCGATCTCTTCGCAGATGCGCTGCGCGTCGGCATACAGGGCGCCGAAGAATGCCCACTGCCGTGGCTTGTCGTGCTCGCCTTCGACGGCGGCAGCGCTGCTGAGCGTGTCCAGCGCCGACCGGCACTGCTCGTTCACTGTGGTCAATGCGGTCCCGGCCCGCAGGTCCGACATGGAGTGCAGCGACGCGCTCTCGGCGATCGCGTCCCGTACCGCCGACAGCACCGCTGCGTACTGACCGAAGAACTCCGTGCGGGCACGGCGACCGGCCGACTCGTCCTCGTCGGACCCGGTGAAGCGCAGCAGCCCGGCACACACGAAAACCAGTTGCTGCGAGATTCGTTCGACGACGTGCACGGTGACCCGGTGCCCGTCGAACGTAGGGCTGCCGCGGGTCACCAGCCGTCGCGGATTGAACTTCGACGTCTGGAGGGCGTGGTCGATGGTGCTGCGGGGCTGAGCGGACAGGCCCGGCAGTTCGTCGCTGCGCCTGCGCCAGTCCCTGGCCTGGTCGTCGTCGGGCGCCCCGTCGCCCAACCCGGCGACCATGTCGTCGAGCAGCGCGACCACCGACTGGCAGTACGCGCCGACGGCGTCTTCGGCGCTGCGGTAGCGCAGCGGCGGAGCGATCAGCAGATTGATGCCGACCGAGATCCCCGCCCCCAGCAGGACCATGGCCGCGAGATCGCCGATCAGCATCAGCGGCGACCTGCCCGCGTCGGGCATCGCCACCACGCCGTAGGCGAAGACAGCGGCGACCGTGACGTTGAAGCCCTGACTGCCGAGCCGATACCAGCGGCCGATCAGCATGCTCACCAGGAGGATGAGCGGGAAGAGCCACAGGCCGGGACCCCACGGCAGCGCGACGGCACTGACCAGTCCGATCCCGACGAGCACCGCAGCGGTGTAGTGAAGGGCCTTCTGCACCGAATCGGCGATGGTCTGCTGCATCAGCAGCATCGCGGCGAACGCGGCGAACGACGCGTTGCTGGCGTGGAACACCTCGGTGGCCAGCGCCCAGGCGATCGTTCCGGCGATGACAGCCTTGATCAACATCAACGCGTTGTCGGCGCTCATCGCCACACCGGGAAACACCGCACCCACCCGCCGGGCGAACCGAGCCGCAAGAGCACGGATCACAGGGCCTTCCTCCCTGTCGCTGTCGACCATCGAACCGTGATGGGGTTCTTCCCGCTGCCTACGCGGCCGAAACGGCGGGCCTCGACGAAGGTGTACAACCTTCAGGTATGAAGTTCGGGATCGCCACCTTCGTCAACGACGACACCATCGACCCGGTGACCCTGGCCCGTGCCGTCGAGGAGCGGGGCTTCGAGTCGCTGGCCGTGGCCGAGCACAGCCACATCCCGGCCAGCCGGGAGTCGGCCTATCCACTCGGCGGCGACCTGCCGTCGATCTACTACCGCACGCTGGATCCCTTCGTGACGCTCGCTGCAGCCGCCGCGGTGACGTCACGCATCGACCTGATCACCGGCATCGCGCTGTTGATTCAGCGCGACCCCATCACCACGGCCAAAGAAGCCGCGAGCGTGGACGTGATCTCCGGGGGTCGCTTCATCTTCGGCGTCGGTGCCGGATGGAACCTCGAGGAGATGCGCGACCACGGCACCGACCCGGGAACGCGCGGAGCGCTGCTGGACGAGCGGATCGAGGCGATCAAAGAGCTCTGGACCGCGGAACCCGCCGAGTACCACGGCCGCTACGTCGACTTCGACCCGTCGTATCAGCGGCCGAAACCGGTGCGTGAACCGCATCCGCCCGTCTACATCGGCGGTGACTCCGACGCCACCGTCCGGCGCATCATCCGCCACCGGGCGGGGTGGATCTCCAACCCGCTACCCGCGGACCGACTGGCTCGGCGGGTGGCGCAGATCCGCGAGAACGCCGATTACGACGTGCCGTTGACGATCTTCGCCGCGCCGCCGGATCCGGACTACTGGCGCGCCGCCGAGGACGTGGGATTCGACCATGTGGGCCTGCTGCTGCCGACCAAGCCCCGCGATGCGTCACTGCGCATCCTCGACGACCTCGCCGAGAAGGTGGGGCGGTACGGCGGCTGACCGCACTCGGTGACAGATGTTAGTGTCGTCAACATCAGCTCTCGGAAGGAGTCGCGCTGACCTCCCGACGCTCCGACACCTACCACCACGGAAACCTGCGTCAGGTGCTTCTCGACCATGCCGTCGACCTGGCCCGCACCGGTGGCCCCGACGCCGTCGTGATGCGCGATGTGCAGCGACTGGCCGGGGTCAGCAATTCGGCGGCCTACCGCCATTACGCCGACCGCGGGGAACTCCTGGCCGCGGTGACCGAACATGCCCAGACGCTCCTCGCCGACGCGATGGCGGCTCGACTCGACGCCGTCGCCGCCAGGGGGCCGAAGGCCAAACGGGCACTCGCGCGGTTTCGTGCCACCGGGCAGGGCTATCTGGACTTCGCGCTCGCTGAGCCGGGGCTGTTCCGAACGGCGTTCGCCCACAATGTTTCCGGGGGCGGCGGGACGGCCGATGAGCCGGTGCGAGTGCCCGAACACCATCCGTTCCAGATCCTCATCCGCTGCATCGACGAGTTGATCGCCACCGGCGTGCTGGCCGCCGACCGGCGCGACGGACTCGACGAGGCGGCCTGGGCGGCGGTGCACGGTTTGTCCACCCTGCTTCTCGACGGCCCGCTCAGCGGCCTCGACGACGCGCGCAGACAGTTGATCATCGACCGGCTGCTCGACGTGATCGCCGACGGCCTGCAGTAACCACCGCGTAAATGTTGACAGCACTAACATCGTCTGCCATCGTATCCGAATGTTAGCGTCGTCAACATCGAAAACGAGGCGGTAAAGACCCATGACCATCACCCCTAGCCGCCCCGTGGGGCACAGTCGTCTGCGACACCGCCCCGGACTCGTTCTGGCCGTCGTCCTCATCGCGGCACTCGCGATCAACGTCGAGACGACGATCGTCAATGTCGCTCTGCCGACGTTGAACTCGGAGCTGGGCGCATCGACGCGCGGGCTGCAGTGGATCGTCGACGCCTATAACCTCGCCTTCGCGGCCCTGGTTCTGGCCGGTGGCACGGTCGGTGACAAGTTCGGGCGGCGCGGCACGCTGATCGCCGGCTTGCTGCTCTTCGCGGTCAGCAGCGTCGCCGCCGCGCTGTGTACCTCGACCGGTCAGCTGATCGCCATGCGGTTGATCATGGGAATCTCGGCGGCGCTGATCTATCCGACGACGCTGGCGTTGATCACCGACACCTTCCGGGATCCCCGGCAGCGCGCCGCCGCGATCGGCGTGTGGGGGGCGGTGACCGGGCTCGGCGTAGCGGTCGGACCGATACTCGGCGGTGCGCTTCTCGAAACATTCTGGTGGGGAAGCCTTTTCCTGGCGCTGGTGCCGATCGCGCTGGTCGCCGCTCTGGGAGCGGCGTTGGTCGTCCCGCGGTCGGCGGCGGAAGCAGACACCGCTCTGGACCGCGGCGGGCTGGTGCTCTCGGTGGTCATGCTGGGTGCTCTCGTCTACACGATCATCGAAGCGCCCGAGCACGGGTGGACCTCCGCGCAGACGCTGACGGGATTCGCCGTGGCGCTGGCGGCAGCTGTGGCGTTCGTCTGGTGGGAGCGCCGTGCCGGCGATCCGCTGATCGACGTCGGTCTGTTCGCCAACCTGAGGTTCAGTGCCGCCAGCGGCGCGGTGACCGTCGCGTTCTTCGCGTTGTTCGGGTTCATCTTCCTGATCACGCAGTTCTTCCAGTTGTTGCAGGGCTATGGCCCGCTGGAGACCGGGGTGCGGATCCTGCCGGTGGCGTTGTCGATCGCGGCCGGGTCGGTGCTCGGCACCCGCCTGGCGGTGACACGCGTCGGCACCAAGGTGGTCGTCTTCGTCGGGCTGGTGATGCTCACCGCGGCGTTCGCCTGGGTGGCCACGATCGACGTCGACGTGTCCTACCCGGTGGTGGCGGCCCAGATGGTGCTGCTCGGAGGAGGACTCGGCCTGACCACCGCACCGGCGACCGACTCCATCATGGGGGTGGTGCGGCCGGAGCAGGCCGGCGCGGGCTCGGCGGTCAACGATGCGACCCGGCAGGTGGGCGGCACGCTCGGGGTGGCGGTCGTGGGCAGCATCTTCTCCACGCTCTACATTCGCGACCTGTCCGCCGATCAGGTGCTCGCCGCCGCGCCCGCGCCGGCTCAGGAGGCCGCCCGGGAGGGTCTGGCACAGGGGCTCGCCGTCGCGGCGCAATCTCCGCCCGCGGTCGCCGACAAGCTGCGCGAGGTCGTCAGCGATGCATTCATGTCGGGGCTGCACGCCGGCTGCCTGACCGCGGCCGGTGTCTGCCTGGTCGGCGCGGTGGCGGTGCTCGCGTTCCTGCCGGCACATCCGACCCGAAGCCGCACGGCGCGTGAGATCGCTGGCGTGTCGGGGACCGGCCTGGTGCAATGACGCGACCGAACGGCTCATACGGTAGGTGTTACGGTTCAGGCGATCATCGACATGTCGTGGGCAGGATGGTGGTGGATGGATCGGCTGACCGAACTGACCGAGATCGAAGCGATCAAGCAGCTCAAGGCGCGCTACTGCCGACTGCTGGACACCAAACAGTGGGACGCGTGGCGCGAACTGTTCACCGACGACTTCGTCAGTGACACGTCACCCTCCGGCGGCACGGTCATCAACGGAGCCGATGAGTTCGTGGCCTTCGTGCGTAAGCACCTCGGCAAGCCTTCGCAGCCGACGGTGCACCAGGTCCACGCACCGGAGATCGAACTCGTCACTGCCACAGAAGCCACCGGCGTGTGGGCGCTGAATGACGTTGTCCGCCTTGCGTCGGGGCTGAACCTGAACGGCTACGGCCACTACCATGAGACGTACGTCAAGATCGACGACCGGTGGCGATTCAAGACCTCGACGTTGACGCGACTGCGTGAAGATGTGTTCAACGGGCTCTTCTCCTTTCGGGTGTCACCGCGGTTGCGTGACGTGGGCGCCCGCTTCGCTCGGCGGTGAACCATGCCCGTCCCTGACCTCGTGCGCCACGTGCCACTCGCCGAGGAGATTCTGGAATCGCACCGGTACCTGGCCCGCGGGGACGATGCGGGCTGGGACTCCTACCGGGCGCACGTCTATCGGGTCATCAACTTCGCCCGCGCGTTGTGCCCGACGGCCCCCAGATGGCGACGACAAATTGGCGACCGCTGCCGCGTTCCACGACCTCGCAGTCTTCGACACCCTCGACTACCTGGTGCCCTCGATCCAGGCGCAGGACCGGTGGCTGCAACGAACGGGCCGGCAGGCCTGGTCGGAGGAACTGGCGGTCGTCATCGCCGAACACCACCGGCTGACCCGCTACGGCGCCGACCGGCCGCACGCCGCGCTGGCGGAGGCGATGCGCCGGGCCGATCTGATCGACGTCAGCCAGGGGCTGATCCGGTTCGGGCTGCCGAAGACCTTCGTGCGGGAGGTGCGGCGCTGCTTCGACGCCAGCGGGTTCTTCACCCGCGTCATCCCGCTGGGCACGGTCCGGGCTGTGCGCGCCCGGCAGCAGCCCGGGTTCCTGCGTCCCCGCAACGCGCTCGCGCGGTCCGGGCATTCCGGAGCCGACAGCTAGCCGACCGTCTCGTCCTGCGCATCGTCGGACCCGGAGGGCGCAGTCAGGTGCTCCAGGACTCCGGTGACGTCGAGTACACGATCCAGTTGTGGTGGCCGGTGATCAAGCCGCAGATCGACACCGGCCGCGGACGTGCGGCGGTGCACGAGCATTAGAGCGGACAGTCCGGCCGAGTCACAGAACGACAGGTCGGTGCAGTCCAGCCTGAGTTTCTGCAGATTCGGATGGTCGTCGAGCACCCGGCGCACCGTCGTGAGGAACGGCTCGCTCGTGGTGAAGTCCAGATCGCCGGCAAGGTGCACGGTCGCGGACCGGGTCGTCGGGTCGACAGTCACAGTGGTTTTCATGCGTGAAGGGAGGGGTCGGTGGCCGTGGCGGCCAGGGTGTGCAGGGCGGCGGTGACGATGCGCTGGACGCGCGGGAAGTCGGTGAGTTCGCTGGCGAGGATCTCCAGGGCAGGGTTGAGCGAGGACGCCGGAACTCCTCGCGCGGTGAGGATGTCAGCGGTCCAACCGATGAATCCGGTGAACAGCTCGTCGTCGTCGACGTAGAGCGCCGCTCCGAGGAAGTCGACGATGTGCGCGATGTCGTCGATCGTGTGTCTGCGTTGGTGCTCGGAATACCCGGCCATAGCCGGAAAGCGTTGTGCCAGTTTATCGATGGTCGTGCCGACCAGTTGCCCGGCGGTGGTGCTGACCATCGTGTACTCCTGGTCGGCCAGGTGCGGGAGATCGTCGATCGGTTGGTGGGCCGGGCTGGCAGGCACGCGGGGGAATGCCCCACGCAGGCAGGTGGCCGCCGTCCGGGCGTCCGGCGCCCACGCATCGGCGCCGAGCAGGCGCGCGTACCGTCCGTCACCGCCGAACCCGGCGCCGCCGGCCAGGACGGCGACACCGGAGGCCTGACACGCGGTGATCGCGGCGTGCGCGGTGGGCAGCCGGGTGGGGATCGAGCAGGACAGCGCCACGGCGTCGGGGCCGTGCAGATGCAGGTGGGCGATCAGATGTGGGGTCGGCACCTGCGCGCCCAGAAAATCGACCTGCCAACCACGCAGCCGTAGGACCTCGGCCAGCAACCGCGCCGGCAGGGCATGCCATTCACCGTCGACGCACGCCACCGTCACACGACCGGCATCGCCGCTGCACCGGGTGGCCGGATGGTGGGCCAGCGCCGCGATCACCCGGTCGTTGATGGCGGTTGCGGCATGCTCCTGCGCGACGGTGAGCCGGTTGGCCGCCCATTCGCGGCCGATGCGGTGCTGCACCGGTGCGATCACGTCGAGCAGGACGTCCTCCGGTGCGGTGCCGGCTTCCACCGCGGCGAACACGGTGGCCGCGGCGGCGTACTCGTCATGATCGACGGCCGCTCCCCACAGACGATCGCGCAGCACGGCGAGGTCGACATCCGCGACGGTGTCGGTGTCCCGATCGGTCACGCGGTGTACCTCCCCGCGGTGTGGCCGTCCACCGCGGTGAGATGGGTGCGCCGCGGTGCGGTGATGGCCACCACGGCGATGTCGTCATGGGGCAGCCGGCCCACCCACTGGGAGGTGAGCATCATGATCCGTTCGACCACCGCCTCGGCCGGCATGCCGAGACATTCGGCCAGCGCCTCGGACAGTCGCTGATCTCCGAAGATCTCCCCGCCCAGGGGTCCTCCGCGCGCCTCGGTGACGCCGTCGGTGAACAGCAGGCATGTCTCGCCCGGCTCCAGGGTGGTCTCGAACGACCTCGCCTTGAACTGAGGCAACGCACCCACCAGCACACCTCGGGTGTCGGCGGTCTCGACGGAGCCGTCGTGGCGCACGATCAAGGGTGCGGGATGTCCGGCGCAGGTCAGCCGCAGGTTCAGCTGGGTGTCGTGGCGCACCACCGAGGCCAGCACCACCGTGGCGAACCGGCTGTTGTCCGGTGACAGCAGCGCGCTGTTGAGCAGCTTCAGCACGTCCTCGTGCTGATCGGCCAGAGGGGCCAGAGCCTGAAGCGTGTTGCGGATCTTGCCGGTGAGCAGCGCGGCCTCCAGCCCTTTGCCGCACACGTCACCGAGCACGACCAGGGTTTCGTCGCCGGGGGCCTCGGCCGGATGGACATCGTAGAAGTCGCCGCCGACCAACTCGTGGTCCTCGGACGCCCGGTATCCCCCGGCGAGTTCGAAGCCGTGCAGCCGGTGCAGCCGCGGTGGCAGCAGCTCACGCAGCAGCGTGCGGGTGATCGCCGACTGCTCGGCATACAGCCGGGCCGCGGACAACGCCGCGCCCGCGCGCGCTGCGAACAGCCGGGCGAAGATCTCCTCACCTTCGCTGAACGCGGTGTGCGACTCGCGCCGCAGCAGAACCAGCGCTCCGGCGGGAACGCCGTGTCCGGGAAGCGGCGTGATCACGACCGACCCGAGCGATTCCGACAGCGTGGTCGGGATCAACCAGTTCGGCACGGTGGCTGGGTCGATCCAGCGCGACGGGACGGGCGGAAAACCTCGCAACGCCTCACTGAGCCCCGCGACGTCGGCCGGATCGGCCTCGACCCACCGCTGCTCGACGGACCCGTCGGGACCGCAGCACACCACCGGAAGGCGGTGCTCGCTGGCGGGAGCGACGAGCACGGCGGCATCGGCGAGGTGGACGGCCGCGAGCCGAACCGTGGCGGCCATGCACCGTTCCAGGTTCAGCGACGCCATCAGCACCGCGGACGCCTCGTCGAGCACCGCGGCTCGTTCGCGCTCGCGCGCCAGGTCGACCTGTGTCTGTCTGAGCACGGCGTCCGGCCGGGCCATCAGCCACCAGGCGACCTGCCCGTCGGGCAGCGTGGTCGGCCGCGCGGTGAACTCCTGGGCGCCGATGTCGCCGCGGAACTCGCTGCCGGCGTCGGTCTCCGCCGACAGGAAGTCGCGGTGCGCGCGGGCCAACCACGGCATTTCGGCGTCCTGCAGGGCCGTGCCCACCGACACGTCGGGCAGCGCGGCGCGGGCGGTGTCGCTGAGACCACCCACGATCCCGTCCCGGTCGACGACGAGGACCGGATGGGGGACCGACGCCCATGCCTCGGACGCGGCGACGCCGAGAGGGGTCCCGTCGTGCATCGCAGCCTCCTCGACCAGCCGGTGGCAACCGTGTGCGCAGGTCAGCGCGGTGCTGCTACGGCCAAACACCTCCGCGCACGCACTGGAGCCACGAGACGAAAAGGCAAAATCCGGTTGAAAGACTTACTGTACGCAGATCAGCCGAGCGGGGCCTATCCGCTGAGCGAAGCCGCTCCTGCGCCGGCCCAGGCCGGGCCGCGGATCGTCAGCGTCCCCGCCAGCGCGGTGCGCGCTTCTCCCGCCATGCCGTGATCCCCTCGACGACGTCCTGCGTCGCCCCGGCGACCTTGCGCATCGTCTCGCCGAATCGCACGGACTCGATCCAGCCCATGTTGGCGGTGCGCCAGGCCACCTCCTTGGTCGCCCGCTGCGCCAGCGGTGCCGCTTCGGTGAGGGTGCGCGCCCAGGTGCGGGCGGTGTCCTGCAGGTCCTCGGGCTCGACCAACCGCCACACCAGGCCCATCTCCTTGGCCCGCTCGGCGGACACGGGCTTGCCGGTCAACAGCAGTTCCATCGCATCGGCCCACCGGACCCGTTCGGGCAGCCGGATCGCCCCGACGATGGTCGGCACCCCCAGTGTCACCTCCGGGAACGAGAACGTCGCCGTCGTCGAGGCGATGACGAAGTCGCAGAACAGCACGCCGGTGACCCCGTAGCCGACGCACGGTCCGTGCACGGCTGCGATGGTGGGTTTGAACAGCTCCATCCCGCTCTCGAACGAGTTGATGGTGGGCTTCTCCCAGAAGGTGCCGGCAAAGGTGCCGACCGATCCCTCGCCGTCCTTGAGGTCGCCGCCGGCGCAGAACACGTCGCCGGCGGCGGTCAGGATCGCCACCCACGCGTCCTCGTCGTCGCGGAAGCGTTCCCACGCCGCGTTGAGGTCCTGGCGCAGCGCGCCGTTGATGGCATTGCGCGCGTCG
>Ga0310345_10001724_pt1 | contig 23521 bp, 23 predicted proteins | sample HC15DNA20500_MG_FD_204667 | JGI IMG/M metagenome (GOLD analysis project Ga0310345, IMG submission 204667) | Marine microbial communities from station ALOHA, North Pacific Subtropical Gyre - HC15-DNA-20-500_MG | ecosystem: Environmental > Aquatic > Marine > Oceanic | place: Pacific Ocean: North... | reverse complement strand
ACGGAGGTAGTAGATCGAGTTATGGAGGTAACAGATCGAGTTATGGAGGTAACAGATCGAGTTATGGAGGTAATTCTAATAAATTTAAGAAGGTAGATTACGATAAGAAAAAATCTCACGATAATAGAGGGAAATCAAAAGACAATAAATATTCAACTAATAAAAACAGAAAAAAAAGATACTAGAAATGAAGAAATGAATATTATTCTCCTACTCCAGTAGAGGTATTACTAACTGCAATAGTTTCAAGTTCACTAATTTCGTTTAATTTATTAAGAGATTCTTCAATAGTATCGAGAGCTCCAGAAACATCTTCGAATTGAATATCAGCAAATATCGTAAAAAGTCCAAAAGCAATAGGTTCATCAGTAATTTGTCTAACAATCACCCCTTGTGGCAATATAGGATCAATAGCAGGTTTAATTTTTGAAGCATTGATACCTGGTTCACTAGGTAATATCTTTACTCGTGCGACTAGAATTGCCAAAGAAATACACACCTAAGGTCCTTCAAAACTACATGCAGAACAAGTATAGGTTCGAGTAAATTTACGACATTTTGGACAGCGCCAAATGGTTTTTTCATTACAGTTTGGACATTGTAATTTCACAGAAAGTCCACCAGGCAATATTGGCCTAGTACATGATGTACAAACAGGAATTTCCATTTGATCTGGCAATGAAATATTGCAAGAGTTCATATTATATATAACTTTACTATTAAAAATATTAATTATTAAATAATTTACGTAGCTCATTATTTGAAACTATTCCAAACATTTTGGTAATTTTTTTAATACCTAAAGATTGAATAAGTGTAAAAGAATGAAAATCAAAATCTCCTATTTTATTAATAGAAGACTGAAAACTAGGAGATGAAGATAAAATATTAAACATTTCATCTAATTGATTATTATCAAGTTTATCAAAAATTTTTCTAAAACGAGATGTAGATTTAAATTCATTAGAGAACAACTTCTTCCAATTTTCTTCATATTGAAGGAGATAATTCTTTTTTGTTATTAAGCTTTTATGAATACTTTGTCCAGCAAATAATCCACCCATACCTCCAGAATATATACCTCCTGCAGTACTTGGTTTAGTTTGTCCTGCAGAATCACCTACAAAAATCACATCATCATTAACAAAATTTTCAAGAGGACCAGATACAATAATAGGACATGCAATTTTTTTAATTATTTTACAAGGACGATTTTTTAAAAAATAATTAAGATTATCAAAACTATTGATTCCATATCCAGCAATACCAACTTTAGCAAGGTGTTCATTAATTGGAATAACCCAAGTAAAAAATCCAGGAGAAAGTTTTTGATTAAAATATAAATCAACTTTATTAGGTTCAAACCAGTTTGCTTCTACAATATATTTTGCCGCTTGTAAAATTCCACTTTTTTGTCTTTTAACAAATGAAGCAGTACCCATAGCATCAACAAAATACTTGCAATGATATCGTCCAGTAGATGAAGAAATAATGAAATGATTTTCATAATTATTACATTCAAGAAAACGAGAAGATTTATAGACAACAGCTCCGTCAGATAATGCATTTTCATATAATTCAATATCAAATTTTTTTCTATCGAGAACCACTATATCAAGATTTGACGAATCTATATCAATCTTTACACCAGAAGGTGAAAATAACCTAGCACCAATAATTTTATTTTGAATAGTATTTTTTTTAGGAAGTAAACCCAATGAAGAAAGAGCATTTATACTAACTAATCCATCACATTTTTCAGGATTACCAATTTCGTTATGCTCTTCTAAAACAGTTACACTATGACCAAATTTAGAGATTTCACGAGCAGAAATAAGTCCAGCTAAACTACCTCCGGCAATAACTACATCTTGAATAGATTCAGTCATATCGAATAAGATGAATATTTTGTAATAGATATATTAACCAACCTCTAATTAAAAATATAATAAATGTCTTCAGAGGAAATTAAACAAGCAATAATAGTAAGAAATGATTTAAAAATGGGAAAAGGAAAGATTGCTGTTCAAGTAGCTCATGCTTCACTATCGTCGGCAGAAATTGTTAAAAAACACGATCATAATATTTTTAAAAAATGGACTCTAAACGGTCAAGCAAAAATTGCATTAAAAGTTCAATCATTAGAAGAGCTATTAAAAATATATAATTTAACAAAGAAAAAAAATATCCATTGTTATTTAGTACAAGATAAGGGATTAACTCAAATTGAAGAAGGAACAGTAACTTGTCTCGGAATAGGACCTACACTTACAAAAGACATGAATGAAATAACAAAAGAATTAAAATTATTATAAACTATTGCAAGTAATATTGATCTTTGTCGATATTCGATTGAGGGCAATTAATATTAAGTAAGAAGTCTTCAACTCCTTCTCCTAGTTTTGCCATTTTGCCATCTTTACCTCTACCTTTTCCATTAATAAAACTCGAACTTCCACATATAGTATTATAGTAATTATCCCAATCTGATTTTTTGCCTAGAATTTTATCAATAATATTTCGATCGTCACTATATTTTTCAAGTGTATTCTTTTCATTAGTCCAGAACCTTCCACTAGCATAATTAATACGAGAATGATTGGATTGAGGAATTTTATCTTTTGCTTCTCTAGTAATTGTAAAAACCGCTTTAAAATTCTTGGATTTATCCACCATATCTTTAATTTTTTCATGATAAATTATATCAGTTTGAGTCTTGTTACTATCAAATGCAATAACTTTTGTATCGAGATTATTATCCAAACAATATTGCATAAGACTAAGTGTAGAAGGTATTCCACTTCCTGCAGACCAACAAGCAATATTCTTTAACTTTGTTTCAAAAATATCTTTCATAAATTTACCCTGAGGGCCAATAAGAATACATTTTTCTCCTACGTTTAATTGATTAAGAAGATAAGGTGCAAATACACCTTGTTCGCTTTTGATCATCAATTCAATATAGCCTTTCTGAGTTGGAGATGAAACAACGGAATAAGCTTTCTTTTCTGTAACTTCGACATCAGATCCACTTGGAATCATTTGTTTAGATTCTTTGTCATAAACTATTGTTTCAGGTCTAGTAATCTCAGATTCAAGCATAAAGAATTGACCTGGAAGATAATCATACAAACCATCTTCATTACCAGTAGGTCGAAATATATAAGACTTCGAATCACTACTCTCATCAGTGATTTTCTCAACTTGAACTTCATATCTGTTTGCCATATCGACTTAACTACAGAGTAATTTAATAAATAAAATGGTTTCGTTTTTTAAGCAATCAAATATTTAAGGTCACTGTCAGATTTAATAGAAGGATGTGCAGGATCTACAAGAATTACCTCGTACCACGCATGTTTGCCATCTTTATAAACAAAATAAGAATTTAAAACATGAAGATTAGGATATTTTCTACCAACTCGATTTTCAGCAATTTGTTGCATATTTAAATCAGCCTTCATCTTAACAACACCAGAATGTTTTTGTCTTCTACCTGCTTTTGGTCTTTCTCTTCTCATACCTCCACGGCCAACTTTGATTCTCACTACAATAGTACCTTGTTTGGCTTTATAGCCCAATGATCGAGCTCGATCAAGTCTAGTTGGACGATGAACACGAGTCACGGTGTTTTCTTTACGCCATTGAACTGCACGAGTACGGAGTAGTTTAGAATTATCTTTAAATATATTTTTCCATGTTTTAGACGAATGTTTATACATATATTTCACCATTTATTTTAGCAAGTAAATCAGGGATTTCATAAGGTTTGTCGACAATATAATCAACATTGCTGTAATTAATATTTTTTCCCTCCATAAGATAACTTTTAACAAATATGGTAGTCATCCCCAATATTTTTGCAGTATTAATTTCCATTTTTATTCGATCTCCAACATAAATACAATTTACAGCATTTACTTTTAATTTGTTTAACGTATAAATGTATGGATCAGGAGAAGGTTTAAGTCCGGTTTCATCACTACTAACAATTACTCTAAAAAGTCGTTTGATTCCTATTGAATCTAAAATTTTAGAAGTCAAACCATACCCAGTATTAGAACAAACACTTTGAACTATATTCATATTATTTATTTTTTCAATAGTACGGATTAATCTCTCGTCTCTAGGTATCAACGTAGAAATAGGCATAACACACCCCAATTTAGTATAGAAAAATGCAGAGTCAATTCCTAAGGACTGAACAAGTGCAGTTAGTCCATGTTTTTTTATCAACGTAGTTTTGAATAATTCTTCTATATGTTCAGGTGATTGGTCCGAAAGATCAAATAATAAAGAGAGAAAATATTTTTCATAAACAGAATAATAATAATTCGATAAGTTCAGAGTTCCATCTAAATCATAAATAATCCCACGATAGGTCATAGTACTTGAAAAAACATCATTATTCAATAGTATTCCTATTATATCGGAATAGAATTAATAAGGTTAATGAAAATAGGTTTAATTGGAAAACCAAATACTGGCAAATCAACATTTTTCAATGCATGTACTCTGTTGAATGTCAATATGGCAAATTATCCATTTACAACTATCGAGCCAAGTACTGGAGTAGCTTATGTAAAAACAGACTGTGTATGTAAGGAATTGGAAATAAAAGACAGTCCAGTAAATTCAATCTGTACAAATAATCAAAGATTGATACCAATAAAGATTGTAGACATAGCAGGATTAGTTCCAGGAGCGTCAAAAGGAAGAGGTTTAGGAAATAAATTCCTTGATGATATTAGACAAGCAGATGTATTGATTCATGTAATAGATTTATCAGGAAAAACTGATGAAGAAGGACGAATCTTAACAAATGAAAAAAGAGACCCTATCAAAGATATAACAATGATTGAAACAGAATTAGACAATTGGATATATGATATTATAAATAAAGATTGGAATCAAATTGGAAGAACGTCGACTGGAGATAAGAAGAAATTTATTGATTTATTAAGTAACAAGCTTAGTGGATTATCAATTAATCATAACCATATTACTAATGCCATAAATAAATCAGAATTAACCACAAAAAATATAACAGAATTCAATACGGAAGAAAAAATGAGATTAGTATCTGAATTAAGGAAAATTTCAAAGCCAATTGTAATAGCAGGGAATAAAATAGACCTGGCAGATATTGAAGATTATAATAAAATAAAGGATTCAGGGAGAGAAATAATACCAACTGCATCTGAAGCTGAATTATTATTAAGAAGAGCAAGTGAAAATGCAATAATTCAATATATTCCTGGTAGTAATGGATATATTGTCAATGAAAGTAAAGAAATTACTAATCAACAAATGAATGCGTTAGAAACTGTCAAAAAACAGATATTAGAGAAATGGGAAAACACAGGAGTACAACACGTGTTAAATTTTGCTTTCTACAATCTATTAGATATGATTACAGTTTATCCAGTAGAGGATGAAAATAAATATACAAATAAAAAAGGCAATGTACTTCCTGATGCATATTTATTAAAAAATAGTTCAACGGCAAAAGATCTAGCATTTAAAATTCATTCAGAAATTGGTGAAAAGTTCTTGTACGCAATAGATGCTAGAACTAAAAAGAGATTATCAAATGAATATGTATTAAAAAATAACGATATAATAAAAATTGTATCGGCTTAACTATTTTAGATTTTCACTATCTGCAGTATTATCAGCAATTGGTTCTTCAACAGTAGGTTCTTCAACAGTAGGTTCTTCAACAGTAGGTTCTTCAACAGTAGGTTCTTCAACAGTAGGTTCTTCAACAGTAGGTTCTTCAACAGTAGGTTCTTCAACAGTAGGTTCTGGTTCTTCTACAATAGGTTCTGCAATAGGAGGTTTGAAGTCTTCAGGAATTTTTATTAATTTAGTTTTTCGTATAGCAACTTTTCGAAGAAATTTAATCTTTTTAGTCTCATTAAATATTTCAGATGCAATTTTTTCATTAATAATATCTTGACATAATTCCGAATAACTCATTGATTGGCATTTCTGGAGAAATATTTTATGTGCTATAAGCCGAATTTCATGTTTTCTTGAAGAATTAAGTTTACCTTGAGCAAAAGCAATAAGATAGATACGAACTAAATAATTATCTTTAGTAGAATAATCATCAATAAAACTCAATGTCGATGAGCCTCGTCTTACTAAACTTCGAAGATATTCACGAGAATATTCATGGCCTTTTAAAAGCGTAGCTGCACTATTTGAACTTACATTAGTAATTTGAAATTGTAAATTAATAGAATATTGTTGAGGATCTTTTTGATAAATATCAAATAATGATGTTACTACACTCCTGGAAATAGCGTGATTGTCCGAAGTAATAGGAATATATGCAATTGGTTTGTTTTCAAATTCTTTTGGAGCTAAAACAGTAACCCAACGTTTTTCTTTCCATTTATCTTTGACTTTTCCTCTTCCTCGTGTCTTAGTTTTTGCCAATTCTAAAACTCCATAATATACATAAATTCAATTACCGTGCCGACATTGCCATTCGTTCTTGTTCAAATTTCTTTTTAATAGAATAGCTATTAGGATCATTTCGTGCAGCAAGAATAATTTCATTTGCCAATATTTCTTCAGCGCTTTTATTAATAGAAAATGATGTTTCTCTTACTGCAAGTGAAATAAATCTTAATGCAAGATCAACACGTCTTTGTGGCGATATATCAACAGAAATATGATATCTAACTCCACCATATGCTATAGTTGTAGTATCTTCATTGGGAGAAGTATTTTCAATAGCACGAACCAGTTGTTCAATAGGATTAGAATTCGTTTCTAAATGAATAATTTCAAAAGCAGTTTTTACAATATTAATAGATTTTGACTTTTTACCAGCCATTCGTCCAGAATTCTTTGCCTTCTTTTTACCAAAATGCATTAAATTATTACATAAACGTTCGACAATATTAACATTAGACTTAGCAAAACGTTTGTGTTCGTGTCGACCAAAAGATATTGGTACAATAGTAGGATTAAGACAAATTACTTCTTTAAGTCCTAGATCAACAATTTCAACGTCATTAAAATTCCATTTTCTAAATAATAAAAGAGTTTCACTCATAAAAATTACCGTCTTGGTTTCTCCTTTCTACCATAAACTAATTCATTCAAAGAAACATCATTAACTTTATAGACTTGCCAACGAACACCAGGCAAATCACCCATGGCACCACCTGTAGAACCTCCAATTCCTTCTACATTAACTTCATCATGTTCGTCAATAAAATTTAATGCACCATCACCAGGAAGAAATGCAGTAACTTGTTTACCATTTTTAATTAATTGAATTCTAACGCATTTTCGAATAGCAGAATTAGGTTGTTTAGATTCAACACCAACCTTCTCTAAAACAATTCCACGTGCTTGTGGAGAACCGGATAATGGATCTGATTTTTTATCTAGTTTGAGAACCTTCCTTTTATAATAACTATCAGACCACCTCATAGCTTTGCGTTTATTATACTGCTTTCGTCCTGCAAATTCTCCAACTGGTGATTTACTTCGGCCCATAAGTTAATTCATCCACATAATATTTCTCATCAACATATTTTTTATTTAAAGCATAATGTAAGTATTAAATGTAACTTTTTATTCATTGGTTATTTTTAATTTATTAATCTCAAAATATCTTTTTGCAATAATTCTGGCTTTTTCTGCATTTCTACCTTCTCTACCTACTATTGCACCAGTTTTATTAGCAACTACCTTGATCGTAGCAGTTGTTTTGCCATTTGAGTGTTCGTCAATTTTAACATCGTCAATAAATTTTGAATTTAAAGCATTTATTATGAATTCTTTAGGATCTTCAGAATATTCAACAAGTTCTATAGTCTTTCCAATACTTTTTTGAATATCTTTAATAGATTGTCCATTTTTACCAATTGCAAGTCCCATTTCTCCTTTATTAACAACAAAAATAATTCTACTAAGTCGATGATCTATTATACAATCACGAGCCATAGCCCCGGTTGTTTTTTGAAATAATACCATTAGACTAAAGGCTTCTGAAGATATTTTTATTGTATCGGGCATTAATTTTTTCAAATTAGTATTTTGAAATAAATAATTAAGGTATTTTAATGTTATCTATAAATGGAAATAATTTATAATTTGTCCAATACTTGTTGTAAATCAGATTTATCCGCATTTAAAATAGAAAATACAGATATTCTATAAGATCGACCTAAAAATTTACTCAATACTATTGAATTATTTTTAGTTAATGTAAATGGAACAGAATATTTTTTACAGGTTTCTTCTAATAATTGGAGATTGTCAGGAGAAACAGTAGATGAGCATACAACTAATTTTGATTGAGAGATAGTATTTAGACACTCTTTAAAACCATAAACTACTTTTCCAGATTTAGATATATTTTTTAGAGTTTTTTCTATTAATTTAAAATTCATTACAGATTACCTTTTCATGTATAAATCAATCATTCCAGTACCTACTGGAACAGGTAAACCAACTATAACATTTTCTGTAACACCTTTTAGTTGTTCAATTTCTCCAGTAATAGAGGCAGTAGCTAGAGTAGGAACAGTTATTTCAAAAGCAGCACGTGCCAATACACTTTCTTTAGTACCTGCTATTCCATGCCTGCCAATAGATTTTAAAATTCCTGTAGAAGTCATTAAATCAGCAACAAGTAAAATATGTCGTATATCAACTTCTAATCCTTGTTCGTCGAGTGTTGAAGTAATTTCATTAATTAAAACACTGCGTGCAGCTTCTATACCTAAAACATTTGCAATTTCCCATATATTATTGGTAGTACTACGCTTGGTATCAATGCCGTCAATTTTAAACACCTTAGCAAGATTAGAACCTGAAGTTTGAATCATCCATTCCTTATCATCTTTAACAATCGTAAGATTGGTAATATCTTTGATACCATTAACACGCAAAGCAAGTAATTTATTTCGTAGGGAAAACAAAGTAGAAGCATCACTATCTTCAGCAATTACCAAAATCGAATTATTTTTATTATTAATTTTAACTTCTTTTTTATTATTTACAAAGACTTCACTGATTTCATCTAGAGTTATAACGTTATCAGTAAGAACATTATCATCAAAAATAAAGGTTATACCCTCAATATAATCAACTTCAGTACGGACAATTAGATCTGTAATAGTAGTATAAAGAATTTGTTTAGCAATCTCTAATGCTTTTGTTTGAGAACTAGAATAATTTTTATGAAGATAAATATTCATAGTTGGAGTAGATGGGACCTTTCGTGCGTCTACCAATTCAATCAATCGAGGCAATCCTAAAGTAACATCTCGTTCTTTAACTCCTGCAAAGTGAAAAGTTCTAAGTGTCATTTGAGTTCCTGGTTCACCAATAGATTGTGCCGCAACGATTCCACTAGCTTCTCCAGGCTCAATTAAAGCACGATTTGATAATTCCAACGTTTTTTTGATAACATTTTTCATTCCGGCAGTAGTAATATTATGTTCGCTAAATGATCTAGATAATTGGTCAAGAATTTCTGTATTTCCTGGAAGTATTAATTCAAATTTTGATTTAGAGTATTTCAATGCGGAATCAATTTCTGAGTTATTAGGAGGTATTTTAGATTGATCATCAATCATAGCAATTTCAACTTGACGATCAATATTTACAGCTTGACTATGATCACTTTTTGCAGGATCGATACCATCTTCACCGTAAAGATATTGAATAATGTTACCATGTGCATCTCTTACAGTTTTATCATATTCAACTCGAATATGTTCTAAAGCATTGATCAATCTCCTCTGCATGTAACCACTTTGTTGTGTTCGTACCGCAGTATCGACAAGTCCTTCACGACCACCCATTGCATGAAAGAAGAATTCAGTAGGGGTTAAACCTGTTCGATAATTTGATTTTACAAAGCCTTTAGAATCAGGAGATTTATCTCCTTTAGCAAAATGACTCAACGCACGCTGATCGAAACCATTTTGAATACGTTTTCCTCGAACGGATTGTTGACCAAGAGCAGCAGTCATTTGTCCTAAATTCAAACTAGAACCTCTAGCACCTGTTCTCGCCATAATTACTCCAGAATTATCTTCAGATAATGCTGAATCTGAAATTCGTCCAGCTTTATCTCTTGCTTTAGACAATTCGTTAACAATATGTGCTTCAAGAGCTTCTTCAGGTTCCATACCACCCGTTGCTTTTGCTTCTGCCCATTTTACGGAATCTTCATTGTAATCAGAAATATGTTGAAAAACTTTAGAGTATGAAGTTTCTATAGATTTTAAAACCTTTCTTTCATTCATTTCATCTAATGTTAATTCCTGATAACTTAAAGAAAATCCATGATTACTGATAAATGATTTTAATACTGATAATACTGAATTAAGGAATTTTCTTGCTTCCTCAGAACCATAGTCTTTACTAATTCGATGTAAAATAGAATCTGGTTCTTCAGAACCAATAGCAGCACGATCAATTATTCCTTGTATTAATTCTCCATTTTTAATCAGAACGTCATTTTCTTTATTCGGACTAGACCTATTCCACTTAGACATCATTTGATAATTAAAATTGTTTGGAAGAAACAAAGAGAATAATTGTCTTCCAGAATATAAGTTTGGATTTGACTTGACAGGATCAGGTAATGAACCATTAAAACCACCCACTAAAGCAAGATCAAAGAATTCAGAAGGTTCAAGCAATGTTTCGTCATGAGTTAATAAATAAGCTGCAGAAATATAATCACGAGTTCCTCCAATTATAGGTCCTCCATATCGAGGAGAAACAATCTGATCGTGCACCATCATTAATGATGATGCTTCAGCTCTAGCCTCTTCACTTTGAGGAATATGAAGATTCATTTCGTCACCGTCAAAATCAGCATTATAAGGAGGACAAACTGCAGGATGTAATCGAAAAGTACGATATGGAAGTACTCGAATTGTATGAGCCATAACAGACATTCTGTGTAAAGATGGTTGACGATTAAATATTACTACGTCGCCATTAAGAAGATGTCGTTCAACAACAAATCCTTCAGTCAAGCTATCAGCAAGTGCTTTTTTATCTTCTACATAATCTAATCGTATTTTTACACCGTCAGGTCGAATAACATAATTTGCGCCAGGATGTATATCAGAACCATTATGAATAAGATTTTTAAGAAATTCAGAATTCAATTTTGTATATTTTTCAGGCATTGTAAGTCTTTTCGCAACTTCGACAGGAACACCTACTTCAGATATATCCAAATTAGGATCAGGTGATATAACAGTACGAGCAGAAAAATCAACACGTTTGCCTGAAAGACTACCTCTGAATCTCCCTTCTTTTCCTTTTAACCTTTGACTAATAGTTTTAAGTGGACGACCAGATCGATGATGAGATTGAGGTATTCCAGAAACTTCGTTATCAAAGAAAGTAGTAACATGATATTGCAATAAATCTACAAGATCTTGGACAATTAACGGAGGAGTTCCTGATTCTTTACTTTCACGAACACGTTGATTTACTCTAAGTATATCAACGACTTTATGAGTAAGATCGTCTTCGGATCTAATACCTGACTCTAAAGTAATAGAAGGTCTGACAACTACAGGAGGAACACCTAAGGCTTGTAGAATAAACCATTCAGGACGAACAGATGGAATAGGAGAATCGGGAGGGGATAATGTATTATAATTAATTAATTTCAAATCTTCGCTAGATATTCGTTCAAGTCGTTCTCTAATAGCATTTGGTAACAATCTAGTAGCTCCACCAGATTCGGTTATTTCATGAAAGATCGTTGGTTTCAGAAATTCAATTTTATACTGTTCCACACCACAATGCGGACAAATCATAACCTTTTTGGTTTTTAAAAATAGTTGTTTTGCTATTTTAGCATGAATTTTAGTATTATATTGTCCTTCGTTTTCAATTTTTTTTCTATAAACTTCAGCGTCTTCATTAAGCATCTTAAATTTACCACAAACACGACAAAACGAATGAAGTAATTTGTTAATTTGTTCTGCAAAAGCAATATGCAAAACAGGTTCTGCAAGCTCAATATGTCCAAAATGACCAGGACAACGAAGTGCAGTATTACCACAAGTTGCACATTTTTGACCAGGTTCTAGAGTACCCAAACGATTATCCATAAGACCTCCTTGAACAGGCATTCCATCTTCATCATATGTTTCAGGAGCAGTTATTTCAGTAACAGAATATTTTCGAATTTCGCTAGGTGATAAAATTGAGAAATATATTCCTCCAATTTCTTTAGTGTTTTCAAAAAATGACATAAATTCTACACCTTATCCGCTAATAATAATCTAGGAGCTATATTCAGACTCATCATTTCTTGTAATAATAATTTAAATGCATAAGCAATAGTAACAGTAGAAACTTGAGCATCATCGCCGTCAATTTTACACATATATTTTCTTTGTTGATTATCATAATAAGCTAACAGCCCGCATTTATCACAAACATTTACATTTGTCCGATCGGATTCATCTAACAATCTATCTTTAAGAACCATTGAAGCTCCATAAGCAATCAGACAATCTCTTTCCATTTCTCCAAATCGTAAACCTCCTCCACGTGCTCGTCCTTCAGTAGGTTGTTTGGTAAGCATTTGAACTTGACCGCGGGCACGAGCATGCATCTTATCAGCTACCATGTGATGTAATTTTTGATAATAAACAACACCAATAAAAATTTCAACCTTAAAACGTTTACCAGTTTTTCCATCATACATAATTTCAGAACCACTAGATTTAAATCCATATTTTTCAAGTTCAGGACCAAGTGTTGTAGTATTTTCACCAGCAAATGTAGAACCATCTACAGGATATCCACGAAATGATGCAGATTTCCCTCCTATTGATTCAATAAATTGTCCAACAGTCATTCTAGAAGGAAATGCATGAGGATTAATAATAACATCTGGAACAACTCCATTTTCAGTATATGGCATATCTACTTGATCGACAAGCATGCCAACAACTCCTTTTTGGCCATGTCTAGAAGCAAACTTATCACCAATTTCTGGAACTCGCATATCTCTCACACGAATTTTGTATAGCTTTTCACCATCTTCATTTTGTGTCATAAAGACTGAATCAACCACTCCAAATTCAGACGGACGAATTGCTATAGAAGTGTCTCTTCTATAAGGGCCTTTCACTTCAAATTGTTTATACTCTTCCATAAACCTCGGTGGACTAGTTCGTCCAATAATTACATCACCACCATTTACAACAGATTCATGCATTATGACGCCATCACTTTCTAGTAATCTATAGTATTTTTCTCCTCTATATCCACGGGTGTTTGCATCAGCAGTAGGAATTTCAAACTTGTCTTTCATTCCACCCAAATATGCTTTTGCTTCTGCGTCGTAAAGTCGATAGAAAAAGGAACGAGCAAGACCTCTTTGAATAGACGATTTATTCATTACAATCGCGTCTTCAATATTATAACCTTCAAAAGACATTATTGCAACAACACAATTTTGTCCAGTAGGTCTTTTATCAATATTTAAAAGAGAAGTTGCTCGAGTTTTAACCAACTGGTTTTGTGGATATACAAGAAGATGTTCTCGAACAGAGGTATTAAATTCATAATTAGGTGTTGGAAAACCTAAAGATTGTTTTGACATAGCAGACTGATATGTATTTCTAGGAGATTGATTATGCTCAGCGTATGGTATCAGTGAAGCTGAAACTCCCAATATAGAAGCAGAAAATAGTTCCATGTGCGTATGATTAGAAGTTAGATGATCTGGATTAAGTGCGACAAGTGCATTTTCTTCTTCATTTGCATCAATAAGATCAACAACACCCATATTTACCAAATCCTGCCAACTTAATTCTCCACTTTCGGTTCTTGATATTACATTGGAATTAACAAGAGGAGAACCATTATTTACAATAACCAAAGGTCTCAGAACTCTACCAGAACTCAAAGAAATATGAATTCTAGTAGATGAATGTTTGTAAGGAGATTTCTGAATACTAATACTAACATGAGGATGAAGTTGTCCTTGTCGTCTCATCGAACGAAATGCTGAAACTAATTTATACCCATCTTTAACATAACCAACCAAACGTCCGTCAACAAAGATCTTACATAAAATACTACGACTTTCTAATTCAATTTCTTTGGTAGAAATTATACCAATTTGGGTTAATTTATCAATAGCATCATCGACAGAAGAAGTTACTGAGATTATTGAGGATAGTGCAACATTTTTAACCAGACCACAATTCGCACCTTCAGGAGTTTCACTAGGACAAATTCTACCATAGTGAGTAGAATGTAAATCTCGAGCTTCAAAGTTAGGTTGTGTTCGACTCAAAGGTGATTGAATTCTACGTAAATGACTAATTAATGACAAATAATTAGTACGATCTAATAATTGAGTAACACCAACTTTACCTCGGCCCCAATTACCTGTTGCAATAGCATTTGCTAATTTATCAGTAATAATTCCAGGTCTTATAGAGGCGCCAACGACATTCAGTCCTTTTCGTTGAGAAGTTCTCTCTAATTGATATTTCATATCTCTAATCAGATTGCGAAAGGCAGTTCTGAATAGATCGGCAATCATAGGTCCTGCAAATTTAATAACTTTATTTCCATAATGATCTTTATCATCATTATCAATCCAACCTAATTTCAGTTCAAGCAATTTGCATACTGCTTCTCCAATAAATATCGCCTTATCATAACGATTTTCGTTATTTTTACCCAAATGAGGTAACAAACCCCAATCCATTATAGATTCAGCTTTTCGAACACGGAATTCATCAAGCATACCATGTGCAACTCGATTTCCTATATACATTAAAGCCTCATCAGGAGTAGAAACCTCAGAAGATTTTTCAAAAGTGATTTCAAGAAGATTTTGTATTTCAGGTCTAGTAGAAATTAAAGAAGCTATTTCTTTATCCGTATGAACTCCAAGAGCACGCATAAGAGTCACTACAGGAAGATCAACAGGAGAACTAGGAAGCTTGACTTGAACGGATCCATCAGGTTTGAGAGATAATTCAAGTTTTGCACGATAACCAATAATTGATGAATAAATTTTTGATTTGAAGACCATATTTCCTCCAACTTTGTCTTGTTCAACAATAATTTTATTCGGAGACAAATCTTCAAGTCCAACTATAATTCTTTCAGAACCATTAATAATGAAATATCCACCAGGATCACACGAATCTTCACCAATCTCTATTATCTGGTCTTCATCCATTCTACTAGTTTCACATTTATCAGATCGAATCATTATTGGAATATCTCCAATATGATGTTTTTGAGTTTCTCGTGCAACGCCATTTTCTTCAGTAGTCATTTCCAGGGTTATTGGTGCAGAATAATTCAGATCCCGCAACCGAGCTTCTAATGGAAGAGTTTTACTAATTGAACCATCCAATTCAACAGTACGCGGATGGCCAATATGTAATTTACCAAATTTTACACGATATGGAGTTGCAGTAGTTTCAATATCAATACCGCTAACTTCGTCAATAATATCCTGAATTCCATGTTCAATAAATTCATTATAGGAGTTTAAGTGATGACTTGCAAGACCTTCTTTATGAATCATATTTTCAATGATTGTCCAGTTTTCACTTTTTGTAGAAGTTTTCAAATTACTGATCAATCACCATTCTATAATAAATAGTTCTTCCACTTGTCGGACTGCCGCGTTCAATTTTTATAATATCACCGGACTTGACTTCAAGATGTTTTATTGCAGGATCAGAACCAGAAATTTTAGGAAGTTGCGACAATGAAGCATTATATTTTGACATTATGGATTCAACTTGATCGTCAAGAACTTTTTCGTGAAGAGGAGTTAAATTATGCTCAAGTATGACAACCTCTGATTCACTTTCAACAGACTTCTTAGATTCCTTTTTAGGTTTAGTAACAGACTTCTTAGATTCCTTTTTAGGTTTAGTAACAGAATTCTTAGATTCCTTTTTAGGTTTAGTAACAGAATTCTTAGATTCCTTTTTAGGTTTAGTAACAGAATTCTTAGATTCCTTTTTAGGTTTAGTTTTAGTAACTGACAAACCCAAATTCACCTAATGTACAAAAATCATAAATTATTAATAACAAATATATAGACAATTTGGAAAACACCGCCTTATATTCTTTATCCTTTGTTATATAATCAATTTTTTTTTATGAATATTTACAAAAACGTAAATTACAGACTAATATAATTAAAAATATGGAAATAAATGGAATACTAGATAAAACAAAAAACATAGCAGTGGTAGGTTTATCAAAAGACCGAACAAAAGATAGTTATAGAGTATCAGAATATATGAAAAGTTCCGGATATAACATAATCCCAATAAATCCAACGGCAGATCAAATTATGAATATAAAATCTTATGATTCATTAAAAAATCTACCAGAAAATATTGGAAAACAAGTGGATATAGTAAATATCTTTAGAAAAAAAGAGTTTGTTAAAGAAATAGTTATTGAAGCTATAGAATTAAAGAAGAAATATAATAAACTTCATACAATTTGGATGCAAATAGGAATAGATCATGAAGAAGCAGAAGAATTTGCAGAAAAAAATGGATTAAAAGTAATTACAAACAAATGTTTAATGATTGAACATAAAAGAATGTGAAAGAAAAGAGAAATCGACTTATTTTTTTACTTTTTTGGAATAGCTTAAAAGTTCTTCATTAGTTAGAACATGCATTGTTTTATTCTTAGAATCTATAGTAGATATCTTAATATTTTCACTAACATTAGATTTGTCATTAATTAAAACTACAGATTCCATAGCGAGTTTAATTGAATCGTCAAGAGATATATCTAAAGAATATTTTTTTTCAAATAATTCTATTACTTGTTCACTTCCAGTACCAATTGCAGTGGCATTATATGCAACATAACCTCCACTAGGATCAGTTTTCCATAAATGAGCTCCAGTTCGATCAACACCACAAATAATCAAAGAAACTCCAAAGGGCCTAACACCAGCATATTGAGTAAACTGTTGTGAAGAATCAGCAATTTTACGTGCAAGTGTTTCTAAATCAACAGGCTGATCATATATCAATCGATTAGTTTGTGCGACAATTCTTGCTTGGTCCACTTGTATTCTCGCATCAGGAATATAACCTGCAGCGGCCACACCTATATGATCGTCGACTTGAAATAATTTTTGAGTAATACCAGAAGTTTGTAATTTAGATATCTTTTCATCGACAGCTAAAACTGCACCATCATTTGATTTAATACCTAATGCAAGGCTTCCACGTCTAACAGTTTCCATGGCGTATTCAACTTGGTATAATCTTCCGTCAGGAGAAAATACAGTAATTGCACGATCGTATCCTTGAGCTCCAGGGAACATAATAATCAGTGATAAATTAAGCTAGTTAACATTTAAAGGTTTTATCAAGAGAATATTTAAAGGACAACATGAAAATAGAAGAAATTGAATTTTATGGTCATTCGAATGTAACAGGAACGCACAAATCAACACTGGAAATTACTACAGAAAAACATCTTACTGATAAAGGAGATTGTATAATTGGAGTAAATGCTAAAACCGCTTGCAATACATTAAATAGTAAAATTAAAGAAGAAATTCAGAAAGATAACAATCAGATTACAATAGAATTAATAGTAGAAGATATGAAATTTAAAACAAAGGCAATGGGTAGTTCAAAATTGTCGTTAAAACACAAAAAAGACATTGTATTAAGAAAAAGTAAGTTTACATGTACAAGAACAGTAGGCATAAACGCGGAAAATGCTGCTATTGACATCCCTAGAGAAATGATTAGTAAATTAAGAAATCCTAATGTAAAAGGACTGTTTAGAATAATAATAGGAGAAACTGAATAAAAATGACTAATAAAGCTACTGCCAAAGCACATGCAATGCAAGGATTATTGAAATATCATGGAATGAAAGATAGCAAACTAAGAATACCGTATCACGATAGTATTTCAGTTTGTCTTGATGCATTATTTACAAAGACAACAGTAGAATTTGGAAGTTTTGAAAAAGATGAATTAATTATCAATAATGAGATACAACAAGGTACAGTTCTGGATCGTGCACTAGTAATAATTAATAGAATTCGACTATTAGCAAAAATTGAAGACAAGGTAAGAATAATATCAGAAAATAGTATTAAATTTGGAGAAGTAAAGGGATTAGGATTTTCATCTTCTGCAGGGGCAGCATTAGCAGGATCTGCATTCAAAGCATCAGGCCTTGAATCTGCACATGGATGGGATATTAAATTAATTTCAAGAATTGCAAGATTATTAGCAGGATCAGCATGTAGAAGTGTAACAGGAGAATATTCAAGATGGTATTCTGGTAATGATGACGAAACATCATATGCAGAAAAAATATCAACTAAAAGTGATTTAGATCTTAAAATGATTGCAATACCATTTCCATCTGACTATCCAACAGAATCAGCACATAAGGAAGTATTAACATCAAATTTCTTTGATGCGAGAATTAAAAGTGCAAATATTAGATTGGAAAAAATTCAAGAATCTATAAAGAAAGGAGATTTAGATAATCTAGGAAAACTAGTTGAAGAAGATTCTTTAGAATTACATGCACTTACAATGACTGGAAAAGATAGAGTAATTCTCCTTCGTCCTGAAACAATCAACATAATCAATTTTGTAAAGCGAAAACAGAAAGAGAATATACCAATATATTATTCTATGCAAACAGGACCTTCAATTTTTATTAATACAAATAGTGATCATATTGACGAAATTTATAGTGAAATTTCAGAAATGGGTTTCAACGCAATAAAATCTACTATCGGGGATTCAGTCAGAATAAGTAACTAAAAAATAAATCATTGTTTATTATTAGATAATCTATTTACAAAATAAACAGTGCCAAAGAGAATGACAATAGATAAAATCAAAGAAGGAATATATCTATTTGTTATTTCTTCCGATACAAAAACAGAAAATTCGTCAAATTGAACATCAATCAATTGGTTTTTATGTTCATGACTGATTATAGGTTGAAAAACAATAGATTTACCAGGAGAGATTCCTAAAGCTTTGGTTCTTAATTCAGTGGAATCTTCAGGATTCAATAACGGAATATCAACAAAAATAGATTGATCAAGTATTTCTAAATTATCATTTATGCCAGGTGTTATAGATAAGGATTTGATAGTAAAAGTTGATGGATTCTCAATCGTAATAATTAATTCGACTTCTTGATTATCTAAAATTTCAGATGGAATTGTCGTTATTGTAATAACAGGGGAATTAATAATTTCTATAGGGATCTGAGAAGAAAATATTCTCACAGTTTTACCTCCTATTACGAAATCTGCATAAGCTTGAAGTAAATTACGTTCTACATGTTCACGATTAGAAATTTGATAATTATAATTCATTGAACCTTGTTGTTTCAGAATAGAACGTTCGTTCCAATCTGAACCTTCTTCGTTCAGATATTGTTCGTCATTTCCTCTTACTTGTACGTTATATAAAAATAAATCACCGTTATTGTGGAAATCTACAGAGATGGTAAAATTGTAACCTACAAGAGCAGAGTCTTCATCAATGTCTTTGTGAATAGAAATAGCAGTTGGTAGAACTATTGATTGCGAAATAAATTCATATTCTCGGTCAGAATAAGAGAAAATAGCACTTGCAGGAGTCAAAAGAATATTAGATGAAGAAGAAGAACCCACATTGTATGAAAAAACAGTAGTATTACCGGGTCGTAGTGACTTTATGGTAGATTCAAGAAGATTATTGTTCTTAGTAAGATTGCCATCAATGTAAACAACACCATCAGGTATAATATCTAGGATTTTAATATTAGAAAGATCTTTATCTCCGTTATTTGTAATTGTAATCAATACTTCAATTTCATCTTTCCATATACCATCAATAGGAACAAGTGAAATTTTGTCGAGAATTATATTTGGTGAATCAATAGTTGGTTTTTTATAGTAATTATAGTCATTAACAATAGTAATAGGATTACCAGAAATTTTTTGAGTATCAGATTCTTCAGACCAAGTAACATGCCAAATATGATTATCTAAATTAAAACTAAAATCACTTCGTGAGATGTTAAGATTTATAACTTCTAATGAATTAGGCGCTAAAGAATCAAATGTTTCGATAATATCATCGTCGAATAAAACATTAACATTATAAGCACTTCGAGAACCAAGATTTTGTACTTGAAGAGAATATGAACTATTTTCATGCATAGAGATGTAAGATTGATTGTACAAAGAAAAAGCGAGTAAAGCAGGTTTTACATCGTTCAATTCGATATGAAAATCATTGGAATATGTAGTTTTAGCAAATTCATCTTCTCCGATTGAAAATACATAATCAAACGAAGTATCTTCTAAAGAAGATTGAACAGTTATGATTTCATCAGTATTAATCTTCAATAATCTAGACATGGTAACTGTTTCTCCAGGAGCAAGATCTTCAATAACATCTTCACCTCCAGATTGGACCAAAGTGAAATGTTCATTCCACCAATTATCCTGAAAATTAACTTTATCAATTGCCAGTCCATCAATTTTAGGAGAAAGATTTGTAAAAATAAGACGTGATTCAATAGTATCACCGTTATAACCTGCAGTTTTATCAATTTCTCTTACTACAGAAAGAACAGGAGGATAATGAACTAAAGGAAGAGAATAATTAAACAATTCATCGGAGGATAATTTAACAATAACTTTTGAATTTAAATTATCAATATCATGTTGAGTATCAATTAACAAATTAGAATCAGATAAAATATCATCAGAACTAATTATAGAACCAAATGATTGGAATGAAATTGTCGACTCACTAGAACTTCCGGAAGAATTGATTGATTGAACTTTAAATAAATCATTAAGAGAGATTTGCAATCCCAACACACTGCCATCAGTAGGTGTAAAATCAATTAATGCATCTTCAGCAGTTCCTCCCAATGTTAATGAATAAACAAGATGATTATTTTGTTTTGTACCAGAAAATACTAATGTAGGATTAGAATTAGAGCTGTATATTTCTCTAGTGATTAATTTATTAAAGCCTGAATTTTCATTATCAAAAACTTCCCATAAAGTTCCAACAATAAGATTAAATTCTGCATGAGAGTAATATTGATAATCCATAAGTTGATTAGATTTGCGAGAATCATAACTGATAAATCCTAATTTAAATTCTTCAGATAATACGGAAGCAAATTTATCAGCATTTTCTTGACTACTAGCTTTAACCACAAGCAATGCACCGTCTTTTGGCAATATTGAATTAATCAAACCAAAACCATGTGTTGTGAATATATCAAAACGGGGATCGAAAGATCCTTGTTGGGAATAATGAGATAAAGAAAATGAATCAACGCCAAATGAATTATCGAGATTTTGTGAAGTCACACCAGTAGTATTTACATCAGTGAGTTTAATAGACCAGTAAGCTATATCGCCAGAAACTGAAACAGATAATTCCTCCTTATAATCATGAGTGGCATGACTATCAGGAATTGGGAAGTTTGGAACCAGCAATAGAAACATTAGAAATAACAATAATATTCGGTTCATGTGTTAAAGTTCACCATATCAACAATAGATAACTCTAAATTAGTTATTTATTTCTTTTTGCTATATAGAAATTATAGATTTATTTCTTTTTAGCGTCAACAGGGTCGTCCACACCTTTTTCATTAAGAGTAAATACGGCTTCATGCTCAGGATGATAAGGACTATCCTTCATTTTAGCTATACGATTTTTACCAGATTTTCTCAGATAGAGTCTATAGGTGCTAGTATGAGCTACAACATGACCGCCAACAGGACGAGTAGGATCGCCAAAGAAAGCACCAGGGTCAGCCATGACCTGATTTGTCATTACAACGGCAACATTACGAGTTTCGGCAGTTCTAGTTAAGAGATGCATAAAGCGATTAAGCCTATGTTGTCTTGTAGCCAGAGTGCCTCGTCCTAAGAATTCAGAACGATAATGCCCCATTAATGAATCTACAATAACAAGTCGGGCATTGGAACTTTCAATAACTTTTCCAAGCTCGCCAACAAGTAATTCTTGATGTGAACTAGTGAAAGCTTTTGCAACAATTATTTTTTCTAGCGCTTTATCAGGATCCATACCACGTTCAACAGCAATATCTCTTAGTCGTTCTGGACGGAATGTGTTTTCAGTATCAATATAGATAGCGCCTCCATTAAGTCCACCGTCTTCAACAGGTAATTGGACAATAAGGCATAAAGTATGACAAATTTGTGTTTTTCCTGAACCGTATTCTCCATAGAATTCAGTTACAGCTTGTGTTTCAACACCGCCAATCAATAATTCGTCGAGATTGCCACTACCAGTAGATATTCTTTCAATCTTTTGTCTTCGGTCATAAATTTCAGTGGCAGTTACGAAATCTTTATCAAATTTACCAATTTCGACCAATTTCAGTCGCGCTTTGTTACACAATTCAACAGCTTTGTCTGTTTCAAAACCAGTTGCTTCTGCAGTATCAGTAGGACCTCTTACGACAATATCGAGTATAGTGTGCATTCCAACGTCATTAAGTTTCTTAGTTGTAACAGGACCGACTCCTGGTAAAGAAGCAATTTCCATCAATGCGGCATTTTCTTCTGCAGATAATTTAGATTCGGATGAATCTTCCGATTCTGTAACTTCTTCAGGTTCTGTAACTTCTTCAGGTTCTGTAACTTCTTCAGGTTCTGTAACTTCTTCAGGTTCTGTAACTTCTTCAGGTTCTGTAACTTCTTCAGGTTCTGTAACTTCACTTTCTAGATCTATAGAATCGTCTAACATATTATTTCCCGCTTCAATATACTAATAGTAACAGAGAGTAATAACATTTTTACTTGAAAATTATTCACTTGTAAAATGAAAAATAGATTGAAATTAACCTAATTTATAACTAACGCCTTTGCCACTTCGAGGATAATTCCATTCAATAGCACCCTTACCAAGTTGATCGCATACAATAGTACACAAACCCATTTCAATACATCCTTCAATATTGTAAACAAGTTCTTCATCAGAAAGAGTATAAACTTGAGATGGACAAACATATAAACAAGGTTTTTTCACACAGGTCTTGCAAATTTCAGTATTAACTTTAATAAACTCAGAACTATCCCAATCAAACGATAATAGACTTAATTTTGATTCCAAAGTCTTATCTTGATCATTTTCAGAAGTCATGTATATTACTATATTAGAAAAGTAATAATAAAGATATCTAACAAATAGAAAACACAATGGGAGTAAAATTAAAAGACTTTACAGATCCAAAGAAAATAAAAATAGAGAATTTATCAGGAAATACAATAGCAATAGACGGATATAATATCATTTATCAATTTTTAACAACAATTAGAGGTCCCACAGGTGAGCCATTAAGAAATAATAAAGGAAGAGTAACAAGTCATTTAACCGGATTATTTTACCGTAATATTAATTTACTAAATAATAAAATAAAACCAATATACGTACTTGATGGTAAACCTCCA
>Ga0310345_10001723_pt1 | contig 23551 bp, 14 predicted proteins | sample HC15DNA20500_MG_FD_204667 | JGI IMG/M metagenome (GOLD analysis project Ga0310345, IMG submission 204667) | Marine microbial communities from station ALOHA, North Pacific Subtropical Gyre - HC15-DNA-20-500_MG | ecosystem: Environmental > Aquatic > Marine > Oceanic | place: Pacific Ocean: North... | reverse complement strand
CAGCGATCGCAGCAATCCCTTACCTCGTCGCAGTGTGGCCCTACCGGTCGATCCGTGACGCCGACGCCGAACGCGCAACCATCGGATGGCGCCGATTCCTGTGGATCAACCAGTTCGCCGGCTTCGTAGTGACGCTGCTGCTGATCTGGTGGTGGATTCTCACCGCCTGAGCGGGGCTTACTGCCCGCCCAGGGCGATGAGCTGCTCCACTGCCGCCGTCAGCCGGGCGTCAGCCTCGGCGAACGCCGTCAGATCGCCGGCCTTCAGCGCCGCATCCCGGTCCAGCATCGCCTGCTGGGCCTCCTGCAGCGCTGCCTGGTAGGCGTCGGTCGGCTCGGTCGGCGTGCTGGGCGTCGTTTCAGTCGGCGTCGGCTCGGGCGTCGGCTGCGTTGTGGCGCCCGGTGTGGGCGTCACGTCGCTGTCGCCGCCGGTGGCACCGGCGTCACCGCCGAACAGGGCATCGAGAGCCTCAGACAGGGTGTCTTCGAACGCGATGTCGTTACCGAACGAGACGAGAACCTTCTGCAGGGTCGGAAGCTTTGTCGCTCCCGAGGACTGCACGAACACCGGCTGGACGTAGAGCAAACCGCCACCCACTGGCAGGGTGAGCAGGTTACCGTTCAGGACGTCGGACTGCCCCTGCTTCAGCAGGTTGATCTGCGACGAAACCAGCGGATCGGCGTTGAACGTGTTCTGCACCTGACCGGGGCCCGGAACTGTCGTGTCTGCAGAGATCACGAGCATCCGCAGCTTGCCGTAATCGTCTCGCGCGGTGCCGGCTTCATCCCCGGCGTTCGAGTCGACCGCGAGGTACCCCATGAGCACGTTTCTGGCGTTCCCGGCCTCTGACGAGGGAATGAACGTCGTGAACATCGAGTACGTCGGCGAGGTCTGGCCGGGCATCTGCATCGTCAGGTAGTAGGGCGGCTGCAGCTCGGAGTCGTTCTGCGGGTCGTTCGGCGTCTCCCACGCGTTGTCGCGCTGGTAGAACGACTGCGCATCACCCACGTGGTACACCCCGAGGATCGCGCGCTGCACCTTGAACAGATCGGTCGGGTACCGCACGTGGCTCATGAGATCGGCCGACATGTCGGAGATCGGCTTGAGCGTCGACGGGTAGACCTTCTGCCACGTCTGCAGCACCGGGTCTGTCTCGTCCCAGGCGTACAGCGTCACCTTTCCGTCATAGGCATCGACGGTGGCCTTCACCGAGTTCCGGATGTAGTTGATGTTGTCCAGGCCGAACCGCTGCTGAGCGGTGTTCGAGTCCGAGATCGCTTCCTGCAGACTCACCGTCGACGAGTACGGGTAGTTCGCACTGCGCGTGTAGCCGTCGATGATCCACACGATGCGACCATCGACGACGCTCGGGTACGGATCGGAGTCCAGCTGCAGATACGGCGCAACCTTCTGAACCCGCATCGCCGGGTCCCTGTCGTACAGGATCTGCGACTCCTCGTTGATGTCGTCGGAGAAGAGGATCTGCTCGGACTGGAACTTCAGCGCATAGATCAGGCGATTGAAGACGCTCCCCACACTCGGGCCGCCGTCACCTTCGAACGTCGTCTTGACGTCGCCAGAGCCTTCCGACGAGCCGGTCGGGTAGTCAAGCTCAATCGGCGCCGTCCCTTCGGGGGCACCCACGATCGAGTACTGCGGCGACATCTCACCGAAGTAGACGCGCGGCTCGAAGTCTTCCTGGTTGGAGAGGAAACCCGAGGCGGGGATGCCGCGCTCGAGGAAGACCGGCTCGCCCTCGGTGGTGCGGTCGTTGCCCTTGGCGACGACGAGCCCGTAACCGTGGGTGTAAATGAGGCTGGTGTTCTGCCAGGTCTGCGCCGCGGCATCCAGCTGATCCACGTCCAGTTCGCGCACCGAGACGACAGTGTCTTGCGACTGGCCGTCGATCTCGTACCGGTCGACGTCGAGCGGATTGTGGAACTGGTAGTACGCGCGGTACTGCTCGAGCTGTCGCACGGTCGGCGGGATGATGGCGGGATCCATGATCCGGATCTGCGCCGTCGTGGCGGCATCCGAACGCAACTGTCCGGCTTCGGCGTCAGTTGCCGCCGAGAACTCCATCTGCTCGAGACCACTGACACCGTACGCGGCCTTCGTGGCGTCGATGTTGTACTGGTAGTACTGCGCCTCGTAATTGATCTTGTTCGGGGTCACCTGGAACGTGTTGACCACCCAGGGATAGCCGACACCGACAACGACGGTGGCGACCACGAGCACCGCGGTGGCCACCAGCGGATAGCGCCACCGGCCGATGATGGCTGTCACGAAGAAGAGGATCGCGACGACGATCGCACTGATCGCGAGGATCGACAGACCCGGGATGACGGCGTTGGCGCTGGTATACGCGGGGCCGGTAATGCGGTCATCGTTCTGCACCATCAGCAGGTAGCGATCCAGCCACAGGCTCACGCCCTGCACCAAGACGTAGAGTCCCGCGATCACGGCGATCTGAATGCGGGCGGACTTCGAGATGCGCAGCTCGCGCTGCCCGACCCGGACGGCACCGTAGAGGTAGGACACGACGACGGTGACGAGCAGGCTCACCAGCAGGACCGCCGAAACGAAGCCCAGCAGCGCGCTGTAGAACGGCATCGCGAACATGTAGAAGCCGGTGTCGAGATTGAAGATCGGATCCGTCACGTCGGTAGTGACGCCGTTGAGCCACAACCACGTCGTCTGCCATTGCGTGGAAGCGGCGAAACCAGCGAAGAACCCGAAGAAGACAGGGATACCCCACATCGCCAGGCGACGCAGCGGCTCGACGACCTCCTGGTAGCGATCCAGCTGCGAACTCAATCGCACGTAGACCGGTCGCAACCGGTAGGCCAGCTGAATGGTGACCCACAGCGGAACGGCCATCCCGAGGAAACCGACGACGAACATGATCACGCGGGCCACCCACTGGGTGAGCAAGACTTCCTGGAATCCGAGCTGGTCGTACCACAGCCAGTCTGCGTAGAGGCTCGCAAAGATGAAGAAGCCGACGACGAGCGCGGCGATGATCGCGAGCGATATGGCGAGGATGCGGCGGGACGGCGAAGGCGTGGCCCTGTTCGGCGCTGAGGTCGTGGTCACCGTTTCATCCTAGGCGGCCGCTTCTGAGCGATCGCCGTACAGATGCCCTGATCCTGTTCGCTCTCAGCGACCCCGCCGACCGGTTCCCCGACTCACTGGCACGTCGGAAGCTGCGACAGGTCCCCGTCCGAGCTGATCGCGTCGAGGACGCTGAGCGCGTCATCGAGGGTCGCCACCGAGAAAACCTGCAGGTCACCGGGAATCTCATCGACGACCTCCGGACAGTTGGCAGCCGGAGCGAGGAAGTAGTCGGCATCGGCGCGCAACGCCCCCCACATCTTCTGTTGGATGCCGCCGATCGGTCCAACGGTCCCGTCAGCGGTGATCGTGCCGGTGCCCGCAATGTTCTGGCCGCCGTTGAGGTTTCCCGGCGTCAGCATGTCCATGATCCCGAGCGCGAACATCATCCCGGCGCTCGGGCCACCGACATTGTTCAGCTGGATCGTCACGTCGATCGGGAAGTCGTAATCGGTGATGAGCGTGATCCCGATGATCCACACTGTCTCGTCGTTGACCCTGGTTGCAGCCGGCGTGACCTCGACCGTCAGTGGTTCACCATCCCTCAGGATGTCCAGGCTCAGCGGTGCCCCGCCGTCCTGCTGCACCTGCTCGCGCAAGGCAGCGGCGTCAGTCACGGGCTCACCGTCGGCGCGCAGCACGACATCGCCCTCTTCCAGGATGCCGTCCGCTGCAGCATCCTCGCCGACCGAGACGACAGTGACCTGCGTGCCGATGTCGTAGCCGAGCTCGGTCAGTGCCGCAGCCGTGGCTTCCTCTTGGGAGTCGACCATGAGAGCGGCTGATTGCTCGCTGCGCTGCTCGCTGGTTTGGCCCTCGGGAAAGACAGCCTCGATCGGGACGACGGCGCGGGAGGGGTCGAACCACGCAACAGCAAGGTCGAACCATGACGGCCGACGCTCCCGGCTTCCCGCGATCTGCACGGTCAGCAGGTCCAGGGCGCCGGAGGTCGGGTACGTCTCGGCTCCCGAGATCTCGATGAGCGGAACCTCTTCGCCGTCGCTCGTGCTGACGGTGCCGAGCGTGTTGTACACCGGACCGGGAAGCTCGATGACGTAGGCGGTGGGCAGGAACGACATCGCCAGCAGGGCCAGCAGCGCGACTACCAGCGCCCACAGTCCCACCCGCGTCCGGCGACTGATGGGTGCCCGCCGGGCAGGCGTCACCGATACGTTCTCGTCGAACAGCGCCACGTCATCCTCTCGGCCGTCGTTCGCGACCGGCGTAAGGCGATTCAGGTGGGGCCCGCGGGTGCGATCATTCGTGCGACTAGCGTAGATGCCATCCTCAAGAACCGGCTGAAAGGCGGCACCCGTGGCTGACGACGACCGGAACCCCGACGACGACCTTCCCGAGCTCTTCCGGCAGCTGTTCGGTCAGGCCGGCATGGGCGGCGACCAACTCGCCGAACTGCAGAAGATGGGGTTCGACCCCGCGATGATCCAGCGGGCCATGCAGCAATTGCAGGGCGCGATCGCCTCGGCCGGCGAGGGCGGGATCTCGTGGGATGCCGCGACCACGCAGGCGCTGCACATCGCGAACAAGGACGGCGCGGGCATCACAGCTGCCGACCGGTCGGCAGCCGACGATGCCTTCACCCTGGCATCCCTCTGGCTCGGCGAAGCGACGACGATCTCCGATCTCCCGGGTCCGGGAGTGACCATGACTCGCGGCGGATGGGTGGAAGCCACCCTGCCGGTGTGGCAGGAGCTGGCTGAGCCGGTAGCCACGAGCATCGCGGATGCCTTCACTGCGGCGCTGCAAGAGCAGTCCCCTCCCGAGATGCAGCAGATGATCGCCGGCGCGGGTCGCGTGATGCGCACGATCGGTGGTTCTCTGTTCGCCGCGCAGCTGGGGACCGTGGTCGGGAACCTTTCGACCGAGGTCGTCAGCGGCGGCGATGTCGGCATTCCGCTCCTGCCCGACGGTCAGGCCGCGGTGGTGCCCCAGAACTACGCTCAGCTCGCGAAGGATCTCGAGATCCCCGACGACCAGTTCGCGCTCTACATCGCCACCCGTGAGCTCGCGCACGCGCGGCTGTTCCGCCACGCCCGGTGGCTGCGACTGCACGTGCTCTCACAGGTATCGGACTTCGCGCGCGGCGTGCGCGTCGACACGGAGGCGCTGGAAGACCTCGCTGGCCGGTTCGACCCGCAGCACCCCGAGGAGCTGCGCGAGGCGCTGGAGAGCGGGGCGTTGCTGCCGGAGCGGTCCGAGTCGCAGCAGGCTGCCCTTGCGCGCCTGGGGACGATGCTGGCGACGATCGAGGGTTGGGTTGACGTCGTGACCGCGCAGGCCACGACGCGTCTTCCGGCTGCCGATCGTATCGCCGAGGCCGTGCGACGCCGCCGTGCCGTGGGCGGTCCGGCCGAGCAGGCCCTCGGGACTCTGGTGGGACTCGAGCTCCGCCCCCGCCGCATCCGTGAAGCCGCCAGCATGTGGCGCGCGATCACGGATGCCGTCGGCATCGAGGCGCGAGACGAACTGTGGGACTCGCCCGACCTGGTTCCGACGGCAGCCGACATCGACGACCCGAGCGCCCTGATTACGCGGCTCGAGGCACGCGCGCGCGGTGAGGAGCCCACCCCCGACGAGTTCGACGACGCGCTGGCGCGGCTGCTCTCAGGCGAAGACGGCGGCGGCTCCGCGGCGGACGAGAACTCCGGCGAGAGCGGTCCGGCAGACGACGGTCCCGACGAGCGACCCGTCTGAGCCTGCGCCGCTCCTCCCCAGCGGCGCCGCCAGACGCGCGCGGAGATTTCTGTGGACAGCGACACCGCCGTGGCGAGCTCAGCCCAGACAATCGGGGAATGCTGCGCATCGACCCCGCCTATCCGCCCCTGTGGCGCACGCCGACGATGCTCCAGTTCGGAAGGAGCGATCGCGCACGGCTGGACGAGCCGGCGCTGTGGCAACTCCAGGTGATCCGCGAGCTGGGCAAGGGCATACCGGAGGTCGGAGTGAGCGCGCTCGCCCGATCCCTCGGGGTCGCGGCCGCCGATGTCGACACACTGCTCGATCGCTTGAGCTCGGTCATCGTGAGCACCGGCACCGCCCTGCGCGTCGGGGTGGAGCTCGCCGATGATCCGGCTGCCCAGTACGGGCCGCAGATCCGCGACGGACTGCAGGACCTCGGAATCGACGCGGCGCTCGGCACCTCGCGGGAGCAGGATGCCGTCGTGATGGTAGCTGCGCACGGCCTGCATCCTCGGCGAGCCGCCGCCTGGATGCGCGAGGACATCCCGCATGTCGCGATCGTGCTGGGTGCTGGAGAGGCAGAGGTCGGCCCGCTCGTTCTGCCGGGCCAGAGCGCGTGCCTGGGCTGTGTGTCAGCTCACGAACGAGACCGAGATCCTGCGTGGCCGCTGGTGGCTGCGCAGCTGATCGGACGCGGCGATCCGGCGGGCCCGGCAACGCTCGCCGCCGAGGCGACGCTCCACACGGGCAGGATGCTGCTGGCAGGTCGCAGCGGGCTCAGTCTGCGGCTGACGCTTGCTGCCGACGCCGAGCACCGGCTGTGGGAGCAGCATCCCGAGTGCTCGTGCGAATCTCCTGGAGAAATCGTGACGGTGAACGCCCCCGTGAGCCGGCCGGCCACGAGAGCGAGAGCGATCGCCGTGCCCGCGTGATGCCGACGTAGGCAAGGCGTCGCTCCTCGTCGATCTGATCGAAGTGGGTAGCGTATGCGATCGGTAGCAATCCTTCGGCAAGACCGACCAGGTACACGTGGTCCCATTCCAGGCCCTTCGCGGCGTGCAGGGTCGCGAGGGTTACGGCGCGAAGGGTGGGCTCGTCCTGTGCCCGGGCTCGGGACATCAGGTCGTCGGTGAAGGAGCGCATGGTAGTTCCGGCTGGCGCCTCTTCAGCCAGACGCAGGATCGCTGTGCGCGCCTCCCATGATTCGCGCACAGCGCCGCCCGCGGGGGGCGCCTCGTCGGTCATGCCCAGTGAGCGGAGGATGTCACGGACTGCGTCGACGAAACCTCTCTCCAGCGGAGCCACTGAGGCGCCGCGTAACGCCAGCACAGCCTGGCGCACCTCGGGGAGGTCGAAGAACCGCCGACCTCCCAGCACCGTCGTGGCGATCCCCGCGTCTGCCAGCGCCGCCGCGAGCTCCGCTGACTGCGCTCCGGTTCGATAGAGGACGGCGATGGATGCCGGGTCGGCGCCCGCCCGGAGCCGATCGGCGATACGGCCAGCCACGCCGCGCGCTTCGTCGGCCTCGTCGCGATACGCAGACACGGTCGGCGGCGATGGAGGTACTGTTTCCGCCGCCGCGGCAGTCAGGTGCACGGCCCCCGGGCGTTCTCGCATCAGCTCGTTCGCGACGGCCAGGACCGCGGCATCCGACCGATAGTTGCGATGCAGTTCGACGACGCGGGCACCCTCCCAGCGCCGCGGGAAATCGATGAGAAACCGCGGGTCCGCGCCCGCGAACGAATAGATGGTCTGGCTCGCGTCGCCGACCACGCAGAGATCGCGTCTGTCCCCTACCCACAGTTCGAGCAGGTGCTGTTGGAGAGGAGACACGTCCTGATACTCGTCGACGGTGAAGTGCCGGTACTGCTCCCGGACGGCGGCTACCACGTGAGCCTCGGTCTCGAGCATCCCGGCGCACGCGAGGAGCACGTCCTCGAAATCCATCTGTCGACGCTCGTCCTTGAGCGCCTCGTAGGCGCGGTGAAGCTCAACTGCCGTCGAGGCCGGCAGTCTCCCAACGGTGCCTCCCGCGCGGACGCGCGCGTAGTCGTCGATCGTGCGCAACGTGACCTTGCGCCACTCGATGTCGGCGGCGACGTCGCGCAGCGTCGGTGTGTCGAGCTCCAGCCCGATGCCATCGGCGGCGTGCGCGAGAACCCGCACCTTGTTGTCGATGATCGCCGGTGGCCGGTCGCCGGCGAGGGTAGGCCAGAAATAGTTGAGCTGGGCCAGCGCCGCGCTATGGAAGGTGCGGGCGGCCACCCCGTCGACACCGAGCGTCCGCAGTCTGCCCCGCAACTCACCGGCGGCCTTGCTGGTGAAGGTGAGCGCCATGACACGACCCGGCGAATAGGCGCCGGTGTCGACGCCGTGCGCGATCCGCCGGGTGATCACCCGGGTCTTACCGGTACCAGCTCCGGCGAGCACGCATACCGGCCCCCGCAGCGCCGTCACCGCCTCGCGCTGCTGCTCGTCTAGACCGTCGAGCGCGTTCACTGCCGCGCCGATCGGTACCACTGCTCGATGAGGGCCCGCGCGATGGAACTGGGCCCGGGAAGCTGCACATCAGACTCCCCGGCCAAGGCTGCGCCGATCTCGGCCCGATCAAACCAGCGGACCTCGACGATCTCCTCCCCATCGGCAACGGGGATCTCGGTGCTGGTCACCGCGCTGAAGCCCACCATGAGAGAGCGCGGATAGGGCCACGCTTGCGACGCCACGTACGTCATGTCCTCGATATGAACGCCGGCCTCCTCGAGAATCTCGCGCGTGACCGTGGCCTCGAGAGACTCGCCGGCCTCGACGAACCCGGCAAAGCACGAAAACCTCCCCATCCCCCAGGCCACGTGGGATCCGAGCAACAGCCGGGTTCCAGCGGGATCAGTCACAGCGACGATCACGGCGGGGTCGGTGCGGGGAAAAAGATCCTGTTCACAGAAGGAGCACCGCCTCGACCACCCGCCGGACTGCAGAGCGCTCAGCGAGCCGCAGCGGGGGCAATGGGCAGAGTCCAATAACCAGCGCCCGAGGCTCACCGCCGCCACGAAAGCTCCGCCGTCGGCGTCGCCGAGCTCTCCGCCGATGACTCGCAGCGGCGCCCACGAAACCCCGTCATCGAGGCTTGCCGGAACCTCGCGGAGGGCGAGAACCCAGCGGTCCGTGCCGTCGGGTCCGGCGCCGAGGAAGCCGTACTCGCCGTCGGCTTCTGCCAGCGCGGGGTCGGTGCTCGGCCACCAGTGCAAGGCGGTGCCGGATCCGGCCTCAGCTGTCACCGGAGCGCTGTCGCGGTGCACCGGAAGCACGAGGGCGGCGTCATCCGGCGCGGATCCGATCGTCGTTCTGCGGTGCTCAGCACGGTCGAAACCGCTCCGGGCCAGCGGCGGGACGGCGGAGGAGCGCATGGGAACGAGGACCTCCCTCAAGGGCGTGGCGCGACGGCTGCGGCGCTTGCCAGACCTACCCTGGGCACATGGCGCGCACCCTGTTCACTCTAGCCGCGGCGGTCTCAGCCGTCGCGCCGGATGCCGACATCGTCGCCGTCGCCCCGCTGACCGAGAACTCGACGGGTCGCGTGGATGCCGTGCAGGCGACGCTCGACACCGGGGCTCAGGTCGTCATCCGTGTGGCAACGGACCCGGAGGCGGGCGACGACCTCCGCGCCGACGCGAGGGCCTTGCGCGCGCTCACGCCCGGCGTGCGCGCGTTGCTGCCGTACTCGGCACCGGAGCTGCTCGGCGAAGTGCCCCTGGCAGATGACACGGCCGTGATCACGAGCTTCATCGCCGGCTACCGCGTCGACCCTGGCGAGGTACCCGCCGGCCCGGGCGTGGCTCCGGCACTTGCCGAAGCTCTGGCCGCAACGCATGCCCTCCCCGTGTCCTGGGCTCGCGAGGCGGGACTGGTGGTCCGGTCTGCGGAGCAGGTCAGAGACGAAGCGTCGCGTCTTGTCGACCGGGCAGAGCACACCAAACGGATGCCGCGCGCTCTCGTGTCGCGGTGGCGTCGCGCAATCGCCGACGATGACCTCTGGCGCTTCGAACCGACAGTGGTCTTGGGCGGCGCTTCCTCCTCGAGTTTCTTTCTGGACGACCACGGCGGGGTTCCTACCGTGGTCGGCGTCGTCGATTGGCACGCCGTTGCGGTCGGCGACCCGGCAGTAGACCTGCAATGGCTAGCTTCGGCACCCGCCGCGGCAGGCGATGTCCTGAACGCGTATGTCGCCGCGAGCAGCCGAGCCCCCGACGGGCTGCTCCGTTCCCGAGCTCGACTGCACGCCGAGCTCGAGTTCGCGGCCTGGCTGGTGCACGGTCACGACGCTGACGATCGCTCGATCGTTGCCGACGCCGAAGCGCTGCTCTCGTCGCTCGCGGACACCGTGGGCGCCGACGATCTGGTCGTTCGTACGTCCTCGGGCATGGACGATGCCATGGCGGTACTGGGGAGCGTGCCCGATACCTCTGCTGCGCTCGCTGATGCCGATGCGCAGCCGGCGGACACCTCGATGCACACAGACGCCTACGATCCTGAAGAGTTGGCGATGTGGCTCCCCGCCCAGGACGATGGTCAGCTCGACGAGTCGTCTGATACACCCGACGCAGAAGACGACTCTCCCGCTGCGGATGACGAGGCAGTGCCCGCGCCGGAGAGCGAGGGCGAGAGTGCCGCCGCCTCCGAGCTCGTCACGGCCCCCATCATCCTTCCTGCATCGAGTTCTCCGGCACTGTTCACGTCAGAGGACGGTTCTGACGCGGACGAGCCCGCGCGAGCCGCACGCGCGGCATTCCAGAGGTGGGCAAGCTCCGCTTCGGAGTAAACCCGGTCGGAGCGGATCGTGAGGTCGTCGGCGACGTAGTAGAGCACGACATCGATGTCTTCCAGGGGCACGCCAGAGCGCTTGTGATAGGCGAGACGATACAGCGCGAGCTGCAGCATCCGATTGCTCCGATCAGCCGCCGTTCGCGGCGGGGCGCCGGTCTTCCAGTCGACGATCTCGATCCTTCCGCCCCGATCCTCGCGTCGGTAGACGGCATCGAGCTTGCAGATGATCTGCTCCACACCCGCCGCGCCGCGCAAGGACATATCGATCTCGGTTTCGACCTCGATCGGAGCGAGCTCGGCCCATTCAGATCGCAGGAACGCCTCCTGCAGTCGCCGCAGGGCGGCGTCCTCCGACTCTCCCGTCGCGGCCCCTGCATCCCCGCCGAGGTCTACGCCCTCGTCGTCGCTGAGGTCGAGCTCCCACAGCGCATCATCCAGGGATGATCCGCGGCCGGTCCGGCCCGACCGGGACTCGACCCACGCGTGGAAGCGTGTCCCGAGGGTCGTCGCGCAGTAAGGCCGCTCGGGCATGGGGCGGACGAACTCGTCGAGCGCCGCGCCGGTGTCGACGACGAAGTCCTTGAATCGTGAGGCAGCAACCCGGCGGGGGCCGTCGCCGACGGCACGGCGCAGCGCGGCACGCTCGTCGCGTTCTGCCAGCAGCTGCACGATCTCGGGATCGATGTCCGGCTCGACGGGCGGCTCTGTCTGCCACCGATCCAGAATGTGTCGCACCTGCCGCGCCGCGCGATGGACCCGGTCGGCGCGTGTCCCGAGCGGGTCCATGGGCCAGATCACGGCGGGTCCACGGCGGTCCTCATAGGGATTCGCACTGTCGTCAGTCGAGCCGGCGGACTCCCACCCCAGGGCAGCACCGATCTCGTCGAGGAAGACGCTGGGGGCGCGCTGGTCGCGCTGCCCTCCCCACCGCGAACCGGTCAACAGCAGGTCGCTGCGCGCCCGGGTGACCGCCACGTAGGCGAGCCGCCGCTCTTCACCGGCGAGGTGCTCTTTGACGGATGCCTTGAACTGCGTGATCGCGCTCCGTAGCGCCTTGCGGTCGGTCGCTTCCTCCCACGCAAGCACCGGAAGCGCCGCCCGGTCACCGCGGAACCGGTAGGGCAACGTGCCATACCCCATCCAGCCCTGCGTCGACCGAGGCCTTGCCGGCAGTTCGTCCTGCACCATCCGCACAACCGCGACGGCGTCCCACTCCAGCCCCTTGGCTCCGTGGATGGTGAGCAGCTGAACGACGCCCGGTTCGGGTGGCTCGGTCCGCGGCATGAGCTCGTCTGTCTCTTCGGCGTGGTCCAGCCAAGCGAGCAGGCTCGACAGCGACCCACGCTCGTCGACGGCGAGGAACCCCTGGATCTCGTCGAGGAACGATCGCAGCTGCGCGGCGGCGAGACCTGCCGGGCCTCGGGTTTCGTTGGCCGCGAGCTCGATATCGAGCAGCAGTTCGCGCTCGATTGCTCGGATGACTTCGGGTATGGGGCCTCCGAGCACCCCGCGCAAGCGGTGGAACATGCCGGACGCGCCCCGAAGCCGCTCGACGCCGTCAGGACTGAAATCCGAGAGCAGTCCGCTGTCGGGTCGCAGCGAACGGATCCTGTCGAGCGCGTCGACGATCGATGGCTGCTCGTCGGGTCCGACCGAATCCCGCATCCGTGCCAGAACCTCCGGTGCCAGCGGAGTGAGGTCGGCCCCGCGCCGCGCGAGGGTGTCGGCAAGCCGGCGCAGCGCCGCAAGGTCCGACAGCCCGACCCCGAAGCGCGGACCCGAGAGGATGCGGATCAGCGCGGATCCTTGGCGCGGGTCATCGAGCACGCGGAGGACGGCGACGACATCGACGACCTCGGGGGTCGAAAGCAGTCCACCGAGTCCCAGGATGCGGTGAGGGATCCCCCGCTCGGCAAGCGCGTCAGCGAAGACCGTCATATGGCGCTTGGTGCGGAAGAGAATCGCACCCGAATGCGCAGCGCCGCCGCCGTGCGCCGACTCATGCTCAGAACGCAACCGCGCGAAGAAAGCGGCGACCTCTGCAGCTTCGTCATCAATCGTGTTCGCGTACACGTGCCCCACGTGACCGGCGGGGGCCCCCGGCCTGGACTCGAGGGGCGGGATGTGAATGCCGCGAGCGCCGTGGTCGGCAATAAGCGCGTTGGCGGCATCCAGAATGAGGGAGTCATTGCGCCAACTGGTCATGAGTGCCACGTGCGTGCAGGCGCTGGTGCGGGCGAAGGCTGCAGGGAAGGACGCGAGGTTGTCTGCGCTGGCGCCTCGCCATCCATAGATCGACTGATGCGGGTCGCCTACCGCCATGACCGCACCGTCGGCGAACAGCTCGGCCAGGAGTTGGGTCTGCTGGACCGAGGTGTCTTGATATTCATCGAGCAGCACCACCCGGTACTGACCGCGAACCTCGTCGGCGACCGATGGTGCGGCCGTCACGATCTGGAGCGCACCCGATACCTGGTCTGCGAAGTCCACGGTTCCCTGGGCAGCCTTTGCCCGCGTGTAGTCGCGAACGAGCTCGGCAAGAAGCGGAAGCGCGCTCATCGCGGTGTGGAACTTCTCGATGTCGCCGGGGGATGCCAGCGCCGGGTTGCAGGCAGGTTCGATGCTGCGCGCGAGGCGGTCGCCGAACGCCGAGAGCTCGTCGAGGTCGACGCCATGGTCCAAGACCTCGCCGGCGAGGCGCTGCAGGCTGTCGACGACAGTTCCGAACCGGTCCTCGCGGTGTGCGAGCCGAGGATCGCGCGAGGAGATCACGATCCGCCGCGCAAGCAGCCAGGATGCTGACGGGCTCAGCAGCGCCGCATCAGGGTCGCGTCCGATCCTGGCGCTGTGCTCGCGCACGAGCGAGTCGGCGAACGCGTTGTAGGTCGATACGCGCGGGCGCAGGAGTAGATGCTCCGCATCGGTTTGGGCAATCGCCTCGATCCGGCCCTCGCGGGTCAGGGCATCGATGCGGGCGAGGCGCCGATCGATCCGCTCGGCAAGCTCGCCGGCGGCCTTACGCGTGAAGGTCAGACCCAGGATCTCGTCGCGGCGGACGATGCCGTTGACGACGAGCCACACGACCCGTGCCGCCATCGTCTCGGTCTTGCCGCTGCCGGCCCCCGCCACCACCAGGACAGGAGACAGCGGCGCCTCGATGACGCGCTGCTGCGGCTCGGTGGGCGCGGGCAGCTCGAGAAGGTCGGCGATCTGCAGCGACGACAACCGCGCCAGGGGAAGCGGGCCGCCCGATCCAGGTCCAGTCACGGCGCGCTCACCGGTTTGACCGTATGCAGCCGGCACACCGCGAAGTGATCATCGTTGCAATGAACGTCGGGGTACGCCGTGAAGCTGTGGGCAGCCATCGCCTCGGCATCCGCGACGATGCGCTCAAGCAGCGCGGACCGGGTGTCGGCATCTAGCGGCATCTGTTGCGCCATCCGGTAATCCGTACCCTTGAGAGTCTTCGAGAGCACCAGCAGGCGGGCCCCCACGAGCTGCCCCTGCTCAGCGCCGGGTACCGCTCCCGCTCCCACCGCGAGTTGATACGCCGCCAGCTGCGCATCAGTGGCCACCTTGTCATCGGACACGCGGGCCTCGGATCTCCCCGTCTTCAAATCGATCACGGCAACCCGTGGGTCGGCGTTCTCCACCCACCGCTCGACCCGATCGATCGACCCACTGATGATCGCCACAGTGCCGGCCGGGGGCGATCCGGGCGCGGTGATCGCAACGACGTTCGGGCCGTCGCTACCGGCGACGATCGCGATGCGAAAACGCGCTTCGGCGCCGGCCACCTCTCCCCCGCGGGCGGCGAACTCGCGCAGGTAGCTCGCCAGCCGGCGCGTGAGGGTCGTGGCCCACTGGCGTTCCTGCTTGGAAAGCCAGTCAGCTTCGAAGTCGAGCTCACCCCATCGCTCTTCGACGATGGCATCGAGCAGCTCGAACGTTCCGTCGGGAGCCGTCTCCATTGCGGCGTGCAAGATCGTCCCGAGGCCCGCCGAGAAGGTGCGGGAATCGCCGCCGAGCTCGCGGATCGCCCAGTCCAGCCCGCACTCCTCGAAAGCCTCTACGCGCGACGGCGAGATCGACACCGGCGCGCGATGCAAATCGTGGATGCCGCCCTCACCCGTGCGCTCTCTCACGCCGTACCACGAGGCCGGATCGGCGCCCGGCACGCCCGCCCGAGCGAGCGCGGCAAGCTGCGTGGCGGCGTGCTCGGCAACAGCGGGGTCTGCCGTCTCGGTAAGTTTTCTGCGGTAACCGGCAACGGCGCCGCGGAGCGTGAGCGGATGCCGGTCCGAGCGACGTGGCGGCGGCTCGGGGAGATAGGAGAACAGCGCACTGGGCGACTGATCCTCGTCGTCAACGGCCGTAACGAGGAGGCGCGTACCGGCCCGCGTCAGCGCACGCTCGAACAACCGCAGCTCCTCGTGCAAGACGCTCCGTCGGCGATCGAGAACATCGAGGGCGACGGGGGTCCCACCGTGGCGCCATGCTTCAGCCTCGTCTGCCAGCCGCCAGCCATCGAGGAGGCTCCCGCGCAGCCGCGTGTTCGGCCAGACGCCCTCCTGGACACCGGCGATCACGACTGCCTCGAACTCGCGACCCAGCGACCCCGCCGGGGTGAGAATCTCGACCACATCGCGACGCTGCGCCGCCGCGAGAGAGTCCTCCGGCACCTCACTGCCAAGGATGTCGGCAAGGAAGCGGGCCGGATCCTCATCCTCACGCTCAGCCGATCGCTTGGCTGCCGCGAAGAGGGCGACCAAGGCATCCAGAGATCGAGTGGCCTCCGCCCCCTCCGCCCCACCCAGGCGCGCCCGCTCCCGCCACGCACCAGCCAACTGCGACCTGTCCCACGCCAGCCAGAGCAGCTCGTGGGCGGAGTCGCCATGGGCTGCGCCGGCATGGATCTGCGCGAGCGTCTGCGCGAGCCGATAGGCAGTTCGCGCCTGTGGCGTGTCTATCAGCAGCAGCGCCGCCGGTTCAGCCATCGCCTCGGTGAGCAGCTCCGAGGCCGCACGTCGGGTCTCCCCCTCGAACTCCTGCGTCCGCAGCACGGCGCGCAGACGGCGCAGTCCGATCGCATCGAGGCCGCCAAAGGGCGAAGTCAGCGCCGCCGCCAGCTCCTCCGCGGGGCGCTCGACGGCCGGCATCATCCCCAGGCGCACCAGGTGCAGCAAGCCCCGCACCGCGGGCTCTTCCCCGAGCGGTCTTGCCGCACTGGCTGCGCGCGTCGGAACCTCCCGTGCAGCCAGCTCAGCCGTCAGCCTCGCGACCTGGCGCGTGTCATGCGCAATGACGGCGATCTCGCGCCACGGCAGGCCCTCGGCGACGTGCCAGGAGCGCAGCGTCCGCGCAATCCCGTCGAGCTCTTCGTGCGGCGACGCTGCCCACATCGTCGTGATCTCGCCGGCTCCGCCCGAGGCGACGGGTTCAGCAGCCGGCTCGACCGGGGCAGGTTCGGCATCCGGAGCAAGGCGGTGCTCTACCGCGCCCGCGGTTCCGATCGATCCGGCGACAGTGCGGGCAACCCGCACGAGGGCGGGACGGGCGCGGTACGGATGCCGCAGCACGAACCGATCGGTGAACATCGATGCCAGCCGTGCGAAGGTTTCGGGACCGGCACCGCGGAATGCGCCGGAGCCGACGTCGGGATCCCCGAACGCGAGCACGGCGATTCCCCGCACGCGCGCAGCTTCCAGGAGCGCCACCGCACCCCAGCTGAGCTCCTGCGCATCATCGACCATGAGGAGGCTCGGCATCGTGGTGACACCACCGAGCAGCAACGCCTCGGTGGCTTCACGGAGCACCTCGGCGGGGTCGCGATGGGCTGGGTGCAGCCGGTCGAGCACGTATCGATACTCACGCCAGAACGAGCCAGCCGCTGACCACACCGGGTTGGCGCGGTCGGCTCCCAGGCGTTCGAGGTCTTGCGGCGCGAGCCCCAGTTCGGTGGCGAGCGCGAACAGAGCTCGAAGCTCCGACCGAAACCCCCGGGACCGTCGCACCGCCGTGCCCAAAGACTCGGGCCACCGGGATGCCCCCTCAGCGGCATCCGCTTCGTCGCCCTCCAGAAGATCGGCGATGACGGCATCCTGATCGGGAGCGGTGAGAAGCTGCGGAAGCGGATCGCCCGCCGTGACGGCGCGTGATCGCACGATCTGGAAGGCGAACGACGCGACCGAGCGCGCCAAGGGTCCCGGGGTCGCGATATCCAGGTCGGCGGTGACCCGGTCGCGCAGGTCGGTCGCGGTCTGGCGCGTGGGCGTCAGGATCAGCACGTCATCGGCGCGAACATCGCCAGCGCGCAAGAGGCGGGCCGTTCGCGCGAGGATCGCCGATGTCTTGCCCGTGCCTGCTGCGCCAACCACCAGCCCGCTCGCATCTGCGGGCAGCGCGACGACCTGTGCCTGCGAGCGATCCATACCGACGACGCTACCCAGCCCCGAGGACATCACGGTGTCGTAGAGTTGCCATGCACCTACGACACCCGTCGCACGGGGCATGAGAAAGGCAGGAACGTGGAGATTCGCATCGGCATCACGAATTCGGGTCGCGAGCTGAACTTCGAGACGAACGATTCTGCCGCTGACGTGCGCCAGTCCGTCGCCCAGGCGCTGGACTCCGGCGCCACTCACGTCACCTTCACCGATGTGCGCGGCAACGCCTACATCGTCCCCACGGCAGGACTGGCCTACGTCGAGGTCGGCACCGAAGAGGCTCGCCGCGTCGGGTTCGTCGCCTGAGCTTCACCGCGCGGACTACGCGGCAAGTCCGAGGTCGTCCATCCGTCGGGAGTGCGCTGCCATGAGTTGCGTGAACACCGGCTCGACCTTCTGCTCGTCCTGCAGCTGAAGGTGCTTGGGTCGAAGGGCTGCGCGCGCAACCAGGAGCGTGTCGCCCACCAGGCGCCGACCCCACATCGCCAGCAGTGATCGCCATTCATCGTCACTGTCGATCGTCTCGGTGAGAATTTCGACGACGGCCTGGCGATCGGCATCCGCACCGAGGATGCGCGCCACACGACGACCGGTGTCTCCGTAGCTGGCAGCCAGCGCAAGGTAGAAGTCATCGAGCATGCCGGCGATGATGTGCACCGAGAGCATCGTCTCTTGCGGACGCACGCCGTGGGTGGCGCGGCGGAAATGATCGAGCGGTTCCCGGAAGGGCAGCATCAGCGCCGTCGGGTCGTCTCCGCGATCACGGATGACGCCAACGAGAGCCTCGTGCTTGGTCAGCGCCGCGCCCGCAGCCCGCGACAGCGCTTCCTTCTTCTCGAGCGACGGCGTCATAGCGATGAGTTCACTCAGCGTCTCGAAGAACCCGAGCTGCAGGTAGGCGGCCTGCCCGAGGAAGACATCGATGTCGGGGGCGAGCTCTTCGAAATCAACGCGGTGGGCGTCGCCGAAATCGCCCCGGGACCGCAACGACAGCGTCGCGGCCAGCGGACGGCTCTTGCGCCAGAACTTCCAGTCGACCACGCACACAGCCTAGGGCCAGCATGGGCCGACCCGCCGAGCGAGGCCGCTCCGAGGGGTCATCCAGCGCCCGCCGGTAGACTGGGGCGGTCTCCGGCGTAGGCCCGGAGCCCCGCGCCTGCGGCTGAGTGAAGGGCGTGGATCCGACACCAGCGGCAGCACAGGCTGCCAGACAGGCTTCTATCGTGACGACTTTCGCCGATCTCGGCGTGGATCAAGACATCGTCGATGCGCTCGCCGAGCGCGGCATCGTGGATGCGTTTCCGATCCAGGAACAGACCATTCCGCTGGGCCTTCCCGGCCAGGACATCATCGGCCAGGCGAAGACCGGAACCGGCAAGACCTTCGGATTCGGCATCCCTGTGGTGCAGCGCCTCGGGCTCCATCCCGAGCCCGGCGTGAAGGCGCTGATCGTCGTCCCCACCCGCGAACTTGCGGTTCAGGTCTACGAAGACATCGACATGCTGACCAAGAACCGGCCGACCTCGGTCGTCGCCATCTACGGCGGAAAGGCCTACGAGGGTCAGATCGAGCAGCTCAAGGCCGGCGCGCAGATCGTCGTCGGTACCCCGGGTCGACTCATCGACCTGGCAGGCCAGCGCCTCCTGGATCTCTCGAACGCGACCGAGGTCGTGCTCGACGAAGCCGACAAGATGCTCGACCTCGGGTTCCTTCCCGACATCGAGAAGATCTTCCAGCGCGTTCCCGCCGTTCGCCATACACAGCTGTTCTCGGCGACGATGCCCGGGCAGATCGTGACCCTCGCGCGCCGGTTCATGAGCAACCCGATCCACATCCGGGCAAGCGACCCGGATGAGGGACTCACGCAGGCCAACATCCGGCACCTGGTCTACCGCGCCCATTCGCTTGACAAGGACGAGGTCATCGCCCGCATCCTGCAGGCCGAGGGGCGCGGCAAGACGGTGATCTTCACGCGGACCAAGCGAGCGGCGCAGAAGCTCGTCGACGAGCTGCAAGACCGCGGCTTCTCAGCCGCCTCCGTGCACGGCGACATGAGCCAGGAAGCGCGCGAGCGCTCGATGGCAGCGTTCAAGGCCGGCAAGAAGGATGTGCTGATCGCCACGGATGTCGCGGCGCGCGGCATCGACGTCGACGACGTGACACACGTGATCAACCACACCATCCCGGATGACGAGAAAACGTACCTGCACCGGGCAGGTCGTACCGGGCGCGCTGGGCGCACCGGTATCGCCGTGACCTTCGTCGACTGGGATGACCTGCACAAGTGGGCCCTGATCAACCGCGCGCTGGAGTTCGGTCAGCCGGAGCCGATCGAGACGTATTCGTCGAGCCCTCACCTGTACACCGATCTCGACATCCCCGAGGGGACGAAGGGTCGCATCGTGACAGCGCCGCGCACCGAGACCGTCTCCACGGCGGAGGGCGGGTCGTCGAACGGACGGTCCGGGTCGCGTCGGCGTCGCTCGCGCGGCGGCTCGTCGGGCTCAAGCGGATCGCAGGGCTCGTCGGGAACGCCGCCGCGCACAGCCGACGGTGCCGGCACGCACGACGGTGGGGGCGCCGAGCACCGCGACGGCACGACGACGCCGCGCCGTCGCCGCCGGCGCCGCGGCCCGCGCCCCGACGCAGCCTGATCTCCGCGTGATCGCGCGGGCGTTGCTCTCGAAACGGGGCACCCGACAGCGCTAAGGTGATGGCTGCGGCATCGCGCCGCACAAACCCCGAAAGGCTGTCATGCGATTTCTTGAAGCTGTGACGACGGGATACGAGTACCAGGGATTCTGGGGCTCGTTCTGGGACATCATCTGGTGGTTCCTGTGGATCTTCGTCTTCGTTGCATACCTGTTCGTGTTGTTCGCGATCATCGGCGACCTCTTCCGTGACCACAAGCTGAACGGTTGGTGGAAGGCCGTCTGGATCATCTTCCTGCTCTTCCTGCCCTTCATCACGGCGCTGGTCTACCTGATCGCCCGCGGACGCGGCATGGGCGAGCGTTCGATGAAGGAGGCCGAGCAGATCAAGCAGGCCCAGGATGCCTACATCCAGTCGGTCGCCGGTAGCGGGGCAAAGCACAGCCCGGCCGAGGAGATCGCCCGCGCCAAGTCGCTTCTGGACGCCGGCACCATCTCGCAGGCCGAGTACGACCAGCTGAAGGCCAAGGCCCTCGGCTGATCCGACGCTCACGCGAAGCGCCCCCGTCTCTTCTCGAGGCGGGGGCGCTTCGCTGTTCGCAGGGGTCGGGGTCGGCATCCGAACTTCGCAGAATCGCGCGAACTTCGCAGGATTCTGGCCCGAAAGTGCGGAGTTGTCACGATTCTGCGAAGGTGGTGGACCGCGGGCTCACAGGCACGCCCGGCTCAGGGGTAGACGGGAGCACTCCCTCGCCCGGCGGCAAGGATACGCTCGACCATCGCGCGGTCTGTCGTGTGCTCGCCCGGCACATTCGGCTTGCCCAGGCCGTGGTAGTCGCTCGATCCGGTCACGATGAGGTCGCGTTCGGCGACCAAGGACTCCAGCTGACGGATGCCGGCAGCAGTGTTGTCGCGGTGGCCGAGCTCGAAGCCGGCGAGACCGGCGTCCAGCATCCGGGTCACCAGCGGCGCCGGGAAGGGGCCCGCGCGCCCGGCAGGGTGGGCGAGGATCGGCACTCCCCCGGCTGCCACGATGAGCCGGACAGCCGTCACCGGGTCGGGCGCGAAGAGGGCGACGTAGTAGGGGCTCCGGGGGCTGAGGATGCCGCGGAAGGCCTCATCACGATCGCGCACGTGCCCCCGAGCGACGAGCGCGTCGGCGATGTGAGGGCGACCAACGGTAGCTCCGTCGGAGGTCTGCTCGAGGATGTCCTCCCACTCGAGGTCGAAGTCTCGGGCGATCCGGTCCGAGATCATCCGGGCCCGGTCGAGGCGAGAGGTCCGCACCCGCTCGGTCATCGCCCGCAGGTTCTCGTCGTCGGGGTCGAACAGGTAGGCGAGCACATGAACGCTGCGCCAGTCATCGCGCGCCGACATCTCCATGCCCGGCACGAACATCATGCCGAGGGACGCGGCTGCCTCGGCGGCCTCACCCCAACCCGCGGCGGTGTCGTGATCGGTCAGGGCGGCGATGCGCAGGCCGTGACGATGCGCTGCCCGCATGACGTCAGCTGGCGCGTCTGTCCCGTCTGACTGCGTCGAATGCAGATGCAGGTCGGCGGGTCCCTCGAAGAGCCGCTCGTCGTCCATCGTTTGAGCCTAGCGCCGCGTGCACAGCTCACCGCGGCGCGGCTCGTACCCTTCTCTCAGAACGCTGTCATAGGCTCGCGGACGTGCGTCGAGCTCTGGGGATCCTCGTTGCGGTGATCTGGGTCGCCGTGGTCGCGGTGCTCACCGCTCCCGACTTCTTCCGGGTGGAACGCCTGGCACCGATCGCCCAGATCATCGCTTTCCGCGGGGTGATCCTCCTCGCCATCGCGGCGGTCGGCATCCTCGCCCTGTTCGCGTCGTTCGCTCGGTCGATTCGACCGCTCGCGATCACCGTCGTGATCGTTGCAGTGATCGGTGTTCTCGCGAACGGGGCTATCGTCCTGGGCCGCGGTATCGGCACCGAGAGCCTTCCCGCAAAGACCGACACCGCCATCCGCGTCATGACCTGGAACACCGCGGGACCGGCGACCTCCGCCGATGAGATCGCGCGCCTGGCCGTCGCGATGGATGCCGACATCGTCGCTCTTCCCGAAACGACCATCGAGACCGGCGAACAGGTCGCGATCGAGATGAGGGAGCTCGGCCATCCGATGTGGGCACACCACGCGAAAGACCCCTCGACGCCCTGGGATGCCGGATCGACGACCCTGCTCATCACCCCCGATCTCGGCGATTATGCGGTGATCGAATCGTCGGTGGAGGGCACGAGCACGACATCCACGGTGCCAAGCGCCGTAGCGATGCCCGTTTCGGGGGTCGGCCCGATCGTCGTGGCAGCTCACGCCGTCGCACCCCGCTCCGGCTACATGGAGGATTGGCGCGCCGATCTGCGTTGGCTCGGCGACCAGTGCGCTGCCGACAACGTCATCATGGCCGGCGACTTCAACGCGACGCTCGACCATTTCGGCGGACTCGGCGTCGATGGGGGCGAACTCGGGCGGTGCGTGGATGCGGCGGCAGCCAGCGGCACGGGATCCGTGGGCACCTGGAGCACGGCCTGGCCCTCGCTACTGGGCACCGCCATCGACCACGTCATGACAACCGACGCGTGGACGGTGACGGGTTCACTCGTTCTGTCATCGGTCGACGGCAGCGGAAGCGATCACCGACCGCTCGTGGTGCAACTGGAACCAGCCCAACCCTGACCCACGAGAACCTCGCGTGCGAGACTGGATGAATGAGCACGACCGGCGACAGCGAAGCCACGACGACGACTGCGGCGACCGAAACCAGCACGACGAACCGCAAGCAGCCGTTCCCGCAGGGCTTCCTCGACACGATCTCGACGGGCTGGGCTGAGCGCCCCGAAACGTTCCCCCCCGCCCGGTCGCGGGCCGCCTTCGCGGCGCGACGCCGCCACGCGCTCTCGGCGGCCTTCCCCGGCGAGCGCCTGGTCTTTCCCGCGGGTGAGCTCAAGCAGCGCTCCAACGACACCGACTACCGGTTCCGGGCTCATTCGGCCTTCGCACACCTGACCGGGTGGGGGTCGGATGCCGAACCCGGCGCGATCCTCGTGATGGACCCGCTTCCCGACGGCGGACACGAGGCAGTCCTGTACTTCCGCGAGCGCGCTGACCGTACGACGGCAGAGTTCTACGCCGATGCGTCCATCGGGGAGTTCTGGATCGGGCCGCGTCCGGCCCTGGCGGGTGTTGCTGCCGACCTCGGCATCCGTACCGACCACATCGCCGCCTTCGCACCAGCCGACGGCGAGCGCGTCGTGGACGTTGACGCCGACCTCACCCGCGCGGTTTCGGAGATGCGACTGATCAAGGATGAGGATGAGATCGCGCAGATGCGCGAAGCCGTCGCCGTGACCGCAGCGGGGTTCGATGACATCGTCGCCGACCTCCCCCGAATCGCCCGACACCCCCGCGGGGAACGGATTGTCGAGGGAGTGTTCCACTTGCGCGCGCGCAGCGACGGCAACGGCGAGGGATACGACACGATTGCCGCATCCGGACCCCACGCCTGCTACCTGCACTGGACCCGCAACGACGGCGCGGTGCTGCCGGGAGATCTCATCCTGATCGATGCCGGCGTCGAGCTCGACAGTCTCTACACCGCCGACATCACCCGAACCCTGCCGGTCAGCGGGACGTTCACCGACGTGCAGCGACGCGTCTACGAGACGGTACGCGAGGCCGCGGATGCCGCGTTCGCTGCAGCCCGCCCCGGGGTGACCTTCCGCTCGATCCACGAAGCCGCCATGCAGGTCATCGCTGCGCGCACTGCGCAGTGGGGCCTTCTGCCGGTGACCGCTGAGGAGGC